>Ga0209092_10002063_pt1 | contig 18826 bp, 13 predicted proteins | sample FraStrMetagenome_FD_187446 | JGI IMG/M metagenome (GOLD analysis project Ga0209092, IMG submission 187446) | Marine eukaryotic phytoplankton communities from Arctic Ocean - Fram Strait ARC3M Metagenome (SPAdes) (version 2) | ecosystem: Environmental > Aquatic > Marine > Oceanic | place: Fram...
GGCAACCATAGTGATACAGAAGCGAACCACTTCTTCAGGCGTCAACATACGTCCATCTTCAGCCTTGGCTTCGATAAATCCAGTCAACAAATTATCTTCGGCCATACCGCGTTTGACCTGGTCATAGCGCTCCGCCACTTGCTCTGTGTAGTAATTAAACATCTCAATATTGGACTTGGCTTTACCAGCCATATCCAGACTAGAGGTACCCATATAGGCATCTGACCAATCGCGAATTTTGCGGTAATCTTCCTGCGGTGTACCGAGCAATTTAGAGATAAAACGCGCCGGCAAATCTGCAGCCAGATTGTCCATAAAGTCGATATAGCCAGCACCTTCATCGGTGAGCATTTGATCGATAACGTCTTTTAGCCAAGGGCCTACATCTGTGCCCACGCGCCGTGGAGTAAAGGCCTGACGAGCGATGCTTCTGAGCCATGTGTGCTCGGGCTGATCGTGATTTACCAACATCAGAGTGGGTGCATCTGAAGCTTCTTGCATACGGTCACGAGACGAAAAAATCTCATGATTACTGGCAACATGGACTAAATCTTTGTAGTTCAAAATTGCCCAGGCTGGAATCGGCTTATCCATACCTTTAACTGTGCCTGGGGGATAGCCCTCAACGCCAAACTGAATTGGCTTGTCGCGCAACATGTCATAGTACGGAAATGGATTTTGAATAACTGCAGGTTGTTCAAGGTCTCGAGCGTGAAATTCATCGCCAGATATTACTAATTGGTTAATCATTTTAGTTCTCCTGTTATTGACAGCCTGAGGGCTAGGTGGCGTTAAAGCCGCCGTCGATTACTAATTCAGCACCGGTCATATAACGACTGGCATCGGACGCGAGGAAGATAATTCCTGATGCAACATCTTGAGGCTTACCTGATTCACCCATAGGAACGGCGGCTAAGAAGCCCCCTTCTGCAGCTTCCATATCCGGCGCGACACCCAAATCAACCAGCTGGCGCAGGAATGAAGTGCCCATATCGCTTTCGATAATGCCTGGGTGGATTGAATTACAGCGAATGCCCATACCGAGCATGGCGCACTCAGCAGCCACCGATTTGGTCAACAGACGAACAGCACCTTTGGAGGCGTTATATGATGCCAGAGCAATACTGCCAGACAGACCCATCACCGATGACAGATTGATAATAGAACCACCGCGACCGCTTACTCCGCCGGGACGCATGGCAATAGAGGCGTGCTTACAGCCCAACAGCGTGCCAGCAACGTTAACATCCTGTACCTGTTTGAATTCTTCTACATCCAAGTCAGCCAGTAGCTTCATGGGTACGATGGCTGCGGTATTCACAACAATGTCCAGGCCGCCGAAAGTATCCACCGCACATTTAATAGCAGCTTCCCACTCACCTTCATCCACAACATTGTGTTTAATAAACTCGGCTTTGGCGCCAGTGGCAAGTAACTCGTCGCGCACCGCTCTGCCCGTTTCTTCTTGGATATCGGTGATTAATACTGAGGCACCAACTGACACTAGGCCCCTGCATATTTCAGCACCCAGCGTGCCAGCAGCACCGGTTACCAGTGCAACTTTGCCGTCTAGGCTAAATGAATTTCGATAGTTAGTAGTATCTGAAGTCACAGTACTTTCCCCTATAAATCGTTATTGTTATTAGATAATTTTTTATTTTTTCTTCGTGCTCAATGGGCGCGAATTGGTACTTTTTGTAGGCCAACCAAAAGCTGTCTTTAGTTGATAGTATCGATATGACATATTTCTGTCAACAACAATGTTGCCTTTGTACCTATATGTTTGATTGCCGGCTTTTTACAGCTCAAGCCCCTGTAAATGCTGCATTTCTAGACACCTCAAGCAGCTTAAATAGCCCAGTTATTGGCGGGTTATAGCTGCCGCTATCCAATAACAGCCTCGATAAGAAAAAAGGGGTCAGCGGTGCTGACCCCCTAACTCAAACCCAGCCGATTACAGACCTCGACCTATTCCGCTCTGACTAAACAGACTAGAACTGGTAAGTAAGTCGGAAGGCAACTTCTTCAACAAAATCAAACGTCGACATGGCATCCATATTGTCATCGCCACCGCCAACAAAGTTGGCAAACAGTTCAGCACTCACAGATTTGCTCGGCTTGTAACGAAGCCCTGGCTGCACTAGGTAACCACCTTCAAGATCCCAAAGCACTGCAAGGTCTGCACGCCACAACAGGCTTGGCGAAGGCTGCTGCAGGGCAAACGAAATCGCGTCATAACCATTGCGCCCTTTTGGCATGGTAAAGCCCGCGTCTTCAGTAGTCGTCATACCGTACCCATCGAGGTGTCGACCAAATAGATCACTCTCAGACTTGTGTAACCACTGGAAAACCATATAGGTTGCAGGAAAGTCCACTGAGAAGCGGTGGTATTTTTCCATTACGAAAGAGGTAACCAATTCATCCTCAACAAGATAGCCCTTACCCAGTAGTGATGGGTCAGTGAAGGTTTTGTTAGGCGTAAAGGTTGCTTCAAATCGAACAATTAACTGATCCAAGAACGAATCAGGTTCGCTGAAGAACATATAGTTCATACCAAATCCGAAGATGTCTTCACGATCATAGCGACGCTCGATATGGCCTCTTAGATCACCCAAGCCGCCTGCAGGCGCAGAGAAGAAAGCATCCAAAATTGTTGTAGACAGAGCATAGTTATCGACCGGCGTGTTCGCAGGTAATCCTAACTGCCCCAAAACATCATTGGTAAGAGCCTGTGCAACAGGGAAATCGTTTAATAGACCCTGCAAATTAGCCCCGTTCAGACGAGAACCAGCAGCTTCATTCATCCACTGTTCAGCAGTGTAGATACCCACACCAGAAAACGGCTCAAAAGGCGTCATCGCCAATAACTGTCCAGTAGTAACACCACTGACTGGGTCAGCCACTGGATCCGCAATACCCAGTTTCTCGAAGGGGTTAACACCTGAAGCTGCCCAGCGGTAAACACCGTCAGGGTTATAGCGATTGGTATAGGTAAACTGCAGACCTAGCTCACCAATCTGGCCTCTGAGGCGAGCACCAAAGTTCCATTTATCATCTACTTCGTCAAAACCTTGCTCAGTCTGAACAACAAAAGTAGAGGTGATAGCGTTATAGGGCGTGTTTTCATTCGACATCACCGATGGCTGGAACTCCTGCCCCCAGGCTTCAAATTCCCAGTCGTTCTTGAATGAGTAACTGCCGCGCACACCGAGCGCTGGCACACGCTTGTCGGAGAATTCTTCGGAAGCCCAGTCAAATGCAGAATGTCTGCGTAGATCAAGGCCGTTAGGATTATCCAAGACTCTGAAGAACAGTGACTCGCCCCAGGCAATCTGCTGATTACCTACCCGCAACCATAATGGGCCATCGCTGTAGTCCAAATAGAACGAGGGCAAATCAATCGCGTAGTCTTCACCGCAGATCTCAAGCCTTGTGGCACAGTCACCACGAAGAGAAGTCTCGAAATAATTTGGACCATCGCCATTAAAAGTATCGTGCTCATCCCAGGCATAAAGCGCTCGGACCTTACCGACGAATTTGAGGTTGTCGTTAAACTTAACATCAAGATCCAACTCAGCCCGAGTAAACATGACATTCCAGTCATTGGTTTTGCTGTAAGACTCAGGTCTGGTAGTCATTCCCTCCATCCCAAAGGCTTGCTCTACTGTGTTCGGCGTAGCTACGCCGTTATACGCATTACCCGCCTGATTCCAGGGATTCTGCTTATCATTATTGAGGCTAAAAGCCCCTTCCTGTCGCACAAACCCGGACAAATACCAGTCCGCGGAATACGCTAGCGATGCTGGTGTCAGCAGCGCTACGGACAAAGTGCCAGCGAGAATAGTTTTTAGTTGTTTTGGTTTCAACATTACATCTCTCCATTAATTTCTTTAGTTATCAATTTTATTTTTTTAATTTTAATTTGATTAAATTTCCGCCATGACCCGCTAGCAGAGCTGACCTGCTCTGAGCGTCGCCACCCACTATTGAAAGGCCTTGGTACCAACCGGACGATAGAGCTCCTTGTTCAATTCGACTCCAGCTCTCACCGTTGTCTGAACTCTGCAATGTGTTTCGAATACCGCTGATCAGTACATCACCAGAACCCGACGTCCAAACGTTGAGTAAAATACCGCTACTCGGCGTAGTCACCTGCTCCCAAGCACGCCCACCATTAGCCGTTTTAATGATCTTTCCATCCTGGCCCACCGCAAATCCAGTGCCATTAGCATGTAGGCTTAGACCAAACAGAGAGGCCTCACCTAAATGCACTGTCTGCCAAGTGTCACCCTGATCAAGAGACTGGATAATTAATTCAAACTCACCCACAACTGTGACGATTCCACTATCGGACACATGCACGTCATAGAGGTGTGGCTCGAAAAAATCATTGGTCATTGCTGGCCAATCCATGCTGACTGACTCCCAGCTCAGACCACTGTCTGTGGATCGAAGAATGGTGCCAAAGCCGCCTACTGCGAACGCTAAACCACTGGCTGAGACATCACTTACGCTAAGCAACCGCTCGTCTGTATTAGACGCAATAGAGGTAAAGCCTTCGACAGCCTTGAGCCCATCAACAGCCTCTAGCCCCGTGAAAGCACGACGATAGATTGCACCTTCTTGACCAACAACAAGACTGACATCATTGCGACAACTGACATCGAGCAGAGCGCTCTCTGTAAAGGCTTCTATCTTGGCCCAGCTCTCTCCAGCATCCTGACTCTCAAGAACAAGCCCGGCATCACCGACAGCCAATTGCTGAGACCCAGACTCACACAACCCATAGAGTGCATCATGGGCTGTGCCTTTATGGACTTGGACAGTGTTACTCAGTGACGCCCCGGATAAAGAAACCCCGAGAGCGACCACTAAGAGAGGTAGTGAACGGAAATTCATCGATTAGCTACCCAGTCGTCTGATGGCAGGGATAGTCATATATTTTTCATATAGACCGTCCTGATTCCAACCGGACTTAAAGCCACCGCGAATTTCTTCTGCATGATAGAAGCGACTCATTCGATTGGACTGAATATCATGGACGTGACACTTAGTCCAAGACCAACCTGGGTGATCGCCGTCCATCTTGACAGTATCGCCATCGATAAACTGACTGGTGGTAACCTGCACAGATTTCCACAGTTCACCGCGTCGGTCATAGGTCACACAGGCGACGAACATCATCGTTCGCGTATCCAGCCAAACGCGTTTCTTACCCACAGGTGCACGTGGGAAACCGGTTGGCTCTAGATCGATAACGATGACTTCTGGAATCAATTCCATAGTGGTTTCAAAGAAGGTCTTACCCTGAGGGCCACCGTGAACCGTTGGCTCAGAGTTAGGATTGCTACCATGCCAATTCTCACTGACACCACCCAACATTGGCTTGCGAGCGACAATTTCATAATTGCCCCAGGTAAGCATCGGGTCACCAGCGCACCAGCCATCCGACAAGAACAGTGTGATACCCGGCACTAATGGCTCAAAACGCTGGCTTGATGGGAATCGACGCACGCGCTTAAAGGCGGGAATATAGCCGTAGAGATCAGGAAATTTACGCTGATCGTAGTACCAGGTATTTACAAACGAGGTACCGCGAGAATCATTCGGATAGGTGAACCAAATTGCGTTGTAACGCAGCAGATCTTCACGACCTTCCATATAAGGTGTATCGCTGTTGGTCAGACCCACGGTGTTCTGCTCAGCCCAAACAAAATCATACTGATACTGCTCGCTGCCATCTGGACCTATATCCCAGTCACGGATAGCGTACATAGCCGAATCATGACGTCCCCAACTCAGAGTTAGGTTGGCATAAGCCTCGAGACCGGTTTTCGCATCGGGAAACGGGTTTCCGCCAATCCAGGGCTCACCTTCTTGCGTGACAACATTATTGTTTTCATCGAGCTTTGCTTTACCTTGGTTTTTAATAGTGGCTTCAAGGTATTCAGCAGGAAATAGCTTGGTAACGTCAGTGGTGGTCTTAACAATTTTGATCTGACGACCCTGCTCAAGTACTTCAATATAAGTAATTGGATCCAGAAGGTCCTGCACATGCTCAACATTTTCAGACGTTAGCATATCGCCAACTTTGATTTTACCTTTGGTGTAACTTTCGATAGACAGCAGCTCTTCAGGGTAAGCTGCAGAGATATCTTGAGCCTGTGAAATTAGCGGCCAAAGCGGCGTAAGAACACCAGCTCCTGCGACGCCTTTAGACACCTTATCGAGAAACATACGTCTACTATAATCATGTGTACATTCGTTATTGTTCATATTTAACTACCCCTTTTATTAATGCTTTTCTAATAGTGCTTTTATAGTTTTTTAATTTTTAATTTTTAATTTTTAATTTACTGATACTGCTTTTTCTTCCTCAAAACTTTTCCCTACATCGGACTTATCAGCAGCATCGAAGAGATCATCTTCGCCACTACCCAACAAACCTTTAATCGTCATAAATCGCGGCTTAACCAACCAGACTTCAAGTGGCAGTACGATTAAGGCGACAACCATATTGATCAACATAACCATGACCAGTAACAGCCCCATATCGGCCAAGAACTTCAGCTCCGAGAGGTAGTACCAAGGCAAGATTGCGATCAGCACTATGGTCGCAGTAAAGAAAATCGCTTTACCGGTGGTCACTACAGCCTTTCTAATAGCCTGAGCATGGTTGTTACACTTGGTGTATTCCTCACAGATTCTACTGAGCAGATAGATGCCATAATCAATCCCGACACCCACACCAATAGCGGAAATTGGCAGAGTGTTCACATCTAGGCCTATACCCATCTGCACCATCACTGCGCCGAGAAAAACATTAGAAATATTGACTGGAATTAACAGCAAGAAACCCGCGGTAACAGAGCGGTAGGCATAGCTACAGGTGACGAGAATAACCAGATTTAGCAGCCCCAGAATCACCCACTGATAGTAATCCACAGTGTCATTGATCGACTGCTGCAGAGCGATGGTGCCTGTGCCTAGGCGTATATTGAAACTCTCATGCTCCAAGCCTATTTCATCTAGTGCCGCGCGAGTCTGCTCCAGAGCCAGATCAACCGTTTCCTGCTTGTTATCTTTGTACCACAGCGAGACCGTGGCATTTTGCTGAACAAAGTCAGTGACATGTAAAAAGGCTTTCGGGCCAGTGCCAATCATCACCGCGCCAGAGGCGGCAGTAACCGCTTGCTGATCGCGATCAAGAGGAGACCACTTCGGATTGCCACCACTGAATAGACGATTTGCCTCGGGCAAATAGTCAGCAAACGACAGCGTGGCTACAGGTGGGTTCTCCTGCTTTTCTAAATTGCGCTGCAGCGCCAACATCGAAAATACCGTATCAGACTGCCTAGCCACCCGACTGGGATTATTGGCGTCCTTGGCCTCAAAAATAACCTCTAAAGTGTTTAGACCGGCGAAGTTTGAATTGATAGCACCAACGGCCTGATTGTATTCAGAGTCTTCCCATAGCAAGCTAGTACCCTCAACTGGGTTACCTACCTTGATCTGCATTACCTGACCAATACTGACGACAACCAACACTAGGGTTATAACAGCAGTCACCTTGCCGCGAAAACCGTGGGACAACGTCGCAATACCCGCCAAAACACTGTGCATTGCACGGTGCCAAAATTGGCCACCATCTTTGTCAGCACCGGTTATCACAGCCGCATTTTTGGGTTCTGGCAGCAGCGACAGCATTAAGGGAGACAACAGTACATTGGTAGGGAACAGAATCAGCGCCCAGAAACCACAGAAGATCGCGAACCGCTCCATAGCCGGTATAGGCGCAACTATGATCAGCAGGATACCAATGGCGTCGGTAAAGATACCAAGGCCACCTGGCGTCATCATTACTCCCAGTACTGTTTCTGCAGCCTTCTTCTTATCGTTGACCAGAGGATAAACTTCGTAATAGCGCTCAATAAACTGCACACAGTGACTAAAGGATCGGGCAACCAATAATAGCGGCACCACCATGATCAGTGGCTCAATGGGATAGCCCAACCAGCCGACAAACCCGAAGCCCCAAACCGCAGCCACCGCACTTGTAACCACCGGAACAACAACACCAACAAAATTGGACATGTAAATAATCAGTGACGCGATCAGCGCCACAATCGTCACACCAAAAATACCCAGCATTGCGGTTTGGTGACTATAGACCCAACCCGTAAGCATTGGCTGACCCGCAACATGTATCTCGTGCTTCGCGTCGCGCTCGCTTTCAACCAGATTCTGTACGTAATCAAACAACTCACCGTAATCAACCAAGCGCTCAATAAAGGTCGCGGTGATCAATGTGGCAGATTCATCCTGGGATATAAGAAAGGCTCGAGCATTGGGTGCTTTTTTAACTTTTTGACGGAAGTCGAGTATCTCTTCATCCGTTGTCGGGACTGCATCACCCATCAGTGGCTGACTTTCAATACCAAAGGGCGTGGCCTCAGAGTAGCGGGCTTTCTCTGTTGCTATAGAGAGTATCTGATCGTGATCTACGCCAGCCGCGAGATCGATATCACGGGTTAGATCCCAAACCTTAGTTAAGGTCTCGGGATTGTAGATACTGCCTTCTTTATTTTTGACCATAATAGTAACGGTCAGAGGATTACCAAAATTTGGATGGTCGGTAAACGTTTCTACGAAAGGATGATTTTTTGGGAGTAAGTCAGAAAATATCGTGCGCAGCTCCACAAATTGCAGACCCACAGCGAAAAAGACTGTTATTGCACCAAGTACCAGCAGCGACAGCGAAGAATTTCGCATAAGTGACGCAGCCAACCTGGCCTGAAGAGGTTTGAGCATTGTTCCCCCAATGATACTTATAATTATAGCGTCCTTAGATAGAGCCAAAATTCATCAGTCAATCGGCACTTCCAGAACTTTATGATCCAAAGATACTACACTTTTTTAATAGTGTCCATTTGATAGTGTTACAAGAGAAAGATACTACTTATTTTAAATAGTGTCCATATGATATTGTTACTAAATGACGCTTTATTGCATTATTTAGTCAATTTTCGATATTTTATGAAGGGGAGACTACGTGGGACTCAGTACACTTTGTGTGCTCTTTGTGTACTCTTTGAGTGCTAATAAGACGAAATATGCGTGCAGTGCAGCGTTAACATAGAACAGCGATGGAACCTCAAGCAGGGTATAACAGCCAACCTAAACCCCAAGAGCATGGCCGGCACCTTAAAAGGCGCCGGCCAACTCTGGAAGCACTATGCGCGGTAACTTAGGGCTGCGCCGCAAAGATCTTAACTGGCACACCATTTAATGCGGCATTGCCACTAACCTGATCTATTAGCTGATCATCTGTCAGATCGTTACAGCTAACGCCCTCCTGCTCACTGGCAATCCCCATACTGACACCAGCGCTTTTGTGTCCCCAACCGTGGGGCAAGCTAACCACACCGCGCATGACCTCGTCGCTGGCCAGTACCTGAGTCACTACTTCACCGACCCGAGACTGAATACGCACCTGAGATTCATCATCTATTTTGTGCTCTGCCAAATCATCTGGATGCATTAGCAGCTGCCAACGTGGCTTACCCTTTACCAGACGATGCGAGTTATGCATCCAAGAGTTATTGCTGCGTATATGGCGGCGGCCGATAAGCAGTAACTCATCGGCTTCGGTGACTGCCTGATCTACGCCAAGGCGCTGAAGATCTTTGACTATGTAATCTGCCAGTAAGGTTATTTTGCCGTCACTGGTGCACAGGCGCTCGGGGAGGCTAGGCGCTAGCCTGCCAAGATCCAAGCCATGGGGATGCTGCTTAATTTTGTCTAGGGTCAGCTCTAACTCATGACCCGCGGCGGCACTGTAAGGACCGCGCTGAATACCTTTATCAACTAACTTATCTGGCGAGGGTAAGGGTTTACTGTCCATCCCTTTATGCGCGGCAATTGCCTGACCTAGCTGATTAAAGATTTCCCAATCATGCAATGTGCCCGCAGCTGGCTCAAAGACCGCCTCGTTAAAGCGCGCCGTGTTGTGCACCGCTAAGCGATGGAAGGCAATATCGTAGTGATCATGCTCCAAGGCACTGGTAGGCGGTAAAATAATATCTGCGTGCTGAGTGGTTTCATTAATATAGAAATCGAGGCTGACCATAAAGTCCAAGCCAGCAAGAGCTTGATCAATTTGCTGACCATTGGGCGCAGATAGCACCGGATTGCCAGCAATAGAAATCAACCCGCGAATCTGACCCTCGCCCTCAGTGAGCATTTCCTCAGCCATCACCGTGGCCGGCAACTCACCCGCAAACTCCGGCAAACCGCTGACGCGACTATGGAAGGCAGCAAAGTGCCCTGCCCCAGACTCACCCGGCTTAACAAAGCCAAAGGCCGGCGATGAGGCCATCATGCCGCCCCGCACATCTAGGGAGTGGGTTAGGATATTAATCATATTGATAGCCCACTGGCACAATGTGCCATAGACCTGCACTGACACGCCCATGCGGCCATAGCAGACAGCGCCTTCTATATTGGCCATATCTCGAGCCAACTGACGAATCTGCTCTGCGGCTACACCGGTTCGCTGTTCAGCTAACTCTGGAGTAAAGGATTCACAGGCACTGCGCACCTTATCGACGCCCACCAGCAGATCGGTTAGGTGACCGGTATTAACGAGATTCTCGGCAAACAGAGTATTGAGCATAGCCATTAATAAAAAGGCGTCCGTACCCGGGCGGATAAAGAGATGTTGGTCTGCAATCTCAGCGGTCTCTGTGCGTCGTGGATCTATCACTACAAAACGGCCCCCGCGTTCCTGAATCGCCTTAAGACGTTTCGGAACATTGGGCACAGTCATAATGCTACCGTTAGACGCCAGAGGATTACCGCCAATAATCAGCATGTAATTAGTGTGGTCGATATCCGGCACAGGAAGCAGTGACTGGTGGCCATAAAGACTTAAGGAGGTTAAATGATGGGGCAGCTGATCAAGGCTAGTGGCAGAAAAATGGGTCTTAGTTTGCACCGCTTTACGCAACACACTGGCGTGAGTCATGCTGCCGTAATTGTGCACATTGGGGTTGCCAGCATAAAAGGCCACCGAATCAGCACCGTGCTGGTCTTGCACCGCCGTCAACTTTTCCGCGACTGTACTAAACGCCTCTTCCCAACTGATCTCGACCCAGCTATCACCCTGTTTCTTGACTGGCCTGCGCAGGCGATCAGGGTCGGTGTAGATATCTTGCATCGCTGTGCCTTTGGGGCAGATATAGCCATGGCTTAACGGATCGTTTTTGTCGCCCTTAATCGATAGTACCTGCTCACCTTGAGTTTTAATTTCAAGGCCACAGATGGCTTCACAAAGGTTACAGGCGCGGTAATGGGTTTGAATGTCAGCGGGCATCTTCTACTCTCCGGTATTTTAGTGCTGAGTTATAGTAACCGAAGTGATTGAGGATATGGGGTGGAAGTTTGTGGATGGTGGGTATTGGTTAGATATCCCTCGTCGCTACGCTCCGTAGGGATTACAAACTGTGGGCTCGAGTGGAATGATATCTTAGCTGCTAAGGCGAGTGACGTGCGATACGACTCTGTTCGGCTATCACCTAACCTGTCATCTCGAACGCATGCGAGAGATCTCGAGATCCCTCGTCGCTACGCTCTGTCAGGATGACAGATTAGGGGCTCTGGCGGGCTGACACAATTAGGCAACGCGGTAAGACAAGTTTGAGACTCTAACGAGATGAGAAGGTATAAATAGAGATATCAGAGTTCCTTTCTACCAACTACTACTCCGTAATATTCCCCGCAATAAACGCCTGCACCGCATCCTGATCATTGTCCAGCACTGCGTAGTGCTCTTCCTTCTCAAACAAATCTGCCATATGAGTTGGCAGTTCAGGATCAGTGGGATAACCCGCTTCACGGACCGCATCCGGGAACTTAGCCGGATGGGCAGTGGCCAAGGTTACCATCGGTGTTTCAGTATTGGCTCGACAGTGACGTGCCGCATCCAGACCAATGGCTGTGTGCGGATCCATCAGGTAATCACTCTCTTGCAAGACGCTGCGAATCATCTCCAGCATGCCGTCATTGTCACAGCGATAGCTGGTGAACAATTTGCGCGCTTCGATTAAAGCTGAATCGCTGAGATTCATATGACCCGCTTTGGCCTCTTTCATTAACTCGGCAATGGCCGGACCGTCGCGATCGTAGAGATCAAACAGCAAGCGCTCAAAATTGCTCGAGATCATAATATCCATACTCGGCGCCAGACTTTGCTCCAGCGGACGGGTGCTGTGATCATTCTCGCTGATGCAGCGATGCAGAATATCATTCTGGTTGGTGGCAATAACCAACTGCTCAATGGGCAAACCCATCTTGTGCGCCAAATAACCGGCAAATATATCACCAAAGTTACCTGTGGGAACTGAGAACGATACCTTGCGCTGGGGGCCACCCAGAGAAAGAGAAGCCCAAAAATAGTAGACAATCTGAGCCATAATACGCGCCCAATTAATCGAGTTAACCGCAGCTAACTGACGACCTTCAGGGAGAAAAGATTGGTCGCTAAAGCTCGCTTTTACCATATTCTGACAGTCATCAAAATTGCCGTGCATGGCAATATTGTGCACATTGTCTGCGGCAACCGTGGTCATCTGACGGCGCTGCACTTCTGATACGCGATTGTGCGGGTGCAGTATAAAGATATCGATATTTTCACAGCGACGGCAGCCTTCAATCGCCGCAGAGCCTGTGTCACCGGAGGTGGCACCCATAATCACAACTTTTTGGTTGCGCTTGGCGAGAATATAATCGAGCAGGTTGCCCAAAAACTGCAGCGCAAAATCTTTAAACGCCAGAGTCGGGCCGTGAAACAGCTCCATAATCCATTCGTTGTGTCCGGTCTGAATCAGCGGTGCAATACCGCCGTGACGGAATGTGGAATAGGATTTATCAATCAACTTTTTTAGGTCAGCATGAGGAATCGCGCCATCGACAAAAGGCGTAATAATCTTTAATGCCAGATCCTGATAAGACAGACCAGCCCAGGAGGCGATCTCTTCTTGACTAAACTTGGGTAATTCCTGAGGTACATAAAGTCCGCCATCTGGGGCTAACCCAGTCAGTACAACCTCTTCGAAACTCTTTGGCTCGCCGCCGCCTCTGGTGCTGATATATTTCATTTACTGATCCAAGTGTTCGACGCGGATAAAGCTTACCTGACCGCGCACTGTTTCAAGTTGTTCGATCTGCTCAACCGCAGCATCCAATGATTTCTCGTGAGTGATATTGGTTAATATAATCACATCCACATACTCTTCAGTGGCCGGCTGTTCTTTCTGGCTGATCGCCTCAATGCTGATCCCCGCATCGGCCATTATGCCGGTAATACTCGACAAAACGCCGGACTGATCAAGGGCCGAGAAACGCATATAGAAGCTGGTTTCAATCTCTTGGATATCGAGAATATCCCGCGCTGCGGCCGCATTGGTCGAGACACCAAGCGCTGGCACCCAGCTTTGCGGATCATTGTTCATTACTCGCGCCACATCAATAATATCTGCAACCACCGAGGAAGCCGTAGGCGCGGCTCCGGCACCCGGGCCATAGAATAAGGTTGTTCCGACCGCATCGGCATTGACCATTACTGCATTTAAAACGTCATCTACGCCAGCAATCAAGCAGCTTTTTGGCACTAGGGTTGGATGAACTCGCAGTTCAACGCCCTTATCGGTCTGGCGGGCAATACCCAGATGCTTGACCGCATAACCCATCTCACGGGCATTGGCCACATCCTGAGGATCCAATTTGGTGATACCGTCAGTGAAAACCTTCGTGCTGTCGAGAGGCATGGCAAATGCCAGTGACGCCATAATAACCAGCTTGTGAGCAGCATCTATGCCCTCAACATCAAAGGTTGGATCCGCTTCGGCATAGCCTTTTTCCTGAGCCTCGGTCAGCACATCGGCGAACTCGCGCCCTTTGCTGTCCATCTCAGAGAGAATAAAGTTGGTGGTGCCATTAATAATGCCGGCCATCCAGTTAATGCGATTGCCTGCCAAGCCTTCGCGCAAGCCTTTAATAATGGGGATACCACCGGCCACTGCCGCTTCATAGGCGACGATCAGATTACACTTCTCGGCATGGGCAAAAATTTCCATGCCATGCTCGGCGATCAAGGCCTTGTTTGCCGTAACCACATGTTTGCCATTGTCTAACGCTGTCATAACCAGATCGCGGGCCACGGTGGTGCCGCCAATCAGTTCAACGACTATGTCAATATCAGGGTTTTTGGCGACCTCAAAAATATCGCGGGAAACCTCTACAGCAGAGGTATCGCAGCTTGGGTTATCGCGACGCGCGCCGACCTGAGTAACGGCGATTTCGCAGTTGGCTCGAGGGTTAATTAATTGGGCGTTGTGCTGAAGAAGATTGAGTGTGCCTGAGCCAACTGTGCCCAGACCGCAGATACCAACTTTTACCGATTTCAAGGTGTTTCCCCGAACTAAAAATGAGTGGATAACAAAGGCGACAACAGTAGATGGCAGGCCGCCCTCTGTCAATGCAAGGGCGGTTGATATTGGCTAAAACCGGTGCTTTTTGCCGCTATATATCTCCAGGAATCAGTTGATTGAGCTCAGACCGAGGAACTCGGCAAGTGCAGCTGCGGGTTTATAGCCAGGGATCATGGTGCCATCCATCAAAATAATGGCCGGTGTTCCGGTCACACCCAGAGAAACCCCGAGGCTGTGGTGTTCAGCAACTGGATTGTCTTCGCAGACCGAGGTGCTAGTGCGCTTGCCATTCTTGATTTCCGTCAGGGTTTCATTGGGCGTATCTGAACACCAGGCAGTAGCAATTTTATCGTATGAATCAGACCCTACACCTGCTCTAGGAAAAGCCAAATAGCGTACCTCTATACCCATGGCATTTAACTGGGGTACTTCATTGTGCAGCTTGCGACAGTAGCCACAGTCGACGTCGGTAAAGACATTGATAATCGCTTTAGTTTGCCCCGCTGGCTTAAAAACAATCAGGTCATCAGTGCCGCGCGCAGCAAATATATCGCGACGAGTGTCGTTTAGAGCCAGTTCGCGAACATCGACAAATTGGCTGCGTGTAATTTGATAGAGATTGCCATCAAAGAAATGGCCTCCATCTGCAGAGACATAGAGCAGTGGACCACCTTTAACCTGTACTGCAAAAAAACCTGGCAGAGCCGCTTCACCGACAAACTCAAAGTTAAGATCAGGACGCGCTGCGGCAAGATTGCCAAGAATTTCTTTTTCACTCGCTGCCAAGGTCCACTGAGCACAGCAGAGGCTAACGAGTAAAATGGCTACGGAACGAAAAACATTGCGTTTGGCTTTGCTGAGAGAGATATTCACTGGTCTATCCTAGAAATGTGTATGAGCTGTATTGGAGTTGAATACTCCACGGAGGTTCACTTTAGAGTGTTTGCGGCCACTGGTAGCGGAACCAGCTAAGACTTTCTCCAGGGAGAAAGCCTTAACTGAAATATCAGCGCGGACTAGACTGCTTGCTCTCCAGTTTCACCTGTGCGGATACGAATGACTTCGTCGAGGGTCGAGATAAATATTTTGCCATCGCCAATCTTGCCAGTAGCAGCGGCCTTTGCAATCGACTCAACCACGCTGTCGACCATTTCGGCGCCAATCGCGATTTCGAGTTTTACCTTAGGTAAAAAGTCCACCACATATTCAGCACCACGATATAACTCAGTGTGTCCTTTTTGACGACCAAAACCTTTAACTTCTGTCACCGTGATACCTTGCACACCTACGTCTGCAAGTGCCTCACGCACGTCGTCGAGTTTAAATGGCTTGATAATCGCTGTAATTAACTTCATTGATGTGAATCTCCGGATAATGTTTTTGGTTCTGACGCAAAGATACCTCTTTCAAATAGAAATTGCATCTTCATATAAGACTATCGAGAAAATATAAGAACAACGAACAGATATTCGCTGCAAGCCGGCCTAGTGGAGAAATTTTAGGCAAAAAAAATCCGGGGCCATAAGGCCCCGGAAAGGTACTACTCGGGGGGAATTAAAAACTATTTCCCTGAAGAGAACTCAGGGTAAGCTTCAATACCGCATTCAGCGATATCGCAGCCTTCAAACTCCTGTTCTTCAGAGATACGAATGCCCATTGCAGCTTTCAGAATCGTCCAAACAATAAAGCTAGTAACAAAGGTCCAGGTAAAGATCACAACGATACCAGTCAACTGACCGACCAAAGTTGCGCTGTCGTTGCCAGAGAAACATACTGCCAACAGACCCCAGATACCTACTACACCGTGGACAGAGATCGCACCGACTGGATCATCAATCTTAAGGCTGTCCATAAACTTCACAGAGAAGACCACGATCACTCCACCAACAGCACCGACTAAAGTAGCAGCGCCACCAGTCCAAGCCAAAGGTTCAGCAGTAATGGCAACCAGACCAGCTAGGGCACCGTTAACCGCCATAGTCAGATCAGCTTTACCGTACATCAACTGAGCCAGAATCAGGGCAGCGATCAGGCCGCCAGAAGCAGCAGCGTTAGTGTTAACAAAAATATCTGATACTGCGTTAGCTTCAGCAATGTTAGATACCATCAACTCAGAACCGCCGTTGAAACCGAACCAGCCCATCCACAGGATGAACATACCGATTGCCGCGAGAGGCATGTTGGCACCAGGAATCGCGTTAACTTTGCCGTCAGCTGAGTACTTGCCTTTACGAGCGCCAAGCAACAGTACGCCGGCCAGTGCAGCAGTAGCACCACAGAGGTGAACAACACCAGAACCTGCAAAGTCTTGGAAGCCTGCTGCGTCCAAGAAACCGCCGCCCCACTTCCACATACCCTGCATAGGATAGATAAAGCCAGTCATCACAACAGCAAAGGCAAGGAATGCCCACAGCTTCATGCGCTCAGCAACTGCACCTGAGACGATCGACATAGCCGTAGCAACGAATACAACCTGGAAGAAAAAGTCAGATGCGCCTGAGTAGTAAGTATCACCACCGCTAGCCAGAACTTCTTCAGTTGTAGCATTACCAATAATGTTGCCAAACCAAACGTCAGGCAGAAAACCGCCAGCACTGCCGCCGTACATAATGGCGTAGCCCATTACCATGTACATGCAGCAAGAGATGGCAAACAACGCCACGTTTTTGGTGAGGATTTCAGTAGTGTTTTTAGAACGAACCAGACCGGCTTCGAGCATGGAGAAGCCAGCGGCCATCCACATTACTAACACACCAGACATCAAGAAATAGAATGTGTCCAGAGCGTATTTGATTTCAATAATATCGGAATTCATTTTAAGACCTCTTGTTAAACAGCTTCAGCGCCGGTTTCACCGGTGCGGATTCGAATGACTTCTTCAAGCGTTGAAATAAAGATTTTTCCATCGCCGATTTTGCCGGTTTGAGCAGCATTGGTAATAGCTTCAACTGCGCTATCAACCATCTCGTCTGCCAGTGCAATTTCCAACTTAACTTTGGGAAGGAAATCAACAACGTATTCAGCACCACGGTACAACTCGGTGTGGCCCTTCTGACGTCCGAACCCTTTTACTTCTGTTACTGTTACTCCAGCGACACCTAAGTCACCGAGGGCCTCTCTCACTTCATCAAGCTTGAAAGGTTTTACAATTGCAGTTATTAATTTCATTGGAATCTCCATAGGGTGGCCGAGACCACCCGCTTTAGATGAGCAAGATAAAAGTTTAAAAAATTACAGAGACTTAGAAACAGTCAATACAAATTCGTTGTCGGCAAACAGTCCGCCCTTCTCAGATGAGTCAATCCAGCTCAGGTCAAATCCAAGGCCAGCAGCTTCAGTGCTCAGAGAGATAGAGTAGTCATCAGCTTCGTTAGCAGCGTCGGAAGCAGTCATGGTGCCAAAATGGAAACCCAGGCTAAACGCTTCGCTGAGAACCACGCCGTAATCAAAATACACATATGTAGAATGTCCAGTTGACGCGTAGTAATCATCAGAGTAAGCAAAACCTAGAGTTGCATCACCTGCTGAAATACTGGCGTAAACTTCTTCAAACTCTTCCGTTTTTGGGCCCTGTGGGTAGCCGTAGTACAGGTAACCAACGTCATAGCTAACGTCTTCAGAGATAGAACCACCGTAACCAGCGTAGTAATCAAGCTCTAAGCCGCCACTGAAATCGACACTTGAAGCCCAAGTACCAACATAGAAGCCATTTTCAAAACCAACATCGAAGCCACCAGACAGCGCTTCGCCGCCAGCTTGATCGATACCGCGGAAAAAGTAATCAGAACCAATTGCTACGTTGCCAGAAACTTCAGCAGCCATTGCAGTGGCACCAGACATCATAGTTGCAGCGAAAATTGCAGTTTTTAAAGCTTTCATCGATATATCTCCCAAGATATAAATTTTAAAATAAATTTTTTGAACCGTTTTTAACTTAAGTTTTTTGATGCTTCGATGACTCTAATGCATTTAGCGTGCCAACAATTTTTTGGCCTTTATTTCTATAAATTTATCTTTAAATGAGCGGCAAATGTACCAACATGGTGCACAGTCAAAAGCCGCCGAAGTGGTCCATGCACCAAACTGGACAGGACAAGGTATTTATTTTTAGGGTGACATGTCTCATCTGCTGTAAATGCATGGGGTATCTTGGTGCAATTTGCTAAACTGCAGGCAATTGCTAGGGGCTTTAGGGGCTTTAGGGGCTATAAGGGCTATAAGGGCTAATAGAGGAGCTACCCATTGAATCAGGACAATATAGTTAATCAATTTATTAAACAGTTTAATCAGTCCTTTGTGCCCGGCGCACAGGCGCTGGGCGATGAGGCGCAGATGCA
>Ga0209092_10002065_pt1 | contig 18822 bp, 11 predicted proteins | sample FraStrMetagenome_FD_187446 | JGI IMG/M metagenome (GOLD analysis project Ga0209092, IMG submission 187446) | Marine eukaryotic phytoplankton communities from Arctic Ocean - Fram Strait ARC3M Metagenome (SPAdes) (version 2) | ecosystem: Environmental > Aquatic > Marine > Oceanic | place: Fram...
TAAGACTTTTTTGTATACATTTTAGTGAAAGGATGTATTTTATTCATATCATTTGGGTTTCAAATAATATCAGGCTTGTAATGCTAGAGTTGGACACTTGTAAGGATATTTCCATCTTTTTGAAGAAGTCAGATTCAAGAAACGAATAATATAACGCCATCTTTTTAAAGGGGCACTATTGCGTTTTTTTTTAAATCAAACTGTGCCAAGATTGATGAAAGCTTGGTCACTGATTCTTGTTATTCGCAATGAATTAATAGTGACATTTTATGGTAGAAAGTCGCAGTGATCCCAATAAGAAACGCTCCAATAAAAAGTTTTTTGGACATACCAGAAGATGCCTTATTTTTTTTAGTCATTCCGGTTTTCTTTTCAAAGTACTCCATTCGAAGGTTGTTATTAATGTTACGATGTTTCTCGATGATTCCCTGTTTCACTGCTTTTTCGTACACTTCACTCAATGGAACCCCGCGCCGACCAATCATTACTTGTGGATGCTCATCGACAAATCTGGGAAACATAGAATTTAATTTTGTACGTATGACCATATGAAGAGTTTCTATCATTTGATACTTTTGATCCAAACAGTACAAGTGAAAGGCTAGGTCAGACAAAGCATTTCCCTCTTTGACCCGTGCTTTTGAAAAGGCTGGAAGAGCATTATCCAAATCATCATTGTGCTCTTTGAGTAGCTCGTTGAATATCTGTGCATCTCTAAGCGCAGTATTCATTCCCATGCCTATGGAGGGACTAGTAGCATGAGCGGCATCCCCCATAATAACTATACCACATTCTTTGGAATGGTAAAAGTTACAATGAACCATACCAGTCTGATTCCAACGTTGTCCAACCCACTGTTTGGCAAAGTCGTCATAATCTACGAGTTCAAATGCTTTAAAGTTTTTCTTCACAAATTCTGCAACAACTTGGTAATCAGTACTCAAAAGTTCTTCGGCTTTATCTAAATGACGATGATACCCAATCGAAATGTTGACTTTTCCACTTGTTTCTGGAAGAGCAATACCTTGAGCGCGAGGAAATATTTCAGGTAGTACACTCATCCCAGTGCGAGATAAATGTTTAGGTAAATCTACATGCACCTGCTTGAAATCATTGAATATGTCAGTTGTATCGCATGAAAAGTTAGAGTGTCCTTTGATGAGGGCCTCCCGCACAGTAGATCGAACACCGTCACAACCAATCAAAAGATCGTAAGGTAAGTAAGTTTCTTTGTTACTCTCGTTATCTTTAATGAGAATTTTCTTGTTTTCATAATCGACATACTGACATTTTGTCGAGTACATAGCTGTAAAGTTTTTGTCATTTTCATGAGTATCATGGAGATATCTTGCAAGGGCTGCCACAATAAAGTTCCTATCTACGATGTAACCTTCAGGAGGGGCATTGCCAGCATCAGGAGCTGCCGTCTGTGTAATTCTCTTTTGTCCAAGATAAATGTTAAATTCTGTCAAGAGAATTCCTTCCCCTTTCACGTAATTGCTGTACAAGTCTGGTAGTGATCGGATCGCATCCATTCCGTGATCGGCTAATGCAAGCATCCAACTGCGATGGCTTTTTACTAATTCCTCTTTGCTCAATGTTCCATAATCGTTTCGTGCATCGACAAGAGTCACATTGTACGTAATGGTAGATTCTCTTTCCTTGTTTCGTGCTAAAAGAAGTGATGCTACAAGTAAACCTGCTGGTCCAGCACCACTAATGATTACTTTCCTAGTTTCTCTTGGTCCAGGCGGTTGGCACATCTTCTTCTTTGAGGTCTCTTTGTACTAAAATGTAGTTTATGAATATCGGAACAAAAAATCGAATTCTGATGCGTGGCAACAATATAGCTGACTGTCATCATTTCAGTCGTGCATAATCCGGTTGACTACCCCCACACGTATTCTCATGAAAAATGAATAAAAAAAGTGCACCACCTTTTTCTTTCATGATTTTATTGTAATTAATTACGACGTTTGTGGGAGATAGAATAGTATAATAACCTATTACTCTATTTTTACTTATCTGCTGGTTATCACCCTATCAGATTATAAAAGAACAAAATCGATTTGAGATAAACGCTTTTAAAGGCCACCCTATCGTAATGTGTGAAATCTCTAGTTCGAATTCGAAAATTTGTTTACTTTGTACTTCATCAAAAGATATATATTCCAAAAACACAATATTTTATTTGATTAAAATATGAGGAAGTTTTACTGTACGAAGATCTTAATGATTGAGTTGTTGACTCAGTTTTATAATTTCTCTTCCAACCTTTGTAAGCTTCGAAAGCTCTATCATTCATGAAAGTGATATGGAATTGGAAATCGCAATATAATAGAGTTGGTGCAAACCGTACATTGCTTCTTATTTAATATAGGTCAATTATTTGCTCCTTAAAGCTTATTTCTGTTCATCAGGATATGTGTTTTGCATTTCCAAAAACAAATAATACACGATTTTATTGATTAATAATGAAATGCAAGGTGACATCACGTCATGTATACAAACACAATATATCATTTGATGAAAAAGCTTTTACTTATCGATTAAGTAGCACAAAATCCTTTCACTTTTTGACGCTTCATTTCCTTTATTTGAAAACGACCTAGATATCTATGTGTGTCCTTTTTTCCTGGTATTCCGAATAGATTTCATCTGATTTCGCAGTAGAAAAGCAACGAGCATTTACTCATTAATTTAATTTTAGCAAGAGATTTCGCGGCGAATCGAACCCTTTTGCAAAGCTTCAATTTATTATTGCATTGGCTTTTCTATTTTCCAATGATTCAACATTTTTCTGATACTAATTCCACAACAAAATGATCCTTGTAAACGCGTTATTATTTTTTTTCGTTTCCATGTTATAAATTGACTTGAGAGTCGTTCTCATCTTCATTCCTTACAATTTTGTTTTCAGGTTTAGCTAAAAACTTATTGAAGCTATCTTTTTATTGCTGGATTGATTTTGATAGGCCTATTCAAAGGTAAAGAAGCGATTCTGTTTCATTACAAGATATGGATCGAAGTATAGAAGAATGTTAGAATTATTATTAGCATCAATACATATAAAAATACTTCGACACAAAGATTGTTGCGCTGTTATGACTCGTATGATTCCAATAGAAGAAGCACATTGCGTGCGTTCTTGTCTGCTACAGTAGTAGACAATGGAAACAGCCTTAAGGACAGCGTGAACTTATTCGTTGAGTAAACTTAGGCCAACAAAACGTTGGTCACTTTGTTTGATTGAACAAGCATTTATCTGCCAGATGAATAAAGAGAGCTCGCAATCACCTCTAAGAAGAGGAGACGACCTCCAAGCGTTTATCTTCTGGTGTAAAATTCTCAACACAACGAAAACTTACAGCATTTCAACATATCATTTCGGAGTTTCTACCTTCCATAGACCAAAGAAGAGATCACCATTATCATTTGCGTGAAAGAATGGATTGAGAAGTAGCAAACAAGTCCCCACCACCCACAGAAAAAACAAATATGTGAACGTGAAACGTATGGACGTAGCTAAAGTAGGTCCTATATAAAAATGAGGTTGTTTAGAGTCATTTCACCAATCCTTTTTGTGAATGTTAAGTAAAGAAGTAAAGTATATATTATATTTATTGAGTCCTAAGTACACGTGCTGTGACATTTAAATATATTTCCAATTGTTAAAGGATTGATTACAAAAACACTCTTGAAAAATATGGTTTGTGTTTCATGGAATTCAACTCTTGCATAAGATATATAAAACAGTTTAAAAGTAAATCGTTTGCACAATTAGATGTATTGTTATAGAAATTTTGAGCCTACATCGAAATAAATTATTGATGGAAATTTTGAAATGAGGACATTTACGAAATGATTCGTTAGTTTTAGATAAGCTAAGAGGTTTGAATGTTCTAGATCTTGTAGAAGATGATGATTCTTATATACAAAATTCAAAATTAAGTCACATTAAGTTTAAATGATACACACATTATATATAGGTAAAATTGAATTAGATCACGTTAAAGAAATTTGCCTACGTTGATTCGAATAAAAATGAGACTTATTTTGAACCTCCATATATATCTTTTCTTGTTTATAAGAAGAATCCTATGCTGGTGCAAAGTTTTTATTTGTCAATTCTTAATAGCCGGACCCGGTTCATCTCAATCTTGTCCTTGATTGTTAGTCACCCTTGAATACACTCCACCATACCTCAAGATTAAATCCAAACTTGAAAGTTTATCTTGTCTATTGTGAAGTCTGTCTCTTGGTAACAGATAAGAGAATCAATAAGTTTTCAAACCAAAGAAATTTCACAAAAGATCATCCTAGACACCACAATATAAATAAAAGTTTTCCTCAACAAAGTGGACAAGAAAGTTTTACCAGTTACGAAGTAAGAGAATGTATGGAGAAATGCAGATTGATGCATGCGAAACACAACCATATAATACATGGACTGGTGATCGAAAAACTCTTCGTAAGCCGAGAAATGTTCGCACGATGTTTCCGACGTTGCAGTGCTTTATTGTAACCTTTCTTTTGATTTCTGTGCAACCTATAGAATCAAGGCAAAACAAGGGTGATAAAAATAAAGAAGGAAAAGGAAAAGAAGATGTATCAAAATCTCCATCAGATCAATTCATTTCACCTTTTGAAGATCAAATTGATGAGTTGACTCAAACATTTCCTCCTTCGGTATCAGTTCCTTTTATAAAGCCAACAGAAGCAGAATTCGCAGATTCTTCACTAACTATACAAGAAAAATTTGAGGAGGCAATTGAAGCTGAAGCTTCGGTATCTCCGTCCTACTTCCCTAGTTCATCACCCTCAAATAATCCAAGTGTGTTTCCTACACTTTATCATTCACCGTCACCTTCCATAGCAACATCAGAATCACCATCCATTCCGCCATCTACAAACTTGCCTTCATATCTCCCAACAATATCAAAATCATCTATACCGACCGAACATCCAACCATGGTGCCTACTTCGACTCCTACTTTAGTACCAACATCAAGTGCTCCAACTATGAAATCTTCCTCTAAGCCATCTTTAAGTCCCACGAAAGAACCTGTTATTACCAGAATTTCTTGTCCAACAGACAGTGCAAACACTATTCTATTAAGGCATCAAATATCCTACACATACTCAATTGAGACTGAAATTATGACAATAGATCTAGGGACCGAAAATATTGTCTCTTACTTAGAGCAATCTCTTTTGCTTAATCTGGCAGTAGATGTTCTTCCCTGCGACTTTTTAAACAATGGTAAAAGCCGAAAATTAATCAGGGTTGGACGACATGCACAACGAGATGACGAGATAACTCTCGTTGCTCTTGATTCAAATCCCACTGATCAGCTCTCGACTCGGAGTAAGTTTTTGTTCTTGTTTCAACCTTTCATTATGAATACTAAAAATCCAACTCATTATTTTAATACTCGTGTTTCAACCATTTTTCCTTTGCTACAGGATGCTCTCCAACTGTTGATCCAAACAATTCATGTCAATTTATAAAAGGATTTTTGACCATTACTCTTGATGCTAAGTTTGATCTTTCTTCGGTAGAGTCAGCTCTAATCAATAAGATAAAAACTATCTTGGTAGATCTACCAGAAAGTGGTATCATTCCTGGATTAGTTCATGCGTCTTTTTACGATCCTTTTTCAAAGGATGCATTAAAAACTAATGATAGCCAAGAAAGTATGGCAAACACAGCAGTAGCAACGAAAAGCCAATTGCGAGACATGTTATCATATGCAGCAATCGTTCTTTTGTGTTTCACATTAGCAGCATTTGCAATATGCGCACTTCAATATCGGAATTCTGCATCAAAGGCAAAGAGTACAAATACTATTGAGGACCCAGACCAAACTCCACCAAACACTCCTCCATCGCCTGAAAGTTTAGAAGCTCGTCCCAACCGTAACGCTAGATTTTACAGATCAGCTTATTCAAAATTAAATGTGAATAAAAAATTGAGTAATATCTGGGAAAACATGGACAATAACAGAGAAGAGAATTTAAGCACAATTTTGGAAGGTTCTCAGGAGGACGTTGCTTCTTCTTGTGCATCCTCTGCGTTTGGAAACATGTCAATATTATCACCTTATCAAGATGAATCGGAGCGGGATCTTCAACTCATAGATCTTGCTCTTTCTTCCAGAGAGGAAAATGACGTAAGTTGGTGATACATGTTTTCTATCTTCTATGATTGTTCACTCTAACTTAGCTCAATTTTTATCTTGAACAGTTGAGAAAAGAAAATTACAGTGAAGATCAAATTAAAGACCTTCGCAATTTCCGTTCCCAATTAATGCAAACTGCAAAAAACAAAAATTCATATATGTCAGCACCGTTATCATCATTAGAGGAAGAACCACTACAATTACCATCACCACAGGCAAGTCCAAGACGATTGCAAGATAGGATAGCTTTTAATAGAGATATGCCCATATCTATACATCGAATGAAAAAAGCGTCCAAAAAAGAGTACGAGTTTACATAGTAATAGTTGAACTTAATGTTATATTTGTTTCATTTTACCTTAGCATGGAAAATATAGAATATTAACTCAATATCATAATTTGTCCATGTATCCTGGTCTTTTTTGTCTACTCTGAAGGTGTGAAGTTCTGCTGCTGACAGCCAGGATATTATTTTTATTTCCATTTCGTTATACGTAAAATGGTAATGAGTGCAAAAAAAGAGTCCTTTTTCGGTTGCGGACTGCTGCTCATCCACTGCTGCTGAATAGCCAGACTATATCTTATCGTTGTCGGAATCAGAGTTGATTCTTCTCTTATCGTATGAATGGGACGCAATAAAAAAAGTGGAAACAGAGGTCTGAGTGCACAAAACTCTGAACGAGATAAAAAGCTACAAAATGAATATAATACATTCTTAGAAAACTTTCAAAGTCTTCTTCATTTAGAAGCACCTTCATCATCATCATTAACACATGATGAGAGGTCTACCAGAGAAGCATTTGCAGACTCTTTGGAAAATTTAGCGAATTGCCTTGAATCTAAGAAGAGAAAAGGTTCCATAAATCAAATTGCATTTGAATTAATGAACATTGAAAACGCTGCTGCACGAATGAGGATTTGTGCAGAAGCTTTTAGTAGTGGATTATCTACAAGAAAGGCTCCTTTGAGAAAATTTCAGTCGCTTAAATCTTCTGTTAAGGAGATGAATCGCATAACAAAAGAAATAGATTATATTCACCCCGTTGACTTCGTCGAGATAACTCTGAGAGCGAGTTCATTCATATCTCAATATAACGATCAAATCGATTTAGACAAGCACATAGTTTCATCTTGTATTGAATCATTGTCATGCCTATATGATTCATCAGTCATGCCTTTAATGCAGGACGAATTAGAAAGGATCAAAAACATTAATGCTTACTTAGCAACAACACCCTTGTACGATGAACTCAAAACAAATGCAATTGCAATTAGAGAAAAGATAATGATAGATTCACAACTCTATGAAGTTAACCTTGATCTGATAGAGGAAATGAGAGATGCTTTGGAAAAATCCAAATGCGAAGATCCACCATTGCCTTTATCAAATGAAAACTCACTTGTAGGTGACTTCAATACTGAAGAAAAAATCAAAACTAGTACCAAAACATATTCATCCAGACAAAAAAATGTAGCAATGTCAACCCAATTCACAAAAAACAGATATAATGATATGCTTCAAGCAACCTCCCTTACACAGGCTGTGGATCTTTTTATTTCTCATGACGACAAAGATATCTTCACCTCGGATATTTCATCTCGTTGCCTACTTCTCACTGGACCATCTGGATATGGCAAATCCTTTTTGTGCAATCACATCTACAACAAGATAACTGAGAATAACAGGTTGAAAGAATTTTCGAAATCTCAGTGTCATGTAATCTTTCCCAAGCTACCAGTTGATTTGATGGGGCAAATAGTAGGTGAATCTGAGGAAATCTTGTTATCATTTTTCATAAAATTGTTTGAAACTAGATCATCATGTCCTTCAAGTAAATGCATCTTGATTTTAGACGGAATTGATCACATATTAGGTAGTGCATTTGGAGAAACATCTAGTATTCAAAGCGCAACACACGCAACGAATGATACGCTACTGATATCTAGATTACGAGCTTCTTTTACGAAATTGATGGACTACATGAAATGCCACCATAAATACGAGAATAAAAACGATATTGATGTCTGTAAGGATGAAAAGATGAAATATCTTCTTATTTGCACGTCTCGCACAAGTGGAGATGGTATTTCGGAACGCTTTGATAAGATTTTCAAAATGGAGCCTCCTAATGACGTGCAAAGAGAATCAATAATCAGGTCATGTTTGTTACACTTACCTCCCGGAAAAGAATTAGAGAATTCAGATGAACTCAGACAAAGTCAAACAAGCAATGAAAATGACATATTTTCACGAATTATTAGCTGTACAGTTGGTCGATCTGCTGCAGAAATCTCTCAAATATGTAGAGAGGTTATCACAATGTCTTCTAGCCAAGAAAATCAATTTCTAAAACCAAATGGACACGGGAATAATCATTTCGTTTTAAAGAAACGCTTGAGTACAATGGACAAACTACTCCATAATATGACCCCTGAATCTATTACCGGAGGCGCACTAGATGGAATTGTGGATATAAATATTTATACTTCGAAAGACCTAGTTGTGAAGAATGGAAGTGCTTTAAAAGCAGAATGTCCATTATTTGGTGATCAAATGAGTGAAGCTTGGAATCAACTTAAGTCCATAATCGTTACACCTCTCTGCCAAGCTCATGACCTAGATGACCTTTTATATGGCAATACAAATAAAGGAAAGAGAGTACATCAAGGAGGAAAAATAATATGTGCCGGAGTACTCCTTACTGGACCACCAGGAAGTGGTAAGACTGAATTGGCGAAACACTGCTCGCGGTTTTCTACTCAAATTTTACCGTCTGTGAAACTGCTGGATGTTAGTTGTACATCTCTTGTTCATAAAGAAGTTGGTGGAACAGAACGAGCTATTGAAAAATTGTTTTCTGCCGCCAAAGCTGCAGCACCTTGTATACTACTTCTCGATGGTATTGAAAACATTGCATCAGTGCGAGGCAATGATAATACATCTGAAGGTACAATGGATAGAGCTTTATCCACATTGTTGATAGAAATGGATGGTGTTGACGATGCGACTCAGAATAGCTCAAATAAAACAGGGCATAGAGTTGCAATAGTTGGAATCACCCATGATCCAAACTTGATTGACCCTGCTTTGCGTCGTCCTGGCCGTTTGGAGAAATGCATAACTTTGACGCATCCCGATAGTAAGGCAAGGTCTAAGATTTTCATGAAAGAAGCAGAAAAACTTCCTCTCGATTTTTCAGCCGCTTCTTTCATAGAACCAAAAAATATTCAAGAACTTAGTGATTATGTTGCGTACCAAACTAGTGGTAGATCTGCTGCCGGAATTAAATCAGTATGTGCAGAAGCAGCAATGTTTTGCATAAGAGATAATATAGAAGGACTTGATGCGATGGGAACCGAAATTTTGGTCAAAAACAGTCGACCTACTATTTGCCACAAGCATATTTTATCTGCACTGGAATTATCAAGGGTAGGATAGAGGTAAAGAGTAGTAGCTCACATATCATTTCTATGACTCATCTTGCTCGTTTCATTAATTGGTTAAATGATATTAAACTACTGTGAGAGATAACATAGTATTCCAGTATCAGGAGTTATTATATCGTCTATTGTTTTACTTTTTTATATCAGATGTGTTCAAACAATTACAGCATTATCATTAAACACTTGTACTTTATTCAGATGCTGATTACCACTTTCATCATTGTTTACGTCAATTTTGCTTTCATGATAAAAGTGATCCCAAATGCAATGTCGAGCGATCCAATTTGTAAGAGAATGCTCTTTTGTTCCCGCCCAAAGTGTTTCAATCTTCCCGAACCTATGCTCCCAATAGTGATCAGTCTCAACTATCTCTCCTGCAACTCGTTTTTCCCAATCATCATCGTGATAGGGATTGGAGCTTTTCAGATAAATGCAACTACATGATTGAAGAAGTCTAAACATAATTTCATTCTCTTTTACCCATTGAACATTGTGTGTGCTATCTGTGAAAGCAATTGAGCCAATTTTTGGAATGAGGTGAAATCTCTCTTTTTCTCTTAGGTATCTTACTAATTGTGCTCCTCCTTGAGAGTGAGCAAGCACATAAATGGATTTATCAGCAATGTGTTGATGTTCAGAACATGAATCAAAACCTGATGGAAATAAAACATTAAGTGACTTTTCAAAACTTAGCATCCCATTGCGATCCCCTCTAGCATTTGGATCTATTATCATGATATTCATATTCTTTTTTTTTGCTTCTCTTACAAATGGAATAGCAGTGCTTTCTTCTATTCCAGAAGTTATAAGATGTTGACGAGAAAATATCCCAGCTCGCACTTTCCCTTTCCCTGTAATTATAAGCAGTGTTTTTATTTTGCTATTTGTTTGAATCTTGTTTGCATCATTATTCACTATAAATGCATCCCTTGAAACATTAGTGTTCTTATAAACTAGAGCGCGAACATGCTCTGGACCTAGTTTTTCATCATCACATATTGTTACCCATTCAAGATTGCCTTGTGTCATCATTATCTCTTGAGCAGCTTCTTGACATAGTCGTGCTATTTGCTCATACATTTCCCCATCAGATATAAATTTTTTTCTATTTTCCTCGATAATGCGTGTATTTGATGAAATGTGATGAAGACGTCGGTTAGAGTAGGTGCAAGGACTGACTCCAAAACTATCTTCGTCTGATGCAAGTGATGGTGTTGACATAGATGCTCTAATTTCACTATTTATTGTATCGTGGGTTGTATCATCATTTTGGATAGCTGCTTTTAAGTCTGACTCATTTTCTATTTCAAACGATCTTACCTGCGCTTTGTCTTTGTCTAAAACGCAGGTCTCTATCGTTTCTATTGCATTGTATGTGCTATGTTCAAGTTCTTTTATATAGTCAAAACCCAATTCCTTCAAACCCTCCAACCCTTTCAAAGCTTGAGCCTTCGTAATAAATATTTTCACAGCTTCAAAGTGTTCATCGGGATTAGTCGTGCCCCACAGCAACGTTAAATTTTGATGAGATCTTTCAGTATTTCTAGATTCGGTAGATGCGGTAGATGCTTGAGGTCTAGAAAACTTTTTGATCTGTTCTTTCATTTTCTTGTTCAAATCTATGTCGCCTTTGAAAACACAGCACAGTAACTTTCGGATTAGATCATTTTCTGCATTTTTCCGCTGATCCGCAAACGTTGAAGTTCTACTGGTATTGGTGGAAGAAGATAAGTCTGATTCCTGTGGATGAAGGGGACCATTACAATTTGGCAAAAGGGGACCTTCTAGCTTATCGAATCTTCTATTTCGCATAAAAGTTTCGCGTAACACTTGTGATAATGCGTTGCCCATCTCACGTGGATGAAGTAAAAAAGTTTTCGCTCCTTTGGAACACAAAACAGAGACCAGTAGTATAATAAAGATAAAAGAATTGAGAGTATCGTGTCAGCCGTTTGAAAGTTTTGAGAAAGCAAAACCAAACTAAGAAAAGATAAAAGATAGGCTTCTTACTCATGTTTTTGCACTTTCCTCTGCAACGTTGCATTGTGTCCAAATACGTCATGCTGCATACGTAATACGTGAACGTTTTTCTATATTTCAACAACACGATTCATTCATAAAAGATTTCACACAGCAGTGTTCCAGCATTTTTTGTGCGCGGATATTCCATGGCTATCACAGGAGCAGTGCTAAAGATTGTTCGGAAGAAAATTGTTCTGTCTATGACGTATCTACATAGATTAATTAGATGAGATTGATCAGCAGTGCGAGACTTAGGAATAAATTGTCACAAATGGCAAGTTCGTGCTCTTTCTAATTATGTAATTAGCAGTAGTAGTATGAAGCTACATGCGTTAGCTAATTCTACGGTAATAAACATGGTCGCCTAAAATTGCTCTGCAGAAATCAATCAACTCAAATAATGAGTGATGGACAATCTTCAAAGAAAAGACCATCAGAACACCACAGTTTCATTTTTTCTATAGTATCATTGAAACAGCAATATAAGAAATAACGACACCTACGTTTATACAGTCATTGAAACAATATGTGGTTTCGCAAAACAAATGCAATCCATAAGAATGGAGACGATACAAAATGGCAAACCTCTGAGACAACAGGAAGATTATTATTTATTTGTTCTTTTTTTGTTTCTACTTCCTGGAACGTAATCAAAGTTGATGCATTTGGGACATTTTCAAACCAAGTAAATTCGAAACTGATAACCAGGTCGGCTCCTCAAACAAAAATGAGTCATCTGTTTGTAAGCTCTCGATCTCGTAAAAGAAGACCCTCTTGGGATACAGATGATGAATACGATGATTTCTTGGATGATTCCTCGGACCACCAACAGCAGTCAAGAGTATATGGTGAAAACGAAATTAATCACAAAATTATACAACTTCAACACAAACCAGAATGGGAACATCGGAAACAAGATTCCATAAAGTGTGAACATTTCGATACATGTCCTGGATGTACATTAGACAAACAAATCACAACTGTTCCTGCAGTTCAAAGTGCCCGACTCTTTTTTTCGTCTGCTTCGATACAACGCCATACAGTATATCCAGGTAGTAGTAATCCAGCTGACTTTTTCAAAGTGATAGTACCCTCTTCCATCACACAATGGCGTACTCAGGCAAAATTGGCTGTAGCACCTAAATCTAAATGGGGACGTGATGGTTGCGTATTTGGCCTTTATGAAAGAGGAACACATAAAGTTACACCTATACCATCATGTCAAGTTCATCACCCCAATATCAACCTTGCTGTAGAGCTACTGACAAAGGCAACTGCCAATATAAGAACTGCATCTTATGAGGAATCCACAGGTCAGGGAGACTTACGTTATGTACAATTGCAAGTGGAACGTATAACTGGAAAAGTCTGTCTAACTCTAGTATGGAATGCTGAACAATTGAAAAGTTGTCAACCAGGTTTGGCCAGATTGGTGAAAGAATTGAAAAGATTAGATCCCAAAATGTGGCATTCTATTTGGTGTCATTGTAACAGTGGTTTGGGTAACAATATTTTTTCAAGAGGTGAAGGAAGGTGGCATCAAATGGATGGGCCTGAATTTATAAGAGAACCTCTCCCTCAGATTATAGAAGATAATGGAGATGAAATGAGAAAAGATGGATTGTTATTTTTCAATCCCATGTCATTTCGTCAGGGAAATATGGATGGGTTTGATGCTATTGCTGAACATGTAGCAAAAGGTGTTCCTCCTAATTCTGCTGTATGTGAACTTTATGCTGGAGTTGGCCTGTTGGGTTTGACGGCCTTATCATATGCCCATAACAGTCCCCAAAATAAATTTACTGATGCGTCCATGCGTTGGTTGCGATGCAGTGATGAAAATCCCGCTAATCCTAGGTGTTTTAATCGTGCTGTTGGTTCTATGTGAGTTGTTGTTCCTGTATTTCGTTTGCATTTTGTCCTTTGTTTGAAACCGCTCAATATTATCTTGTTTCGAATTCATTTCCATGATATTATTGATTCATTAGGCCATCAGAAGTAACTGGTCGTCCGAAGCGATCCTTTGACAAAAACAAAAAGAAGAATAAGAAAAATAGCAAATACACCACACTTAATAATATGGTGGACAAAAATAAGCAAAGAGGTCGCCGGCAAGATAATACAGGCAATGCATCAGGAAGTGGTGAAAAGGTAACTTATATGGTGGCATCTGCTACCAAGGCACTGTTATCTGGACAAGCACTAGGAGCAGAAGTTCTCATTGTTGATCCTCCTAGAAAAGGCTTGGATGAGGAAGTTGTTGCTCAACTCTGTAAACCCTTTAATTCGAATCAGCCACCTGTGGAAGATAAACGATTAGTCTTTGGGCCATCGCATACTACCAATTGGGTGAATGATGTCACAACTCTTATTTATGTCAGTTGTGGATTTGATGCTCTCGCTAGAGATACCGATGCTATTTTGTCTGCGAATGCTGGATGGAAATTAGTGAGTGCTACTGGATACGTGCTTTTCCCTGGAAGTAACCATCTGGAGACGGTAGCAATCTTTCGAAGAGATGGAAGGGAAGAGGATGATAACTATTAACATGATTTTTGCGAAGCTACATATAATAATATCAAATACACTCTATCATGTGTGCTTCTGATTTATTTGCAATTCCTTTATACTATTCCAATAGTTATTGTTCCATCAAGTATAGTCAATTTTTTAGTTCATATTAGTTTTCTTCAAATTATTCTTTGACTTGCACAAAAATGACAAATCTGCGTAAAAAATGGACTAGAAGCATATAAATCAAGACCAATGAATTAGATTACCGAGATAATTTCGATTATATGTGAAAGTAATTATTTGAGATTAAAACAAGGATATACATTGGCAAAATAGTATTTCGTGAAATTTGCTAGGCAAAGACGTCGTTCATACTTATAATTTATAAATTAGTCAAAGGTCGACCATAGAGCTTTGTTCATTCCTCCGAATTCTAATTCTACTACTTGAATACTTTTGTCTTTTGCAACCAAATAATCAATGAGATCTTCATATGTTGTCAAAGTTTCTCCTTTCCAAATTCTATTTGGAAATAACCGCGAAAAGACGCAGCATGGAACAACCACAAATGGAATTTTATGTTCTACAGCAAAGTCTATTATTGATTCAGTTGCCTCATCAGGATGTAGAGCAACAACTGCTCTGCAATTAGGTAGAAGATCATCTGGTGAACACATGGTGCACACAGGTAAAAAATTTTCTTCATTTTTAGAGTCCAAGCAATCAGAAAGAAATTCACCATTTTGATTTGAACGATTTTCTCTATAGGTAACATCCACGCCTTTTGGTTTGTTCATAAACCATGCTCTTTTATATGCAAACGGGATTGGAGGCGGAGGACGAGAGGGAAGTATTGATGGAGAGTTCAATTTTTTCATTTCTTCTTTATTATGAGATATTTGTTCGTATGCTCGTTTGGCTTTTCGAAGAACTTTTCTATCTCTCGTTGGTAATCGGCCAACAGTCTCACGAGGATCGATGATGGTAGATCGTATGCCTAATAATGACAATGCAAGCGAGACATGACCTGATCCACCTGCAGCATCAATGACTCCTGATCCTTCGTTCAAATATTGCATCGCATTTTTCGTAATTGATTCTTTTTTTAATCTATCATGGATACATTTGACGAAAAACTTCGCCAGTATTTCTCCCTGTTTTCTTTTACCCACACCACCTCCACTATGTGCATTTCTTGATCGAGAAATTTCCTTTGAAGATGATCTCTCTAATTTGTTTCCTTTCTGCTCACTCTTTTTTGAATTCTTTGCTGCTTTTGTTTCAGGGCAAAAAGATTCCTTCATTTTTTGACAAATACTTGCATCCCAGAAATTTTGCCTGTCTAATTCCAAATGAGAAAGGTGATTCACATTGAACCGTTCTGGTCTTAGTGAGGTTGTATCTTTCAAAGCCTCAGGCGACCAAACATCTTTCTGCTCAAACCATGTTCCTTTGGCTCTTATAAAATCTCCAATTCGACAAAATCGCTTCACTTCTGATCGCAATACTTTTTCGGCACCAAATTGAAAAACAACTACTTTATGTTCATAGCACAGTTTTAGGTTCTCATAGGGTATAACCCCTTCACATATATTATGTTTCTTTACAGCTATGTCGAGTGCAGCATATGATGATCGTATAGAACGTCGAAAAAGAACCCCTTCCACGATCTTTGTGTCCTCAGACATCTTTTTATCATTTGAGAGTGGAGTCATATTTTTTGAATGGTGTTGATTTGAACAGCACAGGAACGAAGTTTAAATACGGGGGCTTAAAATGGTAGTAATAATTATAAAAATCATGCTAATTGAAATTGCACAAAAAAATGTTTCTGATAAAACTCCTACTTCTTGTCGATGCATCTTTGTTTCTATATTATTGGCTTATGTCAACCATAAATTAAAATATTATGGAATAGAAGTCATTAATATATTCATCCAATGGAAAAAAAATCGAATGACAAAATCTTGTAAAAAGTTTGCATAAAACATTGAATAAGCTACATTTCAAACTCTTCCTCGTAATAACAGCATTTGCTCATCAGACCTTTCCTACGCATTTTAATTTCTTTTTTGACCCCTGTTAATAGCTTTGAAGGCCCACAAAAAAAGACAGCCGGAAGTTCTGCATTCACTGCACCATCCACAACATCCCTTAGGATCGGTCGGCCATGCTTTAAATCCATTGTGATTTTCATCTTGTTACCAACTTGTGCAGAGAAGGGGAAGACGACCTTTTCAGGTATCCCTTCCTCCATCAGCATTTGCTGATCTTCTGTAAGACCGATTTGAGATCCAGAGTTTCTAAGAAAGTAGCGATGAATCAATTCAAATAAAACTCCAATGAGTATGGACCATAGTATAATGACATATGTGCTATATCCACGGAATGCAACGGCGAATTGATATACTTCGATAAAGTTTTTGTAATAGTATCTATGAAAGAAAAAGCTACCAAGGAATGCCATCGAAAAAAGAAACGTAGAAAGCAAGGTATGTTGTCCCAAAGAAAATCTAGACGGCTCAACACTAGTGCCGTGTGCATTGGAAAAGTTCCTCGTGAAGGTTTCTTCATCTTTCAAAAAGGTTTCTACACCTGTCGAAATTTCAACCGCCTTACTGGACAGGACCTGATAGCTTCCTGTTTTGTAAGCAACATCGGAGCTTTCAGAATGTGAATTTGTCTGGAAACTATCAGTGTCGGACGTATCAGTTAATATCGTTAAATGTTCTGAACTCGATAATTTATCATGGATTGAAAATAAGCCTTCGTCTCCCTCTTTATTCCCAGTGAAGTGGATAGAAAGTTCTAGTGAAAATGGCAAAAACGTCGATTCAATTGAATGCATCGCATTCCTATCAACTTCGCATTCTTTCACAAAATACGCAAAATGATTGTTGACGACATGCCGAATTAAGCCCTTGTCCCTGCAATACCAATGAAAGTGGATTTTTTTCAACCGAAAGCTGTCTTCGTCAGATGCAGAGACAACTTTATCAAAAAGCATCCGGATCATAGAGAGAAAGGGTGTTATTCCAATTCCTCCTGTCACGACTAAAATTTCATCATGTTGTAGAGCTTTGGTGCACCAATCTGACCCATAATAGAAGCCATCGATAAGGATGACAGGTGGTTTTCTTCCCTCGTCTTTTAGAATATTAAGTAGATTGGTTGTGAAGTAACCATATTTTCGGAACAAAAGTTTAAGCTTAGTGTTTTTGTCGTGTGGAGTGGTAGCAACTGTGAAAGGGTACCAAAGCAAAGATATTTCAGGGACACAAATTCGAACATATGGTGCTGCTTGTTTGTTTTCTACTTCAGAACACGCTGAGGTTTTTGGAAACACCATTTCAGCACATCCGTTGGAACTTCCAATAATTGTGGTCTGCTCCAATTTACATCCATTGTCAACAAAATAAGTTGCAAGTATTTGAATAAGCACTGGAGATGTTGTACAAAAGTAGTAAATCAATGATGGTAGGATATACACCGCAATATACTGAAAATGTAAAACAGCACCCAACAACATGGTTCCTCCAGTAATGATGTGTGAGATATAAAAAAATCTATAATATTTTCGTCTCATCCAATTGATGCTCGTAATACCTAGAATAATGAGTGCAGTTGCACTAATGAAACCCGTAAAGTTTCTCATGTATCCGTAGCAGCATGTCTGCTAAGAGAAACGAAAAACCTATCGTAAGAATGAATCTTCATTACAAAGTATGTTATGTTCCAAAAAGAACTTACAGCCTGTGATTCGTCCATTAGGAGTCGTCTTCCTTCCTCCTCTTCACATCCTGCATTTAGTGCGTCACTATCCATGAAACTCATGATTCCTGAGAATCGAAAACAGTCTTTTGGGGGAATCAGCGCACTAATCAACGCACTGAAGAATCCATGCCCTTGTTCTTCCATTCCAAAGAAGCCTAAAGCTAGGCTAAAGATCAGACCATGAATGATGGTACATACTAAGCAAACCCGCCCAGCCCATATGTGAAATGTAAGAGCTTGAATTGGTGATAAACCAAATGCAGCTAGTAAAACTGATTGTTTAGAGACAGGGATCATGAAGAAAGACAGGGCAACAACTGCAACGTGTCCAGTGGATAAGGCAAGCCCAAGAACTTCAAGAAATATTCTTTTATGAGTACAAGATTCGAAAGAGTAAAAACCAGTGTCATCGGAAACTACGTACCTTCCTTTTCCCACTTTGCTATATCGACTTCAGATCCAAAATTAAAGACAGCATCGAAAACAATATAAATTGCTGGGCAAACTATAATAATAAAGCACCACAGTTTGATGTTTGGGTCACCTCCCACTACCCAACTAACCCAAAAGCGGGTCCACAACGATATCTTCTCATTCAGTTTTCCTGTATCAGGTGCTGACTTTGGATCATGAATGAACGCGTAAATAGATGCCAAGAACATTGGAAGAAGAACCATCCAAGAACTCGCTAGCATCTCATTTCCGTGAAAAATGTCAGCCATCAAATATCTGCAAAAAATATTTTCATTTGAATATTTCACTTCCCCTGGACAATTAGTTCCTACAAGACCTACAATCAATGCCAAAGTGCACACGAAAAATGGCGAACTTCGCAATATTCTTGCTCGGATAGTTTGTTGGTGTGGAGTTTCAATGGCATTCGCAA
>Ga0209092_10002066_pt1 | contig 18822 bp, 19 predicted proteins | sample FraStrMetagenome_FD_187446 | JGI IMG/M metagenome (GOLD analysis project Ga0209092, IMG submission 187446) | Marine eukaryotic phytoplankton communities from Arctic Ocean - Fram Strait ARC3M Metagenome (SPAdes) (version 2) | ecosystem: Environmental > Aquatic > Marine > Oceanic | place: Fram...
GAGTAATAGTTTTTATTAGAATTCCGTCCATTGCTGCCACACAACCTTCGATTACTCCATTGGAGCTAATAGCTTTGAAACTTTGTGCTGCGTCTTCAACTTCTTGTGGTGAAGTTGGGAATTTGTAGGCTAACGCGTCACATTCATTGATAGCCCTGATACATCTGTAGGCGTATGTGTAAAATGAAATTTTACTCATCCCAGCAGTTACACGTATGTCGTGAAAAGAACCTCCACTTAGCCAACGGATACAACAATGTAGAGCAATAGGTGTTGTAATTTCTTCAGCACTTTTTCCAGTTCCTCTTTTTGCCATTTCTGCATTCTTGCGAACTAAGTTGTCTATCAACTTACAAAGTTTCATATACGATGGATAATGCATCCTATACATTCCGTAGAATGCATTAGGTCCTTCTTTATTCAGAAGTGAAACATGGTCGTTCCATTTAAGCCTATCACGGTAGGTGCGATCATTGCCTTCTTCAAGTCCTACATAAAGAGTAAGGTTGGCAAGGAGTAATGCCGCATGAAACTTCTTTTTTCTCCCTTTTCTTAGTTCTTCTTCCTCGTCTAGAATTATTTCCAGGAGGTTCTCAGAGGAAGTGTTTGAGGAATCTGATTCGTAACCACTAGGATTCATAATAGAACGGACGGACGACACACAAAATGCAGAAACAACAGTCGATATACAATGATTGCTATTTTAATTTGCCAACTTCTTTAACACCGAAATAAGTTGAAGAGCCGATGAAACCGAAGCAACAGTCAAATCTGCAATACGTTTGTTCCGAAAAGAATATAGTCAGTTATTTTCCTCTTTCTCTCTGTATTTTGTCTTCTTATCCCACCCGAATAAATTAAAGAGTGATGAAAACGAAGCAACAGTCAAATCTGCAATACGTTTGATTCGAAGAGAAGGTAGTCAGATATTTTTCTCCTCCTCTTGTTGTTCGTCGTCTTATCCCACCGAAATAAGTTGAAGAGCCGATGAAACCGAAGAAACAGTCAAATCTGCGATACGTAAGTAAATCAGTTATTATTCCCCACCACTCTGTCGTTTGTCTTCTTATACCACCTGAATAAGTTGAAGAGCCGATGAAATGGATAAACCTGTTGTATGCTATATGGGTGCTCTAACTAGGAGTTTGTGGGTAAGGAGTTTGATGTAGAAGTGCGTATTACGGCAATTGTGACAAATGCAAGTTTTTTGCTGTGTTCGAAGGTGCGCACAATCCCGTCCAGGTTTCTGCTAGGAATGAAATGGCTGGAAGCCGGGACGTGTGTCGTCCCAGAATCCGGTCCGTCCCGCCTGCACGAACCCGGCCTAAGTTAAGAATTACGTAATTTAAATTAAAATGTAAAAGAGAGAAGAGTCGGAGGAATGCACCAGAATGAACAAGCATCTGCCCCAAAATGTTACATTTACGGTATTCTGCTCAACAAAATGATGGCATTATTTGTCTTAAAATTTATCAAAAAGATGCGATGACGAACTGACGAGATGATACGTTGATGGAAATTATATAGTTCAACGTTTACGAGGGATTCTAATCGGAATAAAATTTTGTGCATTTCTACCTTTGCAATATCCGAGAAAATGTTGGGGCCAATACATCCCTTTTCGCTGTTCGACAATAGTTTGATCGCCCGTCTCTAATACAGCTTTATCATCTAAGTCTCTCCTAATTTTAAACCATTCATGAATTACTTCGTTGCACAATTTCATGTAGCCGTCCTTTGGAAAAGTTACACAGGTCCATGGTTTTTGACATAGTGTAAAATGCACGGAATAAATTGTCGACAAATCAACCTCCCTGCAATCCTCACATTCTTTTTGGCTATCTCTGCATTGACCAATTTTTGGATTCGACGGATCCGGTTTGGAACTTGCTTTTGTTCGAGGGTCATCGACCATATTGTTATAAATACATCGATTAAGCTCGACAGCTGTCCCAGGGTGTTTTTCATCGTAGAAATATGGAACAAGTCCCTGGAATGTCATTCCTCCATAGAAGCCTTTCAATATTCAAGTTAGAAATGTAAGATGTGATGGTCCTCCGTTTGGTATGTTAAAGGACAAACTTACCACCAAAACCTTTACCGCCCCATCCTGAGCCAGAAAAAAATTTTCCTTCAAGGATGATTTGCCGATATTCCTCAAACGAATCCATACTAGGGCGTAAGACGATGAATCCTCCTTGTACCCCAACATGACGTCTACCTGGCTGCGCCATGTTATAGTCTCGGGTAAAATATGCTTGAATAAGATCCGAAGGCGGTAAGGGTTTCCCATGCATAATTGGTATCCGATCCCGAGCAGGAGAACTGTCACCGTCTAGCATTGCATCAAAAAGGTCATCAAAAGGCTTCAAAATTAGTGTATCTATATCCAAATGTACCACGATGGGGTGTATTTCAGGATTGACTGTGTAGGCCCACAATTTCAGGTATTCTTTCTCACCGCAACAACTATTTATTAATGAAATTCCAATAGATAAATATTCCGAAATAAGCCGTTGAAAGAGGATTACATATCACATACCCATTAGTCACTACTTTTGTCCTTAAAAATTCCCCTTTTATATCATCAACATTTATTGGAGTTTCGCGAACCCACAATTCATAACCTGCATCTTCTAGTAGATGCGCACAATCTTTCGCGTCCGGATGAACGATTGCATACCTTGATATTAATTTGTCAATTCCAAATGAGATTGTTAATTATGCAAGAACACTCGCACAAGCAAAAAGGTAAAGCTTACATTTTGAAGCCATACCGGGACTTCGAAACATTGAAATTCTCGTTACTATTTAAGTAGATGGAATGACGAAGAACTGACGCACCGTCTTGAAGACTTTGCCGCGAATTTGACTTTAATGGAGAACAATGTGTAAGCGAAATCATATAGGCAACAGTAGCACGAGATGAAGCGGGACGCTCTGGAATTGAGTGCTCTGGAAGTCGTACATCAACGTTATCGCCAGGTAGCGAAAAATGGTTTAGTAAAAAGAAAACATGTACAGCAGCAAACGTAAGCGCGACGAGTAGCAATGAGCGTTGAATGCAACCATAACTTATTCTTAGTTGTCCAGACTTTTCGCCATTTCCCCTCCGACGATTCAATGAAGTTTGCATGTTGATGTTTTTTTCAACTGTATACTTAGTTTGTTAACATCTACTCTTGATGTTTTGTTTTTTGTTTTTGGTGATGGTGATGTCTTGCCATTTGCCATGTTTTTCCCGATTTTGGGGGGAAACCCGACACAAATTTGAAGATCAGAGTTCTAACTATCCTAATTTAGCCGAATGACCGTAGCTCACAAAGAACCTTGTTGAAAAAGATGATTTCGAGCATAACATATTTCGAAGTGTCGAAGTAAAAATATGATTAAAAACTATTCTTTATTGTTTCATACGTAGTTTGATTATTGATTTTATAGCAATTGCTTATTTCATGCAATGGCGACGATAAGATTTTCTTGAACATAAGCAATTTTGCACCCATTTCTTTAGGAATATCATTACGAGGCGTAAGTCCGGACAAGGTTGATCTTAGAGGAGTTTCAACCATATATATGTTTGTTGTTCTCTTGTCCTGTTTTTGTTTTGTACTATAGCCTTCCTGGGCAACGCAAAATAACCACCAAATACACTAAAAGCCATAGTGGTGTTATGTATTTATTCCGTATCATAAAAAAACATGTCACTTATGTACTTTTGATCTCAATACTCATTATATCTAATTACTTTTTCAAGTAAGTCTACCGTACAGACAGCGATATGATAGAAAACTGATATTGGCGCGTTCGCATCTGCCAAAGTTTAAGGAAGAAACAACTGCTTTATCTCGAAACAAAAACTTTCTCCTACACGGTTTCAGTAAGCACGAATTAGCAAGTGACTACGTAGTTTTACTTATCAATTATCACCAAATAGAGCTTCATGAATAAATCTCAAATACAGAAAGCATGAAATTCCTCATGTATGCACGCTAAGAGATAGAGTGCTTTACTTGAAAAAGTACGAAGTATGATCAACAAAACAAAATTTAAAAAGTCATTTTCATTTCTGTCCCGTAATCCATCTCCAACTTCTTCTGTACCATTTACTACGTTGTTCCCTTTCCAATTTTCTTCGTGCCAATACTTCTTCAGGTCGCTCGATTCGTCGAGTGTTGTCGAAATCCTTCGTTTCAATATCCTTTTGCAATTTCCGAAGTAAATTGCTTTTCTCTTCTTCCATTATAAATTCTCTTTCTGATTTCGAGCCACCAAGTTGGCGGGTTTGCTCATTTTCTTTCAATCGATCGTTTAGAGAGATTGATAAGAAATACGCACCACCAAACATAAACAAAAGGAATGGGAGACCTGCACGAATAAATGGCCGACTTCGGGACATGGAATGATCATCTTTTATGGCATCATTCTGTCTCACCCCCTCGCTTCCTTTACTCAAAAATCGGGATATAACTCGGTTCGCGTTACGGAATAAAACACCGTTCGCAGCATTTGTCACCGTAAATGTCGATTGAAACATATTAAGAGTCGTAATCAATCAATTTATGACCAACGACCAAATATCGACAGCTGGTAGCAAATTCACTGAAGGAAACCTTTTTTAAACTGTGCGAGTATTATGAATGCCGTTAGATCTTCACTTTTTCCACCTATGCATCGAATCGAATCGACGAGTATGATATGAGTTTTATACTTTCGGTACAAACTTCAACAATTCGTTTCGTGCATACGTTCGATAACGCGGCTAGCGTTAAGTCTGTGTATTGGATTGTTGGAGATGCACGTGAATGGTAACAGATGTAAGAGTAGAGAGTGAGAGTCCATGCAACATGCGATTAGCGATTAGTCATCAGAGTCAAGGGACAATCGTTGCCGTGGGGCCGTCAGGTCAGAACGTGTCAAAGTTCTTATAAGAAGCTAAAAATACAACCATCGAGAAAGTGTGGGTGTGGGTCCGAAATCCGAAAATGGGTAAGCACAGCTGTAAGCACTGAACTATTCAAACGATATACCGGTATATTTATGTTTAAGCTTGACGTAGGATGAACCGACCATCATTTTACCCACATCTGTTCGCTATACTTTCAGTTTTGTTTTCTTTGCAAAGTTGTAATGTTTGGTTGTGTAATGGCTTCGTACATGTACCTCCTACCTTTCGCGACGTTATAAGTTATTCCAGTTTTGGTTCTGTTCATCGCCAATTGAAGGAATACGATGATAGTTCTGGCATTATTCGGACTCGAGTATACCAGCTAACTGGCAGTGGAAACGAAGACGATAATTCTTTATCGAAAAATTTATCGTCTTCACAAATGAGACGAGCCTTTCTTGCATCAACACTTCTTGCTGGAGTTCAGCTGACTGTATCGAACGCCTATGCTCCCCCGGGATTTGTCCGTATACCGACTCAATTTATTGCAGCTATTGGAGATCCTGATGCAAATGCCGGTATCGGTGCTGAGAGCTGGGGTTTATGGGAAAAAGATCCTGGTCCCAGAGGAGTTTGGTTGGACGATTATTCGAGTCTCAAGAAAAATGATGGAAAGGCACCAGCTGGATGGCAATTTGATGAAAATGATTGGTGGTTAGAGGAACACGGTCTGATTATGGAAAGCCCGCAGTTTCCATTGTCACCTGGAAAGTATCTTGTCACGGGTGGGAGGTTAGTTACTACTGTTCTGAATATATCTGAGGTAGGAGGTAAGCCAGAATCACTCAAGTGGTCTCTTGAAGATAAAAGTGCCAAGTTGTATGATGTCACACATTTGCCTTGTCGAAGTGCACGATATACTCCGAACTCTGGTGGAGGTGGGCCAGAAACAGCTAATAAACGTAACTTTCCTGTGTCTCCAGGTGCAGTCATGCCCGAAGTAAGTGGATGTGACAAGGTAGACTACGCTGTCCTATTCGTTATTGGCAAGGAAAAGCGATAATGGCATTGAAACAAAGAAAAAAAATTGGAAGTTTGTGCAAAATCGCTTAGATATGGTTGAGGAATCGGATTAAATGAATTTTTATCATGAAAAAATGTCCAAACTCTCAATTTTAACTTGTCGATATCAAGTTAGCCACGGTTTGGAGCGTAATGTGAAATGATAAAACCCTGGCGTACATAAGCATCGAGTATCATTAGTGTCATCCTGTCAGTACAATACTATCTGTATGAAGATGGTGAGGAACAAGTTCTTATGTCCGGCACCTACCCGATTTATACTTATTTCGTAAAAGGTGTAGGTGAAGTTTGATGTCCGATATCACAAAGATTAAATATAAATCGTACTAAATTTTTCATGTCCATCTCTCTAAAACTTTAATGGAAGAGGCGAAAATGACTCCATTTGGAAATGCACTTCAGATGTCATGTAATTTTTGATAACTTTCTATCAAGGGCTTCAATATTGGTTGTAAGCTCAATCTGACTTTTTAAGGTAGGCTCTTATTGCGTCTGAAACTTCCTTGGGCTCCGTTAAGTGAAGCCAATGTCCACAATTCTTGAACTCAACACATTCGGACTTTTTTGCTCTTTTGAGAGCATCAATATACGTGTTACAATGAAAATTCCAACGCTTTTTCGCACCATAGCAATATAGATGATCCCGTTTTATCTCTCCGTCTAGCATCATCTGTTGTTTTCTTAGTCCATTTTTTATTAAATCTCCGAAGAATCTGAAATAGGGGTAACATTTGTGTGGCTTCAGTGAATCTATCGACATCACCTGGCTGTCAACCGCATCGGGGCACGGTCCGATGAGCCACCATGGATATAACAACATCAGAAGTTCTCCCAGGAGAGGAGAGAGCCGTGATACAATGAAACAAAGGCTAAGATGTAACATGTACAAAAATTGAAGAGTAACCCAGACAGGCATTTCCTTTGGGTTGTTCACGATACCGACATCTAACAACACTAGGTCATCAACAATTGGTGAGAAGCGCTCAACATACAATTGGCATACGACACTTCCCCAATCATGACCAACCAATATCAACCGGGAACAACTTTCTGCAGCCGGTAAAATAATTTCTTTCTGCAATGCAGCCACTATTTCTTCGAATGAGTAGCCCCAGAACTCGGAAACATCGCATTTTTCGTAGTCTGGAAGAGACAAAGCAATGACGTGATGATCGTCTTCGAAAAAATGCGATAGTTTAGACCATGTTTCTACTCGGTCAGGGAAGCCTGCAAGAAATACAATCGTCGGTACTTCCTTCGAGACTACGCGTCCCGACGTTTTAGGATCAAATAGCATTTCTTACACGCGACGTGACGAAGTAAGACGAAATATATGTGGTTGAACGAAGGTGGATGAAAATATGTTCGATGCAAGCCCGCACGTCTTTAACTTTGAAATTATATTGACGAACTGCCGACCCCGTTACTCTAAAAATTTTCACGTTTTAATCAATCTACGGATAAAGTTAGGAATAGAAATAGGTTTAATCTGAACAAATACACAACGTTATTTATAATTATTCACGTTTTAGAGTACCGGTATAATGATACTGGGAGTTCGCAAATATTATCTTTCATTTTATAGATTTGCGCTTTCTGATATTTTTTTAATACATGTACATTTATAAGTAACCAACTTCATGCAATTCTCAGTCTTGAATCTTGTTCCGTGTTCCCTGTTCGGTGATGGACTGATGAACTGATGAACTGATGAACTGATGAACTGATGATTGATGAACTGATGATGGATGATTGATGATTGATGATGGACGAGTTCTAAACTACTCGTATGTTAATTATGACTGATAAGAGAGTACATTATTTTTATTGCAGTACCGGTATCTTTTTCTATCTTCACCAATAATAATATAATAAATTGATTCTATCCCTGATCCCGAAATATTGATCGAATTTGAAAATATAGATCAAGGTTGTCGCAAGGTCTTTCGTTTTTATATTTGGTTGTATTGATCCTTGATAAGCTAGCTCACATAGTTAAAGTACATGTACTTCGAAGTAATCGATAATTTCAAAAAATAAGCGAATACCGTACACGGTAGACTCTACGCGAAAGATTTCTGAGTAGCGAAATATGATAACCTACCGGTGTATATAAACAACTCCCTATTAATAACACCTCACACATAACACAGAGTAACGACCATGAGTTTTATCTTGAGTTCCCTTGTACCATCGTCAGTACCGAGACAAACACAGGCCTTAGGAAGATCAATAACACAATGACAAGTAAAGATCAGCCGTCGAACTTTAGTATCGACTCCTCTTCCTCAACTGATGATACATGTTCCGATGCCAATGGATCATCAGAATCATCGGCAGGTGTTGTCAGAGGCATTGCAAGAAGTCTTCAACAGGTTTCAAAACGAATTCTGGTGGGACGGTTGCCGAAGAGAGTTCCACCCGTAGTCAGTCGCGCCCCTCCTATTGCTCGTCCTCCTAAGCTGTCTGTTCCGACCAAATGGGGAAGAATATCCGTGAAACGAGTAGCTGACATTTCGGATCGAGTGTCCAACGTGTTCGATGTGTTCGATGCTGTACCAACCGGTAATGATTCACCGTCAACGAAGGAATCTGAATCGCATCATCTGAATGAAAGCCATTCAAAAGAGAAAGTAGATGCTGTGGGAAAGGGTCATGTACGTAGACGCCGTAACCTTTTTGAGGCAGCAATGCTTCGTAAATGGGCTAGCTTTGGAGGAAATTTAATAAAGAATACATTGCTGGGTACTATAGTGTTTGAGGTATATGGCAACACAATAAAATATCAAGCTGCGTTAACTATACAAGGTGGTGGTTCAGATACCACGCTATCTCAGAGATACGGAAACAACCTCAGAAGCCAATGCGCGATGGTTTCTACGAGTGGACACTTTTTATCAGGAGGTGCTGGCGGTTTTGCCCATTCACTTATGACTAACATATTCAACATATTTTCATTTCGCTCACTACCTGGATCGGGATATTTCGGCTATCATGTTTTTCATCACAGTTTAGCACACAGCATGTTTTTCGGAAGTTACGAACTCACCAAACGTTCTTTGCTCAAATTTTCCTCAAAATCCTTAACACACGAACGCCCTTATGCTGCCTCGGAAATGGATGCATTTACTTTTTCACTTGCAGAACCCGTAAATCTCTCAATTGTTACATTTTCTGGAGGGATTGCTGGAATTTTCCAAAACATACTTAGTCAAGTAGCGGAAGGGTTAGAAAGAGACCGTAAATGTTCAACTTCGTTTCTTATCCTTTTAAGAGATATAAAGAGCCAGGTGCGAGGGCGGCGCCCATCGTTGCCAACATTACAATCTAATGGGATAGCATTTGTCGGTTCTGCTATCGCGTTTGTTGCTTTCGAATATGGCATGGATTTAGAATTGGTTTAGAGGTAACTTATCCATTCGTAATTTAAATCTCTAAACTTTTCATCAAGCAAAGAGTCGTTTCGATTGTGGCATGACAGGAAATCCTGATAAGACAGTGTGCAAGTTATCAACAGAATGTTTGTCAGCAAGGCCACTGATCAGAGTAAGACCTTTTTCATCTTCCCAATGAATCGATTTGATGTTTCACTTGCAGAGATAACGGGGCTTCTAATACATCGATTCTTAGCTCTACCTATAACAATACCCATTTGAGCGATGAAACTTCATCACTGTTAGTAAGGATTATTCGAATCGCCTGCAAGAAATGCTGCTAGCCTCTTGAGAATGCGCATGCTTTGTAACCGATCATGAGCGGGGTGAAATTAATGTTCGCGTCGATCCTCGCAAAGCTTGTTTTTGTCACTCCTCCAATTTAAGACTTACTTTTCGAGCACATTTTTCGATTAGTCGTGTAATCTAGATTCTTAAGTCGAACATCAGTAGAGATGTATAACGTAAAAATAAATAGCCATCGTGAATCTGATGAGAAAGAAGTAGCCTCTGACCTCTGATGGTTAGAATACATTCCTTACGAAAGTGGAACATAAAGTCCGAGCCGCTGTGCCATAGGTGTCGACTATTGAAGTGACCGTATGTGAATTAGGCAAACTTTTCATCATAACACGGTTGTACTTTACGGAATGATTTGTATCTCGTTTTGAAACGTGATGTACCTATTTCCAACCTAAATTATTTCACTATCAAAAACACTGATACGTAGTTTGCTGTCAAAACACAAGAACCGAGATATAATTTCTATTTTGAAGTTTTCGTTTTCCGGCCTTGTCATCCTCTGTGCATTCTCGACCTATCTTCTTGAATACGGGTACTAACTAATATATAAAATCACCCGTACCTGGATTTTTCACATTTGCATAATTAAAAATTATATTCTGCTGTTCAACATATGTCACAACTAAGCAAGTATTAACTTTCTTAGCATAATTTAAGCGGAATAGCTTTCCACAGTTTTCCTTCATCGAACTTGACAGCTTTGCCACGGAGACTTCTATTCTAAATCATAAGGTACACCAAATTTTCAATATCTCCTCGTGACGTACTTGACTATCCAATCTGTCTTCAACTACATCCTGACTCTAACGCCTATTGCCCCTCGTCCCAGCATACTGATCCTCCATCATACCATCCATTGGCTGTCCATACTGTGCCGAAGCCGGTGGGGCCGTGCCAACAGTTGCATCGACACGATTCCAATCCCAATCAAGACTTGAATTTGTGTTCGTATAGCCTTGGCTACGAAATAGATCCCGGAACATACCACGTAGATACGCAATGTTTGGTTTTGCTTCAAACTTCAAGCTACGGCAATATGCCAAATATTCTGCAAACTGACTGGGACATCCTTGGCACAGTGCTGGAATTGTAATGCTTTGTTTCTTCTCCATAATCAATTTGTACTTTTTAGTCGCACTTTTGGCTTTCAAGCCCTGCCATGGAAGTCCACCCTTTAAAAAGTAGACAAGTACGTAACCGATAGACTCCAAATCATCACGCCGACTCTGCTCAATTCCCAAGTGGTTATTGATCGAAGCATAACGGGGAGTTCCAGTCAAAGAGCGGCCCTCACGTTGGGGAATGTGCTAAAACAAAATGATATGAGCACAACAACACAGGTATATATAGCAGTAAAGTGCATATGACTAAGACATTGCACTTACCTGCAAGGTTCTTGGGTGGCGGTACCTCTTACTCAATCCAAAATCGATACAATAAATGTAATTCCCCCCACGACTACTGGCATCGGTCACAAAGTTGGCAGGTTTGATGTCCCGATGAATCAAATGCCTGGAGTGCATCAACTCGACCCTCTCAAGCATCTGATCGGCAATAAGCAAGACAGTCTTCAGGCTGAACCTGCGACCACATTTGTTGAACTGATCTTCAAGACTAGGGCCTAATAGATCCATTACCATCAAATTATAACTATCCTGCGTGCCAAAGTAATGTACCTTCGCAAATCCTGGGGCATTCTGAAGCTCTCGATATACCTTGTATTCGTGACGAAGCTGAGGGCATCGAGCCCCATGCTTCTCAAACTTTACTGCAACCTTTTCCCCATTTGCTCCAACTCCGAGGTAAATGTCACCAAAGGAGCCGCCACCGACCCTCTTCGTAATACGATATTTCTATAATACAGTAACGGCAAAAGTAAATTAGCTCATATACGGGGAGATGCAATGCAGTGCAAACATCCGAGGTCTTCATGCACCCCTCGATTAACGATGACCAAGAAAATGCCCACTGCCCCACTGGCAAAGGACTAATGTGTGCATAGAAGAAGTCATTGGAAGTGTATGCCAGACCCCACCGGAAGCGTCAACACCACGTGTTACATACATTATTAATCAACGGCCTCGACATGGGTGGTGCAATTTACGCATACAAGCGGCCGGTATACGACGACGATTTATGTGTTAACGCTGCACGTGAAGAGTACAGATACGTGGTATTGTTAATGGGATGGGGTATCGGATGATGGGATATCGATCGGTTGTCAGCTGGCTTCCTCTTCTCTATCTCGCTAAGCTTTCATCCGAAGCTATTGTGAAATGTTTGTCGTGGAGTTGACTCTTCGAGCTGCTTTGGAATGCCAGCCAAAAAAAGCACACTTTCAATGCGCTCGTGTGGATTGGATCGGTTTCGAGTGGCAGGCCGGCGCGGCTGCATAATATTTTCCTTGTGAATCGTACAAATGCACGTAGAATAAGAAGACGGCGTGTGCACTGCAATTTTTGTTGGTTCGACATCGGATTCCCACACACATAATAAGACTCAATTGGAGCTTCCACCGATTCACAATATGTACGAAAAGAGTTCGAAAGTCGCCGTAGAAAATTTGAAAAAGACATTCAGAATTCGGGATTATTGGAAACAAAATACACCTGAACGCTGCACACTACTACTCTTTGTTTCTATCTCTCTCTCTACCGGTAGTATTCGTAAACCCATTGACGCAGTTGAAGATTTGCCAATCCAAGATGCCAGCTACGAAATGTTTCTCGTACATATATCAATTGTACAGTTAAATTTTTGTTTTCGATCTCACTTACATGTACCATCACTTTTGGTCAAAATTTTGAACTTCTATTCGCTGGCAAGGAAAAAATATAGCCTTTTTTAGATAGCAATTGCAATAAAACGCTTCAATTATCTTCCAAGAAAATCCAGCAATCAGGACAAATATCGTATAGGAATGTCGTGTAGGAATATCCATGTATGTTACGCAACGTTGATTCAAATATTATTGTGTGATGTCAATCTTCCATAGGAGGATTAGATACCGGTATGTATGAATATGTAGGGGAAAAGTAGCTGTACTGAGCCCCTTATTCCGTTCACAAACCTTTGCAACTTGTGACTCCTACTTTTATAAAGGATGTTGAATTAATATTTTGTGGAAAGGAGCATGTGATGACCTGCGCAGAGATGGGTTCTGAGTTAGTGATATGATTAAAAAAATGGATCACAGTTTCTCACCATATTCTGCTAGTAATGTTAAACCATTATCCTTTCAAGATGGAATATCAATCGAAGTATGCATACGCATCAGTAGAACTATTCATAACCTCGCAGGATTCTTTTCGAAAAAATCTATGCGTGGTGAAGCCTCAGATGACTAGCGATGTAATTGTCCTAAGAGCATGGTCGGATCATATCTAACAGTACGGTGCACTGAAAAGTTAACGTAATTGAGAATATAGGGTTTGAAGACATCTAATAAGGTATTTTAATCCAACGCCGAAAAGTAGATTCCAAGATGAAGACAAATGAAAAATTATGGTTGACTCATCTTTGTTAATGAGTTTACAACGGTGTATTAAACATATCATCTTAATTTTTGATGAAACTATTATTTCATTGACGATTGAAACAAAACAAGAACCTAGTGATGGTATTGCTATGTCTGGACCAGCGATAATATATATCATTCAAAAAATTATGCCAAGACAGTTAACGAGTATACAAACCCTTTCCGTAATAGAATTACATGTAAAATCTAATTTCTACTCTTCATGCCACCAAGTACTGTTTTTCATTTGAATCAAAAAGCAATTTTGGAAGAAAACTAGTGCACTCGTTGACTGATGGATCAAACGAGGGCATTAAACCCGTACCTGAAAGAAATCCAGGTGACTTCCACAAACAATCCGCACAAGACGATTTCATCGAAAATTTATTGCTACGAGATTTAGTCAAGAGCAGTGGGAAGCTCATTTGAAACTGGTTGCTTTGAACATTCCATCATTGAAAATGTTTTTATGTCTGCGAACGCGTTCCTTTCGCCCAGTAGTGCAAGGATGTTCGCGCAATCTCGCGAATTTTCCATGGCTTGCTCTATATTGTCAACAAATTGACGAAACCCGTCGTCATGAAGCAAACCAACGATGAACGAAATCATATCTCCTCCCACTTCTGTATTTCTATTACCATTTGTGCGCACTTGTTGCTCAGCAGTATGTAAACGCTGACGCTTCACAAAACGTTTTTCGCTACAATTATCGATATCCTTGATTGTTTCCATTGCATCACTTGTGGAAATATAATCCATATTCAAATTCATTAAAATGTCAGAAAATTTTGCACATTCTCTTATGTCTTCAAATTGTAGCACAATCAACACCGTATGTCTTCCTTCAATTGCCTTACTAGTCTTCTGTTCTTGTGCAATCATAACAGATCTGGCGCGCCTGACCATAAGGGTGGCCTGGGAAAGCTTTATCCTCAACTTCAGTTCTCTTATCTCTATCAGCTGTTTCTTGGGAGTGACCTGGCAGAAGAGGCTATTGACTCTATTTTTACTACTTTTCGATGTGGAAGTGTTTAGCTGTGATGGTGTCATTCCGTGCGGGAGGAACCGTTCCCATCCTCGCAGTACTGTACGACGAAACACTTCTGCTAGAAATTTTGTTGGATTATCAGCAGTAGAAGGATAGGGCATAGTCGAATGATATCTAGAGTGACTGGTGAACATTTTGTGAAATAAATCCGTTGTTCGGTTGTAGCGCGCGCCTTGGCAAAATCAAAACAGCCAAAAAAACGCATTCCCGGATTGGTCATACGTACTACGTACGTACTCGTAGTTCTAATTGTTTTAATGGTCGTATCATTTTTCGCACCTCGCACCACACATCGCGTATCGCGTTCATCTATGCTTCTCATACCTCATACAGCATACAGCCAAAACGAAAATTTCTTTGCCCAGTCAACACACTTGTTTATTTCTACATTACTATACGATAGATTGCTTTCGTGTACTCGGAAAAGACCAGCGCCTTTTCGTCTTTATAAGTCGAAAAGCTTGATTACTAATCGATTTGTGACTTGAAATTTGTCACTATCTCTTTAATTATATTCTACAGACAATCGAGCTCAGAATTCAACGCCTAAACAACCTAGTTGAACATTTTAATTACTTCCCCGCCAAGATGAGCCAAAATTACAAACAGGTTGACAAATCTGGAACTCATGTCAATAAATATTCGCTTAATAACGATTGTGGTCGGTGTGAAACATTTTTGCGTCGCATGCTCGACTTTCGAAAAGACCCTGCGAAAATCAACGAACGAATACGACACCTAGTGAACTCGTTAAAACGCATTGGAGTAAATTTGGAGCCTGAATACTCATCGGAGATACACACACAGGAAAGCGAAGCTAGATTAAATATAGCTGATATCAACACAAAGAATATAATGCACGCTATGTCACCTTTATCATACGGCGAGAGCTCTGATACAAGGTATGAAATAAAAAGGATTCCCATAGAATGCAAACGCTGTTCAACTGATCCTAGTAATCCTGAAAGTCAATGTCGAGCTTTCGTAAGTAGCCCAAGAGATAATCATGGTTTGAATGATAATTCTGAAGCTGAGATAGAGAGAATTATTTTATGCGCCAATAGATTGCCAACCTACGATGAAACTGAAGAGGCACTCGTACATGAACTCGTGCATGTACATGATGTTTTTGCCTTGAACTTGAATTTGAGAAATTGTGAAGATCTAGCCTATTCAGAAGTTCGAGCTGCAAGAGAAGCAGAATGCAGTGGTTATCCACTGTCGACGTTTAGACGCTGGTGCGTAAAGGAACGAGCTACGAAAGCAACAAATTGTATGTTCCCTGAACGGGACAACGAGTGCATTAACTCAGTTTTCGAAGAAGCAATAAATGACACCCGAGGATTAACACCTGGAGAAAAACAAAAAGAGTAATACTCCGTAGGTTCCCTCTCCCTGATGCACTGCTCGCCATGATTGTGATTGCGAAGTATTATCTATATTCTCTTTTATAAATTTAACTTGTCTATCATGTAACTAGTTGTTGAAGTCATGGTTAAAAATGATAACTCCATTCCAAGTTTGATTGTCTAAGGATCCACTACGCGCTTTCCAAGCATGCACTATCGCAAGTCGCTCTGTAGTACTTATTACTTGTCACGATAAAAACTAAGCATGTAATCTACGAGACAAAACATTCTACATTAAACTTTCTACTTCGTAAGCCAGAGTTTGTCAGACACAAACCACAGAAAATAAATATACATACATTTAAGCCTCAGCTTCCTCTGGGGCAGGCTCGACGTTATGCTTAGTAGACCTCTGGGCGATCAACTCTTCAACGTCCTCCTTCTTGGGACCTGTCATATCGTACGCGGCTCCACCGTGGTGAGAGATATCAAGTCCGACTTCTTCCTCGAGAGGGTCAACACGCAACATGTTAAGCGCCTTTAACACGAAGAAAAATGGAACCATAGTGACGGAGACCCATCCTAGAATAAATAAAACACAAAGGATCTGATTGACAAGAACATAACCCGTGCTACCGTAAAAAACTCCCCCTCTGTCAACAAATCCATAGTTGGTGGCTACAAGATCGGGATCAGCAAGAAGCCCAACTGAAAGTACACCCCACATTCCGTTGAAACCATGGACAGGAATAGCATCGACGGCATCGTCAATCTTGAGCATCACCAAAAGATTACTGCTTGCAATGTAGATACCACCAGAGACAAATCCAGTAATACATGCGGCCCAAGGCTGCATTACACAACATCCCGAGGTAATACCGACAAGTCCACTAAGACATCCGTTCATAGCCATGGTCAAATCATACACACCTTCTCCATCAAAGATGAGTGTGGTGAGAAAGTTAATGAACAGACCTGAGACACATCCACATGCTGCGGAAAGGGTGGTAGTGATGGCACAAAGAGCAGCAGTGTCTCCGTATCCATCAATTCCAAGAGTGGAACCTGGGTTGAATCCGTACCATCCAAACCAAAGAATGAAGGTGCCCAGAACCTGAAGGGAGACACTATGAGGGGGGAAAGTATGAGGTTCAGGCAAGGGATTTCCATCCGCATCGTGGAATCGTCCCTTACGCGCACCAAGAATAGCAGCAGCAATAAATGCGGTTACACCTCCCGTCATGTGCACAACACCAGAACCTGCAAAGTCAATGACTCCAGCTCCATGTTCTTCTATAAGCTTACCCCCTCCTTCAACATCGTTGAAAGAACTAAGGAAACCAGCACTTGACCATACGGCGTGGACGACAACGGGGTATACGAAAGCAGTAAGGAAGAGGGAGTAGCAGACGTATGCCGACATCTTACAACGTTCAGCAACAGTACCTGCGACAATTGTAGCGGCCGTGGCGGCAAAGGCAAACTGAAAGAACCAACCCATGTAGTCGGTATCCGTTCCAGCAACTGTATCTAATCCATCTCCACCCCAATAAGTTGTTCCGCCAACGAAACGGTCAAGAGTCGAATACGGATCACCATAGGCAATTGCATACCCCAAAGTGTAAAATCCAATGGCTCCACCACAGGCATCGAGGATATTTTTAAGCATAATATTCTTCACGTTCTTGGCGCGTACGGATCCTGCGCAGAGCATTGCGAAACCAGCTTGCATCAAGAATACACATGCTCCCTAAAGTATTTGAAAAAAAGTGGTAAGACATAAGCTAAGTTAGTAAAGATGTGCCTTCGCATGACGCGCTCAAAGACACAAAGATCAAAATCGCGATACCAAAAACAAATGAATGAACATTCACTCTCGAATGAATAAGTTGGCTCTTCATCCAAATCAACTTTGGTATTTTCAAATATATCATATAATTTTCATAAATCTGACGACAAATCGAGAATATTCTCGTAGATCCAAACATTTTCGTTCACCCGTGAAAAGAGGAGAGTACATGACGTATCTTACTTGACACACTTACCGCAAAGAGCAAATAAAAGTTGTCAACATCTGCCTTGAAGCTTTCAAGAGCGCTCGCTTCGTCGAGGTGGCGAGTAGCCAACCTACGTGCCATATGTCCATGCATTGTGTTTTATTGATAATTTTTATTTGAACACAAAAGGTGTTAAAATTGTGACACCAAAATGCTGATTTTGTGGTAGATGTAACCGGAGAAATTGCATTGAAAGGTGATCAGATTTGACGGAAGTTTAGTGAAAATCAATCAGAGATAAAATAGATACTTATTGAAACATGATGTATGTTCGCTTGAAGTCGCAGAAGTTTGATGAAAATAATATTGGCTAAAATAATTTACCGAAATTTTCAACATACGATGTCGATTCTTAACCGAATTCTCAATTATTTATCGTATTTTCGTGCTTGTTCGTGACGTCATAAGGTTTGAAATTTTGATGCTCCAGTATATATATGGTTACAGACGTTTGAAAAAAATTCAACAGAAATTTAGAAAAAGAAAGAACACTGCCTGAAAATATCGTAGGAGCGTACAAATGTTCGCTTGCTCAACGGTTATGATACGATGCAAAAGTCCAGTGTTTTCATGGGAAGTATCATACCTTGTGTCAGGTGCGGAGATGATGCAAAAGTCCGAAGAGTATCCAAGATCAGAATGAGAGCAGCCCGATAAATTCCTCCAAATATTATATTTTTACATTGTACTTTTGAATACTTTTAATACTCCTAAAAGTTATTTTCTTCGTAATCTCGAAAAAAAATTAAACATTTTTTTACGCACTGAAGAAGTTCATTTTCACTGCCGAAATATCTCTGACTGCTTACTGAGATAAGATTTGGATGTGTTAATCAGGGGTGGTGGTAATTGTATTGCAATACAATTATTATCTTAAGTCCCATCAATTGCAATTGCAATTACCCGAACACCTACCAATTGCAATTGCAATTAGGCTGGTTCTTACGTGCTGCGGTCGGTGCGGATCCGCACCCATTTGCGGTGTAAAATTCGCACATGACTCAAATTTTGGGGAATTTTACACCGCAAACGACCGCAAAAGCTTGAAAACCGCGAATTAATAATTTATTTAATTGTGCGGTCGGCCGCCGCGGTTCTGAAAAAAATCAAAACAAACGAAATATTTTCATCTCGTGCAGAAAA
>Ga0209092_10002069_pt1 | contig 18815 bp, 11 predicted proteins | sample FraStrMetagenome_FD_187446 | JGI IMG/M metagenome (GOLD analysis project Ga0209092, IMG submission 187446) | Marine eukaryotic phytoplankton communities from Arctic Ocean - Fram Strait ARC3M Metagenome (SPAdes) (version 2) | ecosystem: Environmental > Aquatic > Marine > Oceanic | place: Fram...
CCGGCGTGAGTTTGATTTGATTCAAATCAAATTTGATTCCAATCAAAATTTAAAAATATATTGGCCGGCGTGAGTTTGATTTGATTCAAATCAAATTTGATTCCAATCAAAATTTAAAAATATATTGACCGGCGTGAGTTTGATTCCAATCAAAATTTAAAAATATATTGGCCGGCGTGAGTTTGATTTGATTCAAATCAAATTTGATTCCAATCAAAATTTAAAAATATATTGGCCGGCGTGAGTTTGATTCCAATCAAAATTTAAAAATATATTGGCCGGCGTGAGTTTGATTTGATTCAAATCAAATTTGATTCCAATCAAAATTTAAAAATATATTGACCGGCGTGAGTTTGATTCCAATCAAAATTTAAAAATATATTGGCCGGCGTGAGTTTGATTTGATTCAAATCAAATTTGATTCCAATCAAAATTTAAAAATATATTGGCCGGCGTGAGTTTGATTCCAATCAAAATTTAAAAATATATTGGCCGGCGTGAGTTTGATTTGATTCAAATCAAATTTGATTCCAATCAAAATTTAAAAATATATTGGCCGGCGTGAGTTTGATTTGATTCAAATCAAATTTGATTGCAATCAAAATTTAAAAATATATTGGCCGGCACGACTTCTAATACAATGAATACTCGCTTTATTTCATATTTTATCTATCTGTAGTACATAGGTCTACCTGTGTGAGTTGGGTTAGGGTTAGGGTTTCCTCGGGTTAGGGTTAGGAACACGGTTAGGGTTAGGAGTTGGGTTAGGGTTAGGGTTAACATACACAAATATCATTGGAAAATTTATAAGTTCCTATATCATGGAGTCGTAACGTTTATCTTTAGCTTGAAACCTCGAATAATTACACTGAAAGAATAGTAAAAATATTCCTTGGTTATTTTTTTAATTCCTGTTTGAAGTTGGACAACGGTACAACTCTGCATGATGTCGGAGGACCGCCACGACGAAATGGTGCGGTTACAAGCACGTCTGAAGGAATTGCAGGACCAAGAAGAGTTGGAATCGTCCGGGATATCGCCACAAGCAACCCCGCCCGACAGGAAACGGTCCCGCGTGGCGACGAGTCCCCTACTTGCTATACAAGGAGATCCCATTGGTAGACCTTTCTCACTGGAGAAATGCCCAACGGGATCGAATAAGCCGTTGAGTCCGGGTAAGCAGATGCTACGCGCGGCTCTTTACGACCGTCCCGTTCAGTCGCCCCTTCGTTTGGTCCTGCCCATCGAAAAACTTTCCAAACTTGCCTTAGGTCACCCCAACAGATCAACTTCCAATATCCCAAAGGGTTGTATGTCACCCTCGTTGCTCCTGGACGCCGTGCTAAGCGACGACGGAAGCGACGACGGAAGCGACGACGAGTTCGACGACACGAGCCACGACGCGAGCCACGATTCCATCGAGTATTTTAGTTCGGATGAACCCCACAACAAAGGATCATCTAATTGGCCAGCATCCAAAGGATCATCCAAAGGATCATCTAAAGGATCATCTAAAGGATCACGCAAGCAAGCCCTGTCGTTTGAGGATTCCGAGGACTCATATGACTCGGACGACGACGGGTTGACGTCTGGGAAGGGTCGTGGGGCGTCTGGTAAGAGTCTTGCGTCTGGTAAGCGGGTTCGTGTGTCCGGTAGTCGCCGTGGTGGTGCGTCCGGTAAGGCCACTTACCGGACATTGGCGTCCGGTAACACCCCCGACCCGACCGGTAAGCCCAAGACCAAACCGTCCGGTAAGCCCAAGAAGACCGGTAAGCCCAAGACCAACAAACGGAGGACGTGGGAGGACGACAACACGGACATGTGGCTCTTGGACGGCAAATCTACCGAAACCATTCGCAAATACCGTGGCCACGTCAACGACCTGTACAAGTTTTTGATGGAACACTACAACATCCAAGCCGACCAATGGTACACCCAAGTCACGTACACCAACCTACTGGCGTGGCGCAAACACATCATTGCAAACGCCTCCAAGTCCACCAAACAACCCAGAGTGGCGGCCGTCAAGTCTTTGTTCAAAACGCTCATGCGACATCGTCGAATAAAGGAAAATCCCGCACAACATTTGAAAGTACCATCCAAACCACCTAAGTCCACCAAAGTGCGGTACCTCACGACAAAAGAAGTAGCCACGACAATTGCCTCCATCACCACCCTGACAGACCGTGGACTCATTGCAGGTTGCTACTACGGCATGTTGCGTCTGAAAGAAGTTCGCACGCTCAAAAAAGAAAGCTGTACCTTTGTTGAGGAAAATGGCACTGAATTACTGCGATTGCATGTCATTGGCAAAGGCCAGGACGAGAAAGAAAGAGACGTAACGGTTGGTAAAAATGGCACAACGTTGCTGAAACCCATTGTGCTTGCAACCGAAAAGGGACAGTACCTTTTCCCAGGGAATGACGGCCCTCTTTCGTCCAGACAAACGGGACGTCGCATTAAAAATGTGTTTAAAAGGGCTGGTCTGCCACATAGTTCCGCTCACTGGCTTCGTCATGCCGGTGCGAGTCACGCCCACCACAACGGTGCCACTATTCCGGATCTGCGAGACATACTGGGCCACAGCAACGTGAGTGTCACATCCAATTACCTTCACAGCGACCCGGGAACCGCCACAGCACGCGCTTTGGACAGGGACGAGGAAGACGAAGAGGAAGAAGAGGAGAACGTTACAAAAACGACGGCGTCAAACGAAATGTTGCAACAGTTGAAAATGGAATTTATTCAGATGTACAAGGACGAACTCATTACCAAAGAAGATATGATGGAGATGATGAAAAGCACGTAAACAGTGTATAATTCATTGTACATAAAACAATAAACTGCAATATACTTATAAAAAATTATTGGTTTCTATTACAAACTTTTATACCATGTAGAAACCTATAAATTTTCCAATGATATTTGTGTGTGTTGACCCTAACCCTAACCCAAAATCTAACCCTAACCCAAAAACAATAAACTGTGATATACTTATAAAAATTACTGGTCTCTATTACAAACTTTTTTACCATGTAGAAACCTATAAATTTTCCAATGATATTTGTGTGTGTTGACCCTAACCCTAACCCGCTCCCTAACCCTAACCCAAAACAATAAACTGCGATATACTTATAAAAATTAATGGTTTCTATTACAAACTTTTTACCATGTAGAAACCTATAAATTTTCCAATGATATGTGAGTTGACAACCCTAACCCGCTCCCTAACCCGACATATATTGGTCAATAAACATTGCGCAATGAACAAGCAAGGAATAACAACCGGATAAAAAAACATCTCACGCAGATGATCAACACTCTCGAAAACACCGTTCGAAGAGAGATAGAAATGGTTTCGCAGATGGCCAACACTCTCGAAAACACCGTTCGAAGAGAGTTAGAAAATGGGACGTTCTATGACAACACAATGCCCAATGAAATAATCGACGAGGCCCTCCATTTGGTATTTGCAGGCCGAGTGAAAGAACGCTGGATGATAGTGTTTGGTATAATCAAAACAGCCATGCGGATGATGTGTACCACTGATATCACAAGCGACGATTTGACAATAGTTGCAAATGTTCTTATTACGTCAATAGTTTTACCCAGTAGTCGACTAAAATCCCTTGAAACAATCAGGGACAACGCTGCAGGTATGTTAAGTGAGATACAAAACAATGCAACATTATTGAAGGCCTTCAATGTCATTCGCGAATCTGTTCAACAAGAACTGGTTCAATAATCTTTATTTTTTTATATTGTATTTATATTGTTTTTCTATCTTTTTTATGGAGTCGAGATAGGTGGTTGTGATTTTGGGAAGCCCGTGCGTCTGCGTTTGATTCGGAAAGAGTCGTCCGAAGAGCTGCTGGAGGAGCTGCTGGAAGAGCTGCTGAAAGCACTTGCACGAGGAGGTGTCGTGTGACTACTTGGGGTTTTACAGCTGGACAATGTCAAATACACAGCGTTGGCATACACTTGCGCAACATGTCCTAATCTGACGATGCGTATGTCGGTATCGAGGCCTAATTTAACCCCGTAACGCTCCTTATTGGTATAAAACACAATTCTCATGCGTGGAATCACAATACTGTGCAAAGGTAAATAATTAAGTGGGTCTTGGTGGGGAGGTTTATCGTCAAATTCGATACCTGTATGTTTCACAAATTTTTTTTCAGTGTTGTTGTAATTCCATAATACGGGTCTACCCGATTTGGCAACAATGCGCGATAAATGAAACACGGGATAATCGTTACCACCTATGGTTCGCGTGCCTTTCTGGAGACGATTGGCATGGCGAATATAATTGTCCACTGTGTCGTGTTTATCTTTGTGGGAACAACTGATCCGATGGTCGATGTAAGCCAATTTAAGACACTCGACTTCGAGAGCCTCTAATGTTTGAATGGCGGCCCGTCCATCAGCTTCTATCGTCGGTATACATCGTTTTAACTGTTCGTCGGAGTATCCCAGTGCGATGTTGAGACTGCAGCGTTCTGGGTTGTTTTCTTTGTACCAAGAAGCATTTTTGTCACCCCCTACCCATCTTCCATCGATCACCGCGGCCGAACCCACTTCAAAGGATTGGAAACCACGGGTTGGAAACCGACTATTGACGGCAGACGGTACGTATTCGCCTCTGTGATCCGCAAAGACGCCAATGCCGACGTTGGTCATCTCGTCGTGGATGTTGTTGTAGCAATCGGGCAAAGACATTTTTTTTCCAGGTTTTTTTTTCCTAGCACAGGTGAATTCCTTGGTGAAAAAAAAGAAGGCTCAGCTTTGTGGTTCTGAAGACATTCGTCTTTTACAAGGAGAAGAAAGTTATTTACACTTAAACTTGTATAAATCTATTTTTTTTTTAGTTATTCACTGGTGTAATACTTTTAATATACGTCCATATCTGCCATGACTGTTCGTGCGCACAAGGCGACCGCCACATCTTGGAGCGCATACGCACGTGTCCTTTCTTGATATCGCTACACGGAATGTCTCGGTCTATCAAAAGCATACAATTCATGTCGCCCAATTTTGGAATTTGAAAGAAATCACCCGTTCGAACGATATTCACTATGCTGTTACGATTGCTAATACGACCAGGGTCATTCTGGTATGAATAAACAATAGCGTGGCGACCACCTTGTTCGGAAATACAGATGTCAGGCAATGTTTGTGTCGTCAAGACTGAAACAGGAGAACGTTCCATTTTTTACAAAGGGTTGATTTAAAATTTTATCTGATTTTGATTTGAATCAAATCAAAATTGCAACGCAATTTCGGCTTTGTGTTTGGCCTTTGCCGTCAGTCGGCGTATGCGCAATGTTTGTAGAATAAGTGCTTCGGTGAGGCCTTTTTTGGTATCCTCAAAAATCGCTTTCACATTGGGTTTGTAATGCACTCCTCTCGTCGTCGACGTGCTCTCCACCGCCGTCCACTCTTCAAACAGAACGAATTTGAAGCCTCTCTCTTCATTTGGTGAATACAACGCCCACCTTATCAATTCTTTCTCACCATATACGGGCACGGTGTGGTCGTAAATACGAAGCCATGTGAACATCCCATTCTTTGGTTTCGAAATGACGACCAATATTTTGGTGAGTACATCGTTGTGCTCTTCAAAGTAGCACGCGTTGTTGTCTTGTGACGCCGGGCAATTCCAATCGACCAAGACGGACATTTCAAAAAACAAACAAAGCCATTAATATACATACATTTTGTTGCCGGCTAAAAAGGGTATATCAACGTAAAATTAGTATAAACGTGTTTGGCCAGATATTATCATGTCCGCGATTGTAAGACACAAACATTTCAAAAGAATGGATTTGACCAGCCGTCGCGTCTTTGAAAAACTCATCGTCGAAGTACGCAACAATGTGCCTACGTGCAACCATGGGCCTTCACCGTCCGTCAAAAAAAAGCATAAAAAAGTCAAAAGTCGAGCACAACAACGCGAGCTCGAGCGCACTAAAAAAGCAGAAAATCACTTTCTTTTGCGGCGCGCAGAACTACGCCACGACAAAAGAAAGGCAAAGATTCAAGTGAAGCACGCAGCGCACATTCTGGCGCTGAAAAATAAAAAACTAGCTCGTAAAAACAAAAAATAAAGATTTAATAGTATAAAGATGTAGGTAAAAAAAAATATATTCCGACATCCATTTTGATTTGAATCAAATCAAAAAACAAGCCGGCGGCAGGCCCAAAAGTTTGAACAAAATGGCCAGTGTTAATATGTCGCGACCCGAAGTCGTCTTGTGTGCCCACGACAAACCCGTCGTTATCGACCTTGCTGTCATCTCCTTATTATGTCCGCCGATTCTCGTCCGCCTTTTGGACATGTCCCAGTCGTCTGATTTCACCGGGCGCTGTTTTAAGGAAGCGGCGCGCGACGAACAGGGGCGGCTGACCTTTGCCAAACATTTGGGCATCACCCGCTCCAATTTTCAAGCATGCATCACCTTTATTAAGACAGGCTACGTGGGCTCTATCGATGTGCTCATCCGTACAATGGACATCTTGGGCGGTTCTGACAAGCTCGACGCGTACGTTGCGAAGAAGCAGGCCGGGAATGAAGCTAAGGAAGCTTATCTTTTGGCGAAAGAATTGTCGGAACGGGAAAATCCTCTGACGCCCGCGGCGGACATGGACAATCTTTACATTTGGAGAGCCCAACAAGGCAATTGGCTGCCTGGAGACAGTGCCGACGAGTGGTCAGTCACGAATAGAGTTGGCAGAAACACTATGGATTACTGGTGGCGCAAGCGTCGAGAGACTGTAGAGGAAATGGACGAAGAACTGTAAATATAAAAAAAATAATATTAAATCTCATTCTCCCATAAATTGGGGCTAAGTTCCTGTATACCACGCATTGTGTCTAGTGGCGCGGCTATGTGCGTCAAGCTAGGATTGCTTTGCGTTGCGGCTACATCTTTAATATAAGTGATAACTTTACGAAATGCCGTGTGGTATTGTTTTACATTGTCAGCTTGTTTATCTTTTCCCGCGCCACGTAAAGCCGCCTCCCGTCCAATTAAATTAGTGGATGTCGTCGACAATTGATATGCGGCACCGACCTGTGCATCGAATTCTGCCAACCCCTTTGTGGCCGCATCTTTCATATTTGCAATCAGGTTCAACCGTTGAGCCTGATTTGCCAAAGCAGAGACACGGTTCACCGTGCCGGCGGTTGATGATATAGTCGCGCCTTCCGCCGCAATGGCGAGCGACGTGCCCCCTGTCCATGGAGCGGCCGCAGTTCCCGCTACTTGTAAAAATACACCAAACCAAAACGTATAACCCGAATATTCCGTTAATCTTTTAACGTCTTCTATATCCGCTTGATTATTAACAATTGTTTGGCGTGCCGTTTTATGGGCTTTTGTTGCCGGTTTCGCAGCACAAACACCCATACTATCGCCTTCGCAAAATTCGTCCGCGTTTACTTGTGCAAACCCGACAAGCGCCTCTAAAATATCACGAGTATCCGCGTCCATTTCCAATCTCAACATATTATTTCGAACCATATTATGAAACGATACGCCTGCTCGCAGACCCATGTCAACGCCACGCAATGCTTGGTCTATGCCGTGGTTTTTAAAGGCCTTTCTAATGTGTGCTCGTGCTTCGGCCGATATTCCATCCAATCCCACTTCGGCCGTAAACCCAACATTGATAACTTTGGACGCAAGCTCGTTAAACGTATTTTGTTCTAGTAATTTTGCCAATATGGTTGAGTCGGCTCCCAGATTGCCTAGATTTCTCATAAACCCAGCCTTCTCGACGAAATCTTCCATTCTTGTCAAGAATTCGATGGTTGCGTCAGATGCAAATATATTTGCAGAGGCGGTAGATGCTATCGTAAAAGAATCCGCACCACTGTTTTGGGCGTTTTCTTTCAGTGCTTCTAACACACGCTGCCCTTCTTTTACCCAAGCATCCGTTGCCTTGGCACCAGATTCCCTTTGCATTGCGTTCAAAGTGCTCTCAAATGTGCCGGGTGAAATCTTTTCGAATGCTATTTTAGCACCATGTTTAAGTGCGGCACCAAGTGCAATCTTGAAAGCTTCCACAGTTACGATGTTTTTTAAAGAACCCCACCACTGGTCATCGAGTTCGCCTTGCATATTGTTGGTTTGACGCTGTGCGGCTTCCGATATTTTTGTTCGTTGTTGTGTCATTTGCTCGGCACGCTTCGCCTCTTCGGCCGCTTCCTCCTTTGCTTCTACGCGCTTAAGCACGTCTCTATTAAAATCTTCAATATTTTTTTGTCGTGCTTCCTCCGCAACTTTGCGAGCTTGTTCTGCATCCGCATCTGCTTGTTTCTCTCGGGCCTTGCGAGTTTTATCAATAGTGCCCTGTGCCCCGGACGTTTCGGCGGCTTCTCTGGCTCTTCTATCTGTCAGACGGTCTGATGCTCTATCTCTGGCGTCGGTGCGTGCTTTGTGGTCTGCTTGTTTCTCTCGGGCCTTGCGAGTTTTATCAATAGCGGTCTGCGCCCCGGACGTTTCGGCGTCTTCTCTAGCCTTTCTAGCCGCCGTGCGAGCATTTGCTCTATCTTTCGCGGAGACGTGTGCTTTGTGGTCTGCTCGTTTCTCTTGGGCCTCGCGAGTTTTATCAATAGCGCCCTGTGCCCCGGACGTTTCGGCGGCTTCTCTGGCTCTTCTATCTGTCAGACGGTCTGATGCTCTATCTTTCGCGGAGACGTGTGCTTTGTGGTCTTCTACTCGTTTCTCTTGGGCCTCGCGAGTTTTATCAATCGCGCCCTGTGCCCCGGACGTTTCGGCGTCTTCTCTGGCTCTTCTAGTTGCCACGCGAGCATTTGCTCTGTCTTTCGCGGAGACGTGTGCTTTGTGGTCTGCTTGTTTCTCTTGGGCCTCACGAGTTTTATCAATAGCGCCCTGTGCCCCGGACGTTTCGGCGTCTTCTCTGGCCTTTCTAGCCGCCACGCGAACATTTAATCTTCCTATCGCTGCGACGTGTGCCTCGTGGTTTGCTCGTTGGTATTTCAGTCGCGCGTTCGAGACAGCGCGTTGAGCCTCTTGCAATTTTTGTCCGGCCGCAGAAGAGGCAATGATGGGAGGCCCATCAGGGTCTTGTTGTAAAGTCACATCGTTATTTTTAAGCGCGCTTTCCGTGTACTCCAACGTTGCTTGCGCTTCTTGATATTCCAATCTCGCTGTTTCTACTTTTCGCTCAACCGGTGACATTTTAGATAGCCTGAGTTCTTCGCGGGCCTTTTCGAATTTTTTCATCATTTCGACGCGTCTGAAGATTTCTTCGAGTGCCCGTTGCTTTGCGACATATTTTTCGGCAAATGCTAGAGACGCAACGGTGGGCGGTGTGTCGAGTTCAATCGATGAGTTTTTCCATTCCAACACGCGGTCTCGTACGAACTCGCCGACACTGACACCCATGTCAATCAAAAACCCCATTATATTTTCCATAAGCTGTGGCATATTTTTAATAAAGTCGTCAGTCATTTTCAATGATTGGAAAAAGAGTTTCCACTTACGGTTTTTGGCAAAGTCTGGGCCTCTGTCAAATGTGCGCCAAGGTTGACTGCGTTCCATGGCCGCATACATATCTGATATAAATGTGCTTTCCGGCTTGAAATCATTACAAATGGCCACAACAGCCTGACCCTTTTCTTCGAGGTCACTAGTGTTTTGTACTTGTGCTTGAATATATGCTTGTGCGCACCTTTGTAGTTCTTGGCATTTCCTGTATACACTTTCACGCGCTTCGAAATGGGCGGGCGTACTATTTCGAAGCTCCAGTAAACGAAATTGAAAGTCTTGAAGTTGTGCTATTTCGTAATCTTCGGACATTTGTACGTGTTTGTCCGTCCGGTCAAAATAATATTCTTGAAACGACTCCTGTATATTTTCTTCAATGAGTTGGCACATGCTCTCCAAATAGGGTTGGTATTCTACGCGGTCGTCAAAAGCATATTGCAGGTCTTCGGTCAAATCGGACACGGCCTCGCCAAGGTATTCTTCTCCGTCCGTTATAATATCTAAAAAACGAAGTTGGTCATCGATGGCTTCTTTACGTTCTCCCAATTCGTCAATCGCAAGGTCGGACAAATCTCCACGGAGCATTCTTTTTAAAGCGGGCACGTCTTTTGTTTCGACGACCCGTGGGTCTGGGTGCGGTTCCCCTTCAAATTCTCGCCGGAGATAATCCAACGTGGGAGGCGCCGTGTTTTTTTCTTGTACCAATTCTATAATTTTTTTTTCTATCTTCAAATGAAGTTGTACAGCGTCTGTAAATGTTGTAAAATCCAAGTCTTCTTCCCCTCTCATTTGTAATAAATGATATTCTAGATACAAGTCCGTTTGTTTTAGGACTCCGGGCCCGTGTGTACCGATATAATCATCTATTTCTCTGATAGCACTTACAAGATTGAGTCCTTGTTCCAGTATTTCGTAACACTCGTCGTCGGTGAGTTCAGAGTCGGCCCCCGATATCAATTTATTGTATGCTTCTTCGTATCTAGGATGCGCTCGCTCATCTGGCGGCGGTAGTACCCGCTCGTTGTTTTGAAAGCGGTGACAGTTGTCGACGCGCATTTTAACGAGGCGTTTGAATCGAATATCCGCTCTATGTATTTCGTACACGTCCGGTGTCAGCGCTTTTTGCAATATTCTTCTCCGCACAGCTTGCATCTGCATCTTGTACTCGCGTGCCTGTGCTGCGCGACGTATATCGTCCAACATAGACGCGAAACGCTGTCGGACGAGGGCGATTTCGCGTCTAATGGCTCCTTGGGCCGCTGCTTGGTGGGCGATAGAGCGGCGGATGTCGCTCTCTTTTCGTTCACCTTCTTTTTGTTCGGCAGGCAGTATCGCTTGAACCCTGGCAATTTCTGCGGCGCGGTCACGCTCGACGGCCTCTATTTGCTCTCTGTAGTAGACATCCGAGTCGGAAGACGGTGGGTCGGTGGTTTCTGATTCGTCATTTAATCCTGTTAAATGTATCTGCAATTGTCCCAGCTGTGGCTCTTTCGTCTTTTTATATATTTTTGACAGAAATGCTATTGTGTTGTCGTATTGTTCGTCATCGAAATACTCGCGCTTTAGAAATTTTCGATATTCGTGTAATTTAAGTAATGCTTCTTTCCCCAATGTCTTTGTGTTATGTCTGTCACCCCCTATCTGATAAACCTCCAGAAAATCAATTATTAATGCGGGCCGGTTTATGCGTTTTTCAATAGAGATTTTGTAAATCGCCATTATTTCATCAATGACTTTTTTACAGACGGATTGTTGCAGTTGTTCGCATTCCCGTTCCATATCTAATGCGGAACGGACAATCAATCTGTCGTAAACCCCTGTAACCGCCTGTGACACCTCATAATGTTGTTCTTTCGTTTCTCCAGAATATTTTTGTTCTTTCGTTTCAGACATTTACACTTTGATAATAAAAGAAAAACATTTATACTACATTATTGTTTACGTTTTAATCTAGGTATACGTTTCAACTTAGTTTTCAACGACCGACGCAGAGACGAGTACACGCGGGGCTGAGATTTAAAACGGTTGTACACAGCATCTCTTTCGGCTTGTATTTGGTTTATTTGTGCCTTTTCTACCGCCGCGGCCCTTTCGCCGGATTTTTCCCATTCGTCCTGTACATTGTCTAAAAAATAAACTTGGTGAATCGCCCACCACTCCGTTTTGTGATTCGAAATTATTTTCCAGCTGTAATTCATAAACTGTACCTTTATACGTTTTGGTTCTATCTCAACGATAGTTCCAACCCGGTGGGTTTCTTCCACCGGAATCATAACGCTCATGCCCACCATAAAGGGTTTTGTCTCACGTACGACCGGCAGCAGGCGGCGGTCTGTTTCTTTATTGACCCATTGTAAAAAATCCTTTTCGAGTGTTTTGGCATCGGAAAAACCAATCAAATACATGGCTATCATTGGCGTCGCTAGTAACCCTAGTATTTCTTTCGTGTCGCTATAATCAGTGTGTCCCGTCAAACGATAGGGGTGCTGATAATTCACAGCGGAGTCTCGGAGTCCGGCATTATATCCTTCCGGATACGGCAATACGTTTTCCCACCCTACATATGTTCCGGCGGCCGCCGCCGCAACAACTATACCTGACACAAACAGAGTTGTATATCTGATTAATTTTTTCCGTAGTGCTTTAGACTCGATGATTTCATTCTGAACAGGCGCTATCATGAATCCCATATTTGCCATGTCATCCGCTTGATAAATCACAAGTTGCGCGTGTTTCAAACTTCTGAATTCGTACTTTCTCTCGAGACCTCCGGGAGGTTTTTCTTGTTGCTTGGACATGTATTCCCAAGTGATTTTATGTTTGTCCCACTTACTGTCGCCTTGACCCGACATTGTTCTTTTCCATCCGTCCTTGTCCAAGACGTGCGTCGTACCAGACCCATCGTGGTCGAGACTGTCCGTAAAAGCGGTTGGGTCTTGTACCTCTTGGAATATTGCCATGGGGGGTTTGACAATTCGAAGGGCCGTCTTTACATTTTTCCATGTGTCGCCTTCGTCAATCCATTCGCGCAACTTTCTGTCTGCCTTGACAATTTCCTTTGCCCTGTTTCTCAGAAATTCCCGAATTTCATCGGGCGATTTTCCTCTTGTATGTCTTAACATAATTTCATATTCACTAGACGTCAAGTCCGATACGTTATTTTGGCGTTTCCACTGATGTGTAGAAAAACGTTGAAAGATGATACGGACACCATCTGTCCATTTCGTGCGCACGCGAACGATAGTGTTGTACGAAATGGACAGACGGTCTCTCATCATGTTAAGCGACTCTTGAAATGTTTCGTGTGAACATTTGTCTAAAAATCGCGAGTCGTATAATCGATTTCCAAGGGCGGAATAATGTAACCACGTTTTCATTTCTTCATACGCGTCGGTAAAAATGTCCAAATCGGACTTGGGTGATGACCGTGTACAAAAGGCGGCATAAGTCAGGAATTTTTCCGTGTTCATTAGCAACAAATCGTCCCAATAATTTGTTGATTTGACTCTTCCTGTTCGAGGTATGCCATCTTCCAATGTCCACGTTCTCCGCTGTCTCTTCAACGACCATGCTTTCGCATAATCAATCATTGACGGTTCGGCCTCTTCGAACGCATGTTGTTTTGCTACGAGTTGTTTGTACGACATTTTATAAAAGGAACTTTCTTAAATACATTAAAATTTAAGTCTACATGTTTGTTTCGCTTGTGGAGTTCCCTGAAAGAATAATACCTGAACAATATTTTGTTGGACATATGCTTCCTCTTCCACGTCTTTTGCTTCTCTGCGCAACAGAACATCTAAGGTACCTTGGCGCAACAATGCTGGGCGTTGACTCTTCTGAAGGAGTTCGTGTTTTGATTTTAAATGTATAAAAAAAAGGTTAGCGTTCCAATCACGTTCAGTTCGAGCAATCCAAATGTCATATATCCCGTCTGATATATCTCCTTCGGTCACGTGGATTGTGTTTTCTTCGTCGTCATTTGCTTCGCCACGACTTTTTCGGCTATACGCACGTAACCGTATTCTCGCCGCAATATTTTTGCAATCGCGGTAGTTTGCAAAATTGTCACACTCTTTAATCTCGTCAACGCCGGCTTCTATTAATTGGACAAGAACACCGTCGACTTCACAGCGGTATTCTTCAAGTAGTATTTTGACAATTTGTTCCGCACAGGTTTTCGAGTCCATATCTTTGAACATAAACGTCTCTTGAAATCTAGAACGCATGCCTTCGTTTTGTTCCATCATTTTGTTCATGTCGTCTTTGTAACCGGCCAAAACAACGACGATATTGCCCTTGTATTTGGTTTGTTCGAGCATGGCAATCAACTTTGTCTGGGCCGCGGGGCCGTACTGTGATTCCGCGAAGCCATACGCCTCGTCTATCAATAGGACGCCGCCCAGTGCTTCTTCCATTTTACGTTCGACCAATTCTTGCGCCGCGCCAACAACCGTCCCACCCAATGAATTTGCATCCGTTTCTACGAGCTTGTCCGATGGTAAGAGACCGATAAAATTTAAAATTTTCGCCAATAGGCGCGCCACAGTCGTTTTGCCCGTCCCCGAACTGCCTAAAAACACATAATTCGACAGTTCTGGCACTGGAACACCTAATTTGCGAGATTCCAAGACCGAGTCTTCGAGCATTTGTAATTTAGCTTTTATTTCGTCCATGTTGCTGAGATTTTCCAATTCTTTTTTCCAAAACCCGGGCTTGTGAACTTCTATTTTAAAGTCGGCGGTTGTCAGTGTAATAACGCCTCCCGGGGCTAGACGTGTAATAGCGTTTTGCTTGGCTGTTTCCAAAGCATTAACGACTGTCCCCGCGTTACCAAAATGTCTCTGCGGTCGGTTTTTTGCAATTTCTAGAATCGCGGCGTCTCTGACCTCGGGCGGACAAACAATGTTCATTTTTCGACAGTTCAAGTCTAAAATGAAAGCCAAATCTTCATTGGAAAAATCTTCGAATTCAATAAGATTGTCAACATCAAAGCGCCTGGCGAGACCAGGGTTGACGTCACGACACATAGACAACATTTCATCCTTGTAACCAATCATAACACAGGCAATGTCGGCTCCCGGCTTTGCTTGTATCAACTCCACAATAGTGTCGAGCGCTCGCAGACCATACTCTGTTTCGGCCAGGACGTACGCCTCGTCAATCAGCAATACTTTCCCGTCGGCGGCCGATATGATGGCGGCGGTATTTCTCTGTGATTGACCACTAAACGCGCCAATAAAATCGGAAGAACTACGCTCTAACACTTGACCGCTTGAAAGTAGTTTCAATTCGCGTAAAATGCCACCGTATATTTTGGCAACTGTTGTCTTGCCGGTACCGGGTTTACCGACGAAAAGTTTGTTAAGTACTAGGGGCAATGGAGGTTTGTGGTCTTTTTCCAATGCATAATTATGTTCGGCCGCTTTGATAAGTTTTTCAACAGCTTTTTTCGCAGATTTTAAACCGCGCAATTCTTCTAATTCTTGTTGCAAAGCTTTTAGTTTGTTATTATCGGTGGGGTCTTTGCCAATAATGTCTATGATATTTATTAGATATACTTCCGAATTACCAACAAACAGAACTTTCAAATCATTCAACCATCCCGGTTTGCGCATTTCTTCTCGCCAGGTTGTAAATATGTCATCGACTGATGATGACTTGTATCTTTCAAAATCAAGAATGAATGCCAACGCGACGTCCGCTGATATTTTATCCGATGGAATTCCAGATGGAATATGTGTCTGGTCTTCAAAACGTTTAAATATTTCATCCAAAGTCCATGCATCGTATGGCGTTTTGACTTCATCAGCGTCTTTGTGTTCACCGTCTTTGTGTTCACCGTCTTTGTGTTCACCGTCTTTGTGTTCACCGTCTTTGTGTTCACCGTCTTTGTGTTCACCGTCTTTGTGTTCACCGCTGGCGCTGTCCGGGTCGGTTTCCACGAGTCCGGCTAATTTTGTTCGCAATTGCACCGAATCATTTGCCCCGAAAACTAACAAAAGGTTAGTGTTAACGTCGTCGTCGGAGTCGTCGTCGGAGTCGGAGTCGGCCGGTGACAAATTCAGATACACAACAATTTTTTTAAAATTTTCGGCGATTTTTTTTTTAATAAAGGCTCGCTGTTTTCCATTGTCGTTTTTAATGTCCATGATATTTAATCTTATTTCGGCGTCCAATATTGTTTTATTAAACAATTCCCGCAAAGAGCGCGCGTTACCATAGCCGTTCATTCCGCGACGTCGCGTCACTCTACGAACGGCGACGGCAATGTCGGCTTTGTTTTCCATTTCCCACCCAATAACAGCGTGTCCGCTTTGGCATTCACGAGTCTTTCTTAGTAGTATCGACCATAATGTTTGCAATTCTTTATCTGTAAAATCTTCAAAATGGAAGATGCGATTGAAACGCGAGGCAAATCCGGTGTTATACGTAATCAACTCACGTTCAATATCTTTTTGATATCCGGCCAATATAAAGGTGAGAATATCTCTATATTTGTCCGAATAGCTCAGTAGTAAATTACAAATGGTTTTTCCACGACCGTTGGGTGAACTTGGGCGTAAATCGTATGCTTCGTCAATGAATATAATACCTCCGCCTCTGGCAACATACGCTTGTAGTATGTCTTCAAAATAATTCGGTTTCACCATTGTCCTGTTCAGTAATTTGCCAGCGCTGGTATCCATGAAATTTGCCGTTGGAAGGCCCCCCTTTAGAAGGATACTTTTCAAATCGGCTTTTTCTATAGCATCGTCAAGGCCAGATATTGGAGTAGTGTCAATAATCTGTCTCTCTTCTTTTTCTGATATCAACATGAGGGAAAAATCCATGGGAAAAGGCCGTTGACCCGTGAAAAATAAAAGTTGACCCAGTATATCAGACACGGTTGTTTTACCGGTTCCGGCATTGCCCAAAAATTGAAAGTTTAGCGCTAGTTTGGTGCGCGCGGGGACTGTTTCGTTTTCGGACACAAGAGACTTGACATACAAGTCAATACACTGTTCTTTTATTGACGCAAGACCCACGTAGTCGAATATGAGAGGATGCAATGCCATTCTAGCACGACAGTGGTTGACAACACGCTCGCCACTTGCTTTTAACAATGCGTCCCTTAGTTTTTTACGCCCAGACAGTAAAAATTGACGAGGGTCCGTTTTTTCACCACCAACAAGCCACACGACCGTTGTACCTACCTTTCTTTCAATCAAGCCCGGCAATGCGACTTTATTATACGCTGATCGAAAACGCTCTTCGAATATAGAACCCGTGACAAACTCCGAAATAGGACGTTTTTTAAGGACATCGTTTATCCATCTTTCTTGTACTGACGAATATCGGTTTTCTTCGAGCTGAACATGATTGCCCCAAACCAAATCATAAGTTGGGTCATATATTTTGTGTATTATTGCCCCCAAGTTAAACGTAACTTTGACTCCTTCTTCTTTGGTTTCCCCTGATGGGCGCAGAACCCACTCTGTTTGTCTTCCTTCGCAAATTCTCCATGCTGCCTCGTGGCCTGTTTTTGTCGCGGAGACACATTCCAAAAGTTTTTTTTCGGCGTCTGTCTTGTATCCTAACAAACAATATCCCAGTGCTTGCTCGGCGATAGCCTGTGCTTGACGTGTCCCACTTGTTTTCGTTTCGATTTTTTTTAAATCGTCCATCAGTTTGTGAATGACAGCGTCTCTATTTTGAACGAGCTTTTTTTTGACGTATATTCTTGTATCGACTCGGAAATATCCGTTTCCCTTTACTGATATACCCTGACTTATATCTACGTACGATTTTCCAAGAACCGTGTGTGGCTCTTGTTGCCGAGGCGCGTTCAAAACCGTCTCCCAATCAGTTCCTAATATTTCTAGAGCCCGTGCCAGCCAGACAGTTCGGGTTTCTAAAGCAGCAATCGCCCTCGTACGAGTATCATTTCTGAGGTCTTGGTACGTATCGTATTTATCGACGGTTGATTTTTCTTCCCCCTTATATTTAACCATTGAACTTTTAACGTCGTCTATAAGCTCCTTTAACACGGGCTCGGCGGCTCTTGCGGCCACAAAGCGTTCTGCCAATGTTTTTTTTTCTTGACATGGGTCAGACATTCTCATGTATGTTATAGATGGTTTATACTATATATTTTCAAATCATTTGTCAAATGGATGTTCTGAATCATTTAGGTTGGCATTTGTGTTCGCGCCGCTTTCCGATTCATCCTCGGTGGTCAACGGATTTGGTCTATCGTAAAGATATGAGTCTGTTCATCCTAGAGACCAAACGTGCGGCACCGGCGGCACACATAACCGCCGATTTGATGGGGAAACATTTGAAAACATTTCAAATATATTATGGGTACTTAGATATAGGGGATAGCATTGATGGCATACGCCGCTGGACACCCGAAGATTATATTGAGACCATTTTGATTTGAATCAAATCAAAATTTGATTGACGGGTGATATTTTTTTGCGACCATTTTGATTTGAATCAAATCAAATTTTGATTGACGGGTGATATTTTTTTGCGACCATTTTGATTTGAATCAAATCAAATTTTGATTGACGGGTGATATTTTTTTGCGACCATTTTGATTTGAATCAAATCAAATTTTGATTGACGGGTGATATTTTTTCGAGACCATTTTGATTTGAATCAAATCAAATTTTGATTGACGGGTGATATTTTTTCGAGATTGATTTTTGGCGCTTCGCGACATCAAATCAAATTTTTGACTGTATATAGCTATACATTATCATGACAAAATGGAAACAAAAACGGACACCGGTTGGCATACTGATGACTCCCTCTGGGACAGCGACGACTCCCTCTGGGACAGTGATGACTCCCTCTGGGACAGCGATGACTCCCTCTGGGACAGTGATGAAGCATATTTGAGCGACAAGGAGGACTCGTTGGACAGCGAAACATTATTCTATAACGCGGAAGCGAGGCGTAAAAAGGGACGTGCTAAAAAAAAGAGAAAGGCAGCCAAGACCGCCAAAAAAAGAGCAAAGGCCGCAAAGCGAAAGGCAAAAAAGGCCGCCAAAGCAAAAAAGAAAGCCGTCAAAGCGAAGAAAAAGGCGGTGGCGAAAAGAGCAAAGCTCGCAAAGAAAAAGGCAAAGGCCGCTAAAAAGGCCGCCAAAGCGAAGAAAAAAGCCGCTAAAAAGGCCGCAAAGGCCGCTAAAAAGGCCGACAAAGCGAAGAAAAAAGCCGCTAAAAAGAAAGCAAAGGCCGCTAAAAAGGCCGCCAAAGCGAAGAAAAAAGCCGCTAAAAAGAAAGCAAAGGCCGCTAAAAAGGCCGCCAAAG
>Ga0209092_10002070_pt1 | contig 18811 bp, 16 predicted proteins | sample FraStrMetagenome_FD_187446 | JGI IMG/M metagenome (GOLD analysis project Ga0209092, IMG submission 187446) | Marine eukaryotic phytoplankton communities from Arctic Ocean - Fram Strait ARC3M Metagenome (SPAdes) (version 2) | ecosystem: Environmental > Aquatic > Marine > Oceanic | place: Fram...
AAAAAAACGGATTTATAACCTGACCTTAGTAAACATTTTAATTATTTCTTGCGATTTTGGGCCATAAATATAAATGCCTCTTTTTTTTCACCAAATTCATATGGGACTCGAAAGAACTCCTATACGTAGAACTTCTGAAAGTGCTGTTCTGGACTTTCTTGTGGTATTTACTATACCATAGAGTATGAAAACACTGCTGTACATATTTGTTCTACAGGTTTGATACCAAGATACCATAATTCAAATCCCACGTCGGTCCGTATTGTTTGTGCTCACGTAATTCATTTGAAAGCAAATTTGTGATGACATCATGATATATTCACAAATCGTCCACTGAATGATGATGTGTTAAACCAAAAATGAATGAATAAGTTAACCCAGCTGTTTTGCGCAACAAAAATAACGTTGCAGAACATCTCACAAAATTAAATTCAGTATTTTGGAAATAACTCTGCATAGCATTTTCAACAGACTCAATATCTCGCAATGACCAAATCTAATAACAAAGTAGGAATTTCAGCAGCCTTGGCTATGCTTGCTCTCACACCAGCAACGAATGGGTTCGTTGTACCATCCGGACAGACGAAATTAAATCCAATTCAAACAAATGGATTCTACAACAAAAAAGCTGCTTTCACTACCAATTTAAGCATGGCAGAAGATTCAGTCGAAGAACTTCGTGCCGCGGCAGCTAAGATGCGAGAGGAGGCAAATCTTTTGGCAAAGGTAAGAGTATGTGCAGAAAGATCACCAATAGATTTTTTCATAAAATGAAGTGCACTTTTTTTTCCGATTACACAAAAAAATGTTTCTGGATTGTCAGAATTATCATCATTTGTTTTTGCTAACTTGCGTTATATCGTCTAAACAGGACATGGGTAAAGAAATTGTTGAAACCTCCAAATCCACTGCCACAATAGCTACTCCAGTAAAAACCAAAACTGAAGCTGAGATTCTTGAAATTACGTCGAAACTAGACTATACTAGCGGCAATGCATCCACACAGGCAAAACAATTCGATGATCTTGTTACATCTGGTGATCTTTCCCTCTGGAAAAGCGCCTCATCCCCTACTTCCACAGCACTACGAACATTTCCCGTGACTCTGAACTTTTTGGAAAGTCGCAGTGATGGTAAAATTACCGCAAAAGCTTTAGGTGTTGGAGGAGAAGATGATGTTTCTTTGGATGATTTCAAAATGTCTCTTCTTTATGTCACTATTGCTAGTTCTATCGGTGCGGTGATAAGTTTAGTAGTTGGCGGAAACATCGGTTCTACACTATGCTATTTATTTGCTTTGATTCCTATCGTGTTCGTGGGCATTGGAAGCAGTGCTCCAGGAATCATTGCTGCAGGAATTCAAGCGACACGCGGAAGTGGTGACGATGAATCCACTAGAAATGATCGAATTTGCAGACATGAAGCTGGGCATTTCCTTTGTGGATATTTGTGTGGATTACCTGTCAAGAATTACGAGATCACTGAAACCGGTTTCCCATGTGTTGAATTTCATCCTAGTACAGATATGTCTGCCGTAAGTGCTCAGAGGGAGCTTTCACGAGAAGAAATTGCCGCCATGTCTGTAGTTGCGTTATCTGGTTCAGTTGCAGAAGCATTAAAATATGAAGAAGCCAAAGGTGGCCAAAATGATCTTATAGAATTAGAAGGATTATTCGGAAGAAGCAAAGAGTTTATCGGCGCTGCTAAGCAACAAGATTTAACTAGATGGGGTGCACTAGCCGCGTATCAGCTTATCAAAGCTAATATGGAAAAATATGAGAAGCTCGTTCAGGCATTTAAAGAAAAGAAGAGTGTTGCAGAGTGCATTGCTGTTGTGGAAGGCAACTAAGGAGCATAAAAATAAAGATTTTATCCTTAATGAACACGTCCGGTGTTCTCTTTACAAATAAACGATCCACATGAATAAATTGAGAAATAATAAGAATACATAGCATGAATTGCGAGAAAGTAAATATTTTTATAATGATTCTGTTATAGTAGAGTAAGAGGAAAATAAAAATTATGTGGACGTATATCATTCATGATTTTACAATTCTTTTTAGGCTAATCCGACCATTCTGGACAAAGTATCGAAACCAAGGCCGCAATGCTCTAGATGATGAGCCAGACGATCCAGTGGATCTTCTTTTTCGTCTAACTTCTTCTCAAGTTCTTCAGTACAATCAACGCTTGATTCCCCTTTACCCAATAATAGAATACGGCGAGCAGCAGCACTTTTCAAAATACCGTGTAGGTATGTTCCTTTTACATTCCCGCATTGTATGCCTTCCTCTTTTTGTATGCCATCAACTTTTTTATTCAAGTAATGCAATAAAGGCACGATCGTTGGACTCCCAATTTTATTCTTCACGATATTTGTTCTACCACAGTGCAACTCAAAACCTTTAACAAGCAGACCATTTTGCTTACTGCTGGTTTCCTGTGCCTCTCGAGTTTCTTTGTATTCGCTATGATCTAGCAGTATTGCTACTTGTGGCTCTACGATTTTACAAGAAGCTGGTTCAATACTTGTTTCTACAGGTAATAAGCCTAATCCATCATGTTTACCTTTGATACCTTCTATCCCTAAAGAATCATCCAATACCATGCCTAGCATTTGATATCCTCCACAAAGACCTAAAATATGTCCACCAGCTTCGACATGACTTTTAATACATTCACCCCAACCGGTTTCTTTTGTTAACCAAAGTAAATCCGACAAGGAAAGTCGTGATCCAGGAAGTATAATACATGTTGTATGTGGAAAAATTTGAGGGATAATAGAACGCCTCCATTCGACTTCAAAACGAGAATCACTTTCTAATGGTGTTAAATCGTCTGTGATTGCGACATGCGGATAAGCTACAACGACAATGACTGGTTTCTGCGTTTCTTTGGATTTTTGTATTTCCAAATTTTCATTCTTGATCGAATTATATTTGTGTTCCTGTGCTATGCGCCTTTCAACGCCTAGACCATCCTCTTCTGGAAGATTAATATTATATAGATATGGAACAACATATATTGGTTTTCCAACCATTTTCTATTCCAAGGTAATAAATTGTTGTTCATTAAAAAGAGCATTTAAGAACGTATTGAAAATAAAGGTATAAATGCGTACAAAGATTCTTACCTCTAACATGGAGGGGCCTGGTTCGAAATATTTTGTTTCACCCCTAAGCTTATTCACAATTATACCAGCGCATAGATCCCAATCATCGGAAGCCAAACATGCCTTAGTCCCCACAATTTGAGCAAATACTCCACCTGGATCTATGTTCGCAACTAATAACCATGGACAATTCAGCTTTGAAAGCAGATTCATTTACAACATGTTAACAAGTTTGTTGGTATCGCAACTAGAATAGGTACGAAAAATCATTTTCACACAATCAATTCTAAACCTACTTTTCGAACCAGCGGAATATTCACTATATCACGATTCATCAAATTCATTTCTGTGCAACTACCAGCACCTTCCAGCACAATTATATCTGATTTCGTTATGTTTTGCAAATGTGAAACTGATTGAACTACCATATTCAACAACGTGTTTGTTCGTTTACCAAGGGAACCATAATCTTCCACAGCTACTTGTTTACCTAGCACAACAATGGAACACAAATAGGCTCCATCACTTTCTCGTCTTCCTCCCGATTTTAAAAGCACAGGGTTCATCTATGAGATTAAAAAAATTGATTTAAATTTGAGATTGATCAAGCAGTAAATGATTTCCATTATTTGCACATCTTCTTACCTCTACACGAGGAATCTGATGACAAGCTTCTGCTTGGAGAGCTTGAGCAGTTCCAATCTCACCGTAACCACCTTCTGCAGAGGGGGTGCTAGAGCTATCATCAGTTGCATTTTTTGTGGAATGAGATTTTCTAATCAAATCCTTGAACTCTTCATCCAAAGTATTAGAAGATAAAATCTGATCATAGTTCGGCAATAAAGCTGGAGCAGCATTATTCGACATATTTTGAGCTTTGAAAGGAGCCACTTTTATACCTGCATTTGTGAGGACACGACAAATTCCAGCTGTCAATGTTGATTTTCCAGCATCTGACATAGTTCCCAACACAGCCAATTGACGTCTTTTCTCATGTATTTCTTTATGAGAATTGGTTCCTTTCGTCATTTTTTCTTTGTTTTGTTTTTTGAATGATGATAATAAAATGCTTATAATGTGGCTATCTTGATACACATCAATGTTTTTAAAAACACAAATCTAAGCACGTGACTTAAAATATGTTGTCATGATTGAATAAAATGATTGGATTCACTTGATGCATTCTATGATCCCATTCTGATAGAAACTATGACGTCATCGTCTGTTTCATCATTTACTTCATTTTCATAAATCAACTCATGTCTAATTAAAATTGAAATTGTTGTCTGAAGGTTTGAAGGTATATATATATACCTAAGCTCAACAGCAGACCATCGCTTAAAATGAATCGATCATTTAAGCAGGGAAAATTACAGTGTTCTTTTTTTCAATTTGCAAGACTTAAGTTAACATTATAAAAAGAATATTCATCTTTCTCTCAGGTGATTGCAAGCTCGAGCTAAACCCCTTTCTTTTGAGAAATTAATCCCAAAAAGATCAGCCAAATCTTGGAAGAGGAAGCCCGAACAGCAAGGAACATGATGTTATCACATCATACAGTGGCAGCATTACTAGCTACAGGTCTCATTAGTATTGCACCGAATTTGTTGCTTTTCTTATTTCCAAGTTTTGGCGATGAGAATCAGGATAATTCCTCTTACGGAGGAGCTATCTTAAGCCTGGGTCAGGCTATCGCTGCTGGTGGATTATTAGGCGATGTTTTTCTACATACCCTACCTCATGCGATGGAGAGTGCTGCAAAACAGGAGTCCACTTCTGAGCAGCATAATCATGATCATGATCATGAGTTGGAAGTAGGAACTTTGGTTTTGGCGGGCTTTATCACATTTTTGGTTTTGGATGGTTTTATTCGAGTGTTGGAAGATAATCACTCGCATTGTCACACGCATTCAATCGAAAATCGAAGTGATAAAAATGCAAAAAAAGACAATGGAAATGATACTGGGAATAAAAATGGTACGCAACTTTCAAAAATTGCAAATGAAAATACACGTGATCTTTCAAAACTACAAAAAACAAAGAGGGTGTTTACCTCCACGGTGATTCTTAACCTAGCTGCAGATGCACTGCATAATTTTACAGATGGATTGACCATTGGAGCCAGCTTTGCCATTTCGTCTAAAAGCGGCGATAATTCATCCATTTGGTCCATGTTACAATCTCAAGGCGGTATTGCTTCTTTATCGGTGCTTCTTCATGAAATTCCACATGAATTAGGTGATTACTCCATTTTGATAAGTTCAGGATTCACCAAATCGGAAGCTATTGCATCTCAGTTCTTTACTGCCATTGCTGCATTTATAGGAACATTTTTTGGACTATTTGCTTCCCACTCTTTGGATAATCACGATCACGAACATGATATACTATCCTTTACATCAGGAGGCTTTATTTACTTAGCTGCTTGCGGAATACTTCCTGATTTATTGAACCAATCGTACTGTAGTGCTAAGCTACGCTCTATGCAATTATTAGCTTTCTGTGTTGGAATTGCTTTCATGTACTTTGTGGCTATTTTAGAACATGATCATGAAAATAATTTCGGAAAGAACATGAACATAACAGATCATTTGGAGCTCTAACTATCTTCTATTTGAATGGAGGACCTAAGAAACAAGATCACGAAAAAATATCGGAAAGAACAGCAAAGAAGTTCATCGTATGAAAATCGTAATATCTTCTATTTGATTTGGTAGCTTAAGGACAATCGCGCTATAACTTAAAATGCATAGAATAGGTCTTCCTGCTATAATAGCAACTGATTTATTTTGCGAAACAAAGAAATCACTGAAAACGTAGAATATATTGCAGAAATGAAACAACATAGGAATATTTCATTCCATCTGATTTCAGGATATTTGACAACATGTCAAAAGTCTTCCATCCAATCATCTTCTTCGTCTGATTCTTCACTCTCATCACTTCCTTCCAGTAAAATTTTCTTTTTTATTTCTACTTGAGAAACACTTTTCTTCGAAAGGGATTTGATTATATGCTCTTTTTCCGCTCGTCTTGTCATACTCCAATAACATTCCATGAGCCAAGATGCAGAGACAATGGTGCAACCTGTTGTCACACGTCCACGCAAAACTTTATCAGTCCCATCTCTAGCTGCCACAACATGTGTCGTTGAATTTGTCACATCATGTTGCACCTTGTTACATTAAGACCACCAAATAAATGAGAGAAGGCACATTGATAAATGTTATCGATTAAGCGCAACAATATTTACTTACATTTGCACCCAAATCCTCAGCATATCTCTCAACTGTTCTTCTTGGTCCATTCTTGTTTCCCATCCTTGATTGTTCCATAAGCGGAACTAAGCCACTAAATACCATGTTGGCATTTACCGCGGAATTTCCAAACACCTCTTTCCGCAATTTACTCAAAACCAGAGGCACAGTAAGGTTACTTAGACTTTTAACCTTTTCATCTACAGCATAAAACTTTGTGTGTAGACGTTTCAGTATATCTTTAATCCAAAGAAGTTGGACGTCATTTGCATCAATATCATCCTTTACATTCTTTCCCATTTGTTGGGCACTCAAATCTATTCCAGCGGCATTGTTCACATCTTCGTAGCCTGAAAAACGCTGCCATTTGTATGGTTTCACCAATAGCAAATTTTCTGGTGGTTCTCCTTTTCTTCTTTTTTCACCTGAATCTGACAAAGTGTCACGACCGTTTGCCCATACATCTTCTCTATCATCTACTATGGCAGCCTAATTTCCAGTGTTCAGGATGGGCATAATAGAATATTTGATTTATTAAACCTTGGATGAATAATAAAAGTCGTAGACTCCATGCTTTTAACTTACCATTGCACCTCCACAAGGAAAGACACGTTTTAAACTTTTGACATCTCTTCCGAGATCGCTTACATCAGTCCTAGATACAATTCGGTCCCCAAAAAGTTTATGTCTAATATCCATGACTTTTCTTTCCATTTCCTCAGCTTTCTCTACAGAAGTTCGTAAAACTTGAATATAGTTTTGAAATTGAGGATCTTCATGAAGTTTCATATTTGAAAGTGGAGTACTATGTGGATGTTTCTGCCGAACAATTGTAAAAGAAACTCGTCTCTTTTTCTTCGGAATTTTGTCACCTTCCTCTGATACAGAATTCCTTTTAACATTTGATTGATTTGTAATTTGTTTTTCAGTGGTATCTAAATTAGAAGCAAATTCATTTTTTTCATTTATGATTGATTGATTTGATTCTCCTTTTGTTTTTGTTTTGGGTTGATTGTGCTCCTCTTCTTCTAATTGAACTCCTTTCATCAAAGTTTTATCAGTTTTAGTTTTTATTATGGAAACAACGACACCATTTTTCTTCGCCGAGGGTCTTTCTTTGTCATCCATCTTAAGCTTATTTACATTTTTCGCGGGCTCATCAACATTATAGAGCACCTCGCTATGAGTGGTAGTGACAGAATCAGAAACTCCCATTTTACTTTGAATCAAATCTTTTCCGGCGTTTTGCAACTCTGTTTTCATTTTCTGAATATCCTCTTCTTCCAAATCCTGTCCAGCTATATGACGAGACATTATATTGGCAACTTCCAGCGCATATTCTCTCGTTCCAGCTGTATATATACTAATTTCATACAAATCTTGTAGAGAAGTAAAGAATTCCTTCAAATGAGGTCTCAACTTAATATAATGCTGCATTTTCACCTGCGACATATTCGATTGCGGTTGGTTTTGATGACTTCCATTCATCGGTATTCCGACCGGTAACAATATTGTGCGAACATCTTTCCTTGTTGAGGATTCAAAACCTCCTCTCCTATCAGCTGTAGCATGAACAAGAGTGTGATCAAGATCTAAAACTAAGGATAATTTCCGCAATTTTTTCAAACGATTATGGTCAGCTTTTCCTATTGAATTCGCTTCAGATTGTGTCACATGCAGTGTAATTCCACCTGATACTGTTATTTTTTCAGTTATAACATTTTTTTCTTTTGCTGTTTGGATTGCTGTGGTATGGCCATTGTTTGATTTTCTCGAGCTATGATTAAGGTAAGAAGCGGAACGAGATTCTTTTGCACTTTGAGCAGTATTTTCGTCTGTTATGGACTGCCCACAAACTACACATAAACCATCAATGATAGTTGGGTGTGTACACGGCCCAACTGTGGCAAGTATTATATCTTCATTTTCACCTCGTATCGATTTTTCGGGTTGTGCTGGTTGTATTATCTGAATCAAACCATCTATTGGAGACGATATTTTTAACATACACGATGGTTGAACTATATTCGAAGACTTGAAATCATTCTGTTTCTTTGCCTTTGCTCTAGCCAACATACGGGTTCTCGCACTCATTTTCGAAGTATTTTGTTTTATTGGAGGTGTCACTTTCTTTGCATCATCAGTGCTACGAATATCTTTCATCGGTAGAGATAAATTATCTTCCTGGTTTAACATTTTTTCGTTTGATGATATTAATTTTCCATTGGACAATAAATTCTCATTGATGGCTGTTTCGTTTGTGTTTGATGTAGAATATTTCTGAGTCGATTTGTCGGTAATTTTTGATTGCTCGATCGACAGCAGTCCAAATGCAATTGTTTCTCCTTTGCGTACTGTTGCGCCTGATTTTACCTTCCAAGAATGTATCGATATGCATTCTGATGGTAATAAGACCTTTATAGGTTTTGCTTCCATAATGCAAGTGACAGGTTATGGAACGATTTTCCCGTATTTGTTTATTAGATTCTGCTCTTGATAATTTCAGTTGCCCTTAGTTTTTATTGGAATCACATGCCTTCAATTCTTATATCTATCAACTTACCGCCAGAATTACAGCCTCAAAAATGAAGCAAATATGTAAACGACATATGTTTTACAGCAGGTTCTTCATTTATTAGCAATTTTCCTCGAGACCAATCTTGACGTAGGATATGTAACATATTGCTCATATAGTGTTTGGAAATATAAGCATAAGTACGTAACTATTATATCTTTTTTCAATACCTATTCTGGAAAAGAATAGTCTCTCTCCAGTAGATATCCTATGGGTTGCTGTATGTGACAATTGTGTTTATTTTTTACCAATCTCAATCGTGGAAATGACTCTCTCTGCACTTATGAATGATAATGACCATGTCCTGTATCTTTTAATCGTGTGCGCGCATTTAAAATACTATACTTAGACATGACTGAAAAGAATTATAATCATTTGATGTTATTTGAGCCCAGCATTGATGATGAGCACAAATACCCTAATTGGTTACATAAAGACCTCAACCAATGATATTATGGCATTTACCTAAAACTTTCATTCTTTAGAAGGGTATCTGACATTGACAAAGTTAGATGAATACTTTTCCACGAGGTCAATAATGGGGAAAGACATATCATGCCTTGTATCAATCCGGATATTTTACGTGAGGTGCCAACCCTCAATTCTTCATGAGAATTATATAAAGATAAAGTGTGATCCATGAAATCAAAAAATCTGATGGCTTTGCATTATTATGCTGCCAAGTGATATTGATTCAGGCATTTCCGCTCAATGAATAAATTGTCAACAATACGAAGATTGATTCAAATCGATGGACGATTTATTTCATGATTCAAATCGATTGATTTTTCATTTTCTAAAAAGTTCTTATTTATGACAGATTGTAGATTCGAACGATAATCTCAACCTCAAGATGGAAATTATTCAATGCAAAAGATACTGTTTCAGTTCTCATAAAAGAGGCCTTTAGACACAATTTTCCTCTAGTCTCTTATAATGTCAACTAATTGCTCCAACAATACAAGAAAAGACTTGTATATATGGATAGATGGTTACGAGGATGAACATACAACAGAAAAGATGGAGCATTTCAGGAAGACTGATCTGACCCTAAAACATGTCAGCATGAGTTTTTCATTATCCTATTTGCGTAACTGTCATGAACACCTAACTTCAATTTTACAATTCAACAACACAGTTGTAAATCTTGACTTGAGCAACAATCATTTGGGGGGGCACTCTGCGAGAGCTATTAGCACTATATTAGCAAAGAACAGCACCCTTGAGAAACTTGATCTAGGTGAAAACAGGATTGGTGATGAGGGAGTCAAACTCCTAATGAATTCTTTACAAAGTAATAAAAGTCTCTCAAAATTGGTTCTTTCTTGCAACTTTTTCGGAGATGAAGGAGCAAAATCAATAGCCAATTTAATGTATCCGACAGAGAATTTACTCCTGAAACAAGTTCTAGGTGAAGTGCTTCATAGTGAAGCAGCAGAAATGATCGCTGATGAGCTAACCTTAAATACGACACTGAAGTATCTTGATATTTCCTGCAATAATATCGGAGACAAGGGGGCGAGGTTGTTGGCTAATGCTCTCGAAAAGAACTTTTCTTTAGAGACACTATTGCTGTACTACTCTGAATATAGTACAGAAGGGTCAAAATCAATAGCCCAAGCGCTCCACATCAACGCAACGTTGAAGGAATTAGATATTGATGTCATTGATGATAATAATATTGCAATCTTAGCAAATTCACTTCTCAAAAACGCTTCGCTGCAAACGCTTCGTCTTTCTAAATGTAAGTTCACTGCACAGGGAGCTTTTTTTTTGGCAAACATGATTCAGGCAAACAATACACTACATAGTCTAGAGATCAGTTTTGGTCACTTTATGGATATTGACTGGATTGACAAGGACTTTAGTTTTGTAAAGGAAATTATATGTGAGAAAAAAAAGAATATTCCTTCTCTCAGAGTTCAAAACATTTTCCAAAATTGCTTTTCTATATATTGGTAAAGAGATACAAAAGCCTCAGCAAGAGTTTAAATTAATTGCAACATTTGCATTTAGAAATATGTATGAAAATAAACATAAAATAAAGAATTTTTCACGAGAGGTAGAATTATTTTGCTTCAACTGATAAGTCATTGTGACCTGCAGGATGTAACACTAATGGAAGCACTTTACCCTGAGCATGGTAAGATGGACCATTATCCCATATTGATCCTCCTCCTAAGCAAACTTTCCCGCTGGCAATATAGATTGTAGCAGTTTGTCCTGAGGTGATTCCTCGTATTGGAATATCAAAAATAATGACAATACGGTTTTTAGTTTGGTCCCTATTCAGTTTTTGAAGATTCAAAAAGGTATATAAATAGATGATTTTATTGAGATCAATAGATAATAGTTTCAACCAAGCAGAGTATTTATTTGCACACGAGATACTCACCATTTCACTTCACATGGAATCAATGGTTGCAAATGCCGTATACGACAATGTGCCCTCACTGATTTTCCTTCTATAAGTGGAGGAGGCGCTTCCATACCTACCCATGACCAATCTTTATCTATCACATACAATTCATTAGAATACAAAGCAGGATGGTGTGTTCCTTGACAAACATGAATATCTCCACTACTATAATCTTTATCGCATACAAACCATTTTTGAGAAGCTCCTGAAATTTTAGCTCCCTGACCTACAGTCAAGAGCATTGCAGATCCGTCGTGAGTACCAACAGTACTTTGGGTCTCTACACAAACAAATCTTCCAGGTAAAGGAGTGGTTGTGAGGTAATCTGATATGAAATGATTAAATCGACGTTTTCCTATAAAACAAATACCCATACTTTCTCGCTTTTTTGCGTTTGATAGATTTGCAAAAGAGGCAATTTCACGGACTGATGTAATATTTGACGATGCCTGAGCCATGAGATCATAGGTAGACTCTTTCTGAATTTCATTATCGTTTGTAGTTGTGGTGTATGATTGTTTGGATAAATCCCCTAAAGGAAAAAGGACATCACGAAATGCTTCTCCAGTAACACTGGATAAAAAATAGGATTGATCTTTTGATAAATCAACACCAGCAAGTAAAAGAGGAAATAGTGTCGAGTTCTTTGATATTGATTTACTTCCCCAAGTTTCAATCCAATCGTTGCAGCATTCATCTTCTTCTAAACCATGCTCCACATCCCTCGGCATAGCATTCATATTTTCTCGATACCATAATCTAGCATAATGGCCTGTCGCAACATGGGTGGAATTCAATCTATCTACTGCATACCTTTTCATAGCACCAAACTTAATCATAGAATTACATGCAACATCTGGATTCAGCATACGTCCTTTTTCAACTTCTTCAATAAACGGTGAAAAGACATTAATCCAGTATTCTGAAGAAAAATTTGCTCTGTGGAGTTTGATGGCGAGTGAATCGCATACTGACTGGGCATCTCGAAAATCTTTCTCTGATTGTTCACAGTAATTTTTTATTGCATCAGAGCTTGAAGATTCGTCTCTAGCATCCCAATTGTTCATGAAGAGTCCGACAAGCTCATCGAAATCGTCATTTGTATTATTTTGGCAAAGGAGATATGCCGCAACGCTTGAATCAACTCCTCCACTAAGTGCAATCGCAATTCTTCGTTTTGAAGATGTGATAGATGTGAGTGTTCTTCCGATGCTAATTTTCATTTTTAAAATTGTTTTGTTTTTCCATCATCATTTTGGAAGAATTTCTTCACCTCGGAATTTTTACCTTAATAATTAATGGTCATATCCGTACCGAGCGTGATGCGTATATCCTTTCGGCATAATTAATATTACCATTACGGCTTCATCTAAAGGTTTAAAAAAACATGTTAAGCCAAAAGAAGCAACAGGTTATAACTTTATTTGCGTTCTAATGTTTGGATCTACTTACTTAATCTTGCTATTTAAATGATGTTATTTGCGTTGTGTAAAAAGAATACTATTTGTGATGAATTGCAGAGATAACATGATCTTAAATATGAATGTATTGATTGCCAATTTTCAGTACTTTCAACGAAGCTGGGACAACGTTAAGAGACCTCTAATCTAAACATAAACCAAACTGGATTTATCTAAGAAATGTAAGAGCATTTTCCAAAATTGTCATTCCATGCTGAGGGCTGGTCAGTATAGACTCAGGATGAAATTGAACTGCAGCAAATGGTAGCTTTGCGTGTCTTATTCCCATAACTATCCCATCTTCACTTTTCGCTGTAATAAGTAAGTCCTCTGGCATACAATCTTCCTTTCCATACAAAGAGTGGTATCGAGCGACTTCAAAAGTTTCTGGTAAGGTGTTGAATATACTATCAGGGAGAGTTCCAGTAGGCGTTACGTTAACCTTGGATGGCTTTCCATGCATAGGATATCCTAAAACATCTAGCTTTCCTCCAAAATGTTCAACCATTCCTTGTAGCCCAAGGCACACTCCAAATCCAGGAATATTGTACTTGGTTAAAATAGCAATAGAATCAGACAGGCCAAAATCACTAGGATTTCCTGGACCTGGAGAAAGCACGACCATGTCTGGTGCATTACCTGCTTTCGCCATATTTTCAATAGTCTCCAAGGTCTTTGATCCAGATCGCAGAGTGCTTACTTCAGCTCCAGTTTGACGGAGATAGTTACCTAGTGTATGAACAAATGAATCTTCATGATCAATTAGAATAATTTTTTTACCTTCACCAACCTTAGGACGAGTACTTTCGAGTTCAGCTGATGAATCAAGGCTTGCTTCATCGGTGTCTTCAGGTCCTGACATAACAATGGCATCAATCATTGCGGAAGCTTTCAATTCCGTTTCGAGCTCTTCTGCCTGGGGTGATGAATCATATAAGAGTGTAGCACCTGCTCGAACCTATGAATTGAAACACAACAATTAGATTCAAACCAGAAACAAGTAAAAAGGAATACAGTGGCGAAAAGTAGTAATTACCTCAGCAATGCCGTTCTTTACCCGGACAGTACGAAGTGTTAATCCAGTATTCAAACCACCATCAAATCCCACCATTCCCACAGCACCGCCATACCAACACCTTGGGCTCCTTTCCATCTCTTCCAAAAACTGAATTGCCCAAGTTTTGGGAGCACCAGTTACTGTAACAGCCCAAGTATGACACAAGAAAGCATCTAATGCATCGAATTCTTTCCTCAAGTATCCTTCTACATGGTCTACAGTATGAATCAATCTAGAATACATCTCAATCTGCCTCCTCCCAATCACTTTCACAGATCCTGGAATACAAATTCTAGACTTGTCATTTCTATCCACATCAGTGCACATTGTCAACTCGCTCTCCTCCTTTGAATTAATGATGAGGGATTTTACTCGTTTGGCATCTTCCAAAGCGTCTTCTCCTCTTGCTACTGTTCCTGAAATGGGACAAGTCTCAACTCGGATCAAATCATTATCTGGAGTTTTTTGACAGCGCACAAACATCTCTGGGGATGCACCCACCAAAAATTCATCTTCTCCCAAATTGATGAAAAAACCATAGGGAGATGGGTTTCTGGCTCTCAGCCTTCTGAACAATGTAGATGGAGGAGTTTCCGCATCCAATTTGTGGCGAAATGTTTGCGACAATACCGCTTCGAACAAGTTTCCAACTTTGAATTCGTCTTTTGCACGTTCTACACTTTTTGAAAATTCATGCTTTGGTGTGTCACGTTCAATAAACTCGGTTGTGGATTTATATTCTTCATATGGTTTGAAAGATTGTGGTTCATTGGTACGAGGAAGTCCCTGAGTGGATTTGTTATCAATAGAAAAATCATAAGATTGGATCCAGGCATCATTGCGGTCTTGATCAACAACAAGGATTTCATCAGGGATGTAGAGTAGTAAATCACGTTGATTAGGATCGCGCTTTTGATGAATAGTAATGGGTTCAAATTGGAAGGTTAAATCATATCCAAAAGCTCCATATAGACCAAGCTGTTGATCAGACGAATCATAACCGAATGTATCTACAAGAGACCGAACAACTGAGAAGAGAGAAGGCTGTATATTTCATAATCGTGTTATGGATAATAAAGGTAGCAGAGAATCAAGTTCGTGAAATAAAATTAGAATTGGTACAACAAATGAACACAAAATAAAAATAATGTATGAACAAATGAGACTAAATAATTTTGAACCGGATGATAATTCAAAAAACGACGTACCTGTCGACTGCGATCTTCCTCACTAAAACTTCCAACCTCACTCATGGCTTGGACCTTCACTAATACCTTCTTAACTAAAGTATCATCATCTTCGTCATTGACAAGTTCTACAGTCTCCAAAATTCCTTCGGTCTTGAGTTCTTCCATAGCCCTAATAACTGCAGGAATCATGATTTTTCCTCGATCATTCAGAGCTTCAATACGACAATCATTTCCGCTACCACTAATTTCTAATGGAGGATTGACAAATCCCATTGACCAACGTTTGTATCTTCCAGGAAACTCATAAGAAGAAGACAGAAATACGCCTCGTTGAGTATCAAGTTTATCTACGAGTTCTTCAATTTTAGTAGCCGAATTGATGTCAGAGGAGCTAATGGATGCAGAAGTGACATGTTCAGAAGCAGATGATTTCGTAAACTCTAAAGGAGTGATATTAGATGTTATTTGAACCCCTCCTCTTGTAAGATAATGTCCTCCAGCAGGACGACCCTGAGGCGAACCTAGGTTAAGATTTTTTTCGATGGAAAGCTGAGATGTAGAAATATCTCCTCTTCCACCGGTTTTAGCAACTTCTGGTTGAGACGATGGCTGTGATGTAGTACTGTGTAATTTTGTTGTTGTCATAAAGGCTCTGCTAGAAAAAGGAGATGCTGGCGTGAATGCAGAACTCATGGCAAACCACAATGGTGCGAGGCATTGGCAAGCTTTTGAGAGCCTCATTTTTCTTTCTAGTTTTTTTATTGTATCAGTTTTAGGGAATACTTTACATTCAACACAAGTAATGCCTATTTCGAAAACCAGTGAGGTAGATTATTTGATCAACAGCAATGTTTTATGACTGCTTTTGAAATCTTTTCTCTGCTGTGCAATACCTGTGCTTTGTTTAGCTCTGGATTTCTTTATTTGAGAAGCCATATAAAGTAAGCCTTCAACGCCCTGTCGCAACAACTGGCACCCATCTGTTTTCGAGAATTGCACCGTTTCATCTCCAACTTCCACGTAGAATATATAATTTAAGAAAACCTTTTATGGTACGTAGGACTCTACAGAAGAATAGATGTCAACCAAAACGTGCATGAAATTAGTCTCGATCAGCAAGACCTACATTTTTAGTAAGTGCGTATGTCCATTTTTATATTTTTGCATCAGCAGACTCTTCATATCAGCAGTTTTGTACAACATCCATGTCCCTGATATTACGGTCCCAGCAGCAAAATCTTATTTTAAAAACAATCAGCAGGAATAAAAAACAAGCTTTTTGATTTATCAAGGATGCCGTACTTGGAGTAAAAGATTTTATATCAGAAGTGCATGCTATCTCGAATGATTAAAAAATCAATAGCAGAATATATTTATATCAAGCATAAATGTGCCTTGTTAGACGATAAATTGGATATATCACACACTGCTGGCAGTAAAAGAAAAGTTTCTAAAAATAAATAAAATTTTACATATGATCTTTCAAAACGATGCAATGAAAAATATTGAGACAAAATGAAAAGAATTTAATGTTATAGTAAAATAGATTGGATTGATTTTTGCATTAAGAAATTATCAAGGGAATGGAATCTTTTCAATATAGCTATGCTCCATTATTTTTTCCGTTCCATATTTTATTAGCTATGTCAGGAAAAAGAACATTCATAAAAGCTTCCCAAACACTAATATCCCACCTCTCCTCATGAAAGTATACTAATCCATTTTCATCTAAGTGATATATTGTTTTCCCGGTGTATGGTTTAACTTTCGGCTTCCAGGGTAACATTATTACACCACCTATTTCCCATGTTGCTTCGATTGCTTTATTTGTTCTAGATTTTGATGCATGACGGTGATGATTGTGACGTTGACCATCTTCATTTGAAATATCAATTATCTTTAGATCCAATAGATCTGCATAGCTCTTTTTATGATCGAATAATTTTGATGCAGCAGATAAATATTTTCGTAATCCTCGTACTGGCATGTCCGGATCTGGTCCATCGAACAAACAGTCATCTCTATATATAGCACAATTCAATGCCCCTGTTATATAATATCCCTTGTTGTGGTCCACGTATACATCCTGATTACCATTATTGTTAAATGTTCTAGAAGTTTGACGAGTCCAATCTTTTTCAATTATTGATAATATTTCGTCTTCTTTTAACCCAATACATTTCCGTGATGATTCTATCTTCCCTTTTTGCGTGAAAGACCTGCACCCAGGAGGAACCATTACCCCTAAAAAGGCATCTTCATCCTGTATTATCTCCATAGACTGTATACTTCCAACAAATGGCAATGTATTTGTGACGCTTGGATCAAAAAACCCCAAGAGGCTCTTGTGTCGAATGAGAAGAAATCGAGTTATCATTGCAACAGAGTCTATCAAGTCGGCAGCACGACGTCGAAAGAATGGACATTTGATTTTGACGGATGTCTGGGTGTATAATTCATCCAGCTTTTCAAAGAGTTCATTTGTGTTTCTGAAGGTGTTTGTTGCTTCAAAATGTTGGCTGTGAGGGGCTGTGAAAAGTGTAGTAAATTTTGTTGCTGTATGTGACGTGGAATGCTCAGCCGAAGGAGTATTTAGTTCATGTACACAACCTTGATTTTTTTTTGAGTTTGCGCCAGTTTTTCTAAGCGGTGTTTGAAGAGTTGAGTATTGAGGACTAAAGGCATTTGATCTATTGTGTGCAAGAAGGAAAAAAACTGCAAATAAAAATATGTATGATTCCCTCGTCATTATTCAAGCTGTGCAAGCATGTGAATATGGCCTTGTCTAAATGGGCTGTCCTTGTTTTGACGTTTTGGAGAAAAACAAAACGAAACTAAAATCTTTCAAGTTCAATGAATTTCCTACGTGAAATTTCGATTACTACGGCTTCTCACATTCGTGCGTATTTTTCGTTCTTTTCCAAGAGCTGATGTTAAGAACCCAAATTTCAACTAAGTAATTTTACTCAAAGCCTAAACGAGATACGATGAATCTAATTGATTATCGGTATTTAGAATTGAACTATCCACATAGCAGTTTTCTAGCTTTTGTGGTGTCACCGAAAGCCAGATTCAATCAAGAACCTTCATAGTTTTTCGTAGAAACTCTGCATGAATTGAAATACTTATAAAAAATTCAAATAAATAGTCTAAACAAAGGTACGCATCACAGCAAATAAACTCTAATAAAAAATGAATTATCCATGTGAGCATATCTTTGACCGGTTCTTATATTATTTTTACGATCATTAATTATCAAAGCTGCTATTTTCATTTGACACGCTCACAAAATATCTTTGATAAAACTAGATTTCAAAGTAAAAAAAAACTATTGATCCGTGTTTGATTGAAACGATGGATCTGAAATTTCTTCCAAGGAGGTGGAGTAAACATAATCTCCGAGCGTGTTTTCGTGCTGCGTCTTTAATTGCGCTTGTAATTGGCTTCTCTACATATAATCATGTAATTGGAAATAATGCCACTTCAAAACAACAAACAATGGAGAAAGCAAATAAGCATGAATCCTACGTGCAAAGGCATCTACAAGAAACTTCAATTGGTGAAGGATTAGTTCTGAGTTTATTTGAAGAGCCAGATATTATTCTTCTTGGCGATGAATCAACATGTAACAAAGCCGACTCGTGGTGGGAACTTGTTCTTTATATTGTAGGCGTACTATACTTATTTCTTGCTCTCGCTATCGTCGTTGATGAATTCTTCGTACCTGCCCTCGAAGAAATG
>Ga0209092_10002071_pt1 | contig 18808 bp, 10 predicted proteins | sample FraStrMetagenome_FD_187446 | JGI IMG/M metagenome (GOLD analysis project Ga0209092, IMG submission 187446) | Marine eukaryotic phytoplankton communities from Arctic Ocean - Fram Strait ARC3M Metagenome (SPAdes) (version 2) | ecosystem: Environmental > Aquatic > Marine > Oceanic | place: Fram...
AATCAGTATAAATTGTCCACACTAGTCCATTTGAGTCCACTTTGGACGATGCCTCAATCCCCGCAAGTCGGCTATGCCGCTTACCCAGAAATAGAAAAACCCCTAATTATTAAATACTTAGGGGCTTAAAAAATGGAGCGAGCGAAGAGGTTGCCTGAGGCTGCGCTTCACTGCTGCGCAGCGACCTGAAGGTCGGGCCATCTCCGCACGCTGCGCGTGCTCCGTCAAACTCTCTGGAGAGTTCTCACCTCTTCGTCGTTGTAATAAAAAGCCCCCAGTCGTTTGACTGGGGGCTTCGAAAAATGGAGCGAGCGAAGAGGTTCGAACTCTCGACATCCACCTTGGCAAGGTGGTCAACTCCCAGTATTCGTGCGGCCTCGCGGCCAACCAATCAGTATACGATCAGTATAATTCCTGATAAAAAAATACTACGATTAGCAAATACGATCCAACGAAGAGTTGCATAAGAAGAAGGGATATCAGAGCTCTCAAAAAGGCGAGGATGGCGGGATCAGCTTCAAAGACAATCCCCCTCAAGTGATTCATCGATTACCAGTGAACTACAATTCAGATACACTTTGGTTCCGCCGTCCATGTGGTTCGGCTGGCCAGTGTGGTTACGCTTGGAGCTCTGGGGTGAAAGTGAACAATACAACGCACTTGCAAAGCGCACCCATGGCGTAATATGACATACCTTTGTCGCTGCGCAGCATTGATATTACTGGATAAAAATATATAGTGGTGTCTCCTCAATAAAATCGAAATGTCTACACCCCTCCCTATATATAGCGGTATAAAGCGCCAATCTGGCTTTGCGCTCGTCATCGCTCTGAGCTTGATGGCATTCGTCCTGCTGCTGCTGCTATCGATTACCAGCTTCGTCGTAGTCGAGCAACATAGCGCCAACATCGCCAAGCAACAACTTTCCGCCCGTCAAAATGCACTCGCGGGTCTGCAAGTGGCCATGGGTGAGCTGCAAGTGCGCGTCGGCCCCGATCAGCGTGCCACCGCCAGTGCTGACATTTTGGATGCGGATAACAATCCCTACACACTCGTTTGGCACTCCGATCCCACCAAAATCTGGGACAGCACTGCCAGCGATTGGGTGACTGGCGGCGACTCCCCGGACTTTGCGCTACCTCTGATGTCAGTCGATCCGAGCTCGCTCGGCTCACTGATCGGCTCAAATGGGAAGTTCGATGAAGCTAAACTAGGCAATGACGCAGTTGAACTGATGAAAGTCAGCAATCCGAGCGACGGAACACTCACGGCTCTCAAAGCCGAAAAGCGCCCAATTAGCGATGCCAACGGCGCCGTCGCGGGCAACTACGCATGGGTCGCTCAAGACGAGTCGCTCAAGGCGAACCTCGCACCTGAGCACGCAGCCTATATTACTATCGATGAGAGCGGTGCCGTCGTGGATGAAAACCACTCAATGGCCCTGGCCGAGACCAGTCGTCGCCTTTCGGTCTTTCCCTACGCGAATCCAGCAGGCGTCACGATCGACGGCAGCACTCCCTTCAGCGGCCTTGATCCACAAGATCCAGACCAAGCTGCCCAATTGCAAAAATCCAGCGGCCTATCCGATCTGTTGGCGAGCGGCCTGCTCACTCCAAGCAGCACCGGCAACCAAACCACAGGTGAGATCCTCGCACCTTATCAGAATCATTTCACCCTCAATTCCAAAGGCGTTCTGGCCGATAGTAAAAACGGCGGCTTGCGTCGCGACCTCTCACGCGGCCTCGACGATCAGTATTTTGAGAAGCTCCACGCGATCCCCGTCTTCGGCGTCGACCGAGACGGCAACGTGATCGCCGATGGCATCAATGAACCCGTTGGCGACCAGTGGAAGTTCTTTCGCGATTTTTATCAATTCTACCAGCCGGTCGATGATGGACTGGTATCTGATCTCAGCAGCGAGAATATCTTCTATGGCATCTCCGACGTAACTGCAACGAACCCGAGCGTGCGCATGCGTATTACGAACCGAGATGTCGCGCAATGGGCGACGAACGACATCTACCAACGCTACGGAGAGATACCCACCTACGCAGGCGCACTCACCCCCACGACAATCGGGCAACGGGATTTCAATTTAACGGATAATGACTGGCATGTCTTCACCCCACAACTACGCCCCGTCGTGCTTCGAAACATCTGCAACATTGGAGTTAAGACCAAAGAGATCACCGACCCGATCGACCCGAATGTAGGAAAATATGTGCTAGAGTTCCAAGTGTATCCATCATTTACAATTTGGAACCCATTTAACGTCGCCATCGAGTTTGATCCATCCACCAACTCGCAAAACCCGCTGGCGAATGGCGAAGAATTGCATATCTTTCAGAATGGCAACATCGACCTAGTATTTGAGAATCAAGATGGCGACAGTTATCAATTCGACCTTCAATCGATTGCCCCAAATGTTACCGTGCTGAGCGACCGCACACTATCGGACGCGGGACTCCCCACAACGCTCCCCCCTGGCGCAGTCTGGGTATGTGGGCTAAGCCAATCCTACTACGCACAATTAGATGGTTATAACCCTCGGTATTATAACGATCCTGCCCTCACTGATCGAACCAATGAACCAACCCTGCTGCCCGCAGCAGTAGGTAGCACTGTCAGTGAGCTAAACAACATCACTTATACCAACGCAGCCCAAGTCGTGGGCAGCAGTTGGGAAATCGCCTATTTTGAAGGCACCGAAACCCTCACCTTAAAGAGCTCAGGATACGGCGAATTCATATGGACCGGACGAATCAAATCACGCAAACCAGGCGATCCCAATAATTGGACAGCTTTTAACTGCTTCTCTCTGGGGGAAAACTCTGACGTCACTGGCATCGAAACTGACATCGTCATTGGTGAAGTCCAAGGGCTCGCCACTGGCAACGCATTCCCCTTTAACGCAATTGATTTCAGAGCCAACACCACCGGTGATCAAGCCAGTGAAAACCCCGCCTTTCCCGTATTCTCACAGGTCAACTTCTTGGGTTCTTACCCGCAAGTCGTAGCCCCCGACAATGGCAGAGGCGACGTCAAGGCGCTCTATCTGCGAGAGCGCTCTGAAGCCAGTAACGCCTCACTCACTGACCCGCTGCCTCGCCATGATGCAAATGGTCATGGCTACTACGGGCAAGGCTTTGACACCGCAAACAGTGGCTCCACACATATCGTGCTCTATGATTTACCCCGCCACCCGATCGTGTCACTGGATGATTTCCGTCATCTGATGCTCGGCTGGAATGAAGATGCCCAACCACGCCCAATCGGCGCCTCTTGGCCCGTAGCGACACTGAGTGATTTATCCGATCCTTACATCCGCAGTGTTTACCCGAGCGGGCATAATACTGCCAAGGGTAAGTATGCAAGCGGTGCAGGCTGCGACACGAGCTACTACTACAATAACACCCTCTTTGACTCCTACTTTTTCTCAGGCATCCCTTCAGAAGAACGCGACAACGACTCAAGTCTTCGAAAGCAGACATTCCCCTACGAAACCCGCTTCACACAGGACTACATCGACGCGAACAAACCACTAGCAAATACACGTTTAAGCTATTACAAAGAGCCGACCGTTGAAGACCTACGCGGATTCACTAATAATAGTGTCGCTGATGATGGATACGAAAAAGCCGCGGCCCACCTGCTCATTGATGCTCCGTTCAACATCAACTCAACGAGTCCACAAGCATGGCAAGCCATTCTCTCCGGCTTTCGCAATCAAGACATTGCTGGCGTCAACAGCGGTCACACTTCAAAAGTAAACTATAGCGGTAACGGCAGCCCCTTTGTCGATCATTTCATCCCAACTGCCGACGAGAACAATCTCTACAATGGCCATCGTCGTCTTAGCGATAATGACATCGAATCATTGACCCAAGCGCTTACCTCCGAAATTCGCTCACGTGGCGTAGCCAATACTCTGGGCACCTTCGTCAACCGCAGCTTGAATGGCACTGGAATCGACCAACAAATGAGCCGTATAGACGAAGCCATCCAAACCGCAGGCCTGAACAGCACACAAGTCCATGGGACGACACCAAATGGCGATCGCTATTCACGCCCCGACATCGCGGATTCCGCACGAATGTTTGACAAAAGTATGGTGAAGGAAACCTCCGCAGGACTTCCTGGCTACCTCAAACAACAAGACATCCTACGCCCATTGGCACCGATCATGACTTGCCGAGGCGACACATTTACAATACGCGCCTATGGCGAATCCGTTAACCCGACAACTGGAATTCCAACTGGAAAAGCTTGGTGCGAAGCAGTCGTGCAGCGCGTCCCAGAATATGCCGACGACTCGACCGACGCGTGGGACATACCCACTGCTGGCAGCTTTAATGAGAGGTTTGGGCGTCGGCTTAAAATCATTCAATTCCGCTGGCTCAGTAGCGACGATGTGTAAGGTAGCACTTGCACCGAGCCTTTTAAAAAACAGAATACTGGCTACTTCGCCCTTCCGCCAAAATGCATTTCACCACTACTATGCCGATCAAATTTCTGACTAGAACTGCCCTGTTGTTTCTATTCCTGCTACCACTCAATGGACATGCGGAATTAAAGGCGGGACGTCATTTCCAAGCAATCGCGGGAGATAAAGCGATCGTCCGCACACTCTGGTATCAGTTAGGATCGGAGCAGCAAACAATCGTCGCAACGACAGCGATGCGCAGTGGCGACTACGCCTATGACGCTGGCGAAACTATCACATTCTACGGTGATCGAATCGACGCAGAAGGAAACCCGATTCCAGAAGCCATCGCCCCTGTCCCTGAAGGCGCTTCTCGCCTACTGCTCCTCTTCACAGAGCTATCAGTTCCGAACGAACAAGGGCTCACCTATCGAGTTTACGTCATCGAAGATGACATCCAGAAGTTTGCCTTCGGCTCCTTTCATTTCATTAATGCCAGCACAAAAGATGCAGGCATCAATCTAGGGGGGGAGAAGTTCCTTCTCAAAAAGGGAGCCTCAAAGAACGTCAAAGTAAAGCCTCCCAAACAAGGCGACGTATTGATCAACATCGTAGCGCACAATCCCGAAGATCTCACGTGGAGCCCCTTCTATTCAAACGGCTGGGGACACCGCGACAACTTACGCACACTCGTATTCATTATCGACAATCCTCAAGGCGGTGTAACGACACTACGCTACCGACAATTCGAGCCGACACAATAAGCCTCGAACACTGGGAATCCTGTGGCGATCCCATCTCAGCTCGTATCTTGTGAAATTTCGTATCGTGCCGTGTCATGCCCTTTGGGTGCTTTAGCAAACGTTCAGTGCCTCTGAGCTAATACAACGAACGTTTGCTAAAGCTGCACGCGACTCAGAAAAGCTCGATTCACCTGAATACGAAATAACGTAGTGGCTTAAATGCTTTGGGCGAGTCGCCCACACTCCTTTAGCCTTCAACAAAAAAACCTCAGCGCCGACGACGAACCACCGCAAGCGACAACGACATGACAGCCACAATCAATCCGTAGATTTGTGGCTCGGGAATATCTACATAATGCCCCTTTGAGGGCTCATCAAAAGCCACATTGAGCAAGGCAAACCCTTCGATGCTGCCGTCCTCGACCTTATTTTAAAAAGTAATCTCGACACCTTTGGGCACATTCAAAGAAGGGCCAGAATCACCGACCAATTCTTTGACAGTGATGAGATGATCCGCAGACGCCGAATTGGGGGCATTGCTGATTAAAAATGCTCCAGCCGATGGGTCGTATTCAATTCCATAATACGAGTCCACACCGTTTAGGTTCACCCAAGCAGACGAAGACACAGTCATCGCCCGTTCTGGCTGATTATAATTATTGTTATTCCAGCCGGTGCGAAGTGTAAAACCAGAGAAATCCAGGTCCTGGTTGGGAGTCCAACCAAAGCCCTCTTTGCCGTCAATTAACCATGGCTGATCTCCCTGTGCATTCGCGGAACGAATTCCCATGCCATTCCCATCGCCAATGAATTGTGCGGATCGATCGAGGTTGTTGCCTTCATAATCGAATAGACTCGTATTGGTGAACGTCACATTCTGTCAGCCGATCTTTAGCCCGACACCACCCCAACTATAGCCGCGCTGCGTGCCAGATGAAAAGCTCTCGTAAATCGGCAGAGCCACTCCTGAAAACTGGCCTCCAGTCACATTGATGTGACCTGATCCATCTCCCTCTGCATCAGTGGTTACATGCAGTATCACTGCCGATGCGGTCGGCACACAAAGCACCGAGCATAACAATGTAGCTATAACAGTTTTTTGAATACGGGGATTACAATGTCTGGCGGTGTGGTGCATGATGAATGGGGGCTGAATTGAGAATTCAATCATAGCAAATTCACCAAATCATTTCAATGTCCAGAGACGCACAATACATGCCTGATCGCGACACTACCCCAATGAGAATAAATCAAAAAAAGTCTCAATGGAACTCCCAGCGGCAAGCAGCGGGGTATCAAAAGTCATACCGACTCTCCACAAGTTTACACTGAAAGGCACCACCCCGTCTCGCTGCGCGATCCACCCCTCCTCTCCAAGGAGGGGAGCTTTAAAGCTCCTCCCCTGCCAAGGAAGAGGTGCCTTAGCTTGCTAAGACGGAGGGGTTTTCCTTCATGCCAAAACCGTTCTAAAAATGGCATGCATATACCTTATGGAGCGCAGCAAGCAGCGGGGTATCAAACCCATAGAAAATGAAGCACGGCCAGCGCAAACAACAGTCCACGAAATAAAATCGATGCCTCATCGCGCCATCGGAACGCAGGATCAGACTGTAGGGAACTCTGTGATTCTCAGGTTGGTGCAGCCGTATGGAATGAGCGTCAGCGTCTCTGCTTCAGTCGATAGGAAGCGTTCGGGTTCAACCGGGCTGGCCGGTGTATTGCCCGCCCAACCGTGACTCATACTCCAGCGAATCGATCGTCCCTGAACAGTTGCAGTGACGGGTGCGCCTTGCGGAGAGAAGGGGCAGTCCCCCATTGCGTGCTCGGTAAATTGTAGCGAACTGTCTGGGTGCCCTTCATCCACCTGCAACGCGAATTGCCACGGCGTGGTGGGCGTTACCTCATAATCTGCATGCGGCTCTTCGCGGCAGGGCAACGCTTCATTAAAACGCGTCCACTGCTCACCGATTTTGAGCGAGTAGACCAATGGCCCGCGCTCAATCGCCAAGGCATTGCGATAGCGACGCGAGGTGCGTGGCTGCATCGGCAAGGTCAACTGCACTTCGGTGCGGCCTGTCCATTCACGATCCAGCGTGCGATAGCTGCCCGCCTGCGGTAAATATTCCTGAGCATCGACCGTGATGCTTGCCCGCGTTGCCCACCCGGGGATGCGCAACTTCAATGGAAAGTGCACGGGCGCTTCGGTCGTGACGACGATTTTGATCGTCTCTCGAAACGGATAGTCGGTGATCACCTCGACCTGAACGGGCGCACCGTTGCTTTCAAAGGACGCCTCGCACGGGGCATACGCGACGACTGCAATGCCTGCGTCATCGGTTTGCATCAGCAACGACGCGGCAAACTTCGGCCATGCCTGATGCATATTCGAAGTGCAGCATCCGAAATGCGGCTCGAGTCCAAATGTGTTCGAAGCATCGCCGTTGGTGGTCCACATGTGCGCCTGATTATCGGTCGCCTGCACCTGATTGACCTGCTGGTCATATTGGTGCGTCCACATGTCTGGCCCAAACGTTGCGGGCAGTGCATTGAAGGCGACTTGCTCCAAACGATCGCCGATCAAAGGGTCTGCCAACACCGTCTGCATCTGCTCCAGTGAAAACATATATTCGGCAACGGCGCAGAGCTCTGTCCCCTGCACTGGATTCTTACCGCTCAAACATTCGTCGCCGGTAAAAACGCCTGTGACCATGCCGTGAAAACGATCCAGCACTGCGATCATTTCGCGCCCAAAATCGAGATCTGATTGCTCGCCCGAAACACGCCACCACAATGCGTTGGCTTTGACGGCCATCGCATTATTGACCACATGTTTATCGAAGCTCCAATCGCCACGACGTTGATTCGGCGTGCGCACCTCATCGGTTTTATAAAATGCCTTCCAGTCGAAGCCTTGGTCAAAGAACTTACTCGCGAGGTCGATTAACCAATCCTCGTGCGTGAGTTCATAAACGTAATAGATCGAAACCAAACTTTCGAACCAGCGGTATTGGCTCCAGTTAAACAGCGGCGAGCGATCCATGTGCTGATCCATCATCCGCAGGCAACGCTTGACCGCATCTAAGACCTCAGGCTCTTGAGAAATCTCGTGATACTGCACCAACATTTTCAGCGCGAGGATCAAGCCCCACGGGTCATACTCCGCGGTGGCTTCGATATTTTCGACATTGGCATCGCGCGGGCCGAGCCATCCGTCGTCCGCTTGATGCGAGACGATGTAATCGATATAGCTCTTAATTCGCGCCATCAAAACGGCATCGTCGAGCAAATGCGCCAATGGGATCACGCCATCCAACCAATACGGCGCGCGCTCCCAACCTTCAGCCGAACCGCCAAACCATGAGCTATCCTGAATGTCTGGCCAGAATTGATCCAAGGCACCACTCAAGCCGTTCGCTTGAATCTGCAATTGCTGCCGCAGCCATCCGGTCGGCTTGATCTGCCCCAACGGTAAAGGCGTGAAGATACGTTGCCGTAAGCGTGCTGCCATAGGACTGATTTTCTATCGAGATTGTGTGAAACCCTGACAGGTGATTCGCCCTACTTATTAGGCGGGCCACCTGCCCAGTGTGAGGAAGTGCGATAGACTGCCACTTCTTCACGATTTTTATCAAAGCGAGCTAAGTTATCATCTAGGCGTTTTTTCATTTTCGCGATTTTTGCCGCATCCGCAACTGGATCTAGACGAGCCGACTCGCGAGTGTAAATTTCGCGTGACTGTGCCTCGAAGTGATCCAGTTCCTCTAGACGCGCCTGATACACATCCTGCACATCTTCAGCATCGATCGACTCGAGGTAATCAGCCAAAATCTTGTCCAATTCGGCCGCCTTCTCTGGCATCGCCTTCGCCAGATTTTGCTTTTCAGAATAGTCGTTTTTCAAATTGAACAGCTGCATCTCTCCAGTCAGCAGATGCTTCATGTATTTGTAGTCGCCCACACGGATTACACTGAGCGGAGGTGCGAAATAGCATGGATAGTGAAAGACCATGCCTTCGACCGGACGCTCGACACTGCCCGCATTGCCTTGTTCGAATACAGAGCGCAGACTGCCTCCATCCAAGTTTTCTGGAAGCGGCTGACTGCTCCCGGCAAGGTCATGTATCGTTGGCAAAAAGTCCCACTGCACGACTGGCTCGTCACATTGCACGCCGGCTTTCACACCAGGCCCCGCAACGACCATCGGGATGCGTAGCCCGCCTTCATAGAGTTGTGCCTTCCCCCAACCGAGTGGGCCATTCGGGCGCATGCCTCCGCCATTGTCAGAGGTGTAAATGATATAAGTATTCTCAAGTTCACCCGCCGCTTTCAGCTCAGCCACCAACGAGCCGAGGCCTTGGTCAATCTCATCAATCATCGCCGCATACTGTAAACGCCAATGCGAATTCTTCATGCCATCTGATATTTGATCCTCCGGCAGATAGTCCTCATCTTTCAGATGCTTACCGCGTGGCGAGTTACGATATTTCTCAATCAGCTCAGAGCTCGCAGCATGTGGCACATGCACCGCGTAGTGCGACACCATCATAAAAAACGGACTTTTACCGGCGTGCTCACGCACAAATTCGACCGAACTCTTTTTCAGAGAGCGCATCCGCTTCGGATCATCCGCAGGCAGCGGCGTGCGGCTCTTAATGTCGACATAGTCGCCGTGAAAGTTCCCGTTTGATCCAATGTCATGCTCATCCGTCACATCGTAGCCGATTTCATTCATACGTTCACGCGCCGCCATGCCTTTGCCAAAGTGCGCGGTCACGTAGCCTTTACCGCTCTCCTTCAGCACATCGGCCATAGAGACTTCGTCTACCCATTTGATATTACGCTTCAGCGCCAACACATCATGCACGAAGGTATACTGCAAGCGACCGGGGGTCTTACCAAATTGGATGCTCTTACGCGAAGGGGTGCAGGTCGGAGCGGGTGCATACGCATTTGAAAAACGCATCCCGCGCGCCGCGAGCGTTTCCAAGTGCGGCGTCTGATAAAAGTCGCTCTTCGACTCCGGCTCACTGTCCATCATCGGCACCGAGGTATCGGCCCAGCCGAGGTCATCGATATACATAATGATGAAGTTAGGTGCCGAGGACGCCGCCTCAGCTGAGGCACAGAGCCCAGCGAGCAGCAAACCAGCTGTCGCCATTTTTTGAATACAATCGTAGAGCTTCATAGAGTAACTGAGGTTTTATAAATAATTGGGAGAATCGAAGCAGCTATATTAGCGCATTCGAGCGAAGACTTCAATGTCTCGAGGCGCACAATACATGCCTAATTGCGACATTCGATGTAAACAGCAGTTCCCATCAATCATGAACCAAGGCACTGAAAATCAACATTCGAGCTCAATTCACCGAAAGTGAATCTGACAAATCGAGCCATCGTCCCTTGAGGGAAACGCTCCGTCGTTTCCACCTAGATAATAGTCGAATTCAAGTGGTTACTAATTGAAACGACGGAGCGTTTCCCTCCAAAAGTTATATGAGCATAATTTACGTAAAATGGTATTAATCGGCAGCGCCCAACCGCGATCTACGTTCATCACCGTGCAGCGAAGTCCGCCATTGTTTCACCATCTTCGTTTCACTACGTCGACAAGCTCATGGTCTTTGACAAAGCGGTTTCGACACGACGGGCGTGATGCTCTGCAGGTCGAAATGGCTTCGCCAGTTCCCGACAAGCAATGGCATGGCGCAATCACACCAGAATCAGGCGCACCCACACATTTACCGATGGATCCAAATCTCATATAATACGCCAAACTAAAGGCCGACCTTTAGTCACTCCCCACTTCCCCTAAACATGCATTTCCCAAAAACAGGTATCGTCCTAGCGACGACATTCAACTCACTCATCTCAGCGCTGACATGCCAGGCCGCCGATGTCGCTTACACTGGAGCGGGCGCGGATGATGACTGGACAACGTCCGACAATTGGCAAGGCAACACGCCTCCAGCCGACAGCTCAACGGGCGCAGCCTTTTGGAACGACGGCACGCATGTCATCATCACACCCGGCGCAGACATCACCTGCAACGGCTTCATGCTCGGCATGTATGGCAGCACCAACAGCGCCGAAATGACGGGCGGCAACCTGGACTGCACCTGGCTCGACGTGGGACGCTGCAATCAAGACGGCGGCGATGGCACACTCACCATTACTGGCGGAGAGATCACCGTGAACGGCTCATTGAGCATCCCCAAGCAATTCGGCACGCAGGTCGATCCTGCAAATATTGGACGCGGTCACATCAACCTACTGGGCGGCACACTAACCACCAGCAGCTTACACATCGGCAACGGAGAAGTCGGCAGCAATGGCGGCATCGGCTCGATCAAGATCACTGATGGCACGCTCATCCTCAACGGCGACCAAACCAACCAACTGCAAAGCTTGATCGACCTCGGCACCATCACGACCGACGAGATCCGATCTTTCGAACTCGACTATAACACCACCCATATCGGCAAAACTTCACTCAGTTGCACCGCGCTTTTCACCGACACCGCCAGCAACCCATACCCTGCCGACAGCGCCAACATCTGCAACAGCACGGACGCACTCTATTGGAGCGCCGCAGCTGGAGCCCAATCCTATCAAATTTACTTCGGCACCACTCCGAACCCACCACTTGCGGCCACCCTAAATGCAGACAAGACCCGCTATCCATTAATTGCTCTAGAGAGCGACACGATCTACTTCTGGCACGTCGATGCGGTGCGCGAGCAACAAGTCAACACAGGCACGCCTTGGACATTCACCACACTCGAAGACAGCAACTGCGAAGCGCTCACTCCTCCCGTCACCGACTACTGCGAAATGCTCAGCCAGGAAGTGCAGGGCAAAAAGCACGGCTTCCTCGCAGGCAACAACACTTACTACATCGGTGGCTTCCACGCATCTTGGAATCCACGCGAAGACGAAACCATCGGCTTCACCCACCCCTTCCACAACGACCTGCGCAGCCGCGGATACGGCATGGCCGAAGACGACGAGACCGGTTACGGCCATGACTTCAGGGGATGGGAATTCTACAAACACACCAAGGTCGCCTACGGCACCGTCATCATCGACGGCACCCGTTACGAGACACCCGTGCCCACTGCCATGTATTGGCGTCCCGACCGCATGATCTGTGAATATCAAGTCGCAGGCGTCAACATCCGTGAAGACAAATTCATCGCACTCAACGATGCCGCCTGCTCCATCATCACTTCCGATGCCCCCATCACGATCGAGTTCGCCGGCCAGAGTTTCTATAAAGACGACGTCACCGAGAGCACGACTGCCACCTGCACCTTCGATTCCGCCAACAACGCCGTCCACATCGTCGATGGCGGCGTCAATCTCGTCATACCATCGAAGGATCCCGTCCATTCGGAATCACCAGAGGACGACCAAGTGCCCGGCGTGATGATGTATGACGGCATGAGCACGATCCTCTCCGCGTCCAAACCACTCGAAAATTATAGCAACACCACCGAAAGCACCGGCCAGCAAAAATACTCCTTCACCGTGCCTTGCGATGCCGGCGGCGTCTCCCTCGTCTGGGCCATGCACGACGACGGCGCCACCGCGATTGCCGAGACACAAACCATCCTCGCCAATCCACACGGCGAGCTGCAGGCGAAGACCGACCACATGAACGATCTGCTCAACAACCAGATCCCCTACTTTCGTTGCTCCGATCAAGACATCGTCGACGTCTATTACTTCCTCTGGGCGATTAATCTGATGTATTACATCGACCTCAGCGATGAGAACCCCGACTTCACCCCACACACACAATCTGCGGTCAACAACTTCCTCGGCATCCATCGCTACGACGCTTCGATGCAAATTCCAGTCGGCTCATGGGCAGTCGATAAAGCAGCTTATGCCAACGGCAACGTGCTACGCTGGAAAACCATGCTCGAACACGCAGACCTCAGCACAGGCCGCATCCCCGCCGACAACCTAGGCAAGACATGGTATTCCGGCCTCGAGGGCGGCGTTACCTCGCACGTTCCTGGCGCATGGCAAATCTACCAGCACTCCGGCGATCTCGTATTCCTCGCCGAAGCCTATGCATTTTACCGTGCCCTCATGTGGAACGCCATGCCTGGCTTCTGGGGCCGACAATACAACGCCGCCGACTGCCTCGGTTACATGGCACTCGAACTCGGCTACCCGCAGTCCGAAGCCGACCACTGGCAGGAGCTCGTCAACAGCGACAACATCGACAACTGGTTTAACTACGCATGGACGAATCACGGCTACGAAAACTACTTCGGCTTCGGCACCGGCAAAGGCTGGAATACCTTCGGCTACATGCGAACCCGCGACTTCCCGCAGGATTGGGCGCGCGCCATCGTCGAGACATGGGCCGTCGATGGCCCCGATGGATTCGTCACCAACGACCTGCTCGCCGTCACCCCACGCAGCTCTTGGGACGAAATCGCTGTCTTTTTCATCACTCCCGACACCAACACCTTCATGCTCCTCGGCATGTTTGACACTCACGTCGACGACTACGCCACCCGCCTAGCGATCGACCACCTCAAAAACTACAATTTCCACGAGGCGTGGGACATCCCCATTGCCCCCGAGGCGATTGATAAAAGCTACGGCTTGTTCGGCGATCAATACTCCAACTTCAACGCAGGTAAGATCCTCGTCATCCTCGAAGGCATTTGCGGGCTTTCCTACTCCGTGGTGGACGACAGCTTCACCGTGGCCGAAAACCTGCCACTCGAATGGGACTACATGGAGACCTATGTGCCGATCAAGCACAACGGCCCCACCCAGTGGACACGCGTCATGGTCACCCGCGACGCAGACAGCGACGGCGTGGTGAGTAAGAAAATAAAGATCCAGAACAACCAACGATCACTGCTCCGACTCGAGCCTTGGCTCGAAGGCATGTCCGTCTTAAATGCGCCCGCAGGCTACATCAATGGCAATGCACCCGGGCACATCGCCTACGAGTTTGCAGACCGCACCGACACCACCCTCGAACTCAAACTCACCGACACCGATGAGGCCAGCCTACTGCGCCAAAGCTTTAACATCACCCCAGCGACCAGCGACGAGTCCAACGAGATCAGTATCCGATTCGGCCTCGGCAGCCCGCCGATTGACGACACCACCGTCATCCTCGAACGCGCCACGCAACTCAACGCTGACGACTTCGAAGAGATCTACCGCTTCGACACCAGCGACGACAGCGAGACGATGCAAACTGGCGTCCGCTCCAATGTAACGCCCTACTACTTCACCATATCCGACGAGCTCCTCCCCGCAGGCAGCGCGTTCTATAAAGTCCGCACGCTAGAGAGTAGTCCAGAGTAGCGAAGGTCGCGTCAATGTGGAGCGGAATCCGCGAAGCGGTTTCGACGCGACGGACGTGGAGCTCTGCAGGTCGAAATGGCTTCGCCAGTCCGCTACAAGAAATGTTGCGACACCGCAATGTCGGTCGGGACCAGTCTCCGCAACAGCTACGCCTTGGCACGCGACCGCCGCACCCTTTAATAGCAAAAGAGGCACCTCCCCCCGGAGATGCCTCTTAACACTATAATGTATATATCCCTAAAATATATACCCCTATATGAAAAGTTTGATCGGCGCGATCGCTGATCATGGTTAGCATAGTAACAAAATCGACAGAACCGGTCAATGTCCCAACGCGCACAAAGCATGTCTTTACGCGACATTATTGGTATTCCTGAAAAAGAATGCGCGCATAGCGCATCCTCTCAGGAAGCAACCATTTCGGTCGGGTTATTATGCCCTTGGGTGCAAGCACCCAGAGGTCATACTCCGACCACTCCTCCTTGAAAAAGGAGGAGTGCTTTAAAGCTCCTCCCCTGCGAAGGGGAGGTGGCTCGGTCTGCCGAGACGGAGGGGTTTTCGCTGGCAATGTCCATCCCTTGAAGTAATCTGTAATGTATGTCTGTTAGTGACCAAGAGCGACAGGTATTCAAGTGATTCGATTTGAAAACAAGACTGTCTTCGACCAACCAGATTGGGTATTAGAACAGATTCGCACGGCAGTTAACAAAAGCTGAGGCTCGGCCCGAAACCCTTCCGGTCGGGCGAGCCGACCACCTTCCCTTCGCAGGGAAGGAGTTTTTTTACCGCGAACTTCATAGGCTCAGACTTGTGTATAAGGATATGCTGCGAAGGGGAGGAGCTTTTTACCGTCAACTACATAGGCCCCGACTTGTGTATCAGGATATGCAGACAAGAGGGAGATCTGTCATGATCGGTATTAATACTTCCGCGCGGTATACACCTTCGCTCCTGTGATACGAATATCACAGGAGCTCGAATCGGAACAGCTGCTGCCTTGAACCGTCACGGTCAAAGTATGCACGCCTGCTGGCAAGTTATCCTTCGACCAGCGGAACGGCACCGTGCTCTGGTCGTAGCGTGGCATGCGTGCACGGGTGTAGCCGAATTGGTCCATTACGCCAATGCGCTCACCATCAATCTGGATCTCTGCCTGACCGCCATCTTCGCCGCGCAGGCCTTCCAGACAAATCGCGCCGCCTTCAAATTGAATCGTGCAGGTCGCGCCTTCGCTGACTGAGCTGCGGCAGTGGTCTTCAGCCGTCCACTCACCAGTGTAGTCAAAGGCATCGGGATAAAAGGACTGCTCGCCGTGGCGGGTATGATAGAGCTGATAAAATTCACCGCTGCGCATATCGTAAAACGGACGCAGCTCTTGGTCGTAGTGCAACTGCCGAGAACGGTTGATCGTCACCTCGCCGTGAATGTCGAGCCAGTCCGCCGGATAGCGTAACGGCCCTTCTGCTGGCACACCGCCGGGACTACCCGGGCGCACCGACGCTTTGGCCAACACCACCGGCCCACTCATCACCGCTACGGGCGAGAGATACCCTGGCAACGGTTCGCCGCGCACGGTCATATCAAAGCTCAACCGCACCTCATCACCGGGGTGCCATTCGCGCTCAATCGTCGCCCACTCGCCCGCGATTGTGACGACCTTGCACGGTGCGCCGTTGATCGTCACTGCGATATTACCCTCGGTCCACTGCGGCACGCGAAAGCGTAGGCCAAAGGTCGCGGGCTTTGGGGAGTCAATTCGTAAGCGCACCGAGTTTGCCTCAGGGAAACCAGTCTGCTGCTCTAGCACCACCGTCCCCTCGGGGCGTTGCCAAGTCACGCGCGAGGGCAGGAAGAGATTCACATACAAATTTGCCGCATCTTTGAAATAAATCAGGCTGCTATAGTCGCCCAAATTTTGCAGGATCGATCCCTGGCAACAAAACCAGACCGTGCTGCGGCTCTTCTGCCCACCAAACACGCTGTAGTTCGAGCCATACATGATCATGCCGTAGTCGTTCATCTCGGTGAGCGCACCGACACCATTGTAAATCAGGCGCTCGATCCAGTCGCCATAGTGCGCCTGCCCGGTGAAGCGCATCAAATACTTGCTCATTTTGAAGCCCGCCCACGAACCACAGGAGGTCTCAAAGTGGAAGCGCAGATCCACATCCGATGCATTGCGCTTAATCTCCAGCAGTGAGTCCGGCAAACCATCCGGCACCACCAGATTCTCTTCCGGCCCGTAGCCACCCGTCGCATACAGCTGCGTCTCTTTGAGCCAGTCATACGCCTTCACCACAGTGTCCAGATACGACTGCTCCCCCGTAGCGGCATAAGCCATCGCCGCAGAGCTGAAGGTATTCACATGGCTATAGGCATGAAAGCCTTCGCGCTTTTCTGGCGGCGGCAAAATACCAAAGACATCTTTCTCCTGCGCAAATGCATTCCAATAGTCGGTATATTCAAAGCGCTTGGCAAAGTCGAAGTAGCGCTGCTCGCCGCTAAGCAAATAGGCGCGATACAAATTCTCTGCGACCGTATACCATTCGTGATCGAGCGTTGTATCCGCACCATCGATACACTTGCGCTCCATATATTCGGTAATACGCCCAAGGATCTCCAGCGCCTCAGGACAGTCCATGAATTCATAGATATCAACGAGGCCACACACGTATTTGTCGTAGATATATTGGTTCTCACCGCCCTTCTCGCAATAGCCGTAAAAGCCGTCGTCATCGATGGTCTTCGCCCACTCGCGCATCAGATAGAGCGCACGCTCACCGATCTGCGGATCGCCGGTGGTTTTAAACAGTCGGGCAAACCCACTCAATCACTGACCGAAGCACAAGCCGCTCTCACTGTAAGCACCGCCAAGCTCTTTGCCCGGCACCCAGTCTGCCTTGCGATCACGAAACCCGCGCAGGATGTCGTTCGGGTGCAGGTTCATATAGAACTCCTTCACCGCCTCGACTTGATCAGAAATTCGGCTGGGCAGGAGCGTAACCCCCTCGCATTGAAAGGGCTGAAGGACGTCTTCGACAATGGTGATTTTTGATTTCATAAATGTGTGTGAGCTAGGGGTAGCGTGCAGTATCATGCCCTTTGGGTGCTTTAGCAAACGTTCAAAACCCTAGCCAGCATGACGGACATTTGCTGAAGTTACCTGTAAATGATTAACCTACAACCGCTTCGCTAGAGGGCCCTACGGGCGAGATAAGGGAGAAGATTGCCAGAACCAACTAGTCCCCACCACCAAAGCCTCTGCCTCCCTGACCTCCCCTCTTTATTATGCCCTTGGGTGCTAGCGAAGCGGTTGTATCAAATTCAATCTGCAATGGCTGATCCTCGTAGCGTCCAGCCATACGCGCAAAAAAAGAGAGCACTCAGCTTAGCTGAGTGCTCTCTACCCTATATAACCCTATAATGAAAATCTATCGGCGATGACGAATCATCACTGAAGCCAGTGCGAAGCAACCAGCGAGCAGCGAGTAAGTGCCTGGCTCTGGGACAACGGTTCCTGAGAAAGAACCTGTGCCTGCACCATCCCACGTAAAGTCGGAGGTGACATCGTCCCCATTCAGCATGAAGGTCACATGGCTTCCATCGCCGAAAGTAGCCTCATTTTGGATACCACTGACGAGTTGCAAGCCGACGATGGTAGTGCCATTGGCCACGGAATCATAGTCGTCGAGCACAACGGTAAAGACTGCCGAACCCGTATAAAGCCACTCGCCATCAAATTGACCTACATTAAGTTCGTTAAGATCCGTCTTGAGTGTTCCGATGGAACCATCCTCACCGACATTCCATGTGACCTCGGCGTCATTGTAGAGCCAAGACTGCGTTCCTTCAGATAGAATATTCGCAGTCGCCTCAATCACAGCTGAACCTGTTTGATTGACACTGAATACACCTCCTTGAACCGTGCCAGCAACTGTCATTTGATCACCAGCGCTAATCTTCACATCGCCATTTACAGTGCCGGTCGCACCGATATATTGCATGGCTGTCGATCCGACACCAAAATCACCATTCAGCGTGCCGTTAACCGTCAAACTGGAAGTATTATTCGCAGTCAGATTTGCTGAATAGGTCGTATTGAGCGACAGCTGCGAAGAGCCCGAAAGATTCGTGATGGAAGTAACAGAACTGCCAGCCTCTAGCGTGGCGGTCGAATTATTCTGAAGCGTCAATTTATTCAAGGTGCTTCCACTTTTCATCGTTACATTTGAATTATCGCGAACAAGCATACCGTTCCCGTTATTAACCGTGATCGCACCACTGGAAGTCAGCTGCGAATT
>Ga0209092_10002072_pt1 | contig 18807 bp, 22 predicted proteins | sample FraStrMetagenome_FD_187446 | JGI IMG/M metagenome (GOLD analysis project Ga0209092, IMG submission 187446) | Marine eukaryotic phytoplankton communities from Arctic Ocean - Fram Strait ARC3M Metagenome (SPAdes) (version 2) | ecosystem: Environmental > Aquatic > Marine > Oceanic | place: Fram...
CTCAGGCAGCATGCGCTGGAAATAGCAGAGGGTACCATTCAGAATATGGGTACTCATGGTTCAATAACAGGGAAAACGATGACCCTACAATATGTTTCGATCATATAACAACTGATATTAATACTACTCCTCTTCCGAACCTGTAACTGATGAAGAGGATGAGTTGTAACTACAAAGTAATTTATACCTGGTACAAGAGTAGAAGTTAATATAATAAAAGCATACAGTTTAAAAAAAAATTAGACTTTCATCACACAGACACAGACACACACACACACCATTAAACACTCACTCTCTCTCCCTCCCTCTATATTATTTACACATCCAAATTCCACAACACTCACATCCACACACCATCTGACAACACTGCATACATCCGTTCCTTTCAAAATAAATATAAATGACTGAATAGAAACATACACATGAACCCTCTAACATTTCCACAACACAGAAAATATGAATTCGAATGATGACGAAAATGCCCTCACAAGCTCACAAATTCTTCATGATTTAATTTTCGTGGGTGGAACATCCACTCGTCGTTTACAACAAGAACAAGCTGCTGCGGATGCGACTGCTCCGGAAAATTCCAAGGTATTCAAACAAGATCCCGAACCAGAACCAGAACTGAAATCCGAGCATAATTCCAACGAAGCACCCAAAAAACGAGGACGAGGAAGACCACCCAAACGAAAGCATACTAGAACTTCTTTTACACCAGCTCAGGAAAGTCGTAAGTTTAATATCAGTTCAGAAATATTGGCCAGTGTGGAACGGCAACGTGGAAGAAAAGGGGATAGCATGCCCTTTCATGCTCAAAGTATTCTCTTAAGTCGTTCGGTTTATACACATCCGAATCGGTTTCAAGGTTTGACGGATTTTGCGGGTCATAATACGGTACGTTTGTTTGTTTGTTTGTTTGTTGTATATTGTTTTGTTTCTATTTTTGGTGCTAGGGTGTGCGTGTGTGCAATGTTATTTTTAAGGAATGTGTATTCAACTCGTTGTTTTTGTTTGTTTGTGGAAAAAACATTCTTTGAATAAAAACTCTCTATAGTACAATCGACGGTGTTTGGCTTTTGATGTGGCTCGTGGACGTGGTGCAGAGTTTATGTTTCGTGATTTTGACATCCGTCCTGATTTTCAATGGCCATCATTGTACACGAGTCCGGCTCATGGTTTCGAATATCCACCTATTAAGACGCTTCATTCGGAATCAGTTGTTGAATCAAGATTGACCAGACGTTGTACTTCGGCGCAGCAATTACAGATAGATCTCTTTCGAATATTTCTTCGACAACTTGTTTTGACGAGTCCATGCTCGAAAGAAACCAAGCGTGCTTTGGAGACGGCCCATTTTCTCATCGTCATACGTTACAGAGATGTCGGCGCCTTTGAAGGTCCAGTTAGAGAGTCTGAAATGGAGCAGAAGCCCAAGTTTGAAAAGTTTGCAGATTATCAATACTACAGCCGGTATAATATTGGATTTTATCGTCTTACGGTCGTCGTGTTACTTGCAGAGTTGGCACGTCAACAGCAGACTAGACTTGCCACCGTTACTGCCTACAATCGCATGGAACAATACTTACTATTCATGTCACAAAGAATGTCGTCCTTTTTCACCGTAGAGAATTTTGTTCGAGGTCCGAGCGTACCCAAGGCAACATGCGTTTCTATATATCAGAGCTTTTTATGCAACATACCTTCGCCCCATTGCGATGGTAAGCAACTCCATCTTTACGCTGCACAATGTCTATCAAAATACAGTGAAGATGAATTACTACGAGACGATTTGGAGCTCATCTCGTTTGCAAACGTTCATTTATCAGCTATATTATCCACTGCGGCTGTAAAATTTGCCTCAACCGTAACAAATGTTCACGGCGAAACCGTAGCACGACTCATCGGTGAATACGATCCTATTCATAGCAATGCTGCACCCTGTCACATCCTACGTGATATCTTGCGATGCGTATCGTATTGCAACCGCAATTCCGCATTTTTTAAGGATGCTGTACATCGAAAATTACGTCACACGCTGTATTTTATGCTCGAAGCACTTACCTCTCTCACTTCTACTTCAAACGATGAGAGCTACATTTTAGAATGTGAATCATGGGCATTGGCATGTACAGCCGCAATGTGTGTTTTGTATAGCGGTATAAGACCAATACCGTACGATATCACGACCATCGATAGGGACAACCGACCAAAAATTTATATGACGCATGAAGTATGTCGTCGTGGAGCATTCAAGCGATTGAATTGCGACAAACTTGCCGAGTATAAAGAAAGCTTGCGTGATATATTGAACCAATTTAGTACACTTCCCTTGACACGAAGACCGCATCGTTTGTTATGTTCTTTATGTGAGTGGCCAGAGCTCACGCATTTGTTCGTTAGACCAAAAAGTTTTGGTTGCCACAACGTGAAGCGGCTTCAAAAATATTATTCTTGGTATTTCCTACAAAGTTGTCTCTCCTTCCCTTCTTCTTCTTTCATTGAAAATGACGACTCTCTTTATCAAAGGAATGAAAACAAAAATGGCATGTTGCAAGGCGTGCGCGATTTATACGAACGCAATCGCATTAGTCCGGATGCGATGGCATTCGCACTAGCTGCGCGTATTGAATTTCTATCGCATTGTTCGAGTTATGACAATAATATAGTGATTTTGTGTGAGCTATGGTTGGAGTTATGTCGCGTCTTGGGCTGCATAGGTTACGAACCAAAGAAGAATAATCATCCTGACCTAAGCAATGACAACGATGATAACGAGGATGATGATAATATTCGTATCACCAGTAGTTCCTATACGAATCAAACATTTAAGTTTACGCGATATGTACTATGCCAGTGTACCTCTCCCTCCAACTGCCATAATGATCAGGTAAAGTGTGATAAGGATTCTAGGATGCAATGTAGCGATTGCATTCGATTGTATGGCAAAAATCGACGTATGATTAGGCGGTCGTATGGAAAACATGAAATGCCATGGCATTCGCATTATAGAAAGTATTGGAACGAATTGTACTTCTCTAGGAGGATGAAGACACCCTCAGTATCAAATCATTTTAATGGTGTATTACAGGCCAAATTATCATCGTCGACGTCGTCATATGGTCTTCCTTTAAAATTACCACGGTTGATAAATTTATCACCTAGCGATCGTGTCCCTTTGCATAGATATCATCCTAATAATGTGGAATATTGTTGGTGGACTGTCGATGAGAATGAGGATGAGGACGTGGACAACCAGTATCAGGAAAAGGACATAGAATCCTCCGATGACGACATGTCATTCGAAGGTGAATCATCCTCTGACGACGAGAGCGATAGTAAAGACCAGAGGGATGACAGATACGATAGCACATCCATGCTTCATAGCTACAATTATCGAGATACAACAGTCAAGCTGACACCGTTGGATAAACATCTAAGACGGTTATCAAATTTGCTGAAGTACGGTTGTCGACGTAATGTCCATAAAGATCATTTGCTTCCAGATTTAAATTCAGGTCCAAGTGGTCCAGTCAGCGATCGTATAAAGTTGTTGTGCTATAAAATAGTCGTGTGTTGTCATATGAATGATACCACACGTCATTCGTTCGTTGGTGATGGCATATTATACTTGGCTTCACAGAGTACTACTTCTGCCTCTAAAATAACTAAAAACAAGAATAGAACGAGCACGAGTGCGATTGCCGCTCTGCGTTGGTTGACATTCGTAGGTGGTTTGGATGTATGTTCGATAATCGAAAATGAGATTTTGAAGATGTCGGAAGTGAAAGAGGATGACAATACCGATGAGAAAGATGGTGCTAAAGTTTCTAATAGTATGAAGTCGGTGATATTTACTAAATTATATTAACAATTTCGGTTTCGGATATTCTAAATATGTTTTGTGTCTCTCTTACCTCACACGAGCATTGCGAAACTTTGTCAAGTGCCGGCGTGTACATTTATCCAATCACTTCTGTACCAAACCATTTTAGCCAAATTTATTTCACGTGTTAAAATTCATCATTACTTTTGGATTACCGTATTACTCTTGTTAAAGAGCAGGAATTCCTTTTTTGTAATTCAAGAACATGTTTGTTTTCAAAAATGTTCAGCTAAATGCAGAAAGTGGACCTTAGGTGAAGTGTTTTGAAAGTTAAGGCGATCTCGATGACAATCCATCCTTCGAGGTTTTACAAATAATAATAAAATATTTTCTGTGGTTATAAAACTTGCCTGTTTTTATACTTTCATTTCTATTCTTTTAGCAGTTTCAAATGGCGTAATTTAGAACTTGTCAGTTTCGTTAGTTTCTGGATCGGAAGCGAACTAGTAACAATTGTTTTATGATCGTTATATGAATTATACATCAATATTTAGTAAATTTGACATGACGTCACTATTAAATCACAGATATTGTACAATATGAATAAGATGTATGACGAGGACTATGCCTCCTCTAGATAGAAGTCGCGACAACGAAGATGCACTACTAGTAGATAGTGAATACGAGTAGGATACTGGTGAGTTACTTGCAGATGAAAATGTATTTTGTTTCAATGATGGAGAGGCAGAAAAAGCATCATCTGCAAATGGAGTTATCATACTTGTCGGTACCTGAGTAGGATAATGCGAAGCTTTATTTGAAGGTTCAAGTGAAGGTGACGATGTTGGTTTCGTTGAAAAGGTAGTTGTCGGTATTTGACTAGGATTAGACGAGGGCGTAGTTGAAGGCGTTGATGATGGTTCCATTAATGGAGTATTTGTCGATATTTGACTAGGATTAAATGAGGGCTTAATTGAAGGCGTTGAAGATGGTTCAATTGATGGAGAACTTGTCTGTATTCGACTAGGACCAAATGAGGGATTAATTGAGGGCGTTGATAATGGTTCTATTGATGAAGTAATTGTCGGTGTTCCACTGGGATCATATGAGGGCTTGATTGATGGTTCCATTGATGGAGTACTTGTCGGTATTTGAGTAGGATTAAAGGAGGGGGTGGTTGAAGGTGTATACGAAGGTGTTGATGATGGTTCCATTGATGGTGTAGAGGTTGGCATCTGACTAGGATAAAATGAAGGTTCATACGAGGTGGTTGTTGATGGTTGCATCGATGGAGGAGTTGTCGGCGCTTGGCTATGATGAAAGGAAGGTCCATATGAAGGCGTTGATGGTGGCTTTGTTGATGGAGTATATGTTAGTACCTGACTGGGTTTAGATGAAAGGTCATTCGAAGGTATTAACGATAATTTTAAAGATGGAAAAGTTGTTGGAATTTCAGTTGGATAAAAAGATGGTAGAAGGGAAGGTATAGCAACAGGAAAAGGTGATGGAATGTTCATTTGATACTGACTGGAATAAATTGAGGATGTGTAAGAGGGCACAAATGTTGGTATTGTAATAGGAATATTTGATGGGTCATTGGGAGCCACTGATACGATTCGTACAGGTGCTTTCGAGGGCATTCTCGATAAAGTGGGATGAAACGTATGTAGAAGAGAAGGCAACAAGCTTGGTGCCAGTGATGGTGCCAGTGATGGCGAGACTGTGGGTGTATTTGAGAGATTTTTTGTTGGTTTAGAAGTGGAGGTAATGGTGGGTGTATTTGACAGCTTTTTTGTTGGTTGAGAACTGGAGGCAATGGTGGGTGCATCTGAAAGATTTGTCGTTGGTTTAGAACTGGAGGTAATGGTGGGTGTATTTGACAGCTTTTCTGTTGGTTCAGAACTGGAGGCAATGGTGGGTGCATCTGAAAGATTTTTCGTTGGTTTAGAACTGGAAGTAATGGACGGTGGAGGAGAAGGTTTAATAGTAGGAGTTGACGAAAGGACGTTTGAGGAACACAATGAATCGTGCCAAGTGCAAGACATCTCCGTTATCCAGTCGTAAAAATAATCCATTCGAGCATATACTCCTAAAATGAACGAAATCATAATGTGAGGATTTGTAGATGTTCTTAATTACACAGATACGACACTAACTCACCAGGAAATCCAGGTCTTGCACATCCGTATGCCCAGCTGACGATTCCCACAAGTAGTGGTTCATTATTTGAATATTCCGTAAATACAAGTGGTCCTCCGCTATCTCCATAACAAGCATCCTTGTTGTCGTCCATAGCACACATTTGATTATCTTTCACTCTATCATCCCATCCAATTGGCTCGTAAGCACTAATACACTCCGAGTTCGATACGTACTTTACGTCGACATAACGTAGTCTACTCGAGTCCGTGCCTCCTTCCGATGTATCACCCCAACCAAATACTCGAAGTGACTCACCAACTTCTAATTCATTTGCATTTTGATTCAACGCAATTGGTTTCATGTTTTCTACTGACTCACTAAGCTTAAGCAGAAGAACGTCGTAATCAGCTGTAAATTCCGTTGAACTATATTCCGGATGAATAATTTGTTGTTCAACGGAAAGTATTGAAATATGATTCGGAAGTGGATTCGAACGCAGATCATCTTGATCGTATAATCCTGTAATAATTTCGTAATCTTTGACTTTCTCCTGACAATGTGCGGCACTATTCAAGAAAAGACAGTTAAACAAACATAAATGGATTGAAAAGAAACCTATATACTTGTAAAAGTTTACCTTAACACGACGTTTGGTGCAATAAGAACTCCACCACAGTATGAGTCTTTAAAATTTACAAATACTTGATAGTCAACATAGGAACCGACAAGTGATCCACCGACGATGCGAGGCGCGACGGAAGAGGATGGATGAAGACCTTTGTGATGTTTGCGAGGAGTAACAGAAGACGTGTGGTGAGGACCTTTATAATGTTTGCTACCAAAGGCGAATAAGGGAAGAAAAAGTGTTAAGCTCACTTTCATTTCGATCTTCCAAGTTTCATTTGTGTTGTAATTGATACAAACCATCCAAATTTTCCTTTTTCATTTGTGTAGCTCCTGTTTCCGATTTCCTCACGATCCAGCAGCCGGTTTAAATATTTTTTACTTGAAAAGTATACTTATATGTACTTGCAGAAGTATTATTATGTAACAGCGCGAATCATCTAAGTTGACATAAAGCATCGCACGAATGCAGAGAGACGCCGATAAGTGTAATACTTCGAAGTACTTATTACATGTATTTTAAGTAATAACATTTGATTTCTCCTAATAAAAATTGAAGGACAAAAAAGCAACATGACACACGTACCATCCTTCAAAGAAAAAGTCATGAATACAATCAATACACCAGGTACCTGCATCATTTATCCTAAAATGAATGAAACGCTTTCAACAGTTAAAGGAAACAAAAAAAATGGAATTATAAAAATGTTTGAGAATGCTTCCAAAGGAAAAGGATAAAATCGTGAAAGAGAAAGGAAAAGGTTGTTCTGCTATAGACTATCCCTTTCGAGATTCTGGCATTGTTGTTGTAGATACTGCTCATCCAGATAAAAGGTAATTCGGAGAAAATGGCGATGCTGATGTGAAACCTTATCCGCGAAGAACGACAGTCAAAGGAAATTTGGTTTGGCTGGCGTCGAGTTTGAGCGACTGTTTTGAACGTCCCGTCCAAGGCACTATCATACGGAAAATAATCTCAAAAATTGTTCAACTTGCGAATCGAGTGAGCTGCGTATTAAAAGAAAGAACAGCTATCATAATAAATGCAATTGATTCCGCAAGGGGGTACGAGCAGTGTGAAAATTGATAAAAAGGAGCGCTACCGCAAATATGGAGAAATTATTAACGGAATTTATGCTACTTCAATGATCGTACAATCGTTAAAACATCGGACGAATAAACTTTGTGAACCAAGGCAAAGTTGTAAATTGGTTTAAAAACTTATCAATCGAGAGATCGTCGAATTCCTATTAAGACCGCTTTTGATTTTTCTATTTATATTACTTTACATAAAGGTGAAAATTGGATTCTAGATCTTTGCCCCGACGTAAATGATTTCCTTTCCTTTCGTTGGATCATAGGGAAATGGTGATGCTGATGTGAAATCTTATCCACGAAGAACGGCAGTCTAAGGAAATCTGGTTTGGCTGGCGTCGAGTTTGAGCGACTGTTTTGAACGTCCCGTCCAAGGTACTATGATAAGCAACACTATCTCAAAAAATGTTCAACTTGCGAAACGAGTGAAGTGCGAATTAAAAGAACAGCTATCATGATGAATGCAAATGATTCAGCAAAATTATACGAGCAGTATGAAAAATAATAAAAAGGAGACTCTAGTGTGCTTTGATATTTCTCGCAGCTCATAGGTCAAATTTCGAATATTTTCTGGTCTCATGAAAGCAAAACTTTTCAGAAACGTTGAATGTAACATAGGATACTTTTTTGATTTTCGTTGGTTTCAAAATAATGTCTGTGAGGCCTATAATGCCTTTACCAAACCTTATTCCAAAAGTTCTTAGGGGATAGGAGATATTTGAGCTTTGTATGGTAGAGGGTATAGCAGCATGTACCTGACTAATATGATCCGAATTTTCAACTCAAAAAGAGTTAAAATTGAAATATTATTGCAAAATATAGAACAAAATACAAATCTTGATATTAAGCAAATTAGAATGGATTTCATAAGGTTTGAACCTTTTTGTTACGTTCACTACAAACGATCAAAATACATTATACTCAACCTAAATATAATTAAAAATACTTTGAAACGTAGTTAATACGATATTCATCATTATTATTTTCCTCCTTGTTAGATGACAAACACGTGATACCAAATTCAATTGCCAATTTGATTACTAATGGTAAGATATGGATAAAATGGAAAAACAAAGCTCATATTTTTATCAGCTCTCTAATTTAGTATGCACGAAATACCTAACGCCACAATACTCATAAAAATATTTGCTAGGGTAGTTGACATCGATGAGCTGTCCGGTGCTAATTCGTTCTCGCCAAGATTCAAATTAAGGTTAAACAAACCAAGTGCTTCGCTTTCTTCATCCTCGAGTTCACGACGCTGAGTCGTAATATCTTTGGTGATTATGGAAGGCATTCGCACCAATGTTCGACGATTTTCACTAAACCCTACTGTTGCAATTCCTGTTACAAGTACATTACTATAACTGACGGTGTCTTCGAAAAATGCGGAGATGAAACGAGTAGATACGGTTGCAACTTCTGTCCCTAGGCCTCCAACTACTGTTATCGCGTTTGGACCGGTTACGGGGCTAACAGATTGAACTTGTATTGAGGCTCCAACGAGCTCCAAAGTGACACTCCTGATATCCGTGATTATGGCAGATTGTAGACTTTGTACACAAAGAGATACGATAGTGTTTTGGTCATACACTTTTGGAGAAGTGATACATTGCTTTGACTGTACATCGCATTCGCACACACTCACTTTTTGCAAATGATGAGATCAGCTAGACAGAATCAACCATTCATATATAAACTTACAATCTTCGGAAAGATTCGCACTGTCATTGAGTTCTGAATATATCTCTTTAGCTTCAAAGCTCATCTCGTTGAAGCCAGTGGACATGTCTGAGTACATGACAAAAGAGATAGTGTTGTAAGTGATAGACGTTTCCACCCAAAATTCTAAATTTTCTTGCAACATTCGTTGAGTTGTATTAGCTAGCGCAACGGCCGTCTCATTTAGGTAGTAGAATATACCAAAATCTGTACGAACGCAAAAATTAATGTTCGATTTGTGTTGGACATCGTCATATGAATACATAGCTTCACTCTCGGTTATGTTGTCTGTATGTACTTCGACACCAACATGAATTGAAGAGGTTTCGCTTGAGCTATGGGTTTTGTTAGAAAATGATCCAGCAAAGCGTTGATCAGTTTCTTGCTTGCCACAAACTCTTTCTGATTCCGACGGCGCTGGATCTAATATCTTGGTTTTAACGGGCATATCTATAACTTCGGAAGAAACGCCGTACGAAAAAGCGAGTTTGCCGCCTTTATTTATCTTTTCTTCGCCATCTTCATTTTTATCTTTCCATTTTCCTGCCCAAGCAGGAGGTCCTCCACCGTTACCGTTACCATTACCATTGCAATTGCCATATCCATTGCCATTGCCATTGCCATTGCCATTGCCATTGCCATTGCCATTGCCATTGCCATTATTGCCAACGCAGGTTTCATTCTTGGGACCATTTCCATGTAATAGCACAAAAAAGCTCGTTTGATCAAGATTCAAATCTTTCTTACCGAGAATGGCTATAACGTTAACCAACAATAGGAAAGCAGTCAGTCTATTGATTTTGATTGTATTGACCATTATTTATTCTGATATTATGTGACCTTCAATGTTGCACCTCGAAATAGTATCTACAATGTACTTGTCAAAAGTCATCGAAAATCATCTGAATCCGATATTGACAATGTGAAATCAAACTTGTTCTAGTTACATGAGTCACGAGATACGTATTTTCTCCGAAGAAATAGCGAAGTAGCGAATAAGCTAAGTCTCTATGACGATACAAAAACATGTGACTAGGAACATTTCGGCGTTTTACGGGTAATTAGACGCAACATACATACGAATGCCAAGTTTTTTTCTAGAAGATGAGGACGAGGGAAGAATGTTTGCGTCGCATATATTATATATCATGTGTTCAAACTTCAAGGTTAAAATCGCACAATGTAAAATCCACAATATGTATTACATGTTTACCACAGATATAAAACCAGAGTGCATGTAGATGTTAACAAAACAAATAGTAGAAGTTAATAAAATAAAAGCCTAGGGTGATGAGAAAAAAAGATTGATTGCACATGGAAACATCGATTGATAATTTCAAAAACTTATCATACACGATAGATGATATGTATCAAAAATATAATGCTTCGAAAGCTAGACCTTCGAAGTAAAAATGATATGCCGATATGTACAGTTTACACGTATTAATAACAAAATGGGTTGTTTGACGGTCATTGTTTGGCGGTCATTGTTACTAGAACATTTTTCTTTCTTGAAGATGAGGACGAGGGCAGAATGTTGACGTCACATGTCATGTGCCATGTGCCATGTGCCATGCGTTCAAACTTAAAATCGCACCATGTAAAAGTCAAATACATGTACCACTTGGCGATCATCTCGAGATGTTCGCCAAGTAAAATACTAAGAGCGGTTGCCAAATAAAGTTTTGCCGACGGAAACTTCGGTTGACAACTTCAAAAACTTGTCATACACACGATAGAATACGATAGATGACATGTATCGAAAAAAGATAATGCTTCGAAAGCTAGACCTTCGAAATAAATGATTGAATCTTAGTACTAATTTTCATCTCTCTACATTCGCATGATTCTTTATGCCAACAAGGATCGGTGTTTGTGTTAGTCATTCAATGATACCGATATGTACAGTTTGCACGTAACGAAATGGATTGTTTGACGGTTTTACTTTTTACTACCGCGGTTACCGGTAGAACATACGTTCTCAAAAGACAGACTGATCGACAGACAGACTCATACATCAACCTAACGCTAACACGTTAATCTTATCCTATTGATGTATTTTATACGAACTCCCACCCAAATACCATCTACCATCTGCTAGGCTAAAATAGCTAATATCCTGCCAGCTGCCAGCCCAGCCACAGCCCCAAGCCACAGCCACAACAGCCACATTTTGGCCACAAAACACAAAACCGGGCCACAAAAATGCCCACAGCACAGCATTATTACGTCACTTTTTCACAGAAAAAACACACATATTTTTCTTTAGGAGCAAAATATAATTGACAAGAGAAAATACATCCTATGAGCATCATCTTACAAACTTACAATAAAACTAAAACTTTGAACAACATGAAAACGAAACAATCGATTTACGCTTGTGCTTTGACATCCTCGTCATTCATGAATGCTGCTGCCTGGGAAACTCCACAAAAAATTCGAACGGTAACAGCACCTATGGTGGCTCAAAGTGATTTGGCGTTTCGTCGACTGGTTCGAAAGCATGGTTGTGATTTAACGTATACGCAAATGATACATGCAACGAATTTTTGTAAATCTGAAAAATTTCAAAGAAATCATCTGGATGTGTTTCCGATGGATAATGAATTTCAAGAGGAGGATCGGCCTGTTTTCGTGCAAATTGCAGGATATGATCCTAAAACTATGACAGAGGCGGCATTGAAAATAGTGGAGCTTGCGGATGGGAACTTAGATTGCATCGATATTAATTTGGGATGTCCGCAAAGTATAGCACGGAAGGGTAGATACGGTGCATTTTTATTTGCGGAACAAGGGGATACAGTTTGTGAAATTATCCGAAGTTTGCGTCGAAATTTACCGGAAGATGTTGGAGTGTCAGCAAAAGTTCGAATCTTGGATGATGAAAAAATGTTTTTCGATAAGATACGGCGAATGGAAGATTCTGGACTTAATCTGATGGCCGTACACGGGCGTACGCGGAGAGAAAATAAGACTGCTGTTGGAAAATGTAATTGGAACATGATCAAAGATGCTGTGGAATTATTAGATATACCGGTAATTGCGAACGGGGGAATTGAGAATCCTAGTGACGTGAACAGGTGTTTGGATGCGACAGGAGCTATTGGAGTGATGTCGAGTGAGGCGCTACTGGAGAATCCTGCAATTTTCAGGGACGGCGAGAGGGACGACATAGAACTGTCAGGCCGTGAGTTAGTTGATAGACAATTTAAGCTCGCAGAAGAATATTTGGCCCTTGCTCGAGAATGTCCTCCATTGAAAGGATCATTGGGTGACAATGGTGGACACGCAACGATCAAAGGGCACCTTTTCAAAATTCTTTATAGGTACGTTCGCTCGTTATATCTTTACCCTCCTTATAATTTTTAGATCATTCGCATTTCGTGTCTTCCACATTTTCAAAATACTTTCCATCGATATTTATATAGATTTTTGGACCATCATGTTGACTTAAGAGACAAACTTGGTGACAGCAAATGTTACCATATTGACCAATCTTCAAGCATAATTATAAAGTTGAAGGATAGATTTGATAACATGGATGATGATGAGTTAGAATTCTCCATATGGTCGTCATGGTATAGACGTCATAGATCAGAAAATTCTGTCGAAAAGGTTCTTAGTATTAGTGAGAAGAAAAGCTTGATGAGAGAGCGTATAACAGCTTTGAAAGAGGCGCGCTCGGCTCGTGCTCTAACTTTTTAGACCTAGATTATTTCCAGACATATTTTATACATATACATATGATCATGTATCTATACAATGTTAACACAACTATTAGCAGTTTGAACAATTTTCTCCTTTAAAAATCGGAAAACTCAAAGGAAAATTGTATCTGAAATTCATGACATTTTTATGTTGTCACACGCAAACTTGGTAGGTAACATTTTTCAAATTATGTTGTCAAGGAAGATTTTACAAATTATTGAAGGAAAGCAATTATCTACTTTGATAATATTATTTCCAGCGATTTCTATAGATTTCTTTGTGCATCCTGAAGGATCATCTATTTCTACACATTTCTTTGTGCTTCCTGAGGATGTGAAGAAAAGTTTTAGTATGTTTCTATCTTAATAGTTTTTGAAAGTTTATGCTTCTCTTTTAAGGATAAGAAAATCCAACCTGTTCGCATCCGATACTCAAATACTTGAAACTTTACAAATATGTACATTTGTCCAATGCTTGTACACACAAATACATTGCAGCTATATGTGGCTGAAAATTGACGTGATTGATATCAGATAGAAGAATTGGAGTCCCAATAGATGGATAACAACATATCAGTGCTTCCAAATGTCATGAATGATGAATGTTGTGCAATGATTGTGCACACAAATGCATTGTAGCTACAGCTACGTTCTCTTGAAAGGTGAAGATGGCACGTCGAATCGGCAGCAATTGTGGCAATTGACCTGACTCGTAGTAATGAAGTGAGTCGAAGAGCAAACATGCATGCATGGTATGTCTCATCAAAAATATGCATTTTATTAATTAGGAAAGAGAAAGAGTGTCCTTAGGTACATTTTAGGTTACAATCAGACATTGTGACGTCATGAGGTAATCGATAGTCATTTCCAGGCATAAAAAGGTATTCCCAGGCACAAACGGTCAACATCAGGCATATGTAAAAAAAAGACTGAGAAGAAAAACAAAAGTGAATAACCAAGGCTACATTGGTTTGACCTTGGAAAGTTCGACTCCCCCACGCTAACACTATTACGTCGTTAGGACGCAAGACACGAGTACTTCGAAATGACGCTGACGGTGGTCTCATGTGTAGGCATTTGACTCTTTGGTGCAGTCGAACCTGTAACTATGACCTTGGTTATCGGCACATTTTGGGAAAGTTGTAAAGTTGTAATCTTGTAATCATTTGCATATTTATGGAGATTCTGCAATCATGTGTGTACCGGTATATAAATATAAATATGTGTCTATTGTAAAAATACCATACTATTCTGCATACGTGTGTAAGACGTACACCGTAGCTGGGAGCTGAAAGCTGAAACCTACATCTTCTCCAGAGAGTATCGGTATTTATGTGTGAATGACTAATTTTCAAAAAAGAAGGAAGGAAAAGGAACAAATGACAATTATGAATTATGACATTATGATTATGCAAAAAATCCTTTCTCAAAATCTTTGTCAAGGAATCAAACAGGCACAGATTCCTCCTCCGCATCATCCAAGTTATTGTACTTGTACTGTACTTGCTCACTCTCTCTAACTACAAAGAAAGACTGCATACAGTCTAATCTATCTCCATTAAAAACTGCAATTTTTGCATTTGTATTTTGTAATAAATATATATAATCTTCTGTAAAAGGCACACAGCATAATAATTTTCCACATATTCCTACATAAAAAGAAAGGGGACCATACCAGTAATACAAATTACAAACATGAATATCCTATCAAATGCGATGAGGAGCGCCTTAAGTCTCATCATCCTTGTTGCTCGGCTTCACTACGCGAATGCTCAAACACGCATCGTAAACGGAACAGATGCCAATGGTTTTATTCCCTATCAGGCTCTCATTCGATACACACAAAACTTGGCAGAACCTTCACAGGTCACGACGTGTGGAGGAGCCTTGATTGCAGAAGATGTGGTCCTTACAGCCGCTCATTGTTTCGCATCCGAAGATGTGCTGTTTACCTACAGCATTTATTTGGGTGCATATGATAGAAGTATGCTCAGTACCGATGCAAATGTCGAGACGTATCGTGTGAAGGAATATGCGATTCATCCTGATTATAATAGTACTTTATTTGACTATGATGCGATGCTCATACGATTGGATAGAAGTGTGGCAAATTATGATCCTATTGATATTGCGTTGGATGATGTAGTGACTGATTTCGTTTCGAAGACTACTATGTTTCAAATTAGTGGCTGGGGACTTACGAGTTATCCAGGAGGGTCTTCGGCTAACAAGTTGCAAGTGGGAGAAGTGCCGTACTTGAGTAATGAGGAATGTAATGCTGCTTATTCTTCTGTGAGTATTGACGAATGGGAGATTTGCGCGGATACCTCGAATTATGTTGATGCCTGTGTAGTAAGTATCTACGAACTAAATATGAATCGCCTTTTGTGGAATTGATGCATATGTTTGAGCACGAATTATGTAATCTGATGCCTACGTAATTCGCGTTATTATATAACAGGGCGATAGTGGTGGTCCGATGGTATACACGGAGGGTGATACGCCAATGTTGGTTGGACTAGTTTCTTGGAGTGCCGACTGTGCCAATCCACTTTATCCCGGTAAGTTAAAGTGTAGTCTAGAAAATTGTATCATTACATCATGTGCAATGTCTTTATCATTATTGCGGAAAGAGTTTGGTAGCTCATTGTAATTCGAATATAAACCTTGTCGTAGGTGTGTATGTACGTGTAAGCTACATTCGTGATTGGATCGAGACCAATATTTGCTTGCTTTGGACTTCGAGCATTGACTTTTGTCAAAATACTAGGTACGTCTTTTGGAATATCTTTCGGAATTTGATTGACCTATTTTCTAAATATGGCTTTAATTGATAGCGTGAGTCTTCATCCTACGCAATCATCTATGCCTACTTCGATACCATCATCTCTCGGACCGACAATGGTCAGGGAATGTGTCGATTACCCCGACTATCAAGACGTCCTTCAGAGAGATTGCGCATATTACGAAGCAAACGAAGAGGAGGGGTGTGAAGCTTCTGATCTCGTTTGTTTTGGCCACTTTTTTGGTTACGTACCACCAGGGGAGGCATGTTGTTGGTGTGGTGGAGGAATTACAGAAAACCCAACTAATGATTGTGATCAGCCATCGGATTCGCCTACATCGTTACCATCTCCTATTGTATCTGGGCCAACACCGATAATTTTAGAAACTGTATCGCCATCGTTGACGCCCGTACAAACGCAATCCCCAGTTGCAAGTACACCATCACCAGTAATCGTAGAAACTGTTCCACCAATGTTCACGCCAGTAGAGACGCAATCTTCTACTGCACCTACGTACATCACAACAGCGCCATCAAAATTCCCTTCATCTGAACCAAGTACTCGACCAACCGTGCAGCCATCTACTATGTTATCGACAACTCCGATAATTACGCCTTCCATTTATGCAACGTTAAATCCTTCTGCTTATCCGACTGAAATTCCAAGTAGAGATCCTAGTTATCACCCCACATTACTACCGACAGTGCAGCCAACCTCATTTCCGACAGTTACGCCTTCTTTTAAATCTGCTGATCCTAGTAGCTCAAAAGTAGACGGCAGCACAAGTCCATCGTCGATACCTACATTTATTCCTTCGCCAAGCCATACATCTGTTCCGACATCATCTCCTAACCAGCCAAATCCAGTCAGGTCGTCTTCAAATAGGTTTTCCATTTCACAATTTCTATTAGTTATTTTTTCGTTGACACCAATATTCTATGACATATTATAAGGTTCACAGGCAGATATCTAATATATTTCGGAACGATAAACGTGGTTATGTTTGGGTAAATAACTTTGTCAGGATAATTGGTTTGTCAACAAGTTAGTTTGTCCATTTTTTATCTAGGCACATGAACTATTATTTCCTTCTCAAGATACGAAAGAATAATTGTTGTTTATAAAAATAAGTCAAATGTTATTTAAACGTGTGCCCTTGTTTCGCATAGTGCATATGTCTTTCCAAATGTATAAATATGACTTTTTTTGAAAGTCACCCTTATGATAAATGGTTTTCTCGTAGTTTACAATTCAAAAGAATCGACAAGCGAATCGATTCTGCTCCCTCGATAGGACGTATGAGGCAAGCGGTGAAAATTAGAACTTTTTATCATACGTGCGGTAATGAAAAGTCTAGAAGAGGAGTTTGACGAAGGAATTATCTAATTTTCAACATCTAAGGGATTAAAATTATAACCTTTGCGGTAGTGAAAATCTATCAGCATATTTCTTCGAGTTAGTCAAGGATTAGAGGACCCATTCGATATTTATGCCTAATCTACAGAAGGTTTATCAAACGATAGTTTACAGAAGCACATTTCGAAGTTGATTCATAGAAAAATGATGTGCTAAACAAAGATAATATATAAATGTTTGCTGATGATGGCTCACCTAATGTCTGCTCTTTCTTGTTAAGGGACGGGTATTAGTCCGTTTCCAACGATTAGATTTCGAGGGCATCAAGATATCGGTGCTTAGAAGCAAAAATGCAAAACTGAGTTTATGCTCGTACAATCCATTTATCGTAATATTCTGTAAAGGGATGGCAAAAAATGGGCATATGAATCCAAGGCTACGGTCTTCTTAATGGTAAAGGTTAACGTGACAAGAACCAAAAGGGCAAAATTGAGTTCATGTTCATACCAAGGTTGTTACCAGTAAAAGTTTTTGCTTCAGATTGATTCACTTATTTGCTCTCTCTAGATTCCTACGTTACTCAATGCCATTAAGGTTCTATGCTATGTTGTCATTTTTTCAAATAATAAATATTCTTATACCTGTTTTACATGTTAATTGAGTTTTACTTTTAGAGTATCACACTTATTGGCGTCTCTCTGCATTAGTACCTTGCTCTATGTCATCAGGGCAATCTGTACATCTAATTGGATGCAGACTCTAAAATTAACCTCCAATATCAATTCCAAGCGTTTGCGAAATCTTTTTCATTTCAACAATTCCAGTGTACAGTACATTCATTTGATAGGAGATTGCGGTGTTTATTTTGCGAATGGTAGAATCGATGGACATATCCTCCTTCCTTTCAACCGAATGCCAGATCCAGTCGGTGTTGTAAAGCATATCTCCTGACCGTAAGATAGAGGGAGGTGATCCCGGTAATCTGCCATGTCAAAGGGTTCCCGGCATCATATATAATAATCCTCCACGAAGAGGGCGCATGTAAGAAAAATACTTTGGATCCATAAAATACCATCTCTTCTCCCAAGCAACTTGAGCAAACAAGTGACTTTCCCAAATTGCAATGCCACACATTCGTGTAGCACCAGACCGACAGCCCATAACCAACTGAAAGAAAAAACAGAAATTTTTGTGTGTTCATGTAATACACCATTCGTGACAAAACCATTCCATCCATATGCAGTCACTGTGCTCCAAGTAATTCATCATTGAATCATCTTGTTTCTAGCTTTCTCCATTACATTACATGATACGTTCATCGGCATCTGTCAGCTGGAAGTGACTATAACCACAAGGAAACAACAAATATACTTCTTCTAATAAAATATAGAATCATTGCCAGGAGATATCATTGGCAATGTTCAACTTGTTAATATTATACTATCTCTCTCTCTCTCTCTCTCTCTCTCTCTCTCCCTCTCTCTCTCTCTCTCTCCCTGTGTGCATGTTCGAGCACATCATTGAGCCCTATAAATATTCGCTGCTCTAT
>Ga0209092_10002073_pt1 | contig 18800 bp, 19 predicted proteins | sample FraStrMetagenome_FD_187446 | JGI IMG/M metagenome (GOLD analysis project Ga0209092, IMG submission 187446) | Marine eukaryotic phytoplankton communities from Arctic Ocean - Fram Strait ARC3M Metagenome (SPAdes) (version 2) | ecosystem: Environmental > Aquatic > Marine > Oceanic | place: Fram...
AACACCGAGAATTGCAGTGGGTAAGTTCCTCGGTGCTGTTGGCACGGGAGCAGCACAGGGAGAAAATGCAAGAGAATTGCAACGCTTAATCCTCACACACCTTGGACTTGGCGTCCCATTGGCCACGACTCAGGTTGTCGGAAGGGACCGCTACATCGAATATGTGTCATGGCTCGCGAACATCGCAGCCACCTGCGAAAAGATCTTGCAGGAAGTCCGTAACCTTCAGCGTTCTGAAATTCAAGAAGCTGGAGAAGGATTTGACATTGAAAAGCAAGTGGGTTCTTCGACCATGGCTCACAAAAAGAACCCAATCAAGTCAGAAAACGCCTCTGGCTTGGCGCGCATTGTCCGTTCAATGATTATCCCAACGTACGAGAACGCTCTCTTGTGGCACGAACGTGACCTGGCAAACTCCAGCAGCGAGCGATTCACCCTTTCCCACGGCTCTGCGTTGTGCGAGGATGTTATTGCCAAAACACGAGATGTACTCACGAACATGTGGGTCGATGCAGAACGTTGCATGGAGAACATCAAGGCTCAACGCGGCCTTGTGATGGCTGAGAAGGTCATGATCGATTTGGTCGAACACGGCATTGCTCGAGATGAAGCGCACGAAATTTTGCGCGAAGCTTCTTTCACAGCAGTTGCAAACAAGGAAGAACTCATCGATGTCTGCAGCCGTACACCGGCCATTGCAGCAGCATTTAGCGCCGAAGAACTCGAGGCTATGTTCGAACCTGCCAATCACATTGGAGTGTCCGGTGAACTTGTAGACGAGTGCGTTGCACTGGCTCGCGCTGCGATCAAGTGATGCTCAGTCTGCGTGAATCAAATTCACGGAATCAAACTCAAAGGTACCTCGCGTACCTTCCCAAAGCGGCGTACCATTCACCTCGAGGCGACCCTTGAGATGCGGCCCGCCGACAACGAGCGTTTCATATTCCCCACCTTCGCCATCAACGTTGAACCGGAATGTTGCTGCAAGTTCTTCAAGTTGAACCAGGGAATGTTCATCCAAGACACGCCCGATCCATTGAGCGTCCAATCCTTCACAACTGACTGAAGTCAGCATCACTTCAAACCCATGGTTGACAAGTCCACGCATGTGTTCGAGGCTGTTTTGGTGCCAGAGCGGCGTCCAACTTCGAACACCCAAACGCTCAGACATCCGTTCGAGTCTTGACTTTTGATAATCAGAGCGCAGCGCTCCGCTGACAATACCGTCGATGTCCAGTGTTGCGAGTGCGGTTTCCAAATCTGCAATCTCTTCTTCCTGAACGCCAGCGGTATCGACCCTCAACCATGGGACGCCTGCAAGGGCGGCCTGATGCTCGACGAGGTGCGTTCCCGGGATCTGAAACATCCATGAGTCATCGCCCGTGATGTTGACCGTAACCAATGAGACAATGTCCCATCCTCTGCATTGAGCCCACCACCAAGCGGCAGCAGAATCCTTGCCACCAGAAGACAACACAGCGACTCGCACGGTTGTCGCAACGGCCTCGTTGTCAAGAGGTTAGGGGTGATTCACCGTGTGAGGGTTCATATGAGGTGGGGTTCTCTCGCAAATGTCAGCGAACGAATTTGTGATGTGCGGGTCAACCGATTCTACCCTCATCCTCATAAAGCGTCGATTGAACGACAAGATGAGGCAAAATTATGCAACCAAGCGGAAGAGGATACGACCACGGCATCACAACCTTCAGCCCAGACGGACGACTGTTCCAAGTGGAATACGCTCGAGAATCCGTTAAGCGAGGAACAACTACAGCAGGACTCAAGTTCCGAGACGGCGTCGTTCTTGTCTGTGACAAGCGCATTGTCAGCCGACTCATCATCCCTGAATCCATCGAAAAGATGTTCAAAATCGATAATCACATTGGTATCGCCACATCGGGACTTGTTGCCGATGCTCGCCAACTCGTTGCACGGGCTCGCGTTGAATCTCAAGTGAACCGCATCACCTATGCAGCCTCTGTCCCAGTGGACGTCCTCGTGAAGAAAATCTGCGACTTCAAGCAGTCCTTCACACAATACGGCGGTTCCCGCCCGTTCGGTACGGCCCTGCTCATTGGCGGCGTCGACGACAACGGAATCCACCTCTACGAAACCGACCCGAGCGGTGCTTACCAATCCTACCATGCCGGTGCCATTGGCAGCGGCCGCAACACTGTGATTGAGCACTTTGAGTCAAACTGGAAAGCTGGACTTACGCTCAACGCTGCTATGAAGCTTGGACTCGAGGCCCTCCGAAGCGCAAACGACACCGAACTCAACCGAGAAGCAGTCGAAGTCACCGTGATCGACAACGAAGGCTACCGTGTGCTCGACCGTGCAGAAGTGAACAAGCAAATCGACCGCTTGAAACCACTTGAAGAGTGAAGTTTGACCGCCAGCATGAAAGGCCGCATTGGCCTCTTCTAACTGAGGAAGGCAAATGGTGAGTCTCGACAAAGCAGTGCTTGCACGAATGGAAAAAGGCGGAAAACGCTACGAACTTTTAGTCGATCCTGATTTGGTTGAGAAGTTTAAAGCAGACCCAACTTCAGTTGACCTGAACGCATTTTTGGCCATGGATGAAGTCTTTCATGATGCACGCGGTGGCGAGCGACCAACCGCTGAAGCCATCGAAAAGACGTTTGAAACTCAAGACATCCTGACCATCGCCACGGCGATCCTATCAAAGGGTAGCATCCAATTAACAACCAATCAGCGCAAAGCCATGGTGGAACGCATGCGCCAGCAAATCATTCATCAGATTCACGTGCAAGCGGTCGACCCTAAAACGAAGAGCCCGCACCCGAAAACCAGAATTGAGTTGGCGTTGGAAGAATCTCGCTACTCCGTTGACCCGTTCAAAGGGCTTGAAGACCAAGTCAAGGAGGCAATCGACCGGCTCAAACCCATGATCCCGCTCTCCTTCGAATCCGTTCGTCTTGCTTTCAAAGTTCCAGGCTCTGCCTACGGGCAAGTTTCGAGGATCTTACGCCCTTACCAACAAAAGGAACAATGGCTCGAAAACGGCTCATGGGCCAGCGTCATCGAATGCCCAGCGGGAATGAAACCAGACCTCATCAGTCAGGTGATGCGTCAAAATTCAGAATCTGAAGTCAAAGAACTCTGAAATTTTAGCCCTGAAACATTCACGCATCGACAGTTGAGCCGAGGGTCGGCTTTATCATGGGATGGTTGGTGGCGCAGAATGGAGAGAAAGAAATGTCCAACGGTCAAAACGGCGCCGAGCTGCGCCTCGTGACCCCAGGAATGGCCATCGGGCCAGTCGCTGGGAAGCGCGTAGGAAGCGGTGCAATCGCACAAAACGATACAATCATTGCCACCCGACTCGGGTGGACAAAAGAATTCAACAACACTGTTTCGGTTGACCCGATCAACAGTGCTTACATGCCACGGTCCGGCGACCTCATTGTTGCCGTTGTGGCTGAAGTCCGAAACAACCTCTGGTTCATGAACGTCAACGGACCGTTCCAAGGCCTTCTCCCAATGTCACTCGCACCTTGGAAGGTCGAGTTTGGCGCTGCACGCCAGCACATGGGCATCGGTGACGTTGTCCTGGCCCGTGTCCAAGAAGTCGATGAGTGCCACAACGTGGTCCTCACCATGAAAGGCGTCGGTTTGCGACGCTTGAACCAAGGAACCATTGTTTCCGTCCCAATCAACCACATCGACCGTCTGCGAGGCGAAGGCAACGCAACCGTTCAACGGCTACGAGATGCAGCAGACAGCCGCATCATCATCGGCGAAAACGGCAGAGTCTGGATCGACGGAAATGCAGAAGGCACCGCTTGGGCTCGCCAAGCCATCGCCTTGACTCAGGCCGTTGGCCACAAAACAACATTCGAAGCAGAATTGTCTGCTCTTGAACAAAATGCTCCGAAAAAAGGTGATGCTTGATGGGTGGATATGGTGATGTACAACTGCTACGCGACGATGGGCTTCGGCTTGACGGACGCAAAATTGATGAAATGCGACCTGTGGAAATCGAAGCTGGTGTTTTGCCGGCTGCCGATGGATCTGCAATGGTGACCCACGGACTGAACGTGGCAGTCGCTGCTGTGTATGGCCCAATGGAAGCGCACCCTCGAAAGATTCAGCGCCAAGACCGTGCTGTGATCGATGTCCGATACAACATGGCTCCGTTCTCAACAAGCGACCGTATCCGACCAGGTTTCAACCGACGATCTCGAGAAATCTCCAAGGTAACAGCAGAAGCACTCGAATCCGTAGTGCTTGTTGAACGCTACCCTCGCTCGAAGATTCGAGTCGAAATTGAAATCCTCGCCGCAGAGGCTGGAACCCGATGCGTCGGTCTCACGGCCGCTGCTGTGGCTCTGGCTGACGCTGGAATCCCAATGCGTGACCTCATCGTAGGTGTGGCATCGGGCAAGGTCGAAGGCACTGTTGTGCTTGACCTCGACAAGGCAGAAGACAACTATGGTCAGGCTGACCTCCCTGTTGGAATCCTTCCAAACACCGGTGAAATTGCGTTCCTCCAAATGGACGGCGATCTTTCACCTGACGAATTCAATTTGGCGATGGAATACAACTTCAAAGCAGCAGCAGAAATTCATGAAATCATGGTTGATGCTCTCAAGCGCCGATATGAAGGAGGTGAAAACTGATGGTCGAACTCGTACCAACATTGCTCCGCCAAGAACTTGCTCGTCTTGCAGAAGATGACCTACGACTCGACGGTCGAAAACAATGGGAAGGCCGTGAAGTCACCCTTGAAACCGATTGCTTGTACAACGCAGAAGGATCCGCAAAGGTTGTCCTTGGCGACACCATCGTTTACGCTGGTGTCAAGTTCGAACTCCGAACTCCTTGGCCAGACCGACCAGCACAAGGTTCCCTCATGTGTGGGGCTGAACTGCGACCAGTGGCTCACCGAAAGTACGAGCCTGGCCCACCATCTCCACAATCCATCGAACTCGGTCGAGTTGTTGACCGTGGCATCCGCGAATCCGGTTGCATCGATATGGAAAGCTTGTGCATTGTTCCTGGCGAGAAGGTCTGGGGTGTCATGATTGACATCCACGTTCTCTCTGATGGCGGCAACATCTTCGATGCTTGCGGACTTGCAGCAATCGCAGCATTGCGAACCGCAATCGTTCCAGCAGAGCGCTTTGACGTCGGCGAAGATTACACCTTGAAGGTGAAGGGCACGCCAATCATGGCTTCCTTCACTCGAGTTGGTGGACGATACATCTACGATCCTTCCGAAGAGGAAGAATTGGGCGGCGATGAGCGCATTCACATTACACTGGGTGACGAAGGCCACCTCCATTCCTTGCAAAAGGGATTAAGAGGGGTGTTCACGCCCGCCGAATTTGCAGAGATATTCGAAGTGGCGCATCACCGATGCACCGAACTGCGAACACTCGTTGCAAACCAGGAGGGGAACTGATTGGCAAAGCGAACACAGAAAGCAGGCGCAACAGCACGATTTGGAGCTCGATACGGTGTATCCGTACGACGAAACTCAGGTTCAGCCTTGGCAAAGAAGAACGCCAAGTACACCTGCCCAGTTTGCCAGTACCGAAAGGTCACTCGTAAGTCCCGGGGCATTTGGTCCTGCGGAAAGTGCGACCACACCTTCGCTGGTGGCGCATGGGAACCATTCACCCGAGCCTCCGATGCGAACAACAGAATTCTACGACGATCCGTTGAAGGCGCAACTACCGCCGATATGGCTTACATCGCTCAACAAGCCGCTATGGACTATGAACGTGCATTGGCAGCAGGCGAAATCTCGGAAGAAGAGTGAAGCATTCAACCAACGGTGAACACCGTGAACGCAACATGGCGACTGACACTCCAAGTGGAGACAACAGACAAAGACAACACAAAGGCCCTTGCGGACGCGTTGACCACAGATGAAGCCATTGAGTGGGACGATGGGCAAACCTCCTTCCGATTTTCCATCGAAGAATCAAAGGCCAAAGATTTGCGAGCCATGTGGAACACAAGGGTTCGTGGTCTCATTGCGGTTGACAGCCTCCTGGGCATCATAAGCGATTCAAAGCAAGGCGAGCATTCATCAACGCAGACCAATTGAGGGAACATAATGGACAACATGGAACAACTCCAAGCCGTGGTCAGCGAAGTGCAAGCAGCGCGTCAACAACTCGCTAATTTGCGCGCTCAGGTGATTGAATTAGAAACAACGGTAGACTCCGTAAAGAATCAACCTGCTGAACTCGCACTTCATCAACAGATGGGTGGAGTTTTAGTCGAAGTATCGGATCGAGTGGCGCTGCAGAAGGATTTGGAGCAAACGCTGGTCACCCTCAACGAGCATCTCGCCCGTTTCGCTGAAAGGGAAGGTCAATTGATGGCCACATACGAACAACTGCAGGCCGTTCTCAAAGGATCGGAATGAACATGAAGGCATCTAAAGAAGCTGAACTTCATGCGTTTCATGCATGGTTGTCAGCGGCTTGTGAACGAGGCCCAGTCCCAGTCTTAACGGGAAAAAACGGCGACATGGACACCGTCGGCTCTGCCATTGCGCTCGCTGCTTCCAATCCAAACTTGATGGCATGTGGCGTACACCTCGGGCGAACCGCCAAGCGCGTGGTCGAGGAACTCCAAGCCCCTTTCAGAAAAATAGCACCCGAGCGAACCTCATGGCCACCCTCGATTGGAGGTATTGTCATCGTCGACGCAGCAGCAGCAGGCCAAGTGGGCGTTGATCTGCCTGAAGGCGTTCCTCTCTGCATCATCGATCATCATGCCACATCTGATTGGGCGCTGTCTGAAAACGACATCAACCTCCAATGGGACGTACGGGCTACGACTCAAATTATCGACAAATATTTGCTTAAATTTGCGCCAAAAGCCCGCTCTGAAGTCGTTCGAAAAATGCTTCTTGCAGGCCTTATTACCGACACGGGAAGGTTCCGCCACGCTGATGGTGGGGCCTTTGAATCCGCATCTCAATTGTTGGAAGATTCAGGCATAGACTACGCCTCATTCCTCCAGTTTATAGAATCTGAAAGCACCTCTCCAAGCGAGCGTGGAAGCCTTCTTCGAGGCCTTTCAAGAGCGAAATCGATCGAGTCTGGAAAATGGAACATCGTTCACACATATTCTGGAACCCTCGAGGGTCGTTTGGCGAGCATGCTTATTGGGACTGGGGCCGAAATTGCTCTTGTCAGTCGGTTTAGAGACGGTCAAACGCGTCTGACTGCAAGAGCGCCACGCTCGAGCACACAACATGGAGTTCACCTTGGCAACCTCATGGCTGCTGTCGCTGAGCGCATCGGTGGCGAAGGTGGCGGTCATGATGGAGCAGCCGGATGGTCAGGTAAGGCTGACCGCATTGCTGCTGAATCAGCGTTCATAGCCCAAGTGGCTATTGCAAACCGAAAGGAGGACGACTCATGAGTGAAATCAACATGCCAACCGCACCTGGTTACTTCATTTCCAAATGGCGAGAGGAAGGACCTGTCGATCTTGATACACTGACCCAGTGGCGCAATGAAATGAATTGGTCTGAGTGGCTCCCCATGGCGGAGGCTGCACTCTACCTCGATGCTGCAGAATTGCTAGCTTTGATTCAACCAGAACTTTCACCAGCCGAAGATGCGACACTCAACCTCGTCCGACGACGAATGCTGGGCGACCACCGCCTTGAATCTGCGATCAATGAGGCTTTGGAGATTTCACGAGCCAAGGACACACGAAACCTCGCGCTCGAGGGGCGCTTGCGCATGGAACGGGGTTTGACTCGGTATGAAATGGGCGACAGTGAAGGAGCGTCTGAAGATTTGACTTGGGCTGAAACTCGATTAAGTTCCGTAGCCAAGGCAAGCCGAGATCACGACCTCTCACTGATCAATAAAGCCGCTTTCCACATGGCAGCCGGTGAACCTTTGATGGCCTTAACAACCTATTCGGAAATTCCACGAGACGGCGGTCATGCGCATGAAACCGTTGCCATTTCCCGTCTTGGTGCAAGCCGGATTCGTGCCGGTATGGGCCACATGTTCGATGCTGCACGACACGCATGGAACGCTCACACCCATGCCATGTTAGCGCATCAAACTCAAATGGCGGTTGAAGCCGGGGCTTTGTTCTTGGATTTCTCCAGCGATTGCGTTGTTGAAGATGCTGCCCGTATGCACATCCAAGTCGATGAAGCCAAGCCACGCAGTGTGGAGGACGAGGAACCTGTCCTCAGTGTTCATCCAGAGGACATCAAAGGCGTCTATGACTGGTGTTGCGCTCAGTTACCCGAATCCACGGCAGGGGCAGACCGACCTGATCTACGAGCCATGCTGACCTTGGCCCATCGATTGGATCGAATGGAAACCTTCGAAGCATTGCTCAACAATCCCGATGGGATCGAAGACCCAATGCTCGCTGCGGTTGCACAAAGCTGCATCGACGATGAAGTTTTGAAAGAGGCATGGGGCGTACGATTGGCCACACTTACAATGCTTTGAGCAGACCTACGCCTGCAATTATCAACCCCTCGATAGCCAAGGTGGATCAGACCATTCCACAATCGCATGGTATCTCAACGGGTCCTGTAACGGCCTTTACCGGAGAACGTTCAGCAATTCTGCTACCATGATCGTAGCTCAAAATCTGAAGAGGTCGAAGCCTGAACCCATTCCGAGTCCAGTGGTCGAACTTGTCAAACCCCAACGGATGTACTAAATGTACCACATACAACCACACACCATGGCAAGAAATTCAGGCTTGATTGTATGGAGTTCTGTCGCATGCCTGCTGTTATCCTTAGTGTTGATAATTGTAAATCTAGAAACTGAAACCGATCTCGAGGCAGAAGCTGTGTTCCGTGGAGATTCGGGCTCATTGAATGTAAGCGGTGGACACACTGTATACATTTCAGATGAATACGAGTGCTTTGCTGCCGCAGTTACCATCGCAAATGAAACAGAGGATTTCTTCAAGCCAGGGTGCGATGAAATTTACGATCAACCAGGGTGGCTTGTCATTGGAACGTTCCATCCGATGAGGGAAAGTCTGCTGTCCGTAAATTCCACCCACGAGATTCTAATCATCGATGATGCGAGTTACATCACCAGCGCAGGATATCTGGGGTGCGGTTTATGCTGTCTTGGCCTCATTGGACTGGTCGGGGGTTTAATCACCCGTTCCACCAGTCGAAAAAAGGTCAGCACACATCAGACGGAAAACCCGTATCAGTCAACTCAACAACCAGTGCAGCAACAGGCATATGGGCGTTATGCTCCAGTTGAAAGCCAATACAAGGAAGATTTCATGCAGCAAGAGCAGAATTCAACCGAGGCGGAAGAAACATCCTCGCCATGGGACTAACTTTACGATTCGGACTGTTGAGTTCCTTCGGAACACCAGCGCGAGAGATCCATGAATTCATCATGAGTCCATTCAACAAGCGGTGGAACGTCCTCCCACCATCGAACTTTGGCTACTTTTGTATCAGCCACGCGCCATTCGTGTTCATCTGTCGAATCAACGACAACATGGGCGACCCAGCCCTTTGGATAGTATGTTTGGTTCCAATCCAGCACCTTCCCTTCCAGGCCAGTCTCTTCTTTTAGTTCCCTTAGCATTGCCTCCCCGGGTGTTTCACCGGGTTCAAGGTGACCCCCTGGAATCTCCCAACCCCGTTCAGGGTGTTCAACGAACAAAACGCGACCTCCTTTACCCATCAAGGTGCACGCTTCCCCACGCACAGTGACCCACGCCAAGACAAACACAGGTCTTGCTTCTTCCATGGTCAAGCCTCAAATGCAAGCTTGGCTTTCTCAACCCATGCTTCAGCCCACACTTCGCCTTGAGCAACAAGCCGGCGAGCAAAGAAAAACGCTTCTGAAGCATCACCTGCGTCCATCAGTGCTTCCAATCGAACCAGATCGGGGTCCTTTTGGACTTCTGAGTCCTCTGGTTCCATGACGGGTGCTGTCGCTACGGTTGTGGAAATCCTTTGAGTCAAGGATTGCATCTGTGTGAGGAATTCTGAACGCTTTTCAACCGAAGGGCGGGTCCACGGGCTTGTCTTGTCACCGTCCATTGCCTGCTTGAGCCGAACAAGGTACTCATCGCGTGGTTGGGTGTGCGGGCGTAGGCTTTGGACGTGGTCATAGCACGACCAAGCCTCATCGCTTTCGCCTCGGCGTTCAAACAGCCGCCCCATCTCCATCCAGAGTTCGTGGTTGTTGGGGCGGTGTGCCAACAGGTGCCTAGCCAGTTCAATAAAACGGTCTTCGCGCCCACTTGAGCGGATGCGTTCCAAGCGCCTTCCGTAGATGATGTTGGCGCGCTGGTCGCTGAAATCGAGTCGGCGGCATCGTTCTGCGAAGTCTTCTAAGGCCCCATCCGTGCTTTCCTTTTCGTCCATCAGAAGCCACCACGCGTCAGGTGCGAGTGGGTCGGCCATGAAGGCCGCTTCAAGCAATTCACCACCGACGAGGAGGAAGTCAATCCCCTTGAGTTGATCGACTTGGTCAGCGTCTCGACCAAGCACGACAAACAAATCTTCGAGCAAAGCAGCCAAACCATCGCTGTCGCTTAAAATGAGTTTCAAGTCTGCAAGGCATCGCCAATTCTCTTCGTCTGTGAAATCATGAAGCAACGCTTGGCGAGCGTTTTGTTCGGCCCATGCCATGTTTTCTTGAAATCGCGTATCGTCTTTGGCCGCTAGGCGAGCGAACTTCTGGGCTTGGGTTCGGTAGCGAGTCCCAAGGTTGCGCCGAGGGTGTTGCAGCAATGCGGCATTGTCCCCGGACATGGTTTGAACTGAAGCGGTTTACCTAACAAACCTGCGGCTTGCTGAACTCATTGAACTGATTTGAAGCCCTCGTGGTCAACGCCCCAAGGCAAGGTGGCGTCGAAGCCGACCTTGGCGGTTAAGCCGTCGGTGTCACGAGATGGATCGAGGGAACTGCCTTTCTGATGAGACAAAATAATCGTGTCGATGTCAGGTTGCCAGCGAGTGACTTTTGCCCATTCGACGCGAACAGGGTCGGTGATGTCGATGTCTTCGTCGACGATGGTGACCATCTTCATGCTTCGATGGCCTGCAAGTGCCGCCATGATTGCATTTCTTGGATCTTCTTCTTTTGTTCTGCGAATCTTGACAACGGCTGCGAGCCAACCGCAACCGCCTTCGGTCATGTGGACGTCGAGGCACTCACACACTTCGTTGATCGCCGCCTTGATGGTCGGGGCTCGAGGCAGACCCATCAGGGTCTTATGTTCGGCTTCGCCAGGAATAAGGGCGTGGAAAATTGGGTTGTCGCGGTGAACGACACCTTCAATTTCAATCACAGGTTCTTGTCGAACATCGTCCACGGTTCCAGTGATGTCCACGTAAGGCCCTTCATCGTCGTTTTCGCCGGTGATGCGGCCCCACAACACGTATTCTGCATCCGCCGGTGCGAGGACACCGTTTGGCATCCGCGTTAACCTGAGTGGTTTCCCATAGAGTTTCTCGTGAAGGGCGGCAGCGATGGTGAGTTCGTCGATGTTGTCATCAAAGGACATGGCTGCTGCGAGCAAGACGACGGGATCGGGTGCGTTGACGACAGCGATGTTTACTTCGCCGCCGGTTTCACGAGCGTTCATTGTCATGGTGCGAAGGTGGCGTGGCACGAGCCGAACGACGAGGTGGTTTTCATCCCGAACGAATTGGCGGTGGAACGACATGTTTCGGACGCCGTTGTCTTCGGCGATGATCACGCTTGCTGACGAGTAGCGTCCACGGTCTTGGGGCCAATGGTGAGGGATCGGTAGCGCTGTGATATCGACCACTTCCTGAATGTGATCGAAGCATTCCGCTTCAGAGGCGTCGACAATGACCGGTTCGCTCGGGTTGGACATGGCCCATCCAAGAGTGTCGATGTAAGCTTCCGGCGTGATGCCAATCGCCTTGCATAACCTGTCACGGGTGAGGATGTTCACCGCTGCTCGGTGGCCTGGGGTTTCAACCAAGTTGTCGAAGACGGTAAGGGCATGATTGGATGCCCGGGAATGCTCCCACATTCCGTGGATAATGCTCACGGGTGCGGTTTCAATTTGGGCAGCACCTAAATGGTCACGAAACGCCATGGCTCGGCCACCGGCCTTCGCCGCTTGAACTTTCTTTCGCAAATCGCTCAACAAGGGGTGACTTCAGAAGGGGAGAATGCAGGGCGTTTGGGGATGATTTTTTACTAAAACATCACTTCTGATAAAATACCCATTCACCCTTGCGGATGGTTGTTATTAAATAGGGGCTTCAAGTCGGCGAATTGCTTCAATGCAGTGATTATCATGGGTAGAGGACTGTTCGCTGGTGCTAAGATGGCAAAAGACCGCCAAAAGTTTCGATGGTCGGACCGTCGATATAAGAAGCGAATGCTCAAACTTCGAGCTAAGCACGACCCGCTTGCTGGGTCCACACAAGCCAAGGGTATCGTCATCGAAAAGGTAGGTATCGAGGCTAAACAACCAAACTCCGGAATCCGAAAGGCGGTCAAGATCTCCTTGATTAAGAACGGAAATAAACTCACAGCTTTCGCTCCCGGCGACGGTGCAATCAACTTCATCGATGAACACGACGAAGTGATGGTCGAAGGTATTGGCGGCCGCATGGGCCGTTCATACGGAGATATTCCTGGTGTCCGCTACAAGGTCATCCAAGTCAACGGCGTTTCACTCGATGAAATGGTCCGTGGCCGAAAGGAGAAGCCTATCCGCTGAGGTGTCCATTATGTCCGAAACCGAAACTGTTACAGAAACCGTCGAAGAAGTCGAAGAAGTTCGACCTATCGCAGGAATCGGAACCCTCGTCTTTGGAAAGTGGGACGTCTCTGACATCACCTGCAAGGATCCAGGTCTCGCACCTTACATCAACCTCGCAACCGTGGGCATGCCACACACTGGTGGCCGACACGCAAACGCTTGGTTTGGAAAGGCCAAACTCTCCGTCATTGAGCGCTACATCAACAAACTCATGCGAACTGGTCCATACACCGGAAAGAAGCAAGGCGCCATGAAGGCCTTCGAAACATCCCTCGACACCATCAATGCAAAGTCTGGCGACAACCCGTTGCAGACCTTCGTCAATGCTCTTTGCAACGCAGCCCCAATGGAAGAAATCACTCGAATCAAATTCGGTGCAGTTTCCCAACCAAAGGCCGTTGACTCTTCACCATCCCGCCGACTCGACGTTGCGCTTCGCAACCTCGCCAAGGGGGCACAACAGGGAACTCACAAGTCAAAGCGAACCTTGACCAGTTGCATTACCAATGAACTGACCAAGGCAGCAGCTGGCGACGTGACATCCTACGCTGTGTCTAAGAAGGAAGAATTGGAGCGCATCGCTGCCTCCGCTCGCTGATCCATTCGGCGACTTCCAATGCCCGGGATTCCCCCGGAGATTCCATCATCCGTGTGGAAACTTTGTTGGGGTACAGCACTGCTTTCTTTGGCTTCATAGCGAGTCACTTAAGAACCCCTTTCAGGTGGCCAAGATTGACGAGAAGTCATAGGTGATTCCATGGGACGAAAGGAAGACAACATCAAGAAGGCCACAGAGGTCATGCACATTTTACCACAAATCCGAAATCTGTGCATCGCAGCACACATTGACCACGGAAAGACCACGCTCTCCGACAACCTGATCGCAGGTGCCGGTATGATGTCCAGCGACCTTGCTGGTTCAGCACGTGTTCTGGATTTTGACGAACAAGAATCTGCCCGTGGTATCACCATTAACGCAGCATCCGCTTCAATGGTCCACGCCGTTGATGACACGGACTACCTCATCAATCTCATCGACACACCAGGTCACGTTGACTTCGGTGGCGACGTCACACGTGCCATGCGTGCAGTCGACGGATGTTTCATCCTCGCTTGCGCTGTTGAAGGCCCAATGCCACAGACAGAAACTGTGGTCCGCCAAGCCCTCAAGGAAAAAGTGAAGCCTGTACTTTTCATTAACAAAGTGGACCGGCTAATCAATGAATTGCAAGTCACCCCAGAAGACATGATGGCTCGTTTCACTGAAACCATCAAGAAAGTCAACCGACTGATCAAGCAATTCGCTCCTGAAGAATTCAAGAAGGCATGGCAAGTTTCCGTCGCAGACGGAACTGTGGCTTTCGGCTCGGCTTACCACAACTGGGGCATCACCGTTCCATACATGGCCAAGTCCAACATCTCCTTCAAGGAAATTTTCGAATACTGCAACAACGAAGACCAAAAGACCCTCGCTGAGAAGGCACCCGTTCACGAAGTTCTCTTGGACATGGCTGTTTCAAAACTGCCAGGCCCAGTTGAAGCACAACCCTACCGCGTCCCTAATATTTGGAGCGGCGACCTTGAGTCCGAAATCGGACAATCGATGATGAATTGCGACCCCGAAGCAGAACTTGCTATGATGATCACCAAGATTTGGATGGACCCTCACGCAGGCGAAGTCGCTGTTGGTCGAATCTACTCTGGGGCAATCGCCATGGGCGAAACTGTTTACGCCATCGGTGCTGCAAAGCCAGAGCGCGTCCAACAAGTGAGCATGATGGTCGGAGGTGACCGAATTACCGTTCCAAAGGTCGTTGCAGGAAACATCGCAGCTCTCACCGGTATCCGTTCAGCCGCTGCTGGTTTGACGCTCTCTCACGACAAAGACTTCGTACCATTCGAAGCCATTCGACACTATTCGGACCCTGTGGTCACCGTTGCTGTGGAACCAAAGAGCATGAAGGACCTTCCTAAGTTCATCGACGCACTTCGCTCCCTCGCCAAGGCTGACGCTTCTCTGCAAGTGACAACCAACGCTGAAACTGGTGAAGCGCTTCTTGCTGGAATGGGTGAACTCCACTTGGAGATCACCGTTTACCGTATTGAAGAAGAGCAGAACATCAAGGTCAAGGTCAGCCCGCCAATTGTGGTCTATCGAGAAGGTATCGAAGGCAGCAACCGAGGCAACGCTTTCGAAGGAAAGTCTCCAAACCGCCACAACCGCTTCTTCTTTGAAATCGAACCGCTAACCGATGAAGTCGTTGCAGCTCTAAGGGCTGGCGACCTCGGTGATGGTGCAGTCCGATCGAACGACGCCAAGGAAATTGGAAACAAATTCGGGGAACTGGGCATGAACAAGGATTTGATGCGTAAGATTTACGCAATTAACGGAAGCAACGTCTTGGTCAACGACACCAAGGGTATCCAAGGACTTCACGAAACTCGTGAATTAATCATCGAAGCGTTCAACGCCGTTTGTGTCAAGGGACCAATCGCTGATGAACCAGTTCAGGGTATGTTTGTCCGACTTGTGGACGCAAAGTTGCACGAAGACGCAATCCACCGTGGACCGGCTCAGACCATCCCTGCAGTTCGAAACGGAATCAAGGGCGCTATGCTCCGAGCACGCACCGTGTTGCTCGAGCCAATGCAGAAGGCATTCGTCTCTGTGCCAAACGACTGGCTTGGTCAAGTGACCCGTGAAGTGACCAACCGACGTGGAATCATCGAAGACATGCCGTCTGAGGGTGAAGTCACAACCGTTGTTGGTGTGCTCCCAATCGCAGAAACCTTCGGTTTCTCCAACGACATTCGTGCTGCCTCCCAAGGACGAGCTGTTTGGAACACCGAGAACCTCGGCTTCGAGCAACTTCCCCCGCAACTGTTCGACAAGGTCGTCGGTCAAATTCGAACCCGTAAGGGGCTCAAGCCAGAACCTTACCCAGAATCGTACTACTCCGAGTGAGGCAGATGTCAGGCTCAATTTTGGGCCTCTTCGCTTCACCCCAAGGCGGTGTGCCAAAGCCATCTGTGCAAACCTTGTCGGTTTTGAAAGACGGTTGCGTTGGCGATCGACAAAACGACCTCAAACACCACGGTGGTCCAAGGCGTGCTGTATGCATCATGTCCACCGAAGTCATGCAAGCCCTGCAAGCTGAAGGCCACCCCATCGAAGGCGGTACAACGGGTGAGAATTTGTTAATCGAAGGCATACCTTGGACCTCGTATGAGGTTGGAGCCATTCTACGCTCAGAAGATGTGACGTTGAGAATCACGGGTGATGCGCCACCATGCAAAACCATTCGAGCCTCTTTTACCAATGGGACGTTCAAGGCATTGGCGCACAAATTAACCCCGCAGAAAACACGATGGTACGCTGAAGTTCTTCAGGAAGGAACCCTTGAGTGCGGTGATTTAATCCAAATCGAAGCCATCAGTTGATTCGCTGAAGTTGGAAATCCGTCAATTCTCGCAAAGCCCGCAACGCTGGTCCTTCTGCAAGTTGATTCAAGCAATCATGCGCTTTTGCATGGTAAGCTTCTGCTCGCTCCCGAGCGTGTTGAATCGAGCCAAGATCGCCGAGGGCCTTGAGGCCCGCATCGATTTCTTCTTGAGTAGCGTCGTCTCCTTTTCCAAGAACACGCAGTAAAGTGGCTTTTGTTTCGCTATCCGGTTGCCTTAGAGCGTGAATCACCATCAGTGTGCGCTTGCCTTGGGCAATGTCAGAGCCTGCAGGCTTTCCGAGGGTTTCCGAGTCAGACAGTGCATCGATCAAGTCGTCCATCAGTTGGAAGCACAGACCGACAGCAAGCCCCCAGTCGTGCATGCATTGAACCGTTTCTTCATCAGCACCGGAGAGGTAAGCACCGATTTCGGCGCAGGTGAGGAACATCACAGCGGTTTTCCCGGTGATCATTTCGATGTACTGATCTTCAGACACACTTTCCATTGATTCGAAATCGATGTCCAGTTGTTGGCCTTCAGAAACACGGCGGACCATGCGGCCGATCCGCTTCACCAAGAATGGAAGCATCGAATGTTCGATGCCTTCTGCAACCGCCATGGCTTCGAAAGCAATAGCCAGCATTGCGTCACCTGCATTGATTGCTGTTGGTAAATCATATTCGATGTGAACAGCGTTTCTGCCACGGCGAATGTCATCGTCGTCCATGATGTCATCGTGAACGAGCGTAAAGTTGTGAATGGTTTCAATGGCAGCGCCAACGTCCAACAAGCCGGCGTGGGTATCGCCAACCGCCTTTGCTACCATCCAAGGCATGCACGCTCGAAGGCGCTTTCCTCCACCTTCAACCAGATGCATCATGGCACCCGAAAGTCGTTCATGAGAAGTGTGTGTAAGGGCCCGCTCAATGCGACCTTCAACAAGTGGTTTGATTTCAGCAAGCGCTGTCAACAAATCCGCACCGACTGCACCCGGGAGCATATGACTGACGTCGCCCATATCGTGAATCTTATCATCGACAAGAGCCGATAGGGCCTCAGGGTTGCCAACGGCTTGCCACCAGTCTTCATTCATCACACTTGCAGCAATGCAGCGGAACCAGGGCGCTATGACACCAGCTTCAGCGGATTCATCGATGAGCATGGCTTCAAGTTCAGCTTCAGAAACCCACATGACTTCTGAAATTTCATTGGGGTTGGGAGCCAAATCCACATCGGCTTTGATGACGAGAATGTGATCGATTTCCCGTTCTGTCCATGTCTCATTCATGCGAGCGCAGTAGCGCATCTTGGTGATGAAGTGGAATTGATCCAAGGGCACCTGTTCTGGTGCGATGCCCAATTCTTGTTCAAGTTTCCTTACGGCAGCACGCTTGACTCCAATGGCCTCTTGTTCGTCCATTTCCATCTCGCTGTGAAGTGGGTGGGAGCAACATGAGTTGGCCCAAACATTTGGGAACGTCACTTTGTCAGATGCACGGCGTTGCAGCAACAACCGGTTTTGGCTATCGAAAAGAAGGACGCTGAAGGCTCGGTGATAGGAGCCAACACCTCTATGTGCGGCAATTTTTGAACCTGGGCCGGTGACGTTATCCCATTCATCGGTGAGGATGATCGCCTCTGCCATGAGCGCAGATTGAGTCGAATCAGCACCGAGCGAAGTGAGCAAGTTTTGCTCGTCTTCGCCTAGGGCTATGTTGGGCACATCAGAAATACCGTACCCTACCATTTCAATCCCTAATCCCTTCGATGCGCGGTCGCTACATGAAATGTTCTCTCAAAACCGCTAAAAATAGCGGATGGGGCTGCTCATCGAACCACGCGAGTCCCAAGGACTGGCAGGCCCATGCAGGCGTTGTAAACGCGGTCAGCGCAACCGCCGTTGACCATGTGGACTTCGACACCATGCGCTGCTGCTTGAGCACCTCTTGCTGCTTTGAGACCAATACCCCCGGTCACATCGATTTCACTGTGGTGCGTGCCTTCGAACGCAATGGAGGGGGACCATTCTTCGATGAGGTCGTCTGATGTGGCCTGTTCAGGAGGCACTCGCAGCAATCCATCCACGCCTCCTATAGCGAACACCAAGCGTTTCACACTTGGGACTTCGGTTGCTAAACGATACACCAAATCATCGCCGGAAAGAATGCCAAATAAGCGCTCGTCATCGGTGTCCACAACATCACCAAAGGTGACAGCAACGCAACCAGGGCTCACTGCAAAGCGATCGAGGTTCCCCGAAAAATTAGCGCCGGTTCCTTTGGCCCATTGGTGCGGGGGATGAACGGAGGTTGGGATGTCCAGAGCAGATAGAGCAGAGCACACATGGCTGTTCAGTTCCAGCATGTCTTTTCGAACACACATCACGGCTTCCTGTTGAGTTGTGCATTGCCCGTCGGGTGAAATTCCTTCAGCCACTCGTCCCTCGTTCAAGCGCCAATGCCTTGCTCTAAGGTGACCATAAGAACCAGCGCCGTGAACTAAAATCACGTCCACCCCATCGTCAACGCACTTTTTGACAGCCATGGCCAATTGATCGATGGTTGTCAACTGAGGCGTGCAAATTGTGGTTTTGT
>Ga0209092_10002074_pt1 | contig 18795 bp, 12 predicted proteins | sample FraStrMetagenome_FD_187446 | JGI IMG/M metagenome (GOLD analysis project Ga0209092, IMG submission 187446) | Marine eukaryotic phytoplankton communities from Arctic Ocean - Fram Strait ARC3M Metagenome (SPAdes) (version 2) | ecosystem: Environmental > Aquatic > Marine > Oceanic | place: Fram...
AAGAAACAGGTTGGGGTAAAAAAGTTAAAGGAAATAATTACTTTGGTATTAAATCTCATGGAAAAAAGGGCGGTCAAACTATTGATACTCATGAAATAATTAATGGTAAAAAAGTAAAAGTAAAAGACAACTTTAGAACCTATAAGGATATAGGAGAAAGCGTAGAAGACTACGGAAACTTTCTTGTATCTAACCCTAGATATGATTCAGTCTTAAAAGCAAAAGATTTGCCTACACAAATAAATGCAATAAGTAATTCTGGTTATGCTACAGATCCAAATTATGGTTCTGCCTTATCTAACATTATTAAAGGTAAAACATTTACTAAAAATTATTCTGAGCCTAGTGTAGATATAGTAGAAGCTATTCAACAAGATATGGATAAACAAGCCGTACCTCAACCTCAAAGTTTTGATCAAGCATTTAGTCAAGCTAGACAACAACACGGTGGTGATGGTGGTGTATTTGAGTATAACGGTAATAAGTATACTACTGATATTGCTAAAGAGGTTCCAGCAGTAGCTGAACCAATGTTTCCAAGAGAAGAGTTCGTTCCAACAGTACCCCCTAGAGTTACAAGCACTGCTGATAGTCGTATTAATGTACCTCCTTTTGAAGGCATGGAAATACCTGAACTAGAATTTAATAATGGTACTAATAGTGTACCTGGATATAATAGAGGTACCGTTATGATAGACCCTAATGACCCCGATAAGTTGTTAGCCAGAGAGGCATTATATAATGTTAATAGGTTTCAAGACTCGTTAGCACCGCCAATGCCTGTACAACCTGAAAGACCTTTTTTAGATTATAATATAGCTCAAGAAGACTTAGCTTTTGCACAACCTGTACCTCAAGGTAAACCAACTAATTATCCTTTTGACACAGCATTATCTCCTCAAGATGCAATTAATTATAATAATAAAATAGAATTAGAAAATCAATTTCCAACCCCAGGTAATGATTCAATGTATGTTCCTGAAATTAAATCTGTTTTTTCAGAACCAGCAAATGGTTCAATGAGGTTTGCTTTAAACACAGCTAACTCTTTAGATGATAGATATCCAACTCCTTTAACTCAAAGGCAAATAGATACTAGAGCTAATATGTATTCTAAAAGCACAGCAGACGGTAGCTATGGGGATCCTCAAGCAGGATATAGTCAACAACCAATACCAATGGTTGTTAATGCAACTCCACCAGGATATGATTCTGGACCAGTAGGAACTAGTGTTAATGCAGTACCTCCTGGATACGATGCAGGACCTGTGGGAACTAGTGTTAATGCCGTGCCTCCAGGTTATAATGCTGGCCCAATAGGAACTACTATTGATTCAGTGCCTCCTGGTTACAAAGCAGTACCTCAAAGAGAACCTATTGACGATATGGTTCCAGGGGAAAATACTTTTGTTTATAACAATGGTTATCAAATTAAATCTGATAGATTCGGAGTACCTGAAGCAGTTAGTCCTTTCCGTATTGATCCTGAAAAGATGAAAAAGATTACTAAAGAATATGCTGATAATGAAATTAGTACTGAACAATATCAATTACAAAAGAAAGAATTTGATAATGCAGTCTACCAAGATCAAGCACATAAAGCTTACTTATCAAAATTAAAAGAACAGAAAGATATGGTAAGCAATGAAGAAAATTTAAATAGTATTTCTATATTAGATCAAAGAATTGCTGCAGCAAAAGCATCAGGAGATAATGCTCTTGTTTCAGAATTAGAAACTAATAAAAAGAAATTATTAGAGAGCACAACAGTGCCTACAGTTACTGATGCAAGTAAAAAAGAAGATAAAGATACTAGTGTATCTACAAGTAATACTACAGCTACAACTGAAGATGGCATAGAAATAGATCTTACTTCTAAAAAACAAAGTGAAATAAACAAAGGTACACCTAATAGTGTTAAAGAACAAGTAGGTGGTCTGTTACAAAATTTCTTTGGTTTAGAAACATCAGATCTAAGTCGTGCTGTAGGTTTTTATTTAGCTTCAAGAGCAGCAGGATATTCTCATCAAGGATCTATGCGTTGGGCAGGTAATACTGTTCTTGCTCAGTCAGAATCTAAACGCAAGGAAAAGTTAGCTGCAGATGTTAGACAGGAAGGATATGATAGAGAAGATGCTAGGTTTAAACAAGTAGATAAAATAGCTTTATCTAAAATTGCTGCAACTTTAGCAGGCAATAAAGCAACTAATGAATCTAATATAGCTAAGGCTTATGAAACATTTAGAAAAGGCGCTGCATCAGAATCTGCTGCGTTATATGGATCAGGTGAAGAAACAAGATTAAAGAACATTCCTTCCGATGAAAATATATCTAGATCAGCAGTTAGTTGGGGTATGGCAAATGGATATGATTTATCTGATGCTTCAACTGCAAATAACTTTGGTATAATTTACGGTAGAGCGCTACAATCTATGCAACAAGAAGCTAGAATTAATCCAGATAAAAAGATAGGTACATTAGAAGGCTTCCTAGCGTTAGAACAAGCTAAAGCTTGGACTGGTGGTGTAGATAGCTTATGGGTATTGAATCCTGAAGAAGAAGATCAAAACAAATTTGATTATGTTGGATCTCAGTATATACAAGCGCTACAAGAACCACTTAAGAAAAGAGCAAATGAAACAGGTGAAACTGGTAATGCTATAATATCTAAACTTGCTTTAACTTGGAATGGATTGTCTGATAAAGACAAGAAAAAGTATGGTAATGCAAAAGGTAGAAATGGTTTTTACTTATTTGTTAAGAAAGAATTAGGTTAACCCTACTATTGGAGATATATTATGCCATTTAAAAATGATGAAATATTTGATGGAGAACAAGAGTTACGTCCTATATTTAAAGACGGCGATACTACTTACAATCCTATTACTGGACAAGGTGAAAGGATTAGAGGTATTGATACTCGTGAAACTGGTAAAGTCGATATTGAATCTGGCAGTTATGTTTCAGGGGAGGTTGGTGCTCAAGAACAAGCTGACCTCCTTAAATCTATTACTGAAGAAAATAACCTTACTGAAAGAGTACAGTATGAACAATCAGATGCTACTGGAAGTAGAACAGTTATTGATTGGCGTAACCCTGAAACAGGACAAACGCTATCTGGTATAGCTTTAAGTTCAGGAGCTTCTAATCTTACTAACTATTCTACTGATGAACAAATAGGTCAAGCTATATTCGGTAGATTAGAAAAAAGAAAAAGAGAATTAGCTGGAACACCTACTGAATTAGATAATAAAGTTAATAATATAAGAGACTTAATTAACTCTAGAGAAAGACTAGTAGCTAAGCCTTTAGCTATTAATGAAGCGCAACTAGAAGCTAATAGAAGTTTAAATATATTCTCACCTAATCAAGTTCAATACAGAAGTAGTGACAGAGGACTTGATAACGAAGCAAACAGTTATGCTCGTTCTGCTTTAACTTTAGCAGGTACAGGTTTACAAGAGGGTATGTGGGGTATTTGGGATCTAACTGCAGATGCTTTTGGTGCAGAAGATAATGCTGGTCAAAGAAACCTTAATAGAATTAAATTAGAAGCTTCTGAATTACCTTCTATGCAAGGACTAAATGCTTTTGATGAAGATGGTAATTGGAATCTATCAGGTATAAAAGGATATTATGACTATCTTATAGGTAACTCTATAATATCTGCACCTTACATGGCTATATCTATAGCGTCTGCTATGGCTGCTCCTGCTACATATGGTTTATCTTTAAGTGTACCTGGTTTAATTTATGGTGGACAAACTTATTCTGCTCAAGAAGAAAAGAATATTCCTATTGCATTAGTATCAGGTGCAGTTCAAGGTGCTTTAGATCTTATCGGTATTAAAGGTGGTAGCAAATTAGCTACACAGTTAATTGGAGAAGGACCTAACGCTAAGAAAGCCATGAAAGAAATAGCTGACTCTAAGTTTAACGGTAATGTTAAAGAAGCAGAGAAGTTTATTGCTTCTGCAACTACTAAAGAGTTAACTAAAGTAAGTGCTTTTATGAAAGATCAGTTAGCAGATAGCTTTAAAGCTAAATATTTAGCAAGTTCTGTAGGTAAGTCTGTAGTTAAAGCAGCTGCAGCCGAGTCTATTACAGAAGCATTGCAAGAAGCAGTAGGTTATTCAGCAGAGAATTGGAATAAATTAGGTAATCTTACAGAAGATGACTATAATGATTTACAAAATATACTACTCAATTCTGCAGTAGCTGGTGCATTCTTAGGTGGTACTTACGGAGGCGTAAGTCAAGCAACTCAAGCAGTAGAAATAGCTGACTATCTACATGGACGTAATAAGGCAGACTTAAGTAAATCATCTAATGATTTTAAATACCAACAAGATTTAATTAATACTAAACAATCTATAGACATTGAGTCATTAATAAGAGAATCAGATAACTCAAATGAACAATTAGCTAATATAATTAGTCAAGGTAAAAAGAAAGATGATAGAACTAAAAGACAAAAGATAGCTCAAGCAACTGGAGACTTATTTAGAGGCTCTGTGTTTGTAGGTGATTTTAAATTTTTAAGTAATAAGTATGGAGCTAAAGGAGTTAACACACGTAAAGCTTTAGCATTAGCTGGTGGTAATAAAATATATTTTGGAGATGATTTAGAAACACATCAACAAATAGTAACTGCTAATTTATCTAAGTTTACAGGAACAGATGCTCAAGTTTTAAATTTATTTCCTAACGAAAAAACTTTAAATGATATTAATAATATTATGAAAGATAAAGAGCTTAATGAAGCTTTAGATGAGCTTACTAATACAAAAGACTTAAGTAAAAAAGGTTCTCTTAAAGAAGTAGCTAGAGAACGCAATACAGTTTTACCTCTAGATAATCCAGCTAATCAAGAAGCTGTTCTTGAGTATGCAGATAATTTAGATAGAGCAGATATGTTACGGGCACAGTATTTAAGTACACCTAAAGAAATAGGCTTTTCTCGTAAGACTAAGAACCTTAATAGAAATAAAGTTAAAGAAGATAGAGAAGGCTTTACTAACTTATTAATAAATGAATTAGGTTTTACCGCTTTAAGAGCTAACAATGTATATAGAGACATTATAGAACTAAATGAAGTACAGAATGTAGAAGATTTTGGTGATTCGTTTTTAGATTTAGATTATACTGCTCAAGAAAAACTTAATATAAAAAATATTATGGGTAAAAAAGAGTTTGAAAAATATTTTGAATCAGATATATTTGCTAATGTACAACTTAATAATACTAAGACAGGATCTACTGCAGCTAATAAAAATTATTTAGGTGTTAATGGTTCTCGCCCTGCTTATTTTATAAAAAGAGCAGTTGATAATAAAGAATTAACACCAGAAGAAGCAGCAGAAATAGCAGAAGGATATAGATCTTTATTAGGTAGAAGAGCTGGTACAGAAAATCGTATCGAGAATGAATACTTATTAACTGCTCAGAACTTTATGACAACAGCTACTACTATTAACTCTTTAACACTGGCTCCAGTATCAGGATTACTTGAAGTTGCATTGTCAACTAAGACGTTAAGTACTAAAGATATATTTAAAACTATAGTTCCTTTTGCACAAGGTGCGGCAATAGAGCTATATGATACTATGAACCATGCAGCTTCAGTTGCAAGTAAAGGTAAGATTAAACGTAAAGATCTTACTAAGCTTAAGAAGTTTAAATACAGTGAGCTTAAAAAGAAAGGTCAAGACTTAGGTTATGAGTTACAAACTCAATCTGCTTCTGCTAGATTAGATGCACAAGGTAGTGCTAAACAACAGCAGTTACTTAATAGTTTCTTTAGGTATAGTCAGTTAAACTCTGTTACTAACATAGCTAGAAACCTTTCTATTGCAGCCTCTTATGATGCTATAGATAATGCTTTTAAATCTATTGAATCAGAAATTAATGGTACTATTAATATAGAATCTTTACAAGCAAGAGAAATGATAACACACCTTAAAGGTGATATTGATTCCATGTTAAACATTAGATCTAAGATGGGTCCATTAACAGAAAGTGATATTAAAACCTATGATGCTAATATGCAACGTATGCAATACAATTTTGTTAACGATGCAGTAGCTCATCCAACTAAAACATCTAGACCTAACTTCTATCAAAACCCTAAGACAGCTTTAATATTTCAGTTCCAAGGTTTTATAGCTACATTTACGTCTAGAATATTACCTCAAATACTTAAACAACCTTTCAATGGCACTATAATTAATAGAGTTAGAGGGGTAAGAAACATAGCTTTTCTTTTATCTATGGGCTTCTTGGTACTACACCTTAAGTCTCTTATTAAATACGGAGAAATACCGGATTGGTTAGAAGATGAAGAAAAGTTTCAATTAGCAGTTGGTGCGTCAGGACTTTTAGGTTCAGCACAACGAATAGTAGACATTGCAAATCCAGTGTATGATAACCGAAGCGATAACTTTTTCGATAGTGTAATTGATTTCGCAGTAGGGGACGTACCTGCCCTAGGATACACAGCTAAATTAGGCAACGTAGGATACCAGACTCTTTTCGGAGAGACTACTGGTGATGCTACTAAGGCCGCTATTAAAGCTGCTCCTGGACTTGGCCCCTTCACAGAGTTAGCTAACCAAGCTAAGATATCTGTGAATGATATATTTGGAGAATAAAATAAATGGCAAAAATAACTAACACAAGAAATGTTGGGTCCTCTGGGACTCAACTTACACCTGAACAAATAAAGATACTGGAAGCCGAAGCTGCAGTTGATGCTTCAACTACACCTCTAGCTCCAGGATCTCAGGCAATAGAAGCAGATCCCTTTGAAGGCTTTGGAGGCAGATCTCAATACAATGTAGCAACTCCTGACGGTTCTCCTATGCCGAGACCTCCTTCAAGAGGAGTGAACTCTGATGAAGCGTTGTCTGTATTTAGTGGCATAACAGCTGGATCTAATCTTGCACCAGGAGAGGGTGCTATGTCTTCTGTTGCTTCAGGACTTACTGCTAATACTATATTAAATGAATTAAATACTCCTTCAACAGTAGGACCTAGTGAACAATCTTTTGAACCTGGATTACCAGAAGAATTTAAAGATACTCCTTTTATAAATGAAAAAGGAGAAGTAACTAATGACCCTAAAGAAAAAGAAAGATTATATCTTGCTCAAGAAAAGGCAGCAGCAGAAGCAATTTCTAGACCTACTTTATTAGTTGATTTAACTAGAATGAATGATATCAAAGAAAAGATAGGGTCATATATACCTTCTTCAGATCAAGGTAAAGTAAAATCAGTAGCATCTAACTTAAGTGATAAGTTAGCTCAAACATCTACTAGACCAGAAGAAGGAGGTGTGCTTAATGTAACCAACGAGTCAGGTGCGCCCAATCAAGCAGGTTGGGATGCAGTATCATCTATCTTAGGTTCTAATGTAGATAATAGAGAGTCTTTAACTGCAAGTCTTAATGCATTAACTGTTACTATGTTTGAAATGCTAGGCGAAGAAGTATTTAACCAACAAAGAGAATACGCAGCAGATGAGGGAGCGGATTTAAATTTTAATGATGCTATATTTGATGACTTATTAGAAAACGAAGAAGTAGTTAAGTATGGTTTACCTCCTAAATTATTTAAATCTAGGATAGGTAACTATATTAAAACAACATTAAGAAATAACAGGATAGCTCAAGGGCAACCTACAGGCGATATTGATGCTGCAGACCCTGAACTATTAGGTGAAATAGTTGGTAACAATGCAATGGATTTACCTGAAGTTAAACTTATAAGTAGTGAAGCTTTTCCAGATCAAAAAGTATTATATCCTACTACTGCGGGTATGGAACTTATCAGGGCTAATATGAACTTTGCATCAGCAACAGTAAGTCCTGTTAAGTTACCTAGGATAACCTTACCTGCTACTGAAGATAAAAGTTTTTTACCTAGCTTTTTAGAAAGAGCTAGAAACCCAGTTAAGCCTCGTATAGGTGCGTTAGATAAAGCTGCATTAGCTAATAAAGAAATTAACAATTATGGTGTAAGGTTAGATAGAGTTCCAATTACTTCTACAACCGAACAAATTGGTTTATCTTCTTTGTTTGTTAGATTAGCTACTTCTAACTTTGAAGGAGCAGACTTATTTGCTAATGCACTAGGTATAGGCTCAGATAAGTTAGCTCAAATTAAAGCAACAGGTGTGTCTGATAAAAAAGCCTTAACTCATATGAATATGGAACGAGAAAAAGCTATAAGAGCTATTGTTAATTTTTCTCAAATACATTCTTCAGGACAACCAGAGTTTGGTAGGAAATCAGTTGATGGTACGGTGTTACGTTTTTATGAGACTAATACTAGAATAGATGCCGCTAATACGTATAATCGTTTCTTAATAAACTTTCAACATGGAATTAGATTTAAAGTACCTAAAGATTCTTTCTATAATATAAGTAGATATAGTGATAGTTACTATGAATATATGAATAACGGAGGAACAAGTAAAGGTTTTCCTAGCAATGACAACAGGTTAGCAGTATCTCATTTATTATTTTCAGCTTCTTCTGTTTTATTAGGTGAGGATTCTCGTAATATTAGACCTGATGCAAGACTAAAAATGATTACACCTCAAATAATTAATGAAGCAGTTAGAAGAGGTAATATACTAAAAGGAATTTCTGCTAAACTTAATTTCTCAAATAAAGAAAATAATAAAACTAATTTAGATGCTGTTATAAGATTCCTACCCACCTTAGATGAGAAAGGAAAGCTACCTATTAATTCTAAAACAGGGCAGGCAGTAATAAGTCCTATGGAAACAACTATGCCTAACTTTACACAGGAAGAAGCTCAATTATTAACTGACATAGTAAAAAATACTAAGTTTAAAGAATTAAGTTTTCAAGTTACTACTCTTATAGACATAGCTAATATGGAAAGCTCTAGAGTTAATGGAACTTATTACACTCCTATGGGTGTTAATGATATGGATCTTAATTCTGGAGGACCAACTATACTTGATTTTAATGCTGGAAGTGAAGTTAACGCTATGCATGCAGGGCTTATTGTTGATCCAGAGTCAATTAATACTTTAGAAAATGGTGATTTAAGAGAATACTTTCTTACTATCTTAGATGATTATTTAAAAGACCCTATTAGAAGAAACAAGTTATTTAAAAATGCTAACATAGGATTTAGCGATATACCTAATGCTGCTAAATCTATGCAAAACGTTTTGGCTGTTTTAACACAATCAGATGCTAAAGAAATAGCTAAGAAACCTTTAACTATTGATGCTTATGGTTTTCCTGCTGTTAATCATGGTAATACTGCAAGAGAATTATTAAATAAATACCCAGCTATTAAAGAAGCATTAACTCCTTATTACGTATTTCAAGGAGACTTAGACCTAACTAATATGGCAGTAGATTTTGCACAAATGTTTGAAGTAGTTTTAATGCACCACAAAATACAGGCTGCAAGTACTGGTATTAAAAGAGCTAGTAAGTCTGTCCAAAGATTTGGTGAGTTTCTTTCTCCTAAAGATATGTTAGGATTAAACATACCTATTGGTTCAGAAGGATTAGTACCTATGTCTTCAGGTGAAACCATAGTTGTTGTTGATTCTGAAGGTAATGAAACTAGAATACCTAATAAGAAAAGAGGTAAAGATTTACTTAGGAAAAATAAAGATAAAAAAGTTACTGATGCTTCTGGTAAAACATTTTTGTATTCAGCTGCAGAAGGATCTTTAGCTCAAAACAGATCACCTATTGTTACTGCTCAAAGAGGAGAGGCGCATGTAGTTAGACTTACTTTTAAAGAAGTTAATCCTAATATTAAAGATAAGTTAACTCATCCTGCTTTACAAATATTTGATAATATAAATGCAGCTAGTGTTTCTTATGGTAATTATTACTTTGCTGCAAATAGAGCAGGAGGTGCTATAGATCAGTCTCTAGAGTTTAATCAATTAAAATCTTTCTATGATAACTACGATGAAGTAATGAGTAAAATTAAAAAGAAATTACAAGGAATGATGGAAAACAAAATACCTTTTGACATTGGTCGCAATGGACCTTTTTCTTATTTTATGGCAGATGCAGATGCTAATCATTTTAAAATGATTGAAAGAGAAAACGAGGGAGAAGACTTTAGTTATTTTAAACAATACGATAAAATATATAGAGCAGTAGGATGGATACCACCTAAAGAAAGAGGAGCTACTCCTGATAACCCTACTCTTACTTTCAACATACCTACAGAAGATTTGCTTAAGAAAACTGTTACTGTTAGCAGAGGTAAAAACGATGAAAGGACTTTACCTGTATTTGTTGCATTATCTTATATGGATAATGTATTAAAATATAAGGAAGACCTTAACAGTAGATTAAAAGACTTTGAAAATAACAGAAAGAAAATTCGCAAAACCATGAAAGGATTTTTAAATTAAAAACTTAAATACCCCCAGAGATCTCTCAATGAGACTCTAGGGGTATTTTTATTTTACCAGCCGTTTAAATTTTTAAACTCAGCTTTTCTTCTTTTATAATTATCTTCAGAAAATTTTCTAGCTTCTTTTTCTGTGTATACATTCCCAGTATTAGGGTTTATATTAGTAGATTTATTTTCTCTTATTACTTTAGACACTTGAGATAACATAAAATGATTCATTTCTTTTGTATACAATAACTCATCCGGTATATCTATATCGTATGTTTTCATATCTTGTTGAAATTCTTCATCAGAATAATCTGTTATACCTGCGAGTGCTTGTGGGTTGTAACTTTGTTTAGCCATTATAATGATCCTCTTCCAAATATTAATGCTGTAAAGAATATACCTAATATTACTAATAACATTTTAATTTTCCTTCTCTGTTAAGATACCATTGTGTGCTAAGAATAGATCATACTGTTCTGCACCTATAGTGGCATCATCTTGTTTACTAATAAAATAATCACGCATATTCTCTCTGTTGTATGCATAAGTATCGGGGTCAATACCTTCAATCTCACAGTAGCGTTCATCAGTCATTAGTGGTTTTTTATTTTTACTAAGTAAGTACCGATCACGCAAAGCAAACCAATTGTAATGAGTTTTGTTTGTCATGTTTCACCTATGAAAAGAAGTTACGTGAACCAATGACTTCGAATATATCTAGGTCACCAAGCTCTGGTACTTCTATGGTGCAGTTGTTATGTGTTATACAATCTTTAACTGCTTCCAAGGGGTTATCGTTGCTGTACATCTCAACGAATTTTTCTTGTGTTATTTGTTTTAATAATTCAACATCAGAGGCATGGCAACTAAAGCTATCATGTACTGCACCGAAGTTGATACCGAATTTATCTATCACTAATGCCATATGAGTAGCATCCTGTGAATGAATGTAGTTAGGAGAGATACCTGCGCTAGCTTCTCTTCTGTTTGTTGTATCTAAGTATATCTTAGCTACGTGATTGATACGCCCTGGTTGTTTAGATGCACCGCCAATAACACCACGTAAGGTAGACTTACAAGTGTCTTGTCGTGTAGCATTAACTTTGTATATAACAGGGAAGCCTGATTTAGTCATCCAACGTATGTCATCACCTGCATATCCTTTAACTAATACTAGTTTACACTCAGATAACTTAGAGTTAATCTTGTTTAATACTAGTGTGTTTTCTACAGTAGGATTAGCTCTTTGTTCTTTGTTAGCTATACGAGCTTCTTTCTTGTACTTACTTATAGTAGAGTTAGATATCTTATTACCATCAGGGTCTTGATACTCAAAAGTACCTAGCTCCCATTGCGCTAAGTCTTGTAGGAACTTCATTGTTGTCTGAGAACCAGGACACACATGTTCAATAGCCTTAAGTATATGTGGAGCTAATTCATCACAATCTATTTGAGTTATATTATACTGCTCATCTGCACCAGCTTGTACACAATCAGAGTACATTGATTCAGCTATTGTTTGTGCACCTGCAGAGTAAGCTCTTGTCATTGTAGCTCTCTTAGATATTAACTTACGTATCTCTGCATAAGACATAGGTCTGTTTACAAAGAAATCAGGAGCTAATTCAACTATCTTCTGAGCTACCTTAACATATAAGTCATGTGGGACTGCACTGTCTTGTAGTGCTACTAAGTTACCTGTCTTATTATCTCTAGATAGTGCGGCTGAATGTTGGTAACCATTACATGTACCGTCAATAGCTACTGGTATACTTGATGTTGGCATTTCACCTGCATCTTCCATATCAGCTATATCACACCACTCTAGACAACAAGCTAGAAACACTACTGGCTTCTCACACTTATGTAAGATACTATTATTAGCTGTGTTCTCTATCAGATCCCAGTTATTATTAAACCAGTTTATTCTGTCTTCAAGAGAAAACTTATCTACACTTATAGTATCTATGCCTTCTTTAATAAGCATACTATTATAATCTTCTTCTACCCAACTAGGTACTTTGTTTACATCATACTTTTCATTGTAAGAGTTAGCTGTGTGTATAGCTAAAGCTCTCTTACCTTCACCATCAATTAATTTAGATTCACTGAAGGACATAAGCCCTCTAGCCATATCGTTACCTTGATAGTTCATGTAAGGTTCTTTGTAGTATACTCTACCTCTGTAATCTAGATCTACTAAAGAATAAAACCTAGGCCACTCAGCTAGTTGTTTAGCCTTACCTAGAGTAGTCTTAATCTCTGCCCGCTTAGCTCTAACTTGTAGAGGTCTAAGAGTCTTTTCCCATTCTTTAGCTATAGTATTATACGCTTGCTTGTTAGTTGAAGAAGGGTTCTTCTGATACTTCTCATATGCAGTCTTTAATACTGATTTAGGTATAGCATCTTCATACATAGGTGTATCTTCAGGTAGTATATCTTCTATCTTATCTATAAGAACATCTAATACCTTTGGGTTTATCTTCCAGGAGGTTTGCTGTAGATTATTAGCTGCTCTAACAAAAGATGATTCAATATAAACATTATTAAACTTATCTTTCTGTTCTTGAGGTGCTGATATACCCCATCGTTTTATTAAAGGATAATTCTTAGGTTGCATTATATTACTTATAGCTTCAGGTATCACATCTACTGTATATACGAGTAATCCTTTGCTCTCAATAAGTTTAAACTCACCTATCTCTTCCCAACGGTCTGTTGGTTCAATCATATAAGGTGCTTGAGCATTGTAAGCGCCAAAGCCTTCTGCCCTTTTAACTGTAATAAAGCCTGATTGTACATAGGCTTCTAGCACTAAGTCACCTGTCCTTATTGACTGATGAAAGCTACACTTAGCATTGAAGTATCTAGTGAATACGTGTTCACCAATACCTGTACTTACTTGTGTAACTTTAGCTAGACCTATAGGTTGTTCAGGATATTCTCTAGTAAAGTTAGAGGACATCTTATCGAAAGCTACTTGTACTATATTAGGTAAGCTCTCTTTAAAGCTAGATATAGTACGTAAAATCTGAGCACCCTTATTTGCTTTAGGGTTATTCATATTTACACTAGAAACTTTTGTTATTAGATAATCCACCACTTCATTTAGAGGGTCTTTCAAGTTATCTTCCATTTAGGTATTCCCTTTTAATAATGGACTTCAATTATATATTAAGGCCATCTAACATATCATCGTATAATCCATCGTGTAATCTGCCTGTTTCATAATCAAACTTACAAGTACCTGCTGGACCTGTCTTACCAGTATATCTTGATTTTAATACTGATAGTCTGATTGTGTTTCTTTCTTCTTCTTTCTCTGCAGTTATATTACGAGCAAAGGCTAGTATATCGTGAGATATTTGTTTGATAGAACCAGAACCACGTATATCATCTACAGTAGGTAATCTACCTTCTTCAAATGATTGACCTGCTGTACCCATCTTTCTTAAGTGAGACACTAGGCCTATCCACACGTTATGTTGCTTGGTTATTCTTAGTAGATCATTCATTACCTTATCTATAGCTTCGTTACCCGTTAATCCATCGGATCCCTCAGATACTAATATAGTTATATGATCAATGAACAAATACTTACACCCAGATAAAGCCATGTATTCTAGTTGAGATATAATTCCATTAGCCATAGAACCACAGTGATCTAACACTAGTACTCTATCTTTAAACTTATCGAAGCCTACTCTTAGTTCATCTAGCTCTATCTTATCTGCAGCTGGATTCTTGTTTATAACCATGCCAGCTAGCTTTCTAGTAGTTTCAGCGGGACTTTCTTCGAGTGCAATGATACCTATCTTTTCATTAGTCTTATCAATTATATCTAATACTATTTCTCTTAGCATAGTAGATTTACCTGCACCAGTACCAGAAACCCATAAGCTTATTTCACCTAGCCTCATACCTTTAATCTTATCATTAAGCCCTGAGAAACACTCCGGGTAAGGTAAAGATTCTATCTCATTATATTCTACTAACTTACTCCACAGATCTTCACCAGTAATAATACCTTGAGGACTGTATTGTTGTGCATCCCATATACCTCTGAGTAATGCCATATGTCCTGTGTTAGTTAAAGCTTCTGATGCATCTTTGTGTTGTGTCTTAGCTACCTTTACTTTATCAAAGCCAATAGCATTAGCTAGCTTATCTACCGCTATATCACCTGCTTCATCTGTATCTATGAATAGTATAACTTCTTCAAATGATCTAAGGTAATCTCGGTTCTCTACTACTGCCTTTAAGTTAGATGCAGAAGGTATAGAGACTACAGGATAAATTATACCTGTGTTATACTTACTATATGCTTCTGCTACAGCAAGAGTATCTTCTTCACCTTCAGTAATAACAATACGCTTACCACCTCCAGCAAATATATTCTGACCGAATAAAGTAAGAGGTAGTCTACCTTCTACTCTAAAATCTTTAGGGAATAATCTTTTCTTACTACCTACAACTACATTGTTCTCATAGTAAGGGTAGTATACTGCACTAGTACCTCCATTAGAAGATACCTCTCTTGTAACACCAAACATTTCACATATCTTATTAGATATATTACGTTCAGCTGATGTGCCAAAGGGTAAAGACTTCAGTGGTACTACTGTATTATCTTCTTTATTATTAAATGCTTTCTTATTTCCTTTACAGTCTGGAGTGAAACACCAAGTAGATCCATCATCGTATTCACACTTGTTATCAGATGAACCACAAGAATCACATTCAATTTTTCTAATTATCTTACCCATATCGCTATACTCCTAGCTTGTTACACATTATTAGTTGTTCGAAAGCAGCTTGAACACTTAACTTAGGATTACTAATTAAGATCTCTGCGGCCAACAATTCTTTTAGCCTATATACTGCTTGTTCTCTTGTCTCCCCAGTCGTCATCACGTTCACCCAACCCTTTATGAAGGTCGCTTGATACTCGTCTGGATGATTCCAATTCCTTTCCACCTTTATGTTGTAAGTCTTTAATAGCTCTTCGTCCTGTTCGGATATCGTAGCGATCATCTAGTGTTCTCCTTAAGTATATAAGATCCATGTTGAGTTGCATATTGTCTTCCCAACCTCTACCATAATGTTCTTTCCAAAAGTCTTTTACTTTAGATAGGTGTTGATCCATAGGTATATTCACTAATACTTTAGCTGCTTTAACTTTACCTATCCCTCTAAGTCCAGGAATATTATCTGTAGAATCACCCATCATTACTTGAGTATGTAGCAGTAATGAAGCTTCTTCTTCAGAGATATTAGTATAATCCTTTCTTCTTGTATTGTAATGTAATCCTGGTACTTGTAACATATCTTTATCTATACTTACTATAATACCAGGATCTTTAGTTTGCCAGATAGCCAACAGATCATCTGCTTCCATATCATCTGCTGTTACTGCTTTCCAGCCATCCTTTAAATAGTTGTAAGCATATTCAAAGAAATCTTTTTCTTCCTGAGTTAACTCTTTCTTTCTATTACCTTTATATGGTGTGTAAATATCCTTTCTAAAGTTACCTATACCTTTAATAGCTATCATGCCATTACCACCTTGTAGGTCTGACATTATATTAGTTATTGTTTGATCTAACTTCTTCTTAATATCTTTGTTACTTGTAGCACCCCAAATAGATTGGTATACTAGAATGTCTCCGTCAATGTATATATTAGTACTCATCATCTTCTACCTTTGTTATTTCAAGTTCACCCATATGAAGGCCGATTACTATCTCAAGTAATTCGTCGGCCTTCTTATCTAACTTCCACAACTGATAGGACTGAAATACTATTATGCCTATCAGTAGGAAGAATACTTCTGTTAACTCCATGACTCTACGTAGTCAACTAGATTATCATAGCCTCCAATGTGGAGACCATTAATTATTATTTGTGGTACGGTATTACCTAGCCTTTCTTTAACATCATCTATAAATTGAGGTTCTTTATCTAGTCGAACTTCATTTATAACACAATTCTCTAGGGAATGCAATAAGTTTTTTGCCTTCTCACAGAATATACAGTTAGGTTTTGTATACATAGTAACTATACGAGGACTAGTATACTGATCCATTAAGTATCTCCTTCTTATTCTCATAAGGAGCAACTACTTTACGGTAGAACTCCATCTGAGCTCCCGCTAAAGCTCCCATAACATCATTAAGTGTTTGATAGTTATAGGGGCCCTTATCTGTTATATAGCTTTGAATCATTTCAGCTATAAGGTATTGAAGTTCTCCTGCTGTCTCAGGATCTCTATCAAATAATTCTTCTCGTTTACTCTTTTCAATATATGGCATTAGTGCACCTCTAAATAATCGTTACCTATTTTACAATCGCCTGCTTCCATTATGTCTACACCAAGTTCTTTAGGTGCTTCGATAAACCACTTACGTATGATGGGTTCAGCTTTGATAGCATCTTCAGGAGACACTTCCCACGTACATTCATCATGGTAAAACAGTAATTGCTTTGCTTTAATACCCTCTGCTTCGAAGGCTTCGTTGATACGCACTATAGTACGTTTCATTAGTATAGCTTCAGTACCTTGTATAAGATAGTTGAATGCTTTGTATGCTTCATCAGTATAAATACGACGACCATCAAGGCCACGTAGATAACCTCGTTGTTGTGCTACACTCTTTACTTTCTCTGTTAGACTAGCTAATGCAGGCCAACGATTTAAGAAAGCATCTTTAGCTTTATTACCTGCTTGTGATGATCTCCCCAGGATAGTACCTAGTTTAACACCACCAGCACCAAACAAGAAAGCAAAGAAGAAAGGTTTAGCTTCACTGCGAGTACACTGTATTGCATCAGCGTTTTTCTGGTGTATATCTCCTTTCAATATCTCATCAGACATCTCTTGATCCTTACCAAAGTGAGCTACGACTCTAGCCTGATAACCTGCACCATCAGCTGATATAAGCACCTTATCTTTAGCAGAGATAAACATTGAGCGTATCTCGCTACCATAAGTAGCTTTAGGTGAGGGTATGTTAGCTATTATTTTGTGTGTTTGACGACCAGTAGCGGCACCAATATCAATAACATCACCATATAATCTTCCATCATGTATGTGTTCCTTCCATCCAGTTAGTATGCTATGTCTGGCTCTTAGTGTAAAGTATTTATCTATATCTTTACCTATATCACCTAGTTTTATTAAGCTATCTGTAGTTAGTTTAGGACTTACTCTATGAAATTGTCCGTTTATTTTCTTCCAGTTCCATTGAGTCGGTTCCCAGCCTATCGTGTAAAGAAATTCTTTAAGATGTTCTTGGTTACCTAGTCTTGCCTCAACTGTTTCTTGTCTTTGAAATTCTTCTCCAGGTTTTATTGGGGGATCAGAGCATAGAGCATCAGAGATATCAATATACCTCCCGAAATAGTCAGTAAGGAGTCTCGCAGATACTGAGGTGTATTCTCCGTTCTTCTTGTACTTAGCTGTCTTTGGTTCTTTATCGATTGTGATAGTAAGGGTGCCGAGTTGTGGCTCGGTTCTTGTTTCAATCCCATTCATTTCTTCCTTTATTTTAATTAACGTACTGTCCAGTAGTTCTTCGTTTATTTCCCAACCATTTCTTATCTGTTCACTAGACCAGTAAGCCATCTGATGCTCGATATTAATTGCATCATCATAGTTAGGGTTAGTTTTCTTAACTTCTTTATATTCTTTCATAAGCATATGATACACAGCTATGTTAGCATCAACATCTGCTACACAGTATTCTACCATATGATCAGAGTAGTTATCAAAGCCACCATCATAATCCATCTTCTGTTCTTCTCCTGCTTGTATAGCAAGAGCCTTAAGACTATGTTTTCTAAATGTTTTCTTACGATGGAAGTCGTTTAGCCTTGAGTATATTACCGTATCAATTATTTTGTTACGATCTATAGCGTATCCAGCTACTTTATCTAACACAACACGATCATATCTCATACCGTTATGTGCTATAATACCTGTAGCTTCATCTAATAGCTTAAATGATTCAGATAGGTTAGGGTACTTATCATCATGGTCACTGAAGATATGTAACTCTTTTGTATCTAAGTTACGCATTACTGAAACCCATATTGTGTCCGCTACATCTTGGAAGCCATTCGCCTCGATGTCCCACGCATATATTGTCATAGTGTTTCCTTTAAAATAATAGTTCTATTCCGATAACAACACCAGGATTAATGTTGTTACCTTTCTTTTCAAAGCCAGGAGTTAATACTAAGTTCATATTATCTCCCAGCTTATAGCCAAGTCTAGCATAAGGTAAAGTTTCTTTGTAAGAGTAACCATGTACTATTCCACCTTCAATAAAGGTTTTATCAGTATCATATCTAAGACCTATATATGGACTTATGTTACCCTCA
>Ga0209092_10002075_pt1 | contig 18794 bp, 15 predicted proteins | sample FraStrMetagenome_FD_187446 | JGI IMG/M metagenome (GOLD analysis project Ga0209092, IMG submission 187446) | Marine eukaryotic phytoplankton communities from Arctic Ocean - Fram Strait ARC3M Metagenome (SPAdes) (version 2) | ecosystem: Environmental > Aquatic > Marine > Oceanic | place: Fram...
CTGACATAAGTGCTTTTAGTGCTGACATAAGCTGTGCGTCTACTGTTGCTGTGGGGAACCGAAAAATAGATTCGGTGAATGCAACTACATTGGCAGTTCGTTCTCATCACTGTGTTGTTGATGAAGAATCTTTCGAGATACAAAGCTTCGTTCTTGATCTAGATAGTAACAAAGAAAATATAAATCCAACTGATAAACTCGTTTCTCAACCACTGAACGAAATTCAAAACATCTCAGATGATGATAAAGACAAGAAGTCGGAAAATTTTTCACCTCTAAAAGCAAGGAAACTTTTTACAAGGCCTATATCTAAGGCATTTTCTACAAGCACGATTGGTAAGAAAAATGAAATGGATAAAAAGCAAAGAAATAGACTTCTCGCCTGGAGCACAAGATCCTTGTTGAAAAGAAGTAATTCTAGACGAGAACCGAAACAATATCGTCGATATGATGATACCAGTTATGCTGGTCATGAAGAGTCAGTTTCAGATTCAGACAAGTTGCAAAATCCAAATAATGAGAAACCTCCCGTGCCAGTACAAAAACCAATCGATAATCATGATGAAGATAACAATCAAAATCTTAAAGAAAAAGGTGAAAAACCGAAAACTGTTATCAAAGTAACAAAAGACGAACCAGGGGGATTTTCCTGTTCAATGCTATATGGAAACGATCTTGAAGATTTCGAAGATTATAGGGATGATGAGTCTGAGATAGAAAACTTTATTAACAAGAACCAATTGACTGAACTGGATCATGTTTCTACAAATAAACTCTGTTTCTTCTGTGGATGATGCTCGCAGTTTTACAACTCGATATCTATTTGTAGAAACCTGTTTACTGTATTAGTTGTAAGCAATGTAAAAGTTATTTAAGCACATTTTAATAGATAAACAATATACCTTCACCAAAATGATTGAAAAGGCTTGTATAAAATTGTTAAGATATTTTCAAGTTGATCAATAATGATATAGCATTTATTGTGCCGACTTGTAATTGGGAAGAGCAATGTATTTGACCCCTCAGGATCTATATGAAACACTTTTGAAGATACTCGAACATTTTTGTGGCTGTCTATATGGATAGATAGGAGATCTTTATATATGCTTTTGATGGCAATTTTCCATTCCGTGAAAGTTTCTTCAGTTTGACATAATGCACCACCTACACAAACTAGTTTGAGAAGATGATAAAGAAATTCTGATTTTTGCTGTGGGCCAAATACATCGGAGTTTGTTGATTCTGGATTAATCAACATCTCGCGTAGTTTATCTTGAATATTGAAATTCTCGTCCATTAATTCATCCACACAACCTCTAATGCAACCGGAATCTGTGATTATATCTTTCATTACAAAAAGAATGAGAACATTTCGGATCTTACCAACTCAAAAACACAATTTGCACTTTCAATTCATCTTACCATGATCGAAAAGAGGTTTGAAAAACTTCATATCGGTTGCTGAACAGGATAACTTTGAGATTTCAAATTTCTTTGGTACACAATTGGGATCATTTTTTTCTCCTTTTTCCTTATTTTCTCCGGGAAAAGACATGGAGCTCACGATTTGGGAATTGGAGAGGAAGTAGCTTATAACCGCTTCAAGTTTTTCATTCTTTCGTATCCTGGGTCCCACGTAGTATTTCTTGACTGCAAGGCCTGGAATTAAATTCCATTTTGTGAACAATTCTATTGATTTTTGAGTGGAATTGAAACTATAATGTGTATCTATTTCTTCAAATGAGTAGCATTTTTTTTTGTGCATCGGTTCACCTTCGTCATGGTCATTTTGTTGTGTGTTCGCTTTGCCCAACTCCATTGTGATCGATGACATGTTTTTAGAAAAATAACAAGTTTGAAAGAATCGAAATTTGGATCCAGAGTCTTCACGGTTTTGAGAAAAAATAAATACAAAACCACTTCAAAAATTTGAATCTTTTGAATATTAATAAATAGAGTGTTTGATATTTGAAGCTTATTATGAAAAGTTATAGTTCTAATAATCATGGGCTTCAAACTCGAGAAAAGCTCCATTTAATGCATTGTCTGCAGCAATACCCGCTTCTATTTTTTCTCGCCGTCTCCTCTCAGCCTTAATATTATTTTCTTTTTCTTTTTGCTGCTGCAAAAGCTTTTGATGTTTTTCGTCTACTTGGAACTTGAATCCCTGAAATGATCGTTCATCATATTTTTGCCAAGCAGTAAAGTGGTGAAAAACAATCGAAAGACAAGACTGAACATCTACAAAACGATAAGGAAGCATAGAGACGACTTTTTCCTTGCATTCCAAGGAATCCGATTTTTTTTGTTCCTCATAATTTGGTATTGGGACACAAGGGATATGAACAAATGTATCGCATACCTCAACATGAGAAGATGACAATCCCTTTCCATTTTTGCTAACTACAAAACAAAAATTCCCATCAAGTATTTCAGAACCACTACTAGGAAAATGAAAAGGGCGGATGTGTATGGGAAATGATGTTAGATCACTTGCGCATGATTGATTTTGTGTGTGTGAGTCAGTACCACTTGGTGCAAGGACTTTAAATCCTTTCTCACCATCTCTCAATTTGACTCCCTTTTCTTCATAAAATTCATCGCCATTTCCTGCACCCGTTATTCCAATTATACATTTTACATTACAAGACTCTCTTAAATAAGAAACTGCTCCGGAAAAAGTTGGAAATGCAACAATATTTAAGTGTTTGGAGGCCCCATGTGATCCCTCGACTGAACACTTTTCATATCCAACGAAAATCACCTGCTTAACAGCGTAAGCTGCAGCACATCGGAGAATGGGTCCTAAGTTGTTTGATTTTCTAGGATTTTCCACAAGAAGATAGAGTGGTTTTGGTGATGTTTTCATGTGTGACGAAGAGTCATTCTGGTGGTATTTCTCTTCAACCTGCATCTCATCCAACCACTTTCTTGGGCTTTAAATCTTGGAATTTTTAAAGATTTATCCTACACCTAAATCTACTATGATATCGTTAGTGTAGTACAACCGTTATGTATCTCTCTGGAAAGGTGTACATTAATGTACTGTACCCACTCTCGCGAAAGATGTGGTTTGCATGATATATGAGGGAATATTCAAACTTGAGTGAAAATACGACTAAATAGTATATTTAAGCTAATTGATATTAATTAGCTAATATTACTTAAGAGTGACGTTGGAATATGATCAGGTTTTGCATGATGAGAACTTTCTTTTGCCTACCAATTTTTTTCACCTCAAGTGATTTTGTATAATTGTTTAAAGCAGCCGCTTCAAAACATAGATAAGATGCGTTAACCAGAATTCATTCTTCATAACGGACATTAATGAGAATCCGGCTGGAATGACTCTTGCAAAATAATGGTTACTTGATTTTGTTATATATATAATTCTTGAAGAAAACTTTCGTTATAAATTATGCAGGATTAATTCATGCTCATTTACAAACAGACTCACAAACTCTAACATATAGTCTCATTTTTCGCAACTATAGCTACAGTCTCATATTTTGAATCTATAGCTTTCAAAAAGACCAAGCATTATACTGTTGACGAGATTATACCACGAAATATGAATAGAAAAATTCTTATACACGTTTTTCTTCTTTTCTTTGGTCCAAAGAATGGAATGAGTGCTTCAAATAAAAAGATAAGGGGCCAAAAAGAATCAGAGATGGAACGTCGAAACTTCAATAAAATTCAAAAAGAACAAAGGAAGGTAAGCGAGAATAAATATTGACGCTCTTTTGTTTCTGATGTCCATAAAGCTTCTAACTTAGTCATTTATGATAAAGGCGCATAGATTTACTAAACATAGCAAAAAACATAGTAAAAAGCATCACCATCATGGCCCTATTGTCGGGCCACACGGGCTGCTTCTTTTCCTTCCTATTCCAATTTTCGGTTTCGGATTTGGTTTAGCTCAAAGCAATTGTTCATGTAGGGAAGGTAAATTAAGTGAGATAGGAAAGTCAGATTCAAATTGTGAATGTCTCTGCTTCTGTAACGCGATCGATTCGAGTTCAATCCCAGTGTTTATGGATGATACTACCTACGATGTTGATCCAATCATAATCAATCCTGATGACGAGACTTGCGGTTGTATGGAAGAATCTCTGTATACTGAATCCACAAGTTCACCTACTGCGGCATTGAATTTGATTAATCCGATTTTGTCATTCCCAAGTACCCCCTCCACAATATCGAATAATTCTCCCTCAGGTTTTGAAAGCCCATCGAGTCCTTCATTCTCGCCTCCGACATCAGACGTTTCTACACCTTCCGATTCATCAAACTTATCAGACCCAACCTGGCAAATTGTTACGTCATCAGTTGAAAATCAATCTGATCCTTCTGTTCTTGGAAATGGATCAAATCCGTCATCGGTTTCCGAACCGATTTCGCAAACAACTCCAACATCTCAATTTGGCCCTTCAAGTATCGCCATTCAGTCTTTACCAGAATCCTCGCCTTCTGTCCCAACAAATGAATTAGACACACTACCTTCTTCCAGTTCAACAAATAATCCTCCTTCAGACCAAGGATTTGTAAATGGTTTAACTTCACCTGGGGATACTGTAACTTCGCAGCTACATCGGCCACCCGTGGCTGTGGACGACTTCTATTATACCAATAAAAATCAACCGCTTGCATTTGCTCCTCTTCAGAACGACAGCGGTGCAGACATGGATTCTCTTTTCATATGGTCTTTCGAGCAAACAAGTCACGGGTTGGTAACATCAAATCCTGATGAAACTCTCATGTATTTTCCTGATTTGAATTTTACTGGTTTAGATTATTTCGAATATATCGTTGGTGATTCAAGCGATGAACTTGATACAGCAGTTGTAGCGATACGAGTTTTTGAAGAAGTTATCGTATATTCTTTGGCGCAGAGTTATACGGCTTCTGCACTTGTTCTTTTAAAGAGTCTGAATGATGATGATCAATAAGATCCTAAGATTTTCGACAAAAAATTCTCTAATTTGAGATGTATTGAATTGATGAGATTTGTCAAATGTGTAAAGTGGAATTTGTATTATTGAGAAAACCACCTCAGCTCATCTGTGTAACTATAACAACTTTGTTTCAACATATGAACTTCTTTCAAATAAACTACTTTATTGCTCTATTCTAGTTAATAGAAATAACTCTCCCAAATTCTGTTCATAAATTGAATTTAATTCGTTATAAATTATAGCTTTTCCTTCTCACGGGCGAAAGAATAGATATTGTTACCTCAGTTGAATTTTTATATGGATTCCTTTCTTTCATTATGACCATACAGACGAGCTTAATTCTTGAAATTAAATACAAATTCTTTTTAATTTCTGCATGCCAATTTTAGTGATAACAATTTATTGCCTTTAAAAAACGATTCTTTTCATATACTATACTTTGATTTTCGAAAGAGCTGATACAGAAATCTTGGTTGAATCTAGTTCTCTACCAGTGAAAGTTCTCATTTTAGATGCATTTGTAGTCCAGTCATAGTCGAAGAACTTAACTTTGATTGGTTTCGAAGAAGTTATCATTCTTTTAAGTTTTTCTTTCTTCTCCCCTCTGAGAAAATTCAAGATGGCTGAAGGTAGACTTGAGGTAGAAGGAGTGAAATCCGATTGATACCAATATAAAATTTTTGAGACTTTCAATTCATGATTAGCCTCATCGACTAATGTATTCTCATTGGATTCATGGAACGCTAGAGAAACAATACGAAGTTCTTCATCAATAGATCGAGGAGAAAAACTTTTAATAGGAGGACAACTCTTTGCCCCACAATTTAATGCAAAATGGATTCTAGGATCTAAAACCTTCAATGCAAGAGGCAATCTAGGATCAGAGTTTGAAAATGGTTTGAGATATGTGTAAGGAGTTCTTTTGTTGGCTCGAATGACTCCATTTTCAAGTTCATTGAATGCTAATTTATGTCCGCCAACATTATATCCTACTTTCCCGAAAAAGGATGCTCTTTGTAGATTAGAGGCTGGAATTCCAAGTTGAATAAATGCATGTTTAATCATAAGATTGTAAATATTGATCGAAAAGGAAAGTCTTGTAGATTGATCCATTTTGAACATATCAATCTTTTGCAACTCGCAGGTAGCTTCCTGGAAAGTGTAATAATTTTCGTCTTCCTTTGCTTGAAGATAATCAACATTTCCATTTTCATCAGTAGCTGCTGATTCAATCTTTTCCAATAATTTTTTTAGACGAATTGCGAGACTATTGGGGTCTGGATCGACTCTATCTGTCCAAACTCGAATTGAATTCAAAATTCTTGGCTGAAAATATTCTTGTAACTTGAAAAAGTACTCATTATCACCAATTTCATGCTGTTTCGTCACATGATCAAACATTTTAGATTGTTGGATATTTTTCAGGAATCGAATAGCACTATCCTTTGAAGTACTGTAATGTTCCATGACTGCATTGACTGCTTCGCTTCCTGTAAAACTATGCTTGTATGATTGACCACGATAGGGTTTGCTTTCATTAGGTAAAATTTTCGTGAGTGTGTAATAAAGTTTCGAATAGGATTGGGTATCTGAGTTTGGCAGAGAAAATTCATGTTCTCCTTGATGAGGGCTTCTTGGAGGAGGTTCAGGTTTGACTTCTGGTGGCTCTGTAGGAATCTTTAATCTAGTATCAGTTGAATCCGATTTCGATTGAATCTCTTTTTCATAACGCTCTTTAGGACTACTGTATCGATTATCAGTATCCCAAGATTCCAGAAAACTTATAGTATCATCGGCTCCTCCAATATGCTTGTCATGAAAGAAAACTTGAGGAACAGTAAGTCTGTCCGTCAATGCTAACATATCAGATCGCTTGCCTAATTCAATATTCAAATGTGGTACATTTATGAGTTGAATATATGAAGTTCATTAAATTGATTTACCATATTTTAAAAACAAAAATGAACATTAAAACCAAATTCATAGGACTTACTCGGATATGAAGATAAACTGATTTCAGTAAATGGAATACCTCGTGCAGTCAAAGCAGCTTTAGCTCGTTTACAGTGAGGACATGAATCAATTGCGAATACGGTGACACGTCCCATGTTCGATTGATTAACTTTAATTTCTTTGTGATGTTTTTATTTTATTTCTGTATTTTTGCAGTTTCAATTTGTGACAAAAGTCAGCAATCTTGCTTTTGTCTCTTCTTAAGTCTTGAGAGTTTGAGACGTTAAGATCTCCTATGTGAGGTTAGATTAATATTGATCTACTCTACTAATTAATATGAATGGATATATACAGCAGATATGAACGCACATATATGCAATCTGGAGTCACGAGTACATTTTTTATTATTTTCCTCCCAAGCATTTTTGTGTGCATCTCTCTCTCTAGGTTTAGTTTTAATATTAGGTACAGCAGACAAAAGAGTTTCAGCAAAAAGTACCTGCGATAAAGTGCTGCTGTATGAACCTGTACAAACCTCGTTCATCATTCGGTGTCAGATCTCTGCGACAGCTCGTATTTTCAAGATAGCTTTGGTGGTTTTAAACAAAATTCATTCAAATTGTAACACATTGGTGTAGCTACACAAAACATGTTAGCATTGTTCAGCACCCATGTCGCGCAGCGGTCAAAGTCGAAGCCAAAGCCAAAGGTTCTTTCATATTGCTCGTAATTTCTACTTTTGCTATCTCTTGATGTAATCCGTCAAACTTTGAAAACGATCAATACCATTTCCATCACCCCTTCCAATGTGATTTTATTCATGCAAGAATCGATAGAGAATATACAGCAGGTTAATTCGTGCATATTTTTCATGATTGGGAAAAATTTTATCAACAAACTTTCATGCCACATGTTGTACTTGTCCAGATTTTTTCAGCTCTCGAAAATTGTATTATTTTCATAGCACCATGTTTTTCCAAACGTCCTTTATCCACAGCTGAGTTCTCTCTATCTTAAGATTGTATTATTTCAAAGGCGTCCTATCCCACAAGCGATTTGTCCATTGATTATTTTTTGTGATTGTAATGTCGATCTCAAAAAAGATTTCAAGTTGTGGGGGGGCAAGGTTGTTTCTTTGGAGATAGACGTTGAATGCATTATCACATCTGAAGGAAACTTCAAAGTAGAAATGTTGTCATAACTGGAAATTGAGTTATACAGCTATGCACTCTACATTGGCAACTTCAAATTATGAATAGGTAAAGTATGGAGTCCAAAGCATAACAATTTTTCCAAGATATTCATATGTTTGTGTACACAAGTAAAGATGACTTATTTGGTCACTTCCATTTCTCAAGATTCAGCTGTATAGCGTATCAATGATGATTTTGCAATGAGTTCTCAAGGATGATTTGAATGAATAGAATCAATGTCACAAGTTGAAAATTTGAAATTAGAAGGTCAAGATCATTAGATCACATAATGTGAATTGTGGCTTTGAGACTTAAAATAATCATTTTTTTATCCTAGTATGCAAATGAGATTTCCTTCTTGACTGTGGTAATTGCCATGTTCATTATCGATGCCTTAACAGATGCTATGACGTTAAGATATTAGCCATTTAAAAAAATAGTTTTTATAATATGCTGCTCAAGTTAACAAATTTATACTCGATAACTACCACCACACAGCTTTGGACCCCTTCACAAGTGAAATTTTTTCTTGATTTAAGCGCGTTTGCCAACATAAAAAAATTCAATCTTTCCATACCAAACTCTACTGAGACAAAGCGTTCCGCAAAAAATTTTGGGCAAACAAATGAAAAAGTAAGATCTCACCGCCAGCAATCGTGTAACACCAAACATAATCAGCAGAATCTAATTGCTCGAAGCCTAAGAATCCGATACATTTTTGCTCTTCCATTCAAAGATGGTAAAACAACCCAAAGAATGCATTGTCATTAAAACCAGCAGCAATGAAGTACAGAAGAGCAAGAAAATACCCCTAGATGATACCATTCCAAAAAATGATAGTGACGCTCGCTGGCGTTTAGACGAATCATCTCTTGATGAAATTGATAGCAATGCTAATCTACCGACTTCCAAATTTAATGTGCTTTCACGAATGTATGCTCAAGATACGTCAGGAATGTTATATGAAGCTATTGTTCGAAAGATGATGTATGGTCCTGTAGACAAAAAGTTTGAAGCAAAAGATTTAAATACTAAAGATGTGCAGAATGATACAAATAACGATAATGACAATGATAATAATAATAATAACGATGACGATGACGAGGAAGAAGAACAGGAGCATGCATGGCATTACTTTGTACATTATTTTGGATGGAATGTGAAATGGGATATGTGGGTGACAGAGGATACACTCTTTGAGAGCTGTCCTGAAACGAAAGAATTGGCAAAAAATGTAAAGGCAGCCTTAAAGAAAAAAGGAAAAAATGTTTTATTCAAAATACAAGAATTGCAACGAGAATTTCGCTTCGAAGAAAAAAAGCGAAAATTTCCAGAATTAGCGTCAGCAGATGATCAAAATGAATCAAAAGGTCAAATAGAAGATGGAAAAAATGTTGTTGATTCAGCAGCAGCAGAGAAGCAGAGTAAAAAAAAGACAAGTCGAGCTAAATTGAGAAAATTGCTTAAGGATGATTTAGAATTACCAAGAAAACAAGCTTTGGCAGATAGAATTCAGCTCCCTTTTGCTCTAAAGAAGGTAATTATAACAAACATATTTTGTAAACACACAACGTATCAACAATCTCACCCTGGTTCGACTCGGTTACTGTATAAAGGTTCTAGTCGATGAGTGGGAAATAATTTCTCAAACAAAGAAAGTACCAAATTTACCTACAACAGTATCTATAAAAACTGCCCTTGACCAGTATCTAGAACATAAATTACAGGACTTGGCAACAAGTCAAGACGCGATTTGTCAAAAAGCATCTTACAAGGATAAAAAGAGACAAGAATTTTATGATATGGTAGGTGGTATTACCAAATACTTTGATGAAGTAGTAGTGAATCATTTACTGTATAGACAGGAGATTGCCCAATTCGATATGATGCAAAAAAAGATACGTTTTAAACATATGAAAAAATGCGAAATTTATGGCTGTGAATACCTATTACGACTTTTAGTTCGTTTACCTAGATTGTTGGAAGAATCAGGTTCCACGGCAGATGAGATGGAATTACGGAAGGTTTATGCCATGATTGGAGATTTGGTGCGATACCTACAAAAGAATCAATTTCTATTTTTCAAACAAACCTATAGAAAACCCAAGTTAGGTGAAGCGATGGAAGATGAATCCTTTGGACTTCCGGTTTTGACAAACCAAAAGAAAACTAAATCTACAAGTACTGATACTAACACAACTAGTGATGAAAGCAAGAGCTCAAATCCGACAAATGGCAAAATAAAAAGCATGTCAGTGTCAAAATCTAAAGTTGCAACAATGAATCCTTCCTCCAAAACGACGGCTAGTAAACAAAAAAGTAAATCTGCAAAGGCTTCTTCCACTAAGAAGGTCAAAGCTACACCGAAACAGAAAGCCAAGAATACAAAGCACAAACTGAAATCTAGGGCAAAACTAAAAAAATGAAATTAATTGAAAGGGATCCAAAGAAAACATAGACATAAATTAATACTAGAAACATAGAGAATTACATTCCTATTTGAAAACCTCAATCTTCTTATAAAATAGATGTTGGCATTAAAAAAATCGAATCTGAAGAACGCACACACTTTCTTTTCTATTGGCTACTTTTGAAACTGTTTTCCTTCCCATTTATCAATCTCATCCTGATGCAAAGCTTTATATTTTTGCCATTCTTCTTCCGAATTATTAACAGCCAAACAATCATTCACCTTCTTGAAGAATGGTCGACAAGTCCAAACCACCATAAGACCATTTTCTTGGGCGCATCTACCAAAAGCTTGAACTTGATCTTTGCATTTTGCCAATGCGATTTCTTTTAATTCTTTTCGTAATTGATGTTCCGCAAACTTTTTAAAGGATAAACGAGAATCTCTACCTGAATCCTTGATGCGTGCTTTTGCTTCATCTGTGAGGAGACTACGTGGATCATCGGGATTGGAAGATGGAGAGGACATTTTTCGTATTACCTATATATAAGATGGATTGGATGGAGTTTGAAGTATATATCAATTATAGGAATGAGATTTGGATGTGGTGGTTTGACTAGATGATTGCGACCAAAATGAAAGTAACAATGGTGTAGGAATATGACTCACAGGAGATAAAGATGAGTGCATCTCATCTTTCATACATTGTAGATATTTGCCCAACACCCCATCAATTTTTTTCTTTTTACGATGAAAGATTTCGGAATCAGAAACCCGGATGTAAACATGTCTATAAAATCTACAGCTTTGTTTCTACGCAGAATGGTAATCGCAAACAACACAAAGACAAATACATAAAGCACTTGTTGTGCCGACAAATAAGAGTGCAAGCAGAGCCGTATATACAATCATGGTGGGAAAAATGGATTTTACAAACGCTCCTCCCAAAATGGGTTCTGTGATCCGTGGACAGGCACCTGTGACAAGTATCTCTTTTCATGATGATGGTGTACACATGTTTGTGGCATCGGAAGAAGATTCCAAACTTCGGTTAGTCGATTGTCATAAGGGCACCTCTGACGAGCCCGCTATTCGGTGTGAACGAGAAGGTGTTCGTCTTGTCTCTGCTACGTGAGTATTTTTATTATGTTTATTTACTTTTGAGATGTGCGTGAATCTCAGAAGAGAATGAAGTTTCTCATGTTGGTATTGATTTACTTTGTGTTGTTCTTAAAAGACATCATAATTATAGCGTCTTGATTGCCGGAACGGGAAGTCAGGAACAACAGGAACAAAAGCACGCTATCAACTATCTTTCCATGTATGATAATAAACTTCTTCGAACTTTCCGTGGACATGTCGGTGACATTGTAGATTTGTCAATGAGTCCAGTCGATGATAACTTCCTTAGCTCGAGTAAAGATCGAACTGTCCGTTTGTGGAATTTACAACAAGCTGGTTGTCTTGGAAAATTAGAATTACCTCCAACAGTGGAAGGTGCTCCCAGAGCCACTTTTGATAGTACTGGTTTAGTCTTTGGAGTTACGGCGGCCATGGCTGCTGGTAGTGGACACGTGAGTTGTTTTTTATATTTTTATATCCACTCTTTTTTCAATCATCTCAATCATTGTAATTTGAATTTACTATCTCTCTCTTCTTGCAGCTAATTCATTTGTATGATGCTCGTAAATATAGTGGTGGAGCATTTGCAGAACTAAAACTCAATCAAAGTACAATCGAAAAATCCATGCACAATAAAGGCTTTGCACCGGAAGTTTCCCTGGAATTAAGTAAGGCTGAGTGGACATCCATGAAATTCAACACACAGGGAAATAAATTCTTAGTTACTGCCAAAAAAGGTGTAGGTCTTCTTTTGGATGGGTTTGATGGAAATGTCACAGAAGTATTTGTTGGTGAAAGTTTGAGTGGAGACCATGCTCCATCGGCACCCCTGGCGGCTTGTTTCACAGCCGATGATCGGAATATTCTTGGTGGATGTGAGGATGGAACTGTTTGTTGTTGGGATGCTAATAATGGTAGATTGTTGCACCGACTTGAGGGCCATGTGGATCGAGTTAGTGCTGTTGCGTGTAATCCAAAACTAGCTATGGTGGCGAGTGCTTGTACAAACACTGCATTATGGATATGGTAATTACGCTTTTATACCTCCTACTCCACAGAAAGATGTGAATATGTTTTGAAGAATCCTATTTCTGTATTTCTTTTCCAGCGCATAAAACAAATTACAATGTATACAATAGAGAATTTAATTATAGAGTCAAGCTTTGCTCTCTCTGTACTTCTCTCAAATTCAAATTGTATACTGAAATATAGAATAGTATCCTATAGGTATGGAACTACAAAAGACAAACGTAATATTAAGAAAATTTATTTGCGGAAATATGTTTGAATTCTAACTCATCCCATCTTATCGTTTTGCTGTGTGTGAATAAGTACATGAACACGAAAGTTTTGCGATAATATTACGCCAAAAAGGATATTGATTTTAGGAAATTTTTATGCATATGAATCTAGAACGTGCCATGAAATTTTGCAAGAACGACATGTAGTCAAATGAGAAGATGTTTGCTGTTTGCTGTTTTCCAACGGATTCATTATCCCCATTGATCAGCTTCGTTGGCTTCTTTCCACTTCGTAATTGACTTTTGTACCTCTATATAGTTTTTGAAAATAAAATAAGAAGAAATGAGAAATTACTGAAAGATGAAACATGATGAAGAAAAAAACAAAGGCAATGAAAATCATCGGAGTACATAGTTTACTTCTAAAAGAACTCACGCGTCGTTAAATGATCTGTTTCATTTTGAAGATCTTCGATAGCTGCAGATAGAGCTTCCATAGGGGCTGTTGTACTAGATGTTGTCTGAATTTTGAGCTTGAGGGAATTGATGAGAGGGTGAGGAAGCATGTATCCTGCGAAACGTACTTTAGGATCTCGAAGAAGTTGCATCCGCAACAAATTTCCCACGGTATGGTCTTCTTTATTAAATATGAATGTCCCTGAGTTGCTCACTTTAGTATCAGGTGTATATTCTATCTTTGTCTCTCCATTGTCTTCATCGAGAAGGAAGGAAGCCGAGCGTTCTGGTGCGTTCATTGCTAGGTCTGAGGAACTGAGTGCGGCTATCGAATAAACTTTGTGTGATGGCAGGAAACATCGTACAGCAATATAGCTCCTATTATCACAATACGTAAGCTACAATTAGAACATACGTAAATGAACAAAAAACCTGAACATTTTTTTAATTGAGAAAAGCTAAAAAAAACCTTGAAATAATGAATTGTTATCTCTCAAATGATCTCTATATTTATTTATATGTAGTGTTTTATCAAAAAGCTCTTAAAAATCATATTTATATGGGTTACAGAACTGATGAATCTCAGTGACCAATTGAGCAGTGACTGCAACATTCACAATTCACACTACCTGGCAATTTACAATCGGAACTCAAATCTCTTAAAGCTTGGTCCCTGTTCCAGCATAATTCTTCTGGTACATCCCCTGTAAGATAATTCATGCTCAAATGAAGAATTTCTAATTTACGCAATTGACTTAATTCACTTGGGATTGTCCCCGTAAAATTATTTGACCACAAAATCAATTGATTCAAGTTTTGCATTTGTCGAAAAGAAGATGAGATTGTTCCTGATAAGAGGTTCACTCCAACATTGAGTAGTTTCATATTCAGAGATCGTAGTATGGAATTAGGCAGTGTTCCATTCAGTTTGTTAAAGCCTACATTGAATTCTTCCAAAAGATCTTTCCGAGCCCAAAACTCTGGAATTGTTCCTGTCAAAAGATTGCTTTCTAAGCGCATCTGTTCCAGGTTTTTCAAAGAATTTCCTAATGATACGCTCAAAGTTCCTTCGAGATTATTGAAAGACAGATCAATTGATTTCAGGTTTGGAACTCGAAAGAGTTCTTCCGGAATGTGACCTGTCAATTCATTAGGTCCAAGATCAATATTCACGAGGCTCGGTACGAATATTGAAGGCGGTATGACTCCTTTTATCGCATTGTGCCCAAGATTTAGATTCCTAATTTTTTGAAGGTGTGATAGTTCCATAGGTAATACACCCACAAGTCTGTTGTGACAAAGGTCAAGACTTTGAAGTTTTTGAAAATTCTCAATATTTGATGAAATAGTCCCTATCAATTCATTTCTTGATAATCCCAAAGAAGTGAGATTCGACAAGAAATACAAATCTAATGGTATTGTTCCACGAAGTTCATTATTTGCTGGAAATGTGATTGGCGATAAGTTAATGCCCAAATTAGATTCAATGATAATTATTGACAAAAGAATTTCTAACTTACCAATATTTAGTTTCGAAACGTATCCATAGGAGTCACAAGAAACACCATACCATTCACATTCACTTGCAGAGCTGAGAAAGTTATATTTTAAAACTCCATCTGCTGTCACATAGCATGTTTGGTTTTGCTTTATTGATGAGGCTCCACAATGTTTCCACCTATGAAATTTCTTGTCATGACTAATAGTAGTGGAAAAATAAAGCGATGCAAGGGAATATCTTTGGATGAGATAAGGATCATGCGCTGTTATATTTCTTGCATCTCCAGAAATGATCCAAAGTGCTGCTCGATACTGTGTAGTTCTATCATCAAATAGAACATGTTTACCAGTTACATTTGAAAGTTTCTGAAGAATCATCTCTGCTCGACTGTTTTTTGGAACCAGGTGTGTTTCAGCAGTAGGTGATAAGATAGGTTCAATCTCTGTTTCATTTGTTTCTCCGAATGATTTAGAATTAATCATGTTATGATTTTGCAACTTTAGAACCGAAATATAGGCAACGGTTGAGATTAAGATGAATAAAGGAATCCAGAATACCGTAAGGAATCTTTTACATAGAATTCGTGCACTGGATCTTCGGCTTGTCTTCGATAGAGATTCTTCAAAGCTATCTACAGACGATGAACTTGTTTCGGTTGTTGCAGAGTCATAAAAATATCGCTTTAACGAGGTACTTAAATTGTTGCCTTGAATATTTTTGTTCGAGACTTTCTTACTGAAACTGGCAAAATTATTATATTTGTCTGTTGAAATTGATGGTGATAGAGGTAAACTGTTGTATGAATTGATTTCAGAAGCATGAAAACTAGACACAGATGACAGTGGAAGACTTTTGTATTCTGAGCCCGATAGGGACGATTGATAGTCCGAATCATTTGCAGCATGTACTTTTTTATAATCTGATTGATATCTTATTGGTCTCTCAGTTACATCTCTGTCTGATATGTATTGGTTTCGTGAAGTAAGAGGCAAGCTAGATTGTACAGATGTGTATGCAGATAATTCATCACCATTACTCTCAATTTTATTCTGGCTGTTGTGTAAGCTTTTTCTTGAAATAGAAGTTGGTGTTAAACTTTCCTTTATCTTCGATGTAATTTTCACTAAATTCTTCATCCCATTCTTTAAGTTTTTTCTTTCTCTTTTTAGTTTTGTTGGAGTCATACTTTTCCGAGGTGAATTAGTATATTTCCGAATGAAGTCAGTAATTTCATCATCGTCAAATTCCTTTGTTATCCATACTTTCTTTCTTTTCAACAGCCTTAACTCCAGCGCCTCCATTTCTGCTTCTTCATCACTACTAGTCAAACAGCTACTGTCAGATTCATGGCCGTTTTCAACATCACAACTATTTTTTAGGGATTCACTCTCCTTCAGAAATGGCAATGTTTCCCTCGTTGATAATGACTTATCTCTTGAAGGCAATATTTTGTCCTGCATTATACATTTTTCCTGTTTGGCTGTTTTGCCTTCAGTTCCAAAAGATCCTAAAAGAGCCACTAAATCTGCGTTTTCACTCCCAATGTCTGACATTTTTCATCGGTTCGAAATGTTTCTTGTGTGTTTTCAAAAGTACAATATTCCGAAAAAGTGATCCATAAATGAAAAATGTCGCTACTTTTGTTTTGTTTACTTTAAACATGTTTTAATTAAAGAACTTTATTTAGAGTGGAATTTTCCGCGAAAATCTAATTGTGAACGTTCGTAACCCTTAGTATTATGTTTCCTCCATAGGAAAATTTTGATTACATTTTCGATCCTGTTCAAGACAGAAACTTCTTCTTTGGTTTTATGTCACTGTGATAAAAATTATCTATACTTTTGATTATCTTTAATTCATTTGAATGAAGCAATTGGTATGCTGAATTAATCAATTCTCTATTTCTCACCTCATATGAGGAAGAAAAATGTTGCTAAAATATGAATCTCTCTATATACAAGATTCGTATTGTATTCAAATTAGATTGAAAATATGACCAATGAACCTCATGGATCACTTTTCTACCGGGTTCTTACAATTCGATTTAATCGAAATTCAACGCATCATCTCCATCAAAATCGAAATCGTCCTCTCCAAGCATAAATGCTAAATCATCATCCTCGGTATTATTATGAATTGATAAGGCAGCTTGGGTAACCTCATCAATTTTATTCTCTCTATTTTTCTTCGATGCAATGCCTTTTTTATGGGAGGAAGAATTCGTATGCAAATCTAAACCCATTCCCATTGTATTTAAATTTCCACTCTCTACTACCATTGTTTCTGATTGATTCTTCTTCTTCTTTTTCGATTTTTTCTTTCTTTCCTGCTCTTCCATAAGTGCCTTTTCTTTTGGATCTAGCCATAATTCAGGATGCTTGTAACATAATGCGTCAGTTTCATCAAATTCAATACCTTCTGGGGTCTTACCATGATTGTCCATCCAGGGTTCATACATAACTTCGTCGTCCTCAATAACTTCAATTATTTTAGAAGCATCAGAAGATGAATTATTATATGATTTTGATTTTGACTTATTTTTTGATGCATCTGGTCGTATTTGCAAAACAAGCTGCTTCAATACAGTCATTACTTCGGAGACTTCATCTCGCCGGTACGGTTCATTCTTATGTTCTCTAGCTTTGAATCGTCTTTGAACGACACGTTTCATCGGAGGTGTCATACCTGAATGAAAATAGCTTGGAAATTCTTCTATTTTGTAGTCTTTGGTTCCTTCTGCTTCTTCTAAAGCTTTTCTGTTTTCATACACAATCAACATCTGACCTATATCAGCACACTTGTAATACATAGAATGATCGTATGTTTTTTGCACTTCTAATGGACAAGGTAAATTGACCAGTCGAGCTGGATATGTTTTTTTATCGCATTTAAATTCCCACAAAGTAGACCCATTTTCGGTTGGTTGGCAATGCACACCCTCTAAATCAGAAATTTGGCCCTCTTTTGTATTGGTGGTTGCCGCTGGCATGGGAAGCAGTATTCCCAAGTCGCTAGCATGTTTGCTACGATAGTCTTTTTGTTCTTGTTTACTTTTCTCCACTGCTGCAGTTGCGACTTTTTCCCCCGTCGAGACAATTTTTTTCTTGAGAGTTTGAAGAAGTTGTGGAGGTAGCACTCGAAGCGTCAAGACACGGTCTCTGATGTTGTCAGCCATTTTTATTTTCTCTATGAATCCCAATTCAGATTGATATTAATTTTTACAGAATCTTCTGATACACAGTAAATATTGACAAAAATAAGTACATAGCGAAAAACTAATTAGAATAGGTACAAGTCGTATTTTTTTGCAACTGGGAGTGCAATTGTGTAGACACCAGTAGATTAATACTACGCTATTATTCTGTAAAACATTTCGTGTTGTAGTCAAAATCATGCATGAACAATTATTTTTCATGTCCTCAAACTTCACATGGAAAGAAGAAGACGAGCAATATTTTTGGAGGTGTTGATGCATTATGAACAAGTTTCTCAATTGAAAACATTTCCTTCTTTGCATAATAGTATTAAAATGCAAAGATTGGACAGTTTACCAAAGAAACATAAAATCATATATTTCTGGTTGTGCATCGTTTCATTGGCATGATAATTTTGGTTAGTGAAAGATAGGCTATTTCAATGAATCAATCCAATTGTGTGTAAGTTCTATCTTAATTCAGCAATTAATTGTGGACGATCTACTTGAAAATATCTTTAGGTATTATACTTATTCTCCAGTCATCGTCCGTCAATATGTACTAGTGTCAATAAATAACTCATAATTTATTCAACCAGTAATTCGATTTGAAAAGGATTCATGAATAACTACCTTAGTTTACAAGTTTATATTTACAAACAAATTAATAATAGTTCATGAACAACTGGTGTAAATTAGTGAATTTATTAAACTTAAAGTTGAATGTATTAACGACTGTTATACTTGTAGATGACAAATTACAGTTG
>Ga0209092_10002079_pt1 | contig 18787 bp, 14 predicted proteins | sample FraStrMetagenome_FD_187446 | JGI IMG/M metagenome (GOLD analysis project Ga0209092, IMG submission 187446) | Marine eukaryotic phytoplankton communities from Arctic Ocean - Fram Strait ARC3M Metagenome (SPAdes) (version 2) | ecosystem: Environmental > Aquatic > Marine > Oceanic | place: Fram...
GAACGATATTAATGAATTATGTTTGAATGCATAGGCCGTATCTACACTCCCATCCGACGAAATCGTGTTTTTTCGATGTGATGAATTGTTTCGTGAAGCTGTTCTGCTGTAAATTAAAAAATATGAGGATGTCACGTTGTCGCTGTAAAAGTAAGAAGCGGCTTAATAAGGAGTCTGAAAAACATGCCAATCCTCAACAGGTTGAACATTAGTAGATGCAATTTCTAGAGGGAATATGATGAATCTATGTGGCCAGTAAACCTAAATGTAAGAGAGTATTTTTGGATATCACTAGTACTGCTTCAGCTTATAAATGAATTTTATAATACTTGTAAAGAAAATACAGCAGCTCATTATTGTACTTTTCGATTTCTATTTGTTCTTTGAAGATTTTTAAAATGATGAAAGCTGCAACTTTTTCTCTTTTTCACTTTAATCCAATCAAACACAAATATATTTTACAAGTCTTCTTATCAATTTCAGTATACAAGAATACTGATGTTGGATGCAAGAAAAGGTAGAACGAATTTTGAACAGCAGATCAAAAAAACAAATCAAACGCATATCCTTTTTTTGACAAAAGCTACAAATAGTAGTCAGCAGGAGTAAACTCATTTTGAGGATTTTTTTGATCGTCATGAGTAAATACTTAGCCATCCGTTGATATCTGTAATCTGTATTTAATTTCATTTATATATATAAATCTTATATTATTATTAATGAGATGAAGAATTTATATAGCGTGAGAACTGCTATATAAGCAAAACATTTGTTTTTTAGATACGTTGAATCTGGTACAGAACAGTATCTATTTAAATATGAATAAGCGTGAATGATTCTAATATGAATTAATGGAGAATTTCTATGTCATTATTCTAGATATCATTTCTTTCCAACAAAGTTACATTTGAATATAAAAAGCATCATCGATGCAACAATAAATTTATCAAAGATATGAAGCATTTCATGGATTTGTTGAGCTCTGCAGCATTGTCTTTTACGGTGTCTGGAAATACTGGAATCGCTCCATTCCTGACACTGTTCTTGGTAGGAGCAATAGAGAAATCGAATCCAGACATTTTGAACATGGGAGAAATATTGGAGAACCTTCTTTCATCATGGCTTGCTCTGGTATCTCTTGCAATTCTATCTATATTGGAATCCATTGGTCATTGCATTCCAGTTGTGGATGAGCTTATGGATAGTGCAGTGACGTTTATTGTTCCTGTGATGAGTATTTTGGGATCCTTAAGTACCTTTGGGGTGCTAGCATTGGTAGAAGAAGAAGGCAGTGATGATGCAAATAACCAACGTGAACTTCTGTTGGGTACCCTGGTCTCAGGAGCAATGATTAGTTTTCAAATTTTTGTTGTTCTTATAGGGGTTGGATTGGCTCTAAGTATGCATTTGTTCAAAATGCTCGTTCGATTGGCAGGAGAAGGTTGGCTCACCCAGATCTTAACAATTGGTGAAATAACATTTGTTGCCGCAACAATTTTAATAGCAACTTATATACGACCAATGGCTTTGATTACAGGGGGTTTTATTGTATTTGCATCTGGATATAGTTTTAAGAAAAGATATATGGAAAGAAGAACAATCGATGAAAAAGAAGAAACCGAACACAATATCGTTGTTAGTGAAGATGATCACGTTGGTGGAGAATATGTAAGTGTGAATGATGTTGAAGAAAATCAGCAAGGAAAAAGACGACCTGATATAAATAATCCTGAGGTCACAATGTAGTGTCATTTGCTTTCCAATGAATGCATTGCTCAGTCTAGCTCATGAACAACATAACTTGTCACGTATGCAATATGAATGGGAAAAGCATTCTATGCAGGTTTTTTAACTTCAAAACTTTTTTTACTCGTGCTTTGGGCACATTATTCTTCGACGTTACAATGAGTAATATTTTCATAGATATGATGATGATACCTTACAAAAAATTCTAAATGTAAATTAAATTTGTATAATAAGTGATTTCCCAATACTATCTTGTTTGAAATCTATTATCTAAATACTTTCAGATTTCGTTAGCATTCACCACAATCTGTAATTGTTACTGAACAATGAGGAAGTGGTTTGCTTCCTTTATCTGTCTCAACTATACTTTCAATCAAATCAACAATATCTAGCCCGTCAATTACCTCTCCAAATATGACGTGCTTCCCATTTAGATATGAAACAGGTTTCAAAGTAATAAAAAATTGGGATCCGTTTCTATTTGGACCATTATTGGCCATACTCAATAATCCACGTTTAGAATGCTGAAGAAATGGAGTTTCATCTTTAAAGTTTCCCCACAAATCACCATGAGACGTCCCGGTGTATATACTTTCTCCACCGGTCCCATTATGCTTTGTAAAATCCCCACCTTGAATCACAAAACCTGGAACGATACGATGGAAAGTACAATTTTTGTAATGAAGTTTCCTCCCTGTTTTACGAGACTTTTGTTCTCCTGTGCATAGAGCACGAAAATTTTCTGCTGCTAATGGTGTTTTATCAGCATATAACTGGATGACAATCCTTCCAGCTGTATTGGTTTCTTTGGTTCCATCGGGTCCTATACGAACATCCAGAAAACATTTAGGTCCTGATCCTTCTGGTAAGGGATAAGGAGGTGATGCATATTTGGCATGGAGTTTTTGGAATAAAATATCCTCTTTCCCTTTGAAAGTTTCTAATGTTTTATCAACAGAGGTAAGTTTGGATGGATTATGTTTCGTATAAAACGCAATTAATTTTTCTTTGTAATTCAAAGTGTTTGCAGATGAAGCGGTGGGTGTAACAGTAGAAGTAGGGAGGGACGAAGTTAACGCATCAGTTGTAGTTGGCAGGGGTAAAGTGTGGCTTGTGCTACTTTTTTTAGTATTAAAAGCATTCGTAGTATTACCAAAAGGCGAGGCGTTAGTACCTGTTGCACCAAATATAGTAGCTTTTGAAGCTGTTTCTAAAGTAGCAAATGCAGAAGGTTTATTACTAGACGGTGAGAATATGTTCGAGGTAGTAGAAATAGATCCAAAAGTGCTGCTCGAAGATTCCGTTGTAAAAGCCGACGTAAATACGTTGGAATCTTTATTTACATTGACTTTCGCAAATGTCGAATTCGTGTTCTTTTTAGATGAGCTATTATCAGCTGTCAATGATGAAGTTGAAAATTGAAAGTTTGGTTTATACTCAGTTTGTGAGGCTTGCTTAGTTGTGTTCGATTCAATGGTAGATTTGGAAGACGAGTCAAATTTGCTTTCAAAAGAAAAGTCAAAATGATTAGAAGAAGGTTTTGGTTCGAATGAAAATGGTGATCCGAAAGGATTTCTTTTCTTTTTTTCAAGCTTTGTTTTTGATTTATAATTTTTCTCATTGTCATCGTCATTTGTTTCATCCTCAATTTTTGATGAGTTTTGATTCAACGTCAAATTTCCGAAGCTAATATTATTAGAAGTATTGAATGTTTTTTGAATTGGAGTTGATACTGTAGATTGAAACGACGAAGTGGAAGAAATTTGAGAGTTGGTTGTTGGCATTGCAAATGGACTTTTGGGTTTGTCAGATTTTGGCCTGAAATTGGGTTTGCATAATTTAAAGAAAGCTGGGTCTAATTGAAATCCTTCGTCTACTTTTTTATCCTCCTCCTCATCTTCTTCTTGTTGCATCTTAATGGAGTTAGATGAAGTTTTCAATGATGACTTGGTTGGAGGTAATGATGAGTTTGACGTATTCGATTTGGTTGATGAGACAGGATTTATTAAATCATCTACCGGTTTAGCCAGAGACGTTTCAGGCGTATTTTGTGGTCCCAAAAATGGAGTCAAGGGTGGCGGTAAATCTATTAACGGAGAACGTGGTTTCGACTTATATGCCTTCCATGCATCTCGCGCTCTTTGATACCGTCGGAGTTCATGTTTTGTGCTAGGCGACAAAAATTCCTCTTTCGTTGATTCACTAGTTAATGATGTTGAGTTCGGTTTTACGACTGAATCGCTATTGATGCTTGTCATGACGATGCAATGCAAATATTTGTTTGCTTCATAGAATGTCGTTTGTGTGAAGTGAAAATAATAATAATTATAAAAACTCAATGGAAGATCATTTTTCAATACCTAACGATTTTTTCATGTTTGTGTAGTTTTTTCTACGTGAAAAAATGAGATCTTGATGCTCGCATATTTATATGGAGAAAGTACGTACGGATACTAAGGAGAAGGATACTCAAAAATATCGCAAACCTGAGCATCATTCATATCAGCATTACTTGAGTTGATTGGCAATCCTAGAGTGCAATCTAGTCTTCTTATGTATGACCGATAAAGAACATTAATTGCCCACCCCAACATAAGAATAACTGCTTCATCTTTTTCGTTTCCATCAGATATAGACGTTAAAATAAAAAGCAGTCACCATGTCAAAACGCCCGTTGTCAATGTCAGAGTTGACCAGCAAAAAGGCCAAAAGTGATAAAAGTGCAGGAGCACATTCAGGCAGATCTTCTTCTTCCAAAATTCACAATCCCTTCATGTCACAGCCTATCCTTAATCCTCAGCAGGTATGATTTTCTTTGAATCCATATTCATGTTCGCTTTGAAATTTCATTCTTACTCAACATTACTAAATGACAAAATTATATTTATATTGTTGCATTGTAAAATGCAGGCATTATGTCAATTTTTACTCACGGCACGTAACGACGCCAGAAAATTATTGGTACGAAGAGGGGAATCTCTGCCAGCTTCGAAACCTTTTGTAGAAATTGAAGCACGAATTGGAACAATCAAATCTCCCTTAGGTCTAAATGATATGAGAATTTTATCATCAGGTCCTAAAACTATGTCTATTAAAGACAAACAGACAGTTGTGAATGCCTTTCTCATCAATTCGTTTTCAAATCAATCTCCCAATAATAATTCAAATGGGACTGCATTTATTGGAGGTATTACTAGATCTCACTTTACAAAATGGACGGCAGCAGGATTGGCTGAACCCGGTCCCATCACACATTCCTTTGGAATGAAAAATTCCACAGAAGAAATCAAAAAGAATGTTAAACAAGGGGCTTTGAAAGAAACCGAAATGGTAGAAACAGTCTATGGAGGATATCCCAAAAATCAGCGCTTATGTTTCCCTGGAGAACATCCATTGTCCTCCTCAGCTTTACGGAAGTTACATAGTCAACATAAATCACCTCCCAGAGGAAAAATGGAAACGAAAGAAAAAATGACTAATATGGATATTGCTTTACCGTCTGCACCTTATGATCTACGTCTTACTCTAGCTACTGAAACAGTTACAGATCTCAATGTGATGGAACCTCCTGTTGGATATACGGCCAAACGTCTCAAACGAAGACGGTCGTATTCCTTTAAATCCTTTGCGTGGCAGTTAGATATCACAGAAGTTTCCAACGCAGATGATGCTCAGAAAAAACATACAATGAATGAAGCAGATGCAAATGATGATAGTGTACTATTTGAACTAGAAATGGAATTGAATGCTACGCAAACACTTAAATTAGTCAATTCTCCAGATGGGGAAGTCAGTCACAAAATGTGCTGGACTTTGGCTCAACAACTATGGTACATGTTGGGTCAAATAAATGCCTTATCAGATATACTGGAAGTTGATTCTTATATCCAACCACATCCTGACAATCAGGCTGTGAAGTTGGCTCTTGCACAATGCGGAGCCTTGAAGACTTTCATGAATTCTAAAAAATGGAGTCCTGCTATCCATTCTAATCCAGATGATCAACAGCATCTAACGCCTAAATCACATCCTAATCTTAAGTTTATCGGTTGCATGCCTGTCAACTTTTCTCGTCACAATATTGAAGAAGTGCAGCGTGCCGAAGGTGGGTATTTTCTTAGTGAAAAAACAGATGGAGTGAGGTATTTGATGATTTTTACTGGTAAATCAATTGTATTAGTAGATCGAGCTATGAAAGGAAACCAACCCATCGTTCGTGCAAACAATGGAACCTCTCCTGAGAAAAATTTAGAACCATTTGCTCATATACTACCTCTTATTCAACCTGGTACCGTCCTCGATGGAGAAGTAGTCATCAATCGCAAGTTTAGACGGCCTATCTTCATCGTCTTTGACGTGATGTGCTGTGGGATGGATCCAGTGTTACACCTCAACTTTGCCGATCGCTTGAAACATTTACGTCAAGCTAGTTTCCGTACCAAGACTGCGAATAAGGATATGTTTGCGTCAACGTCAGATCTAAAGAACCCTCATTTAGCACTTCCATTGGTGCGTAAAAATTTTGTCCAAAGGATGGATTTGGATAATTTGATATCTCATGTTGTCGAAGAACGAGGACTGCGTTCCTATACCAATACGGATTTTCACAATCATTTGACGGACGGAATAATTTTTCAACCGAATCGGCCATATGTACTTGGAACAGATATTCATTTACTCAAATGGAAATATCTAGACACGGTCACAATTGATGTTGAGATATTACCTCAATTTGATTCTGGCAACGGTTATAATAAAAATAATGCTTCAAACTTGCGCGTTGGAGTGCTTGGAGAAGAAGGTACCATGGTAGATATGTCTAGATTTGTTCGTCTCCCTACAAGTGAACTTTTACGTCTTGAAGCTGATCGTAATGAAACTAAAGCAAAGATAGCTGAAGTAGGATTTAATCCAGAAACCGGAGAGTGGTATTATTTGACCATGCGACCTGATAAGATTGCTTCCAATCATATAAGTACCGTTCTTGGTACATTGATGGAACTTGCAGAGAGCCTAGGAGTGGATGAATTGAGGTATAGAATGAGCGTAAGAAGTGGTAGCAGAGATACCTACAGGAAAGACGTTAGGCGTATGATGAAGCAGCTATTGAGCCATCAAAGGCAAGGAAATGCAAGTGGACGATGAAATATGCTAATATTTCTGAGAAATAATCACAATTTAAAACTCTACTTTTCAAACTATTACATTTAATCTCGTTACTCTGTACCATGCCAATCAAAATATATTTTATGGTATCATGACTTTGTCTGTTGAACTCTGCTGGTACTAAATCAGGAACGATCAACATTTGTAAATACTATTACATATCTTTTTTGTCCTCCTCCGATATGATTTGCTTTTGCATATCCACAAAATGTAAAATTCGCCTAGAAATGGGATAACTCACCGCAACACCCAAGACAAACCATTGCAAGAGAATTCCATTTCTCAACTGAAGATACTTCTGACAAACACTTACCAACATTAATGATTCTACTACATGAGCTCCTACATAAACATACCATAAGTATATTACGAAAGAAGCAAAAGAGGACCGAGAAGAAAAAATGGAATCGATCATATTTTGTAGAAAGGGATGCATCTTATAAACAGATAAAATGATACCATCGTGCTTCAGAATGTGTGTTGAATAAGCCAAAGTGATCGCCAAAAGCAAAAGTCCCAATGCCATTGGATCAGTTAAGAGCCAGGAAGCATTTGGACTGAATATTTTATCGTGTATTTGGGTGATTCTTTTTCTACAAAAGAAATAGAAAAAACATTAAAATGATGCAAATAGAAAACGTATAGATAAATCTATTTTGGTGATATCAAATACTCACTTCAACTCTTTTGATGATTGCAATGGTGGATCAAATGGAAACTTAACGAGTTTTTCTTCAGATTCTTCATTATTGGAGAGGGTAAAAGAAATATCGCAACTTTCCAGAGAAATTGAATTCATACTAGAGTTGCTCAATTCCTTTCGTTTATCGGCAGAGTTTGTTAATGAAGCCTTCGCCATCGCGTAAAGAGTGATTTCATGAGCACCATTCATATAGTCACATATCTTTTTTGATGTTTCGGAAGAGATGTCACCGATTTTCACTTGCTTCTTGGTCTCCATGGTTCCGAATGATTTTGTTTGATATTGAGACAACAGCAGTCACGAGAATCTTGTTGGGAATCGTTTACGTGATGAACACGAACATGAGATATTTTTTATGTTAAAATATGTAGGCCAATATGTTTTGTATGGTACGTGTGACACGTAGAATTCAATTGCAAACACATACCTTTCATTTTAAGCATCTAAGAAGGTATTGTAGATCAATTCTCAATTGGATTGTATACATGAAAATCTTCAATTTTGAAGAAATTACATTTTTTGATCTGGTCTATGAAAAACAAATGCGACTTCTCTCTGGAGGGATGTAGAAATGTATTGATTCTAGAGAGAGTGGCTTCTAATGGAATGGATCATAGATTTAGATGTCATTCAAATGATTGTTATCCTTTATTTTGAATGTCAAGACCTATTGGGTTTTCTTAATCAGCAGCCATTTTATTTATCCTAGGAGGAGAAAATTTCACAATGCATTTCAACGAATTATGTGCTTGTGCAACAGAATATTTTTACAGTGATAACGGGATACTGAAGACTTCATGAAAAAAGAAATTGCAAATCAAAGATGTTACATACTGCGTAAATGAAGTTGGGTTAAATTCAAATGCTTTGAAAAATGTTCTCCTCTTCTAGTTTGAATCTTTTCCATGATTTGGATGTCACGATTCAACTATTTTTGGAGTAGGTGTCAACGATGAAAATTACCGCAGTCCTTTTTCCTGTGATATCAATACGGGGTGCCATCAAAGAAATTGTGAAGAAAACAGCTGACATCTACCTCATACGTACAATTTCAATGGGATCTCTAAAGAGAAACAATTCTCATCTTACTTTTGATGCAAATGCAATTTGGCTACACTGACTTTACCGCAGGTAACGTAAGGAAGGTAAGATAGTAAGAGGCAACTTTTACTATTTTCTTTCATGCCTTCTTATGACGACAACTTTTATTCCTTTGGCCACCAAGTGGTTTTGGTATTGACTTCGAATATTCATATGTATTGTATAGGAATAAGGCAAGAAAGATCTCATGAAATTACATTTGAAGAATCCAAGATGGATGCCCAAGCACCTACCATACTATGCTAAGAATTTTTCTACGGCACTTATAGATTTTCATGAGAATATTGAAGTCAAAGTTGTGCAATTGTCATAGACTTTTTCGTAATGTAGCACTGGGCTGTGATCAATACTTTCGCTTTTCTCTCTCTAATAATTTAAAATAGAGAGTTGAAAGTAATTTTCTCTGATTGAACGTGCACCAGTACAATTCTATACGAGCTGCTTTTTGTCGCACGCATTCTACAAGATATTTTTTCTGAAAAAAATCTCCCTCACCCTCAAAAATTCTGCTCCAAAGCTTTTCCTTGAAATGAATTGATCACCAACTTAAGATTTGGATAAAAAGAAAGATTCTTCACGACGAAAATGCTCTCTTCCCCACCAACCAGAATCAAATATTTTAAGCCAAGTGGCGTTGTATCGGGTCAAACACATAAAAGATTTCTATCTTTTCTTCCTAAAATGAAGCTGATACATGGGCCTCCCACTCATTTATTAGGATTCGGTGCAGTAACTTGTGGCATTATAAGTGTGGTTTCTATGATTCCAGATTCAACTCAAAATGAAATGGGACACTTAGAGAGAAAGGCTTCGTCTCATTATGATCATCATTTCTTTCGCTGATAAAAGATGCAAAAACGAAAAAAAATCGCCGGGATTACAGAGGTGTTTTGGCAGATGTGTAAATAGTATAACAGTATTGTATAATAGAGAAAGATGACGACTCAATTGCTATCCTCCAAGGACTATAGGAACATTCTTTAAAGATGAAAGTACATAAACTAAAGTTGATTCATTCGAATGAACATGTAGAAATATTTTTCCCCCTTGTTTCCAGATTTTTTTATTGAAAACGGTCCCTCAACTCCTCTCATATATTGCGTTTATTTTCATAAAAATTGGTTTGAGATGAAATTGAAATCGAACTTCATCAAACAAACGACTCAACATCATGTTTCACGAAAGATCTACTCTCCCATTATTTTTAATTTTACGACTAATTCGTTACAGGGTAAGATGGGATACGTCACAAAATCCTTTCTTTCGTCATCATGTGTTTTGTTTGGAATACAGGAATACTCTTTTTTGGCAAAAGAATTGAAATACAACACCATGAAGGCAGACAATAACAATATCAATACTGTGAAATGGATAGACATAGACAAAACTCGGTTCTACACAATCGGAACAGGAATGTATTCTGGACTCACAGTCCTGCTTCATCCCATAACTGTCATAAAAATTCGTCAACAAATTCTCAATGACACATCCAACACAAAGAATTCCAATACATTACAAAGAATAGCAGGATATTATAGAGGCCTCCCTATAGTATTGTCCATTGCAGTCCCGACGCGGGCACTTTATATTGCTGTTTTAGAGGAAAGCCGATTATTGATATCGAACAAATTGCGAAAAAGTGCATCCTTTGATTCAAACCAAAAGAATTCTTTTGGTTTTCAATTTTCTGAAACCACAATAAGTTCATTAAGCGGAGGAATTGCAGGTGGTATAGCCGGCGCAACGGCTCAATTGTTGGTAGTACCAATGGATGTTATATCTCAAAAGCAAATGATAGCTGTTGAAAATGTTCCAGCTCGTAAAGTTATAAACGAATTGATGAACTCTAACGAAGGTTGGAGAGGTTTATATAGAGGTTTTGGTATATCCATATTTAATGCTCTTCCTACAGGCTCAATCTGGTGGGCCACTTATGGTGGTATGCAAGAGCAACTGTCACAATTTCTTGGACCGACTCCAATAGGAATCAAAGATGGCAAGAATGGAAACAAAGCTTGTTATTGGAACTCTTTAATTAGGACTGGAGTAATTCAGTTTGGTTCCGGTATAAGTGCTGCAATAGTCGCTGGAACTATGACACAACCTTTGGATGTGATTAAAACTAGACTCCAAGTAATGGGTAGCAACCCTTCTGTATTGAACACTTCAGCATCAGGAAGTACTGCTTCTGCTCCTACAGTTTTGTCTGGATTATCAGCCTCTTCAGTTGTATTTGTGACTAAAGAATTGGCAACTACAGAAGGTATTTTCGGTTTTTTCAGGGGAACTGGTCCAAGAGTTCTAAGCATGGGGATTTGGGGAACAGTATTAAGTTCTGCTTATGAATATTTAAAATTTATATCCAAGATAAATTATAAGAGAGCATAAGCATGACCAGGATTGAATTTATTTTCTCTTGTTTAATTTTTGTGTTTTAGGACATTTTAAGAAAATAAATATGCGCATATAATGAAAAAAGTTATAGCTCATCGTTCCCTTTAAAATCATCAAAATCGTCTTCAACATAAAGGTGCTCAGGTTCCTCTCCATTTAAATATCTTTCCCAGGCAACCTCAATACCTTGTTCAAAATTTCTCGTATACCTTTCCATATCCCAGAATACATGCTTTGGTTCATCCATGAGTGCTGCTTCAATTACTTTTTCTCGCATTCTAGTGTAGAATTCTTTATCTTTGCCAATTTGAACTGCGATTTTTTCATATTCTTCGAGGCCTTCTTCGGCGTTCAACTCAGTGAGACCCAAAACAATGTTTGCTGAAGTGACTACTCGAGCACTCATATCTTCTCCATCACTTCTTGTTACAATGGGCAAACCAGCATATAATGCATCCATACTCGTCGTGTGTCCATTGTAAGGGTATGAATCCAGTACAACGTTACAGTAATCACGATTACGTTGTTGATGATCAAAAGGATTATTTTCCCAGCTTAAGAATCCGACACGATCTATCAAATCAGCATTGTAGTCAAAAGTAAAAGACAAAAGATTTGTGACACCTTCCATGGGGTAAGCTAAGAGACAGAGACTCGAATCCGGTACTTGTTCCAATATCTTTAACCATGTACGGAACATATCTGGAGAAAATTTGAGGAATTTGTTAAAATTACAATAGACAAAAGAAGGGGTTGGTCCGCTTCTACCACAGTTATTTTCTTGGGGAGATCCAGTTCCAAGAACATATGGATCTTGTTTTGGTTTGTACTCTAATACTGGTGGAACGACTTCCGATTGCATACGATGCCCTTTGCAGAAAAAGTGATGAGGCATGTAAAGAAATTTTTCAGCATAGTTGTCCTCGAGATGAATGGGAGATACCTTCTGATCAGTAACGATGTAATCAAATCCACCTCCCGATGTACCCAAAAATTCTTGGTGCATAATTTGGATAGGGGCTGGTCGCAGATAATAAAGACCTTGTGCACGCAGCCCTTGCCTAGCATAACCGTCCCAATCAATTAATACATGGATCCCGAGGTCAGAGATGTATTTTGCCAACTCTGTTGGTCCCTGCTTACGAATGTGTCGAATATCATGGAAGTAGTCTGCATTTTCTTGCACTCGTTTTCTCCAATCAACACCTCTCATTGTAATTTGAATAAATGCTTCATTATCAGGATCACCTGTTGACAAAATGTGTGTTTCAAACTTAGTTTTATCATGAAAACGGAACACATCTTGGGCTAAAAACATCACAGCTTTTGAATTCACTCCAACACAAAGGTATCCAACCTTTATTTTTGATCCGTGATGATCACGATCATATTTGTATTTCGAAGCCTTAGCAGATTGATCGAGTGGAAATCCTGCTAATTTTTCTTGCCAGCCAATGGGTCCAGTCACTTCGGCAACCCCATACATTGCATCCGTCAAAGCGTAACTCTCAGCCACCATACGTTTCATTCCTCCATTTTCCCAAGGATAACCAAGAGTCATGTGTGGATGTACGCTTGTAAAGCGATGCCATTTAGGGTTTCCATTCTCATCCAAATACCTGCTTTTCATTATCTCCAAAGCTGTAATTGACTTGAGAGTCTCCATGTCTTTACCGTAGTTTTCTCCGTTAGTTCCCCAATTGGCTATGTTGGTTTTACAATAGATGGCATTGGTACATGCAGATCCAATACTGTGATTACTCAATTCACAAGCTTTTTCAAAAGCTTCTACGGCAAGATTCATGTTCTTATTCGCGAAGTAATCATTACCTTTTGAATACCAAGAAGCGGCTTCTTCTGAATTTGGACCATATTCACCATCATCAGAATTACCATCATAGTCATCATTGCCATAATCATATTCACCACCATCTTCTATCATCTTCAAAATTTTCGTAGCCTGCAAATTGTTTGCATCCGTCTTCAATGCCATTTCGGCATATGCTTTTGCTTCCATTTGCGAACCACGTTTGAGGTATTCCTCTGCAACATACACATATCCATCTGCAGGTCGTCCAACATTCACGTAACAAGTCATAAAATTTTGAAACGCTTCTTGAATAGAATAATCAGCATCTAGCTCATCATAAAATAAAATGGAACGCCAAAAAAAAACAGACGCCTTAACATAATCATGCCTGATCAACAAACTCTCGGCTTTGTCGTAATTCTCCTGACCGTCATTGGAATCATCTACGATATCATTGGAATATGATGCGCTACAAGCAATTGGGGCCTGAAATACCTCATTAGTTGCTAGAAAGAAGCATAGAAGAAAAATAAGATTCTTCTGGAAAATCATTGTTCCCGTCCTTTGATTTGTCCCTCCAAAGATTAACTAACTTTGCGATTGTTTCTGGATATGTAGATTGTTCACAGATCTATTATCGAACAAGAGGACGAAAAATAAATATGTACCTAATTATAAAAGGCCACATAAGATACAGAGCCTAGAGAGAGTTTGATAAACTCCCTAAACATATTCATAATAAACATATATCTTAAACACATCGTAAATAAAGATTTTTATAAGCATTCAACGGAGAGTGTTTAGGTACAAACACATACCTGTACATACCTATGCTCAATAGTTTTTTGTTTTTTGTTTTATGTTATTTGTTTTATGTTTTGATATTATTCAAAACATTCCTCACATTTCTTGTCATCTCATGTGCTGAAAAATATTCACACACCCATCGACGAGAAAATGGCCCTGAAAGATGAAAAAGAACAAACCATACCAAATATGGAATTCGAGTTCAATTATATATAATCTAGAATAAATTATACAATTGATACTTGGTTGGAGTGAAAGTATAAGTCCCAACGAGAGATGTATTGCGTATAAAGTCATTTCACATCGAAAGAATTCGGTTCATTACAGTAAGGTTGAGTCAAGATGACTTCCAACACCTCTAACAATGCTATTGAATGTAATCCTATTCTTGGCGTAGATTTTATGCTAAAAAATTTTAAACTTTGCGAGTTTTGTTGACAAGACTACATCACAATTTACAATTCCCCCGGACGGAAGAGAATGAAATAATTTGTTGTGATCCATCTATTTCAAATTAGACCTCGCTCTTATCACTATTCTGAAAAACCATTTTGATCATGTCAATATTGTTGGTCACCTTTGTTTATAAATGAGTCTAGAAGAAGATCTTAGCATTTATGGAATGCCTCTCCCCCCTGGGACTTTCTCAAAGAAACACAGATAAAATAGTCTCATGAGCAAAAAGAATGATATCCCCGAAAAGCGCAACCAAAAGAAGGCTCAAAATTAAATTAAGAATTCCTCTTCTATGCTCATTTACTAATGAAGTAATTTGTAACAATAACATAGAAAATTGTTCGTCAGAGAATTTAAAGATATCTAATTGCAAAGTACAAAAGAAGACACAAGAGAGGAAGAACAAAGAAGACGTCATTCAAGATGGTTGGGATGCTTTGCCTCCAATTCCACCGCCTTCAGCTCCTGAATTCATGGAAGAAGTGAGCTATAATGATTTGAAAAATCCTCTAATTTTATCAGATAGTGAGCAATCATCTGAAATAGTACATGAATATGATCAAGACTTTCAAATGAAATTAAACAGGGGACAAAAACAAACAATAGAAACAACAGAAAAAAATGATGGATGGTGCAGATATTTTGACGAGAAGAATGAATCTTATTACTTCTATAATAGTAAAAGTGACGAAAGCGTTTGGGCAATGCCTCCAAGTCTTTGCATTATAGACGATGATGTATGTCATAATAAGTTTAAGAATTTGGACGACTTTAAAAATGTCTCAACAATGGATTCAACAAGTCAAATCTATTACAAGGATAGGACGGATATCGAGGGCATCGTTCATAATCAAAAAGAAGTCAATTACCCGACTATTACATCAAATAAGAATTATCCAACATCAACAAATCTACATGAAAAAGTAGAATATATAGGAACAGGTGCGAACACGAGTACTGTGCCAAGAGAAAAACTTTTTCTACAAATACCAGACAAGATATATGAAGGAAACACTTCCTTGAACAAGAACAGTGATATATGTGATTCTTTCAAAGAGCATCAAGAGAAATTAAGCTTAATTCAAGATATTCTCCCTAAATCTTTAGAAGATACTTTAGAAGCACTAACAAAAAATAAATGGAACGTACAGAATTCGATTGAATATCTTTTGGAAAATTCAAATGATACATGCGACGAAATTGAAGAATGTGATATTGGCATGAAATCAAGAAAGAATTAGTACAAAAATCCATTGAAATACTCAAAGAATTTCGAGTGCAGTCGAACCATGAAAATCATGACAGATCCTGTCATCGCCGCCAATGGTCATACCTATGACCGATGTGCGAGAGAAGAATGGATATCGCATTGCAATCGAAGTCCCATAACACAAGAAAAGTTGGATCATACAATATTGACTCCAAATCGGGTTTTAAGAGCAAAGATTTATGAAGAAGAAAATGTTGGAAAATAGCGCAATATCACAATACTAACGAAATAGGAAAACTTTCAAAAAGCATCACTTGTTTTCTTAGTATATTATTTGAGATTTAAAAGTCCATACCGAGAACATCCAGGTCTTCACTCTCAGGTTTTGATTTCTTGGGTGGCTTCTTTTCTGGGTCTGGGGACTTCTCAACTTCTGCAATTGGTGCAGCCTCTTCAACGATTGGTTCATCTGTTACTTCTACAGATTCTTCAGTAGTCTGTTCAATTACAGCAGTAGAAACGATTTCAGCATCTGTTGCCTGCTCCATTTGTGTCTTCCTTGCCTGTTCTCTTTCCAGTTTCTTTCTTTCTCCCTTAGATATGTAATCCATGGGGTTTTCATATTCGAAGTCGGTATCATCATTCTCCACAATTTCTTTTCGGCGATCATAAAAAGAATCTTTGCCTTTTGCACCACAATTGTAACACTCCACGAAACGATTGAAGAAACGGATTTCCCTTCCTTTGGCAATAAACATTGTTGTCCCACATTCTTTGCATGTCCATGCGTGCAAAACTTCCTCTTGCTCTTTTGATGTGATTACATGACCCCAAGCTGGAATTTTGTCAGAAAATTTTTGCTTTAGTTTTGAAGTTTTTTACGAAAACGTTAGTTTATTACAAAAGAAAGTAAAATTGGAACATCAAGATTGATTCAAAAATCTTTAAATGAAGTTGCGATGAATTCGCCCATAGAGTATTGATACGATTGAAGTACTGAATGAAAAAGAAGATTTCTGATATCATCTCTTTCGTGAAATCATGCACGTACCTTTAACAAAAACTTGGATCGAAACCATTTAATTCCAAGCATTGTAAATAGGAGAAAAAAGAACCGTTTGGGTCCACCACCCCAAAAGTTTGCCACCAAAGGTCTTTCAATACCACCACCTTGTTCCTCGTTAACAAAACCTGCAGGTGTCATGGTATCTGTCAGTCTATCAAAAACTTTCATCACAACAGCGGATTTAGATTGCTTTTCTGTTTCGACTGGCATTTGCTTCATGTCTGAGTTTTTCATTTCTAGCATGATTCTCGAGTGCACAGAAGAACGTGAATCACGATATACGTGTGTAGGAGAGCGCGAAAAAGCTGGCATGGATTGACATTTTGAAGAAAAAGAAAATGTGAATGCATCTGTGGCGGACAAATGCGCCATGACAGTTCCAGCGACTAAGAAACCTTGTTCCTGCAACTTCATGATTGTTCAGAATTTTACAAGATGATAAAAGTATTGTTCTGATCGAATATGTTGCTGTCTTCAGAGGAGGAAGAGATGGGTGAATAGCTCTTGACGAAACTTGAAGTAAATGAATCTACGTAAAATACGGTACAACAAAATTAGAAAAATTTGTGTTAAAACATATGTTCGAGCTCATGACATGACAAATCATTTCAAGGAAGAGTTATCCACGTGGAATTTCCATTGATGAAATGGTTCTCTTCATCGTAATTTTTTATCATAGAATCACATTTGAGAGCAGATCCCAAAGAATGATGAGAAGCTTCATCTCTCCACGATTTTTGTTGGATAAAGAAGAATGAAGGAAACAAAATATTGCAAAATAATCAAGATAAAAAAAGCCTATTTTTTTTCACACATTATTTGTAGCAGAATTTATATTCTGGTATGCAAACATTTGTTAAAAAACAAAATGTTTGATGTGGGAAAACTTGGATAAGTTCTTGTTTTTAGAGAGAGAGAGTCAATTGAAATTAAAAACAAGTTTGTTTTTGTTCAGCATCTATAGCTCATTTCTTCTTGCATGCATGCACTGACTTGCCAGACGTCACTCGATTCGCGACAGAGGGCAATAAAACTGATGTAGGTTGTTCTTGTAGTATGCCAAGAATAGATTTGCACGCATGTATGCATTTGATTCCAGATTAAGTAAACGCTTATTTCAGAAAAAAACGAATAAGTTGACTTTAAATAAAATTTTCACTTCCATTTAGTTGTCGAAAAGATGTAAGTCCGAGATAATAACAAGATGTTTGTTGGACGTAGGTTTGTTCACTGAACACCCTTTTCAAAAGATATTTCATTTCTCTTAAAGATGTTTATGTCTACATTGACGGGGTTCGCCCTCGCTTCAATTGTAGATCACATTTTTCAAAGATATGATTTTGTCTTCTAAAATAAAGGATGGGTCAATCATTTCGACGAAAATATAATTTTCAAAGGCCTATTCTCAATCTGCGATAATGCATTCTTCCTTATCTTACCCAAGACCCTAGCCCGAAAGAAATAAAATCATATACAAGTAGTGGGTGGGTGGGGACAAACTTTTCTTTTTATGGCATCTAAAATCCTACCTTCAAGTGGTAGCTATTTGTATGAGGCCAGCACAAAAGTCCCATTAAGAATTTATGGGAAGATGACATCTCCTTTTTGTTTCTTAATCTATTGTAGTTTGCTGTAGACAGTCTAAACAATATTGAGAAAAGAATATGCCAAATCATTTCATCTGTCATTCATTTAGATGAATCTCTTCTCACGTGTTCTTTGTTTGCTATAGACAACCTAATGTGAGCTTGATGCAAAATATTGATGGTGAATAAATTGTGAGTTATTTTATCATTATGTTTACATATTATAAATTGAAATTTCGTTTCATATTTGACCAATTATTGTTCGATTCATACAAAACGGATTTGCATGATATCCCAACGCTCTGGAGGACCTATATGTTCATCATTGTTGCAATCTCAATTCAACCTCTCCTCCTGAAGCAGCGATGCTCGATCTTTGTCAATGAAGGATGTCGAAATTTGAAACTATTCAAATACAATGTTGTTGTTACTAGATGTAATCGTTTGGATTATTTTAAAAGAATGAGTAATAATTAGAGTTTGGGATTTTCACCTAACCTCTAATTAGAAAATCATTTACACCTATTCCTACTTTACTTATGTGCTGACTTACGAACTATGTCCGCATAAGTGATTCCCGAATTCGTATACTTAGGGAGATTTATAGCCTCACATGAACCATTTGCTTCTTCTTCCGGAACTATATCTATTGCCTTTTTAAATCGTTTTTTAACAGTTCCGCTAAGTTCATTTTTAACAGTTTTGCTAAGTTCATTCTCGAGATATACGTTCCCTCCAACAC
>Ga0209092_10002080_pt1 | contig 18768 bp, 10 predicted proteins | sample FraStrMetagenome_FD_187446 | JGI IMG/M metagenome (GOLD analysis project Ga0209092, IMG submission 187446) | Marine eukaryotic phytoplankton communities from Arctic Ocean - Fram Strait ARC3M Metagenome (SPAdes) (version 2) | ecosystem: Environmental > Aquatic > Marine > Oceanic | place: Fram...
AGAGACAATCAAACTAAATAAACGGATTTAATTTTCATTTATGCTAGTAGTTTTATGGTGGATGATGAAGCACCTCTGGAAGTTTGATAACATATGAACACAAATATTGATTGGTATAAACAGATAGTGCATCGTATTGACATTTAATAGTATCGGATTTACAGTCCCAATTTTTAGTTCGTGATTTTATTTACATCGACTATCAACATCACACTTAGCCATTGACTAAAAATCTTTACTATACATGTGAGACTAAGATCATATCATATTTTTAAGCGAAACATGGACCTAAATCAAATCCTTGTTGAAAACTTCTGTCAAAGCAAAAATATTATGAAACAAATTATTTGGCGGCATAAATAAAGTTTTTAGCTCTATGTGACATTGGCATATTTATACCTCGTCTAAATAATATATAATGACTCAACAGCATCAATTTGGATAATTTATTTAATGCTCTATTTTTTGTAGCGATAAAATATTGGGAAACAGCTTATTAAGCAAAAAAAAGGAACAGTTGAAGAGCTAATTTAGTGTTACATCTGAAAACTTACTTCTTAAATATTTTACATGGCGACAAAAAGAAAACAAGTTTCGTCCATTACTTTCGCTGTGGATGTCATTTTATTGCTACAATTAAAACGAAATTACTTTCAGGCTAATTAATGAAACAAGACAATGGCTGCCAACACAGAAAACTCAGAGGACATTTGGAACGGTATAGAGGACAATAACTCATGGCCATATCAAAATGAGATTTGTCTAACTTCATCCTCTCAAGAAACGCAAAATACAAGGAACATTTCTTTGCATCAAGAGCCCAGTGTTGGCAATTCCAGGCAGCGCTCTCACGTTCATCAAGACTATTTTGATGAAAAAAATGCAAGTACATTCAGATTGCATAGGAATACTTCAGCTAAAAATAATCCTGCTATGCACCCAGACTCAGTCTACCAAAGAGAACAGACTAATTTGTCTGGAAAATATGATTACAATATTGATGCTAACGAACATATGGTAAACTCTTTCCACAAACCAGCAACTCAAAGCTACAAAAATGCTTCATCATTTCACAAAGGTCGTTTTGATGAGGATTCTGTAACATCATATGGGTCTTTTCGTGGTAGCAATCCTTCTTGCTCTGTAACACGTCAAAAATTTGAAGACTATCAGAACCAAACTTCTTCTACTGGATTTGTGGATTACAATTCAAGTGGGATTGGTAAATTTGAAAATCACATCCATAATCCAAATAGGTTTAACAACGAGAACTCTGCAGCATTGCATGATATCGTAGACGATGAAACAGTTAATTCGTTCAACTCGCATACGAGTTACAGGTCAACGTACTCTGGAATGTGGCCAAACGTATCAAAAAAAGTTAGAAGTATACGGTCACCTAAAAAAACTTGCCACGATGGCAATTCTTACAGTACTTTTGAAGAAAACTTTCAATTTCCAAAGAAATTCACGGATAGAGGAAATGAGATTGTGTCACCGAGTAATGAATTCATTTTTGATGAAGCATCTGTTACCTCTCATGCCTCTCATATGAGTTTTGGATCAACTAAGGCAGAAATGGAATTACAGAATCGTGCGGTTAGGAACAATTCGATACAGTCTGAGATAAATAGTTTTGAGACCGATGCGTTTGGATCAAGTGGAAACTTCTTTCAAAAGTCGAGTTCACCTCGACAAAGTGCACGTCGCGAGATACATGAGCAACCAATTTATGAAGAGACATCAGATGATGATACTGTCACATCACAAACATCACACATGAGTTACGGATCGAATTATTCAGGAATAGGTCATAAACTTAATCAAGCTAGAAGTAATCCAATGCAATCTATGGTCAATGAAAACCACGCCAACATGTTCCGAACTGATAAAAATTATTATCAGAATCCTACTTCACCTAGTAACAGGTCTGAAAATCATTTTGCAACATCTCCTGTATTTGAAGATATATTTGATGATACTACCGTTACCTCACTTAAATCACACATGGGTTTCGGAACAACATATCCAGGAATGCGATCGAAACCAAAGTTGAGGAGAAGAAGCATGTCGTCTTCCAACGAATACGGAAGTGATTTTTTTAGGAAGCCAGAAGATGTGCGTTGGAGCCGATATCAATTTACACAAGGAGCGGACATGCCCGAAGATGTGTTAGATGATGCAAGTGTAAAGTCACATTCTTCTCATGTGAGCTATGGGTCAACGCATTCAGGAATGCAGCATAAAAAGCACAATGCTAGACGGAGGCGAAGCATATCTTCAACCAATAGCATCTTCGCGGATAGGAGATCTTCAAAAAATCATGCTTCTCATAGTCAAAGTGTCGATTTCAATGCATTTACAAGGCCGATACTTGAAGATATATTTGATGATACCACCGTTACCTCACATAAATCGCACATAGGATTCGGATCTGTTCATTCAAGCATGCAATTGAAACCACAGCCGAGGAGGCGAAGCTTGTCATCTTCCAACGAATATGGAAGTGAAGTTTTCAGGAAGTCTCATGATCTTAATAACAACACATTCAAAGACATTTCCTATGGGGCAGACGTACCTACTTCACAGTTATTACAAGATGTGTTCGATGATCACATTGTCAACTCTCATGCGTCTTGTAATGGTTACGAGTCGAAGGTTCCATGTCAACCTCATCAAAAAGCTGCAAATGGAAGAAATGCCAATTCATCCGGAGTCCAAGATTTTCATGCGAATACTCAATGGAAGACTATTGATAACTTTCATTATGGCAATGAAAGCTCAAATATTCATGGATCAAACGATGGTTTTGCAAACGAACATTCTCTTTACGAAAGAGAGAACAATAATACATCACAAAGATCTCATTCCGCACATTTCCGCGCCGGTCAAGAGCGAGGAAAAATGAGCAGGAATCCCTCAACAATAATGCAAAACACGAGACCCTATTATGCAAATGCGACTTACACTCATCATGAGTCCCCAAAGCACTCCACCAGGCAGTCAAAAAGTAATGTGCAAACATACGAATCTTCACAATCATCCAATACAATGGGTACTGCAGTTTCATCATGTCCCGAAATGAAGAAGTCGCAGCAAAGCCCCCCTAAGAAATCAAAGGATAAAAAGTTCGTGCAAAGTCTGAGAATTTCTACAGGTAGCAACTATAGTGCCAAAAGTAAGGTCATACTTGAGCATCCTGTTAAATCCTTAAAAATAGGGGACAAAATTTCAAATGTAAGAGCCAAAGCTGGGGCATCGTTGCAAAGCGTAAAACATTTAAGACAAACCAAGGAACCAGATAGATTTTCTGAAATACATTACGGCTCTATGGACACTAATTTCTCTTGTGATACAGATGGGACACAAAACTCAAACCAATATTCTCCAACGAAGGCAAAGGATAAATTATTACGCAGTCTTGATACAATTCAAGAACAAAATGTTTCAGAAAAACCATACAAAGGTAAAAAGATAGGACAAAATAGGCTTAAATCAAAGAAAGGATCGAAAGCTGAAAAAGGCAAACAGAAAAAGTCTTTTTCTTTCTTCACATGTTCATTAGTTCCTGCTATGTTTTCGAAGAGTGAAAAAATCAAAAGTATCGACAGCAATTCTACCGATGAGATGAGCGCAAGTTGTGACAGTGCTACCTTTGATAGTTCTAACATGTCTGCCTCACATACCACGATCAGCGATTCATACGCAAATAGAAAACAAAGAGCAATACAGGCCCTTTCGTTTTCTAGAGCGCCCAACCATCTTTCGAGGAGCAATATGAATAGTGTTAACCAAGCACGTCAAAGTCATTTTCACATGCACAATAAGGCACGATTAGCCACAAAAAATCCGCCTCTTTATTACAATGATTTGATAAGTACTTCTCAATTCAAACATCAGGAACAATACCCTAAGTCTACAAATACCCATAGCTATTCAAGCAGCATGAATTCCTCACCAAAGAAAGACGTATCTATAATAACACCCCAAACAAATACTTTCGACGTCAGCGACGATGAGTCCGTAGAGACATATAATTCACAGCTGATGATGAAGAAAAACTTCAGTAAGTTTTCAGAATATAGGGCGCGAGGATGGCAAGCAAGTAAAAACAACCAGATAAGGTTTCAAGGTTTTGATAATACACGAGATATGTATTCAGAGCAAAGAGATTCCTCTGAAGGAATTACAAGAAAGGATAATATTGAGCATGAAAGGGAAGGAAATCAAGTAAGAAGAAGAGAAGACCCACAAAATATCTGGTAGATAATATTCAATGCAACGCCTTATTTTCTTTTCTCTTCTTCATGTTTGTTTTATTTGGATAATTATTTGCGATATTCATAACTAATATGATAAAATGTTAAATTTAAGTATTTTATTATATTTTGATTCCTCATAAGAATGTTCTTTTGTGCCCTCTCTGTACATAAAATGATTTATTTCGTCGACTTTTGATCTTTAGAACTAAAAGAAATTTTTACAGCAGCTAAGTTTTGATGAACTTTTTTTCATGTTTTCGATATATTCTTAATAGAAATATTTCCTTTGTTTATTAAAATTGAGGTCTACAATATTTGAGAACCAACTTTGGTAACACCTTCAGCTTTCATAAATTTCTCTTTCATGTCGTAAATGTATGTCATGATATCAATTTCAAGCTCTGTCATTTCCAAAGTATTAAAGAAGTCAACGTGTAGAACAACACGCTCTTCGTCCAAACTTTCATTGAATGTTTCATGCTCATAAGTAGTATCATACAGGAGACACTCTCCATTCTTCCAGTTCCGAGTTTCAGGTCCAACACGAATCCAAGCCTTGGTATGATCCGAAGGCACATGAATACCCATTTGACAAGTTAACCACATATTATTACCATCAGAATGTAAAGGTATTCCTGAGTTGGGACTTTGTCGATTAAATCCAGCTATCCTTCCTGCCAATGGAACTGTTTCTAATATTTTTGTTGTCACTGGACAGAGATGATACGGAAAACTATCAATACGATGGCCATTGTAAAACAATACCATAGTTTTCCAACCACTATCATAATTCATGCTCGTAACACTTTGAAAACGATCTTGTGCATCCTTCTCAAGTAATGCGTGATATTCTTCCACAATAGTATCATAATTTTCTCGTAAAAGCTTGCATAATCTTAATTGATTGGGGTCATGAAATGGTTTTGTAGACCCAAGATTTGGCATATAGGCATGAATATCTTGATGAGGACGGTAAGGATCGTCTACAATAGAAGCTTCGACTGGATTATCCTCAGGATCTAAAGTGTAGGACATCATACCAGCAATTCTCTTTAATTCAAGATCGGTAGCTTGTGGAAATCTTGAATGTATAAGAGCTGGTATGATTTCCCAAAATTCATCCTGCTGTTTAGTATTGACTTGAGCATTATTTAGAGCTTGTCCTAATATCCGGGTTGAGGCATCATCCATAGTTTTTGTAGCTAGATTGGAAACAACTTCCTTAGTACCAGGTTGACCAAAACCCTTCCCTGTACTTCGTCCAACTTTGATGTTTTTTCCCTTTCCTTTGCCTTTGCTTTTTTTCCCTTTTTTCACGGCAAAAAGTTCGGAAGAATTTTTGTTCCATTTTGGAGCAGCCGTTTTTGTGACTGCTGAGTGAATGGCAACAGCATAAGAATTTGACGGAATGGATACTACATTGAACGCATCAGTGTATGAAGTGGCAAGTACTAAGGCGAACACCACATTCATCGCCCCATTCTTAACCATCATCTACTCCTTTCTGTGATTAGTGGATCAAAATCATGTTCAATCAGAACCTTGTCTTAAAATGAATAATTCATTAAAAGTGCGTACGAATTTTTAATTGTCCCCTTCTTAGCCTAACCCCCCCCTCCACCCCAAATTATTTTTGTGAGCAAAATAAAACAAAACAAGAATATGAGTGACAAACACGACAAATTGTTGGCTTGGATCTTCAACTGATTTCAATGCAAATGAGTAAAGCATAAAAATCTCTCAGATTATCCTTTTTTCTAAAAATAACATAGATTATATTTTACGAGGATTCATTAAACTCTCAACAGATTTGGTAAGAAACTATGTAAAGCATTTATGAAATCTGTTGAGGACTTTACTAACTTGATAATATCATCAAGTAAATTACACTCAATAGAAGTCTGGACTGATGGAATACTTGAAAGTGACAAAGCGCCACTCTCGAAAAATGTTGGAAAAGATGAATTCAAGGAAGTAGGAAAGGAGGTGGGAATATTAGTTGTGTCATTCTGAGAAGGTGCTTGACTAGGAACGAAAGATGATTGAAAAAAAATTGTCGGAGAAATAGATGGTGATTGATTGACTGATGGAGCAAAACAAGAATCATCAATACAGGCGAAAGCATACGGCCAATTACAGACTTGTAAGTCGCTATCAAATAGAGTCCCCGGACCACAATGCATCACTGGAGAAGCTACGTTTCCATTTACACAGTGGTAAAAACTTGAGCAGTCGTTATAATTCATGAGTCCTGTGTAACCTATTGAACAACACAAATTCCCTCTGAGAGAACGTGCAAAACATGCATCAAGTTGAAAAAAAGTAGCGAAAAGTACAACCAAAATGGCGCTAATTCTCATTGTAAAGACTGTCCAAATGCAGAAGACCAATCGACGTAGTTGAAAATTTTGTGAGGGCGTGGTATTTTTCTCTTTTGCGTATTATTGATGGGCTTTTTTAAGAGTCATTATCACAAAACTACTTTGAGTCAAAAACGGTTCATTCCCCATCATCTGGATAACATCAATTATTCATCATAGTCGGAAATTTTCATTTATTTCGTTCACACTTTTTTCTTTGCTAATATAGAGAGGGAAATACAAAAATGGCAAGTTTTATTTGAAGTTTTCTGGAGATCAACAATGCATTTCCAAATAAGTTTCAATGGATAAAAGCATGCGTGCTGAACATTTGTAAATCAATAAGTGTAGATCAATCACTTATTAGAAACAAATGTGTGATTATGTATGCATTATAAGCTAGCCGTGTCATCAGCATAAATGAGATTGAAGTATCGACCAATAAATGAATAAAGCAATACTCAAATCACCGCATAATACTTTTTGGATAAGAATTAAACATTATCCGATTTTTTATAACTCCTGCTATTTTGTATTCAACTTCCTGCTTTCCTTTTTGATGTTCATCAGGTTTGACGTTCATTTCTTTGCTTCCAGAAGGGCTTGAATGCTTTCGTTTCTTTGTCATGACGACAAATGGTTGTTTCAATTTTTCAACCTTTCCACGCAGTTCGTGACTACCAATCACCATTACTGGAGTCCCCTTTCCATGAAGAAATAGAGTTTTGAGAAAAAGAATGAATAAGATTGTAAACAGTCACAAAATGGACGAACATGAAATAGTTTTCTTGCATAGGTAAAAGTATATTTTTGTCAAATATTGAAGCCAAACAAAAGTAGTTCATACCTCTTTGTCATAGTTAATTGACCCAAGCTCTAAGTATGCAACCTTTCGTTTACGTCCTCCATTGTCTACTGAACCATTCGTTTGTATATCATTGTTTTCTTCTTCCTTGTTCACAACAGGATCATTCTGAGATGGTGGAGGTTCCTGCAAAACAGATTTGAGATCAGCAGGGAGATGCAATTCTCCATTTAGTTCAACCATGACCCATTCTACTGGTTTTTCTATGTTTGAAGGTTTCGTATGTTGAGTACTGTCGACGTTGTCAGTTAAGTTACTGTCGCTTTCAGCGCTCTTGACCCCTGATGATGGTGGTAGGACAGGAATTATCATGGGCTCAGTTTTTGGGCATTCAAAAAGATAAAATTCTGAAAAGCTGTTTGGAAAAAGCTAAATGGTTGGTCGAGATGTGGATTGACAATGTAAGATTGAAACAGCAGCGCTTGATGAGAGCTAAGGATGTGAAATTTCTCGCGCTTTAACAACAGCAGCAGTCAGTCTAGGAAGATGAAATTTATTTAGAAAGCTGTATTCACAACTACGAAATCCTACGCAATTCGTCAAGATTTTGAACAATCTTGATGATTAGCAAGATAAGCTCATCACAATATAGATTATGAAAAAGAAGCCATTGCAACAAATACCGCAAACAAACCTATAATTTTTTCTCAAGAAGGGCAGAAGAAGAACTTTTATTACAATTATTAATTCCTATTTAAGTTGTCATTCACAATGTAAAAAAAGCATGAAGCAATTGAATCTCAACTAAGAATTCATTATTGGGTAAATGGCCAGTGAAAACGCTGCGAAACCACCGCATCCAATCAGTGCAGCATTGGGACCACTCTTTGCCTGAAGAGCAGCACCTGTGACACATCCACTTACCACCTCATTCCAAACATCATGTTTTCCTCGGAATTTCTCTACTAAACATTCACTTCCACTGAATACACCAGTAATAAAAGCAAAATTTCGACACCAATATAAACTCTTTTCACCAGTCGCACGTATAGTTGTAGACATTTGTTCTTTTAAAGGGGCTTGAGGAACATCCTTTCCATTCACAATGGTTACAGGAGGTGTCATATCTGACATGGCACCTAAAAATACACCCAATAATAGACCCATAGCACCTCCACCAAAAATACCCATTGCTGCTCTACCCCCACAAGATTCTGAAAGTAAAGATCCATCGGGTACAGGAGGAGGCGGAGCAGCTGATGGGTACCATGGAACAGGGTATGGCATGAAATGAAGTGTTTGTTTTGTGAGATCATAAACAGAAGATCTCTTTGATTGGGAGTCTTCTTGAAAGATTGCAGAGAGTGGACGATGCATGGCGGAGACATTGTTGTGATAAGGAGCGGAGATGACGCTTGGAGTTACCTTTGATTGCATGATCATATCAGGTATAGATAGCTCATGAACCACTGTATTTTTTTCGAGTTCTTTTTTATATTGTTCCATCGACATTTTGGCTTATTATAATTGTTTAATGTCGGTTGATGTAATTATTTTATAATGCTGTGTTGTTTTTTGCTATTGGATTCATCACTTTTTGAAGTGAATGAAAGAGACTAGAGTACTTGATTGATGTGATTGATGTAGTACAGGTATTGATATATATGAAATAATGTTGTGTGTTGTGAATGATGTAAGCTTCCAACGTGAAAATGTACTAACTAACTAGCTGTAAGTAACTTTGTGAAGCCATTTATTTTTTTGTGATATTTTCTTTGCTGCCGTTTAATTTTATTGGTTGCCTGCGGATGAATAAATTTAATTTTTATTTTTTTTATTTTGTGAGTTTCCAATGGAAAAAAATAACGGTAAATTACGCAAACATATCATAACCTACACCCATCTACATAGATTTGAGAAGATGCTCACAGAAGTTTTGGCTTTGTCTTCCATCAAGCATATAGTACTCAAACAATCATATTCGTTCAAGAGACTCACCCTCCTAAAATATCTCTTACTATATACCTCCTATTTCATTCTCTAGATAGATAAAATCCCTATTAGCTAACCAATCTACATATCAAAGGAAAAATCAGAATGGCCGGTGACGAAGATCTTCCTACAGCTCCATCAGCATCCTCTGAGAATGACACCTCTGAAAGCAACAACAATCCACCAGCTGCACCAGCACCAGCACCGCCTATTGTACAACAACCTCCTTCCGAACGAGAACAAGTGCTGGATCAATACAGGGCAAAAATTAGGGAACATCGCGAAACTGAAGCTAAACTGAAACGACTACGTGCCAACGTGAAAGATTTAGTTGCACGGTATCAAAAAACAGAAGATGATTTGTCTGCCTTGCAATCAGTAGGACAGATTATTGGAGATGTTTTGAAGAGATTGGACTCCGAGAGATTCATTGTAAAAGCAAGTTCTGGACCTCGATATGTGGTGGGATGCAGATCTCGTCTTAATCATGATAAATTGAAACCTGGTACTCGTGTCGCTTTGGATATGACAACTTTGACCATTATGAGGATTTTACCAAGAGAGGTTGATCCTACAGTATTTCATATGCAAAGTTCAGAAGAAGACGGAGGAGTTAGTTTTGCTGATATTGGAGGTTTAAATGAGCAAGTCAGAGAATTGAGAGAGGTGATTGAACTTCCCCTTACAAATCCTGAATTATTTGTTCGTGTTGGAATCAAGGTGAGCTGAGTTTGAATTTATTGATGATCAAAGTTACTGATAGGCATATTATGAAATTTATCTCATGATGAAACGTTGCTGTTACAATGAACATTGATTACATTGGAATTATTTTCTTTTCATCCATCAACATTTTTACTCACTTGAACAATAAAGGCACCAAAAGGAGTGCTACTATATGGACCACCTGGGACTGGGAAAACTCTTCTTGCTCGTGCATTAGCCTCCAATATCAATGCAACTTTTCTTAAAGTCGTCGCATCTGCTATCGTCGACAAATACATCGGAGAATCTGCTCGTATCATTCGTGAAATGTTTGGATTTGCCAAAGATCATCAACCATGTGTCATTTTTATGGATGAAATTGATGCCATTGGAGGATCGCGTTTTTCAGAGGGAACTTCTGCTGATCGTGAAATCCAACGTACTCTTATGGAGTTATTGAATCAAATGGATGGATTTGAAGAACAAGGACAAGTCAAAATGGTTATGGCTACGAATCGTCCAGATATTTTGGATCCAGCTTTGTTGAGGCCAGGTAGATTAGACCGAAAAATTGAAATTCCAGAGCCAAATGAGACGCAACGGCTGGAAATTCTCAAAATTCACGCTTCTAATATTACCAAACGTGGTGATATTGACTTTGAAAGTGTGGTTAAATTGGCTGATGGGCTTAATGGAGCAGATATGAGAAATGTCTGTACAGAGGCTGGTTTGTTTGCCATCAGGAGTGATCGTGACTATGTCTTGGAAGAAGACTTTATGAAAGCAACTAGGAAGATCCTTGATAGTAAGAAATTGGAAAGCAAATTGGATTACAGTAAGGTCTAGGCTTATCCAAAGACGCTATTGAATACGACAAAATTTGTAAAGATTAACAAAAAATTATACTTTTACTTTTAACAAAACGAAATAATTTTTTGACTTCTCATTCAAAAGCAAAAAATCTTAAATTGTGGATAAAGTTGGAGGTACCCTTTTTGTGATCATCATATATTTGTCCGAATATTAGTCTAAACAAAATCGTTCCAACTGAAATTCAGACAGAGCTCTCTTTGTGATTGCTTTTGAAAATAATCTCTCTTTTAATGTAGTTTTTAACAGTCCGACAATGTCATGGAAGTTACTCTTTTCACAAACAGCGCAAAATGCATGAATGCCCAATGGCATCGTTTCTTCTTTAGTCATTATGAAAGCATTTCCGCCACTTTCTTCAACCTGACCACTATTTCTTAGTTTTGATCGAACCAAATTATGAGCATAGTTTACTAAATCTAGGATGCGTTGAAACAAAAATGATGGATTGGTATTACTCTTGCAGATACTACTCAAACGCACCAAATGAACTGTTTTTATCGCAGAGTAAAGCATAGCTTGATAAAAATTTATCATAATCACATCCTTTCCATTGACTTGCGAGTCATACAAAATTGGAATGCAGCGGGGTCGTACGAACGATATCATCTTTTGGTATAATTTAATACCCTTGCCCCCCACTTCCACTTTCAGTGAATCTCTCGCATGAGTACTTGTAAAACGGGAGTAGTCTATCCGTACTTCACATGTATGTGTATTGAATAAAAGTCCACACCAAGGAAAGAAAGTTTGCTCAACTTTATTTCCTTTCGTAAAATAATTCTGCTGGATAGAGGCATTTTCAACAGGACATATCTTTATATTATCGTTGTTGGTTTCTATATCAAAATTTACTTTTGATTTAGATTCATTGATTTGGACTCCACATCTTGGAATTCCCTTGTGCATTTTTGATAGAAACCGAATACAAGCTTCTTTATCGGTTGTTATAAACAAAAAATCATCAACGATTCTAAACAATGCATGAAACTTATTCCTTCCACTATATTGTGTGTCTTTATCGTTTGAGATTGTTTCTTTGGATTCGAACACCCCACTCATCAACTCGTCTTCTACAGCTCCATAATATAAATTACAAAGATACGTTGATAAAATACTTCCTTGAGGTATACCTTGCTTTTGCAAAAAAAATCTGGGTCCGAAATTTCCATTCGTCACAACAATGTGATTTTTGAGATGTTCCAGTATTAAATCAAAAACATCTTCTTTTTTCACAACAGAACTTTTAACTCTGTCTACAAATATTGATTCTGAATAGTTTTCTGAAAGTTTTCCAGCTATAGAGTTAAATAGTTGAAAATTCTCGGGTGGGCAAACTCGATGAATTTCTTGTCGTCGTAGTCGGTTTAAGCTAAAGTATGGATATAGTACGGAAAACTTTTGGATCAAATATTCTTCATCTCCAAGCATATCACCTACAAGATCCATGAGGTAACAAAGATTCATGTTATCATAGCAACGATGTATATCCACACTAGCAAAGTACAAAGGGACATGATTCTTTTTAGACGAACTCGACGAATGAAGAACACCAGGTACCAAACTTTTCAGCTTTACATGCATTTCATTTTGACCTCGCAAACCTGATCCGAAAATATTTGGGTTACGGTTACATTCATACTTTACTACATCAAATGAATTACGAAGAATTCTATTCGTTGATGCCTTGTTTTCACATCTCAGAGACACTTTCGCTTGCTTAGCTTCTTGCTTATTTTGAGCATAGCTAATAAAGCGTTCTCTCGGAAGCAAATTATTACTTTTCTCTATGGAAGCTTTCCCTGGATTTGCTGTATCCCTATTAACTCCGGCAATATAAGCTGCTCCAGTTTTGATATCAACGTTTGCAGAGGCATTATCATCATTTAATTTAAGACAGTATCTCTTAGATAGTATTACAATAAACCGAATACCAGTTTTCTTCGGCAAAAGCTTCAGTTTCGAGCAACCTAATCTTTTATTCCTCAAGAATTTTCTAGTAGTTTCTAGATCAATTTCATCGTATTGGCAATCAATGCCTTGCTGGCTTGATGAGTTTGTAAGTGAAAAAATTGATAACTTTCTTATCTTTGCCCAAATTGGTTTCCGATAATATTTCATTTGATTTCCAGTAAATTCTGTTTCTGTGATATAGAACGTATTTCTTAACAGAGGAAAAATGAAATCACAAAATACCCATTTAAATACGTTTTGAGCTAGAGATGTGCACGCAAAGTGGCTACTTTTGGGTATCTTTTTAGAGGTTCCCCCCGTCAACCATTGCATATCTAGCACATGTATACCATGAGTTACAGCTTTCATTGGAAAGATATCTTGTTTTCGTAGTTGTAAGAACGAATTAAGAGTTTTCAAAAACAAATTGAAGTTGTACTCTGAACCCCAGAATTCAGGGTAAGGAAACGTAGATCTCAACACAGCCTTGCAAAAGCCAAAAACTTTCGTTTCAGGAGTAAACATTGTGACCAAATCTTGAAGTTTATACTGTGTTTTTTCATTCTGTTTAAATTTATAATGCATGTTGCAATGGCGTTCAAGTAAACGCAAGTAATCTGTTTTTTTGTGTCTTTCTCTAATCTTTTCACTCATATTCATACCAAAGATACGAAGCCTTTTCCATTTCTTGTTTTTAATTTTACTATGGGCACGTTTCTTTCCATCTTGCACAGCAGCACCATTAGTTATATGAACCATAGAATTCAAAAGTTTGAAATTCGGATCTAGAAGTAAGCCCTTCTTTCTATTGTTTGAAGGGATATTTAAGACATGCGAACTAGGAAATTGGACCTTCTTCCTAAAGGAATCTGAATAATAGATTTCATGTTTTGGAAGCGCTTCGTTTGGATCGTATGTTTTTTGCTTTTTTTTCAATTTACTTGTTGAACAGATATCAACAAGATCTTCGCTAAGATTGTCTCTCAGCTTATGTGACGATAAATTTTGTGATAATTTTCTTTTGTTTGATTTATTATTTTGTGTTTCCAATGTACAACTGAACAGTGGGGGGCCGCAAATTTGGATGTAATTGAACTTATTCAATCCGGAATCTTGTGCTTCTGAAATGAGATTATCACTTGTATCCGTCGGAATCAAAACAATGCAATTCAAAAGCATTTCTCTGATGAAATCGTCTCCAAATAAAGTTTGTACAGCTTTCATGGCTTGGCTTGTTTTGATGAAAGAGACATTGGTATTGAAGTGTGTGCATTGAATACCTGGTGGCATTTTAGGACAAAAAATATGAGCTGGTGTATTTGTATGTGAAGATGATGCAAACCCCATGCAGAGAATATTGTCCCCTAAAGAATAGTATTTGGTAGAATACTTCAATTTCTCCATGTCAGCTTCACCAGATTTTGTTCTCTTTAATTCACATAAACATTCTTTTTGAATACGATTTTTTCTCTTCACAAGTATAGATATTACCTCATTGACTGTGTCATCAAGATATTGCGTATTCCCTTTCTTGACAGAGGCTTGATTACAATCTGAATGTATTTTATTTTGTATTCTCTCTGTTTTGTGAGTATTTTTGTAGTTGATGTAAGGAGCTATAACGATATTTCTGAGGACATGGTACACGGACTCATGTACATTATTTGAATTTTGAGGTTGATATGACGAATTGTAATTTACCTTACAATAACAGTGGAATTTCTTGCGCCCATTTTTCGATGTAATGATAGAAGGTCCTAACTCACTTGGCATAGATAAATGAGGAAATTCCCGGCGAAGATAATGAGGGAGGAAGTAAACTTTAACTTCTTTTTTGTCAGTGATGTCTATATTTTTGCTATAAAATTTGTAGTAGTTACTCTCTTGTATTTGTCCAATATTCGAATGCAAAGCTTTAAATAATGTAGGAGGAATCTTTCTTTTGATTTGTGTAACGGATTCTCCGTTGCATTCAGAAGAATTTTTCTTCTGGGATTTGATGTGACATTTGTGACAATATCCAACTTCTCCAACTTTAGAATTATTAACTTGGCTCTCGTGAAATCGATCCTTAGAAAAAAGATTTGATATCAAATTGACCAAACTCTCATTATTTTTCGTACTGGATGCACCTTGTTTCTTTGTTGGAAAATCTCGTTGGCAATTTGGAACATGGTGAATTGGTGTCGGTTCACTCATATGAATATGAGTCTCAAAATGTTCCGAATCAAGAGAAAATCTTTTTTTGCTGATTTTGTTCAAACATTTCACAAAAAATCTAAAACTCTCTAAGTATTTCTCTTTTCACCTTTACGTTAATCAAGGTCTTCATAATGTTTAGCAGCATAATCGGACATAACCTGAATATTATTGTGCTTTTTGTTAATTGAAAAAAATCATAGAGTATCTTTCTTGATTACTTAGATACTCAACGATTTCTATAACGTCCGATTTCATCCGCGCAAAATCTACCCTTACCCAACTTTTTTTATTAATCATCACAATATATAATATATTACTCTTTAATGCAACGAGCAATATCACTCCTTCAACCAAAGTTCTCAAGGGATTTGTGTGCCTCAATTAATCTTTGTATCTTCTTTATCAGAATAATTGAATAAGATGCCTCCAACAACAATTCACATTGGACCTGGGTCCAAGCGTGAGAGACGATCCAGGAGAGATCGCAAAAACAAAGATAGTGTTACACCAATGAAAGTTGCAATTGCTAGTCCATATCAGTCTCGACGAAAGAACGAAGAAGATGTTGCAATTGCTGTATCAACTAAAAAGCGTGTAAATGAAAGCATGTTGCCTCCTCCACTACCTATGTCTTCTGATTCATTCACATCAGAATCTAATAAACTTGCTAGACCAAGCAAATATAAAATTGATCACAGCACAGACTCAGTAGCAGTTGCGACTGCATCCGCAAAGGTAGGAAGAAAATCATACCCATCCCGTGAAAAAGAACAAAAAATTTTGAGCTCATCGAAGCAAAAAGATTTTCAACAGGACGATAAATTTTACACTGAAGTTGCCTCGAAAGTCATAAAGATATTTTCTAAAATGGAAAGAGATGCCGTATATGATGAAGACCTTATGGATCAAACTTTGCCAAATGATGTCGCGAAAAATTTCATCAAAGCAATTAAATATCGAATGGATGCTTTACCGACTAATCCTGATAAAAATGAGCCAGAGACAGGATACTTGACTCGAAAATGTCATTCTCTTGGATTAGGAAGCTCCGATGCTATCCTGAATCCGATTTTGAGTAAGGGAAGAAGCTTTCAAAGTAAAATTAGGTCGCCCAAAAAGATCAGTGATAAGAATGACTCATCACAAAATGAAATATTTACCGCTTCTCCATCATTTGTAAGAACGGTCACAACGCCAACAAAAAAAAAGAATCAAAGTCATATTGAAATGAGAGATTTTCAAAGTAAATATCAGCAACATGAAGATAAACATACAAATTACCGCGATCCTATAAACAAGAGCGATGAAAGTGAGCAAGATCAAGAGGATGAAATAGCTTCAAAATTGCATGATGCAAGTAAATTTATGGCTCAATCAAATACCGAACAAGCTGTTTCTTTCTGGAAGAAGCAAGTAATGCATTTGCAAGGAAAACTCAAATCAATCCAATCAAAAAGAAAGAAAAAGGTTGTTCCACTACTGAATTTCAAGCCAAATGAAGAATGCGATACAGCTCATAATAGTGAGAACCCTTCCTGTAATTACGTTTCAATGCAGGAAAATGGTACTATAGCAAAACCTACATTTGCGAATATGGGAACAGATCCAATTAAGCAAAATATAAACCAAAGAGATTCCTTTTCTATGAAAGCTATCTATCCTCGATCATATAGTAGAGCTTTTGAGAGGCAAATAAAGAACGATTTGCCAATAATAAATGTGATTTCTCCTGCAAATTTACCCAGTGGTTACACATTCGAAGCAGGCATGGGAAATAAGAAATTTCTAGCGCTAGTGGTAAGTCAATATGGAAGTCAATCATGGGTTCACTTTCTTCTCCATGAGCCATTTCTAATAGAAATCAAATGTTTGCAATACTATAGCCATTCGGGGGAACCAAAAAAGGAGAAATATTTTCAACACCAATGATATCTTTGGATACAGTCCAAATTCCTGTCCCAATAGGTAGATGGAGAGACCATTTTTGTCACCTTTTCGTCCATGGAATTTGCCATCCTTTGGTATTTTGCTCCCTATTTTTTCCACAAAGTAAGCACCCTTTTCTCATAATTGTTGAAATACTATGATAAACAAATTGTATTGCTCACCACATTGGAAATTTTCCCTGAATACTTAGTCGGCTTAGGTCAAATACTGACAAGAAACCATTTGGATTGGCTGGGACACGATGGGACAAAGTCTGCTACAAAGAACGCATGTGCTTCTATAACCACACTTTATCTCTCATGGTTGGTTATAAATGCATTGGCTATGTATGTAGTTGTCTATGAAAATTGGTACAGACGAGGATTTCCTCCGCAACGAATAGATTACATAATCATGGGTGTGTTGAATGGAATATTTGTGCTTTACACTTTATATGCAGTGTCATGTGCAAGGAGGAATATACGCAAAAAGTATGCTATCGAAGAAAATGTTTGCATAGGTTGTGAGGACTGTTGCTGTGCCACTTTTTGTACATCTTGTAGTATCGCTCAAATGGGAAGACATACGGGAAATTTTGATACCATTCGAGCTGTATTATGTTCAAAGACTGGAATTCCTAGTCACGTGGATGTAACTCCTGGACCACGCTTTGATGATGTTGAAGAAGGCAATGTAGGAGGTGGATTTGTTCAAATGAAGTAAATAGAGTTATGATGACTGAAGGTATCCACATATGAATGGATTGTGAACCTAATCTAATTATTGTGATTTATGTTTCTATAATTTCATTACTTAGTGTTATTGTACTTCTTCCAAACACATTGTCATATGGCTGAATTATTGGTAGCTCTGTTACTATAATCGATGAGCGCTTATGTGAAAATGAAACACTCGTGAAAGAATCTGAGCCATTACACACCAAATTACGAGTAGTACAAACACAATTTTAAAGCTGTCACTTTTTATACTCATCGTATAGGTTTTTTATGTTATGATATTATTGAGGATCATTGAATTTAAAAAAACGAAATGTAGAGCGTCGAGCTATAATGAACAGAAGAAGCTCAAGGATTGCTTCAAATGATTCGTATAAGCAATTTTACTTAATTTCGTTCATTATCGTATCTTAGAGATGTGAATTTTGTATGTATGAAAAGTTTTAAAAGAATCCAATCCTCTCACTTTTCTTAGCTTCGTCAACAGGAGTTGGTGATCCATCTCCAAAACCCATGGCTGACTTCTTTCCCGTCATACCAAGGGCTTCCTTTCTCAAAAGAGCCATCTCTACAGCGGTGCTACCCCAACTTTCACCATGGTTATTGTCTCCAGTAGATCTTGAAATTACTTGTGATTCATCCAAACAAGTCAAAACACCGAAAATAACAGGAGTAGAAGTTTGCAACCCAACACTCATGATTCCACTGCTTACAGCATCGCAGATGTATTCAAAATGAAGAGTATCACCCTTGATCAATACTCCACTGGTAATAACAGCATCTACGGTTCCAGAAAGAGCTAAAAAGCGTGCGGCCAAGGGAAGCTCAAATGCTCCTGGAACTTCAGTTTCAAAAATATTTTCATCCTTTACATTACAGGCTTTCAAAGCTTTTTTGGCACCATTAACCAAATTATTCACGTGATCTGCATTCCAACGTGTTTTAATAATTCCAAT
>Ga0209092_10002081_pt1 | contig 18766 bp, 30 predicted proteins | sample FraStrMetagenome_FD_187446 | JGI IMG/M metagenome (GOLD analysis project Ga0209092, IMG submission 187446) | Marine eukaryotic phytoplankton communities from Arctic Ocean - Fram Strait ARC3M Metagenome (SPAdes) (version 2) | ecosystem: Environmental > Aquatic > Marine > Oceanic | place: Fram...
TTCATATAAGGATAGTGTGTCTCAATAAGCTTGAACACATACTTCCAATCAACATGCTCTGCTAGAATATCAACACCGTGTTCATTCTTGATACGCATAACATCTGTCATTGAAAGATCTAAAACTTGGTGTAGTTCTTTCTTAGGGTCATACTTAACCCAGTCGTTTGTAGCATTTCTTTTTTGTTTATTATCTTCTAATAGCTGAGTAACATCTTGTGTCTGTTGTACCACCACCTTATCATCGGAGTAGTGCCAATCTTCTTTCATGTTACCATGCCACGTTGTTTCTTTCATCCTGCTCTCCAATTAAAGGAGAGGGAGGCCGAAGCCCCCCACCCTAATACCTACTAGCTTACTGCGTAATACCCTGCATTAGACTCTTCAGAACGAGCTTCAAGCGTGTAATAACACTCAAGAAGCTTTTTCTCTGCTGAAGTCTGTGTTGCAATGTCGGTAGAATGAATCATTTTACCACCACCAAAAGCAAGACCCCAACTGGTCATATCAAGGATATAAAGCGTGTTAGCTGGCATGTGTTTGTTTGGAACAACCTTAACAGGTCCAAACTGAGACTGGTAAACAGCTACTCGGTTATAGATTTCACCTGTCTTAGCATCAGATTCAACGCTATCGGCCATACCTGACACAGCACCACGCATAGAGCTTACACGAGTTGCATCTGCCATAATACAGACATTGCCGAAGTCACCAGAGTTAGTCCAAACACCATCTATCAAATTAGACAATGTTGTCTCTGAGAAAGTATCGGCAGACCCTGGTGTTGGGAGGGTAAGGCCTGTAGAGGCGCTATTGTCAGTTGTCTCGGTGGATTGGTTAGAGAAGATCCAAGCTACTCCTGCGCTTCGTCCCGCTACAGTGTGACTAGATGCACGTTTGGCTGTTAGAGAGAGAAGTTGTTTCTCAACATCCATGTGAAGCTCTTTGCCTTTCTTCATAAGCTGATAAGCCATCTCCTTACCAGGAACACCTGCTTTGTCAAACAACTCGGCTTTCTTAGTAACAGTAGCTACTTCGTTAGCGATCTGGACATAGTTACCCTTACGAGTACGTGTGTTCAATGTGTTATTGAGAGTAGTCTCTGCTTCAAGGTTCTCGTTATCCGAAGCGGAGTCCCGATAATTGTCTGTCAACCACTCGTGGTTGTCTGCTGTGGCTTTGGTTTTTGCAATACCAGATGAGAAGGGGGTTTGATAAGGTGTTACGTTGAAGATAATGTTGCCTAAATCTTCACGAATATTGCCTTCTGCACCTAAGTTTACCGCTGTTTGAGCTGTGGTTGATAAAGTAGTCATGATATTTTACCTATTTAAAAGAATCGAGAATTAAATCCACGGCAGCTTGTTTGCTATAAGAACCATCTGGGTTTGTTGCAGATTGGAGTTTAGCGTTTCGTGCCGCAGCCTGTTTTGCCGCTTTACTCGATGACGTACCTTTTCTTAGAACAGTTTTAGAAGCTTGTTTCTTTTTAGGAGCTTTTGCTTTAGCTACTTCATTCTGAGAACTACTAGCCTTAGCTGCATCAAACAACACCTTTAACACCAATGCGTCATTTACCGTGTTAAGCATTTCGGGATCACCGCCAACACTCTTAAAGTATTCTGACATAACCTCAACATTCTTAACAGCCGTGTTTTGGTCTGCAAAAGAAGGTTCAAGCTGTGTTAATACAGTCATTTGCTCTTGAGCATACGCCTGTTGTTGTTCTTGCACCTGTGCCTGATACTGCTGGGACACTTGCTGCGTTATCTCATTAAGCTCTTGCTGTTTTGCTTCATAAAGAACTTTCGTTTCTAATGCCTGTTCGTAAGCGTAAGGGTCTGTCTGTTTCAAAGCTAAAAGCTCTTGAGTCGTGTGAGTTGGTTTTTCGCCATACAACTGCGCTTGTTGTATTTCGAGCACCTGTGCAAGCTGTTCAAGCTGCGCATCACGTTGGGTCTCAAATGCTTTCTTCTCTTCAGACAACGCCTGAGTTTTACGGGTATAATCACCCTGCATCAACAATCCGCTTTTAACCTTTTCTACATCGTCAAGGCCGTTCTCTTGGAGAACTTCACGTACTGCAAGGATGTAATCATATTCGCCATCTTCAAGCTCGATGTCACCACTGGCCACATCACTATCGTCTAGCTCCTCTTCTTCATCCTGATCGGGTGTTGCTTCCAACTCTTCCTCACTGGAGTCATCTTCGATGTACTCATCTTGGGTGTCGTCTTCGGCTACAGATTCATTCTCAACTTGTCCCGCTTCTTTGGGATTGATCATGCCCAACACTGCTTCCATACCGGCAGCTTCTGTCATGGGGTCGTTACTAGAGAAGTCCGTTGGATTATTCTCAATACTCATCTTCATATCCTCAAGGGTCGGCTTTGCCGGTGTCCTTTAGTTAGTGATTATTTTAGGTTTGTCTTTCTGTAGTTCTAAATATTGCTGAAGGGTTGGTGTGTGCATCAACTCCTCAGTCATACCTTCTACCTCTTGTAGTGTGAGCTTAGTATAAACCACACCTCGTACCCAGTTTAAAAGTTTATCAGATACGATGTAATATTCTTCAGAGTTGTTTGCTGATTGTTTCTCTTGAGTTTGCATACCACTCTAGTCCCTCCCGTAGTGCTTTAACAACTTTAACCTCTCGCCAGAGAGATTCCCCTTGTTTCTCAGATGTTACATTCCTAAATGCTTCATAAAGGTTTTGTTCTATCTGATCAAAAATAAACTTAACAGATTCATCCTCTACCAATCGTGCTGCTGCGTTTGCCACCCTGAGCTTTGTTTCTTTATCAGGGGTTTCAAACTGCAAACTAATCGTTGCCGATTTTGACTGCTCTCTCACTGCGTGCCTCCAAGTTTAACTCTGCTATTTTAAATTCATTACTGTCTTCATGCTCACGTACTTCTTGTTCAAACTTAGCTTTCTCTAATTCAAACTCTGCCTTGTCTAGTTCAAACTTAGCCTGTTCTAATTGAACCTGTGCCATAATAGCTTGATCCTGTACTGAAGGAGGCTGTGGCTCTGGGATTCCCGTAAACTCTGGAGGAGGAGCTGTGAAGTAACGACCATGAGCACTTTTGTCGTACATCCTCACCATGTCCTCTTGTAGCTGTACCATCTGCTGCGGCATAACCGTAATACCTAAACCACCTGAAGATGCCATAGCTTGTTGGGCTTGTTGTGTTTGTTGCATATGGAATAGATGCTCTGTCTTAGATGCACCACCTAAACCAACCAACACTGTTACATCCTTACGTGCGTTCCATGTACGAGGGTCTACTTCTACAAACTTATTGTCTAAACGGAAGATAGCTTTATCATCTGAATGAGCAATCTCAAGCTCGTACACACCCATAAATACTTTTCTTAAGAACTCACCAAACTCACGAGCCATTAAGCGAACACGAGCTTGACGTTTCGACAACACTTGACTAACAGCACCTGCTGCTGTGTTACCGTTAAGTACATCAGGACTGATAGACTGATCTGTAGAGCCTACATCCTGCTCCAGCATCTGATCGGCCATACCCATCATGTTATACGTGTGAGCACCGAACGATGGCTGGTTAGGGAATGAGATAGCGTTAGGGTGCTTAACTAAGTAAGGAGCACCAGGCTTACTGCTCATAACACTGTCTAAATCAACCTGTCCTTCTACAATAACAGGTCGGCCATTGTTTAAGTTGTATTGGTTATCAAGCTGGTTGCGCCAAAGTGTGCTCTTAACCTTCTGAATAGGAGCTGCTGCATCAGCAGGGCATAAACCTGTTAAACGATGAGGGATACGAATAGGCGACCAAACTTCAAAAGGAACTTCATCCACTTCCTCTGTTGCTAGTACAACATTACCTACACGACAAACCTTAATAAGTTCATCGTAGTCATCATCGTCTTTATCAAACCGAATGTATATCTCATGTAGGTCGTACATCTTTGAGATGTCATTCTCATCATCATAGTTATCACCATCGAAGTTTCTAGCTATCTTCTCAGGAGCGTCTGATGCGTTATAATCTGTAGAGGTGGTTGCTTTATCTATCTTCTTAGTGTCAAAACCCATAGCAATAAGATCACTACGAGACTTCAGAGATCGCTGTCTTGTGTACTTAGACTCTTTCACAGAAGTAGCTGCTCTGTCTATAGCAAATTCTTCTGGAGGAACAACTTCTATTTTTGTTTCACTTTTAGTACGAGTTCTTAACAGAGAACCGCTGTAAGTAACTTGCTCTGATATTTCGTCAAACAATTCCTCAAACTCGGTAATCTCTACCTCTGGATCTGCTTCTAACACTGTAAAAGCCATCTCAGAGATGTCATCAAAGTCGTGGGTTGTCTTCTCATCTGCATCACAACGCCAGCGTTTAATAACACCTTGTCGTTGAAGAAGCCCATCCATAAGACTATCAAGGATAATACTAAAGCCATCGTTCTGTCGATAGAACACGTAACGAACGTAGTCAGTTGCTTCTTGAGCAGCTTCTACATCTTCAGGGCCTTCTGGCTCAAAACGAACAGTCTCATCATCTGCTATGAACATCTCAGCTATATCAGCCTTTAGGTTCTCAACAGTCTGATAGACTTCTCTTGTAACTATCTTAGAATAACCATCTCGCTCATTACCGTAAGACTCACCTAAGTAATAATCAATAAGGTCTGCTCTCGATTGAGAAGCATCGCTGTCCATATGGTCAGATACATTATCTTCATAAGACCTGATTGCTGTAAGCAGCTTTTCATTAGAAGCCATTTATGTAACCCATTTGTAGTTAGTTTGTTCCTTGGACTCCCAAGGCTTCTTACGTTTGTTTGCTTTCTCGACAGTAGCGTATCGCTGACTTTGATAAGCATATCTTGTTGCTGACATTAAATCGTCAGCCTTGTCTACAATCTTTCCGTTATCACCGAAATGGTATTGTTGGAACTCTTCCTGCCATTTGTAACAACTTCTAAAAACTTTAAACAATCCTTTCTGCATAGACCTTGTCATGGCAGTGATACCTGATGCTATCTTAATATCCCCGTTGGTCTGGGAGATGTCAGGTGGATTAGTAAAATGTTCCATTAAGAAGTTAGCACCCTCTGCTCTATACTGAGCCGCCATACTATCACCACCATCAAACGACCTGTTACCATCGTGAGGCCACGCTATAGGAGGCTGGTGGGTACGTTCACGTATCGCTATGCAATGCTCTACAGCGTTCTTACGGGACTCCCTATACTCATCTGTAATGTAGAAGCACCCGTTCTCTGGGTTGATAGCTGCCCATACAATAGCTGTAGGGTGATCAAATCCAAAATCTATACCGCAGATACGTTTCCAACTGGCAGGTATATCAAAGTCCTCTACCACTATCTTCTCAAGATCAAAAGGAAACACCATACCTCTACCAAACACAGGCTGGCCTTTCGTTCTCATCTCCCGTTCATTAGGGAGGTACTGTGCAAGGATTTGTTCTTTAGCGTCTTCGTCTAAGTGAGGTGCTTCATCCCAACCTGCCTGGACTAAGAACTGCCCCTTACGTCTGTCGTTCAAGAACTGGTGTATAACAGGTGTCATACCACTCTCAGGAGTGAACGTCATCATCACATAACCTTTTCTATCAAGTGTTCTTGTCAAACACTGTGTATAGATGTTCTGTGCTGGTTGCTCATCGAGCCACACCCAATCAAGGGAGCTACCCATGAACTTCTCTTCTCCCATCTCATAAGACTTAAACTGAAGAACCGATTCTCCAATGTGCTTACCAAATGCGTTGTGGAACTTAACAACAATACTCTCTACCGCATTTGGTATCTGAGGCTTACGGATTACATCAACAATACAATCTCTAGGGATTGCCCCTGTCCCTCGTAAGTTTATATTTACAGGGTCTCCTAGCAATTCCTTCTGGAGAATGTCCCTTGTCGTTGCTGTACTTGCACCAGCAGCCCATGCGTTGATAGGTCTTGTAAACTTCTTCCCTTTCCACCAATCAGGATAGATACCTGTTAGGTGACAAGCTGTTATACGAGCACCTGTGTAGGTTTTACCAACCCTGTTACCAGCCATAGCTAAGCACTGGTTGTTCTCTTTAGTAGCGTTAGATAATATCTCTTGCCAACCGTAAGGAACCCACTCACCGAGTTGATTGTACTTACGCCGCTCCTCTCTCTCCTGCATTAAAGCAACAAGTTGCTCCTTCTCAGCCTTGTTTAAGCTCTTTGACATTATCACTACTCTCTATAAGTGAAGCTAATTGCTCGTCAAGCTCTGCATCCGTCATCTCAGAGACTTTGCTTGTTGAGATGATTTCTTGAGGTTTATCGTGACCTGTCCTGTGCATAACATCTTGAGCTGCTTTTAGCCGTATCTGAGGACTAACCTCAACATCTAACATTATATCTTCAATAATCTTAGCGGCTAAAGTTGCACATTGGTTCTCATCAATTAAATCATTACGAGTCTCTTTGATGATTTCCTTAAGGTCTTGGTATAGCCTATAGGCATTACCAGCATCAGGAGAGTAACCTGCCATCTCATAAGCATCTGCAATAGACATCTTACCGCCACCTTTACCCTCGTGATAACCACGAGCCATCAAGGAGACAAACTTCTCTTGCTGTTTAGTGAGCTTTCGTGTTTTAGCTTTTCTCTTAATCATAGATCATCTGCGTAGCTACGGCTGTTTCCCGTTTAATAACTCGGAAGGTGCTGCTACCAGCTCCCTGTGCCGTGACAGTTCCTGTTTGCTTGCCGCTATCAACAAGAGTGCCAACACCTCGGTAGGTAGAACCTCCGGTGTCTTTAATCTGGAGATAGAGAGATTCATTACCGCCTACGGCTGGTTCTGTAAAAAATGTTCGAGAGCTACCAGAGGACAGTGTGAAGTCAGCCCCTATAGTCTCTGCTGTCTGAGATAGAGCCTCAGGGTCTGATGTTCCGTAATTTGTAGACATGGTGTCCTCGCTGTTATGAAATAATGTTGTTTGAAATAATTTGGCTTGTGCCTGTGCCTAATCCCAAGCCTTGATCAGTGTAAAAGTTCTCGATAGTTATATGTAATTGCGCATAGCTTGCCGGATCTCTCCACTCAAGTATGGCTCCCGCAATGAATATCTCAAGATCCGTTACGCCTTGAACAGCATCTGATAAGCCGAAAAAAGTGGTCTTAACTCCGTTAATAGTATGAGATACACCAAGCCCAAAGTTTTCCGCAGGCATTCTTACGGATGTGGTTGTTTCGGTTAAAGTCGGAGTACTCCCTACCCAGACATCTCCATGCGGCCACTCCAGCCCATTATAATCTGCATCTTCGTCAGCAATAGCTATGAAAAAACCTGTGTCCCCAGCAGTGCTAAACGCTTGATAAACACCACCGCCAGCAAAGATACTACCTGTTAGAGCTACGCCAGCCAGTAACGGCTGTGCAGGCTGGAGAAGCGATCTCTGAGCTGTGCCATCAGAAGTGGTTAGGTGCGCAGTAAAGGCGCAATTAGATCCCATAGTGGAGTTATATTGCTGCGTCAGTGTTGCGTTTGATGTCTCATTTGTGAGCGTTTCATTAACAGTTATCACGCCGCTGGCGCTTGTTTTTACTGTGACAGTTACATTGTTACTTGTCGTGCCGGTGATCGCTATACGATCTCCAACCCTCCAAACATCGCCTATCCCTGTATGAGTGATAGTTTTGGCTGCGGCATCAAACACCGCGCCAGTGGCCGCCCAAGCAACACCATTATTCCTTTCTCGCTGCCCACCAAAGGATGCAATAGGGAGAGTTACGCCAGTACCCATATTTATCGTGTAAAAAACTCCCAACAACCAGCTTTTATCACCAGTGTCTTGTGAATAAATCTCCGGCTGACCGTAAGTTAAATAATTCATATTTGTTTGCCTTTTAACGCTAGACGCTTCATATTTGTATGGTTGGTAAAGACCATCCCCTATCAATTCTGGTGCATGTAATAGCTTTTGATTTTGAGCAAATAACGCTGCCTGAGATGCACTGTATCCCTGCAATAGTGCTTTTGTCCATACTCCATCAGACCTTACCTGACTAGCTAGGGGTTCAAAGTAGCTACCAAACGCTGCGCAGCCCCCATACTCGATAAACGTATTGCCTGACCTTAGCCCTGCACTAGTAGCGAAATAAGCATAAGCACCGTCTTGTACATCAAATACCTGTATGGCTTCGCCTGGCTTAAACTGTAATGAGTCTGTACCACTGGTTATGTTAGTCAATAACTGGTCGTGTAGACCAAACACAGGTATAGGGAAGGTTGTGTCGTTTAATGCCTCCCAGTGATAATCAGACGGGCTACCATACTCCGATCTTGTGTTTCTGTAGACAGAGGCGCTTGTGTCAGCCGGTGCAGAGGTTCGCAAGACAAAACCAACGTAGTTCTCACCATCGTTTTTGTCATACCTACTGTAACCTGTGGCTTCTGGGACGCTGCCGCTTGTAGCTGGGTCTAGCTCACCAGCCAGCATAGAACCCTCTGCCCACCCCCATTTACGGTTGGTGAACCCCAGCTCTTCATAAAGTATATCGTTCCATATAGGAGCGCCTACCGAGAACCTGCTTACTCCACGATCTCTTGACCCACAAACGATCGGCCTGTGCTTGTGAGCGCCTATTGATACCTCACTAGCTATAGCACGTTCAACCATAGCTGTGATCTTAGCGGGGGTGCACTCCAGCACACCTGCTGTAATGTCATACCACCCTATGCGCCAGCTAGGCAGAGTAGTCCACGTAGCACTTATATCCCCTCTGTACGTCAAGTGCTCGTCGCCTATAGCGAAAATACTACCAGAGCGTAGACCAGCAAACGCCGTGCTGGCCACCGAATTAAGCTCTAGTGTGTCACCACTGGCTACACCAAGTACGTCTTCAGTAGCTACGTCGAGAATAGACCCTGCTGGATTAGAGAAGCCTCTATCTGGCTGAGACTTTAGCATATTGACAAAGTGTCTGTCAGTGTAATACGCAGCAGGGGATGTCGCTAATGGATCAAGTCCTGTAGCAGCCCCAAGCGCCTTTAAGTTTACAACTGATCCCAAAAACCTAGAGCCGCTTACTAAATTGCTGTACCCCAAACCTGCTATAGTAACCCCAGCGTCAAACCCAGGAGTACAGCAAATGGCTTCTATGTTGTTAGTCTCGCAGTAGTCTGCCAAGTCACTGGCCCACGTACTCCATATAGTCGCTTGGGTACGAGCACCAGCAGCTCCTAGCGCTACGGCGTATTTATGATTGGTGTCTAAACTACGAGCTGCTATATAAGCATCGGCTTTGGCTTCATCGCCAGCCAGAGAGCTGTTGTAGCAAACCACAACTTTGCTATGGTCTATCTGATGTCTTGCCTTTCTTGTAATATCACTAAGAACATCAACATCAGCCATTCTTATTTAACCTCTGCTGTAAACCCAGTAGCAGCTTTAGGTGCAGCCCAAGGTAATTGAATACTGATTGTATTTGATAACGTAGGAACTGACCGCAGAATATCTCCGTTCTCGTTTAATGCCAGCACGACAATAGAGCAAACATGACTGCCCCATGCGCTAGATTGAAAGGAGAACGTAGTTACATTACCAACAGAGAATGCCTGACCAGCACAGTCGATCTCGTAGCCATGTACCTCGCCAATCTCTGTGTTATCAACCCGCTCGGTGGGTGTAACCCAGTTGAGCTCTACCGTCTTCTCTGGGACTTGACTGATTAAACCTAACGATGCGAGCAGTGCTAAGAAACCACCCGCTATTCTCTTTTTAAATCTGAACTTACGCATCTACTTTTCCTGCTGTTTAACCATGTCTTTAACATATTGGTTTAGAACCAACAACCAACCAAAGTGACCTAGTGCTGCTACTGCGTATATCTCTAATGATCTATAGCCAATAATTGCTGCTGTTATCGCCCAACTAGCGGCCCATGCGTTACCCGCCACTAATATTAAAGCCCCTATTGTAAGCCACGGGTTGCGAGATAACAGACTCAATCGCAGCGCTAAGTATATCATTACTAGACACAGTGATGCGTCTGTAACCGCTAGCAACCGTATCAAAGTTTCTGTAATCATCTTCTGGCCCACACTCGATATCTGTTGACGAACCTATGAGTAGGCAATCCTCAACAACCGTCAAATTCATCATCACCTGTCCAATGATGTATCGTGAGGCAATCTGCCCGTTCTTCCACTCGCTCGGTTCGGACTTCCAGGTCATTAAAGTTCCCAGTCCAATCATCAAGAATGTAAGCAACAGTAAATGTAGCAATCCCAACCTCACTAAGAATGAGTAGAAAGAGGAGATTGGTGAGGGTTTTCTTAGAGGAGGCATCGACAACATGCTCGACCACCTCTTTTGCTGGTTCTTCTATGCCCATTATACAACATCCTCATACATCCTTATTCTTCTCGTAAAACAACCAGCCTGCTGCCCTTACAGACCGGTACATCAAAGTACGAGTGATTAAGCTGACATTGGCGCTCTTCATTGCTTCGAGGAATATCTTATCTGCTACATCCCTGCTAGCCGTATGTCGCTTGTAGATGTAATCGTGAATAACAGCAGGTGCTCTGCTCTTACCATTCCTATTAATAAAAACTCGTGCTATCAGCGGAATTGATGCGAAATCTGACTGAAACCCTACAGGTACTTCAGTCCATTTGTCGAATTCCTTGCTGTAATAGCGCAAGCTCTTAGTTAATTCAAATAAGCCACCTTCCACAGTCTTCGTGTGTACTGTTGCTTTATCAGGAAAGTAGCCCATTGTCTTACTCCAAATCGTATGTTATTTTGAGCGTATAACTACGCCCTACTTTAGATCAAACTCGTAGCCGAACTTGATACCCATACGCTCTAAGTAACCTGATGTGGCATTCTCATAGAAAGCCGCTACTCGGAAAGGAACACCCTTCACTTCAGCGTTAAGACCAACCTCATACATCTGAACCAAGCTGGTCTCACGCTCAAAAGTGTTGTCTGCATACTTAACCGCCTGTGCACCTACAAAGAACTGATCAACCAACACTTCAGCTCCTACTCCGTAGAACTCACCTGCGTACTCTTGTCGATCACCTCCATTAATGTCTGCTGATGATGTATGACCATACACTGCATATGGGGTAAAACTGCCTACTTCATAACCTACCTCTACTTGCGCCCAGAAGGGCAAGATCTCATCACTGGAGATGTTAGCCCCAACCTCAGAACCTAAACTGACATCTAAATCAATATCTACTTCCCCTGCATAGAGGTTTGTTGTAACGATACAAGAGGCCACTAGGAATACGGCTAATGCTGTAAAAAGAGAATCTTTCATACTAATACCTGTTTCGTGAGTCAATGTGAATAAATGTGTTATATACAATAACGTTAATATCTGGGTAATTAACAGCCATCCAATCTGCTGCTTCTTGAGGACTATCAACCTTCAGATCCATAGCCCAACTGATCATTTCTCCATCCTTATACCTAGGCATGTGCCAAGAGGCTGGAGCACCTCCTACTGCCTTATTGTGACTAGGGCATCTGCACCCACTTGTCACCTTAACAGGAACACCGATATAATGCCTATACCCATTAGCTGCTTCAAGCGTATATGGGTGCATAACGCTAAACCCACATCCATCATTACAAGCATACTCAGAAGGGTTGAAATAATCCATATCTATCCTGTATAAAAAAGAGACAAGGAGCACGAACGTACTCCCCGCCCCTCAACCAGCCCAGAGAGAGGGGGAGGCTGGTTGAAACAATCTGATCCTCAGTGCTTGTATTATATTGGGGCTTCCCAAAGATCAAATATATACTGCTCCGCAGAGCTTCTTAAAGAGAAAAAACATTAAAGTCAAAAGAACGCTTTAAAGGATAAGAGAAAAAAGAAAAGAGAAAAAGCACACTGTCTAACTTAATCATGCTTCGCATCAAATACTATTAAAAACGTATACCCTATATATACTATATGCAATATCCTGACAGATTTGTAACAACTTTCTAAGTATACTTAAGTATATTCAGGGAAGAAGTCATTGATATACATAGGATATATAGAAAGTGTGAATAGTATACATTCTAGAGGTTGGGAAATACCTCCGGTGTATGGGGTGGATATTAACGTTAAAGCACGCATCCAAAGTTGGGGGTGGGGTAGCAGATTCTGCAGCATTTGTCAAGTCATATTTAATGCTATGCCATGCATATGCTTCAGTGGATTGCAAGTTAATTAAATTTAATTTGACTTGATGATGTGTATGTGACAGGGGATATCCCTCCTTACCACCCCTTACCATCCACACCTATGCCATAGCCTACGCCTATCACCACCACACCAACCATAGCCGCTGCCTATGTATTCTATTTAATATACTATAGTATACTTATCATATGCTTATGTCCTACCTCTATACTGTACGCCAAGCCATCTTTAACAGTGGCATAACAATTCATAAAATAATTATAAATTGACCTGTATTGTCATTGGCAATCGTATGCTTTGATATATACTTGTTAGCAAGTGAGGCAATAATGCCTACAACCAACAAACAGAGAGCACTATCATGAGAATCAAATCATTAGCAGCGAATCAAACAGAACTATATGACAATAGCGGGACAGTGGTGTTATTCTCTTACGAGACACCAGTTGCAGCCTTGTTACCAAGTGGGCGGGCGATCAGAACCATTGAAAAGTATTCACAAACCACAACTAAGCATATCAACAAGTGGCTGCAGTCATTCGGCAATGTCGAAACAGTGGAGCAATCTTTTATTGATGAGCTCGTCAGCTAGCATACATTAACAATTTGTAATGGACATTTGCAGATTGTTAACGCATACTATCTACATCAATCAAACAAAGAGGTAAGACAATGAAATTATCAATGGACAAAGAGCAATTTTTAAGCATTGCTAAGCGTAAGATCCAGCCAGATTACATTGAATGGGCATTAAACAATTGGGACTATTTAACGCGAGTTAATACGCCGTTGGTTAACGTCAATAGCTCATCTAAAATTGTGAAAGGTGAAAAGCTTGGATTTTATACCGCTATTTTATATCTCAAACCAGCCGATATGGTAGCTATTAAAACATTATGCCCGTTTGCGGGTAAAGCGGGATGCAAAGACGGTTGCCTTGAAAGTAGTGGTCAATTAGGCATGATGACGGCCGATAATGCTAAAATTAAGCGTACAATACTCTTTTTGGTTGATCGTGAAGCGTTTGAGATAGAATTGAGTAAAGAGCTAACAAAGCATTACTTAAAGCATGGCGACAATTTCGCATGCCGTTTAAATGGCACTAGCGACATAGACTGGTTTAAGTTTATCTTAGATCACCCTAGTATTACATTCTACGATTATAGCAAGGTATTGGCTTACGTTAAAAGAGCGCAAAAACTAGGCAATTACCACATCACGTTTAGCGGTAGCGCCAACAGTATTGAGACAATAAACCAAACAGCGCTAGCTATTCGCTCTGGCTTCAACACTGTTATTGCATGCGATACCAAGGAATTAAAAGGCGAATGGCAAAGACCGGCTAAGCTTGGCAATAGTAGCCTAGTTGATATGGATCAAACAGACCTACGCTTTAAAGACAAAGCCGGTAGTATTGGTACGCTTAAGATCAAAGGCGGTAATAAACAAGAGAGAGCATCACGTATTGGTACTAATAACTTTTTCTTTAACGAGAAAAGCCTTGCCCAATTATCTATAGCGTTATAAGCTATCGACATTAAACAATTAAACAAAGAGAGAGATCATCTATCATGATTATATTTAACTATCCAAGCAAAAAAGCATTAAAAGAGTCTGTTGGCCAGCCATTAGACTATATCGAAACAAGCCTATTTGGTGAGGAATATCGCAGCGACGGGATACTCACCGGCGCAAACCGTCCCCATATAACGGGACAGGGCAGGGAATTTTTTGCTAATGTTACAATGGAAAACGGAAAAATTAAATCCGTTAAATAAACCAATAGAAAATAGGTGATATTATGAACAATCTAAATTTAATTATTAACGATGATGGCGAAATACATATTTGGAATGGGACAATGGGAGCTGTAATGGTGAGCCATGAGGATACCAAGACCTTGCGATCCTTTCCAAGCGTAGATGATGCAGTAAATGGCTTATGGCTCACAGGCCACAGAGAGGCCGCTAGGGAGTTAAACAAAGTTACCCGCACCAATGGGGTTAAATAGAGCTTAAAATCGCTTAGGGAGGCTTATAGAGCCTCTCAGGGCATAACTGACAGAAGACAGGTGATACTATGGCTATCGATATGGCTCAGGCAAGTAAAGACTTTTACAAACAAGACAAAAAGCAATTTGTTTATATGTTGATCAATGAATTAACAGGCGAAACCGTAGCGATTTATTCTGAAAGACCGAGAATGGCAGAGATCGAGAAGCAGTACCCAAACTTTTGGGATCATTACAGACTAGCAAAGAATGAATGTCCTTGCAACTATTGCAACTAACTAGACAGGTGATATTATGAAAAATATAAAAGTTAAAACCGTTGAAGCTTACATGACAACGGACGATCAGCTTTTTATATGCGAAATGGAAGCCGAAAAGCATCAAGGCGATATACTAGGTGAGTTATTAGATGAATTATTACCCTATGATGATCGCGGGAATATAACACGGATCGACCGCCATAATATATTAATTAAAATGCTCGAAGGCAAAGACCTTAAGCGAATCATTAAGCAAATAAATAACACAATAAACGGGTGATATTATGAAACTATACATACTAGCAAGAGAGTTTATTCTCGACCATGGCGAAGCCATAGCGGCCATTGTTATCACGGTTACGATGGGCACGCTATTCGGATCAGTCATTGGACTTTACTTGGCAGATGGATTATTCTAGCCATTCAATTAAACAGAGGTTAGTGAAATGAACATATATAGAATGCGGGAAAGAGCGTACGAAATAGAAAAGATGTTAAGCGCTGTGCTAGATGATTATACGATAGGCGTGGATTTCTTTAAGATATTAGAAATACATGACAATCTCATCTATGCGAGTACTAACGACAGCTGTTATGAGTTCACACTCGAAGAGCTTATGCTCGAGTACCTAATGCTATTAGATCAGCCTAAGAAACAAACACCTCAACAAATGGGCGTATCATTCACACAAAGGGCGGTGAAATGAACATATATCACGTAACATATTGGTGGAAAACTGGCACAGCTCCTGTAACATTCATCTACAACAGCATGGAGGAGGCATTAGAGCGATTTAAAGATGATGGCGGTACAGAGTATAGGGTAGAAGGGGAATCGCTTACAGGGGCTTACAGTGCGCCTGAGAAGGGTTATGAGATTCAACTTGGTAGTCAATTTGTAGCAGATAAGGGGTAAATCATGGGACAATATAAGTATTTTGAGTTAAACTTTGACGATAGTCAGCCGGATGCGCCTCGATATCGTGTGGTATTCATCAACCCGCAGTCGAATAGACTGCACAATATAGCGCTAATCTGGAGCGAATCCAGAGCCAATTGGCTAGTGGATCTATTAAACAATAGCAAAACATATCATCAATCGGAGACGGAATAGTGACTAATGAAGAGATAACAATTAGACTAATACGCCAAGAGTTAGGCTTTATCATCTCACGTTGTGAAAATTGTGAAGATGGCGATAGTAACGTATTAGAAACAGTGGTTGATCGTGTAATTGACTTAACAGAGCTTATTGATAACAATACACAGTTGCCGCCATGCTATGTTGAGCCTTGGAATGACGAGCCAGAGCCAATAATATGCTTACAGTGTAGTGGCTCAGGTGAGGGCATGTACGATAATACTATCTGCTCACGCTGTAATGGCTGGGGCGAACTAACAGAGGATGACTACAATGATTAACAAAGAGACGACAATTGATCCTATTAATCAAGATGCAGCTAAAGCTTGCAAGGAATCAAATCCAGAGCCTATTGGCTATAATTTCAACGATTGGTATGAATCGCGGGGAAGGTGGCTAGATGGCTCTGAGTACGACGATCTCTTTGGAGGATATGAGCTATGACTGAGCAAGAAATGTCGCTTATAAGGCGATTGAGGGACTCTGAGGTGGCATTAGCACGTACAGCTAGCGAAACATTCGATATAGAGGTTGTGCCAGTGGTGTTAGTAACTGAATCAGGAAGATTGCACGTTGAGCTTGTATCAAAAAACTATGACATAAACGAATTACTTGGGGCGATGTTCCCAGAGGGGATAGAAGGATGAGCAGTAGATACGAACGATTCACTTATGAAGAACAATTGGAAGTTGATCTTGAAGCAACAATGGCTGAATATTTACGGGTACATTCTGACAAGTATGGCGGAAATAAGATTGCTTTCATTGAAGATCTTAAAGAAATTGTGAATAATCTGTCAGATGATGAATACCTAGATACACTGCCGTTTTAAAGCGTAGTTGTTACTAACATTAAATTTCTGTAATGCTACTATCTGTTACAAATCCGTGGAGATATTGCATATAGTATATACTAGGGGTATAAAAATGAATGAATTTGAAGTATTAGTGAAAGAGAATGAAAAAAGGATTAAGGCAATAGCTAGAACATGGGAAAAAAACAAATATATTAGAGCTTATGGTTTGACAGAATTAGAGGATTTATACCAAGAGTGTTTAATAGGGTTTTGGAAAGCATACGAGACATTTGATGAAACAGGTGGGCTTAGTAAGTTTAAGACATATTCTGAACGAGTGATTAAACACCACATGTTGAACATTACAATACATCAGAGAAGAAAGGCAGCAGGAAAGGACGGGGACTCAGTATGGCAGGAAGGCTTAGAGCTAGTGGATGAGTATGAGGAAGCACCTGATACACTTGAGGTATCGGATGTTAGTAAGGATGTTAGACGAGCGCTCAACGGTGAGCTGACAGAGGAGGCTAAAAGCTTATATCAGTTCTACTTTGTTCATGGCTTGTCTTTTGATGAGATAGCTATTGTTATGAACACTTACAAGATGGATGTTTATCGAAAGCTAACAGGTTTACTTAAGAACAAGCGATTGATCAACAGGCTAGCGGCTTATCATTCAGGACAGAGGGTGGTGAAATGAGTTGTGTAGAAAAGATGGGACATAGCTGTGGCAGCAGTGATGCGTTACAGGTGTTTGAATCAGACGGAGTGTATACAGGCTATTGCTTTTCATGTCATAAATATGTCAACAATCCTTACGGGGACAAACCAACAGGTTATAAACCACCAGCAGCAGTGCCTCTAAGGCCAGTGGAGGAGATTTTAGAGGAAGTTAATAGCATTACAGCCACATGGTCTACTATGGCGCTACCGAGCCGTGGGTTGAAGCTGGAGGCATTAGAGTATTTTGGTGTTAAGGTGGGTGTTAGTGAGTCAGATGGTGTTACGCCTGATATTGTAGCATTGCCAGTGTATCGTAACGGTGAGTTGGTTAGCTATAAGATGAGAGCGCTAGCTGAGAAGCGTATGTTCTCGTTAGGGAATAGCAAAACACCTGACATGTTTGGTTGGCAGCAGGCTTTAGACAGTGGTGCGCCTCGACTAATCATTACGGAAGGAGAATATGATGCAATAGCTATCTACCAAGTGCTTAAAGAACTATCAGATGCTAAGTATAAGGATTTCAACCCAGCAGTGGTGAGTTTAACTAACGGCAGCAGTGGTGCTAAGAAGGAAATCTTACGCAATCTTGCTAGTATTAAGAGTAATTTTAAGGATGTTGTTCTAGCGTTCGATATGGATGATGCAGGGAGCAAGGCAGCAGAGGATGTTGTTAAGATATTCCCTGAAGCTATGAGAGCACAGCTACCGGCTAAGGATGCTAACGAGTGCCTTCTTAAAGGTAATCTTAAAGCACTGAAGAATGCTGTGTTGTTCAAGGCATCAGTGGCTAAGAACACCAGCCTTGTGTACGGCAGCAGCCTTAAGGAGTTGGCTATGGCTAAGCCTGAGTGGGGCTTGTCTTATCCTTGGGATGCTATGACATCGCTCACACGAGGCGAGAGGTGGGGTGAGACACAATACTTAGGTGCTGGTGTTAAGATGGGTAAGAGTGAGATATTGAATGCGCTTGCAGCCCACAAGATAACAGTACATGGTGAGAAGGTATTTATGTGTAAGCCTGAAGAACAGAATGCTATGACGTACAAGCTTCTGGTTGGCAAGGTGGCAGGGAAGATATTCCACGACCCTAACAGGGACTTTGATGAAGAAGCTTTCATCGAAGCAGAGAAGATGATTGGTGACAGTGTTGCTATGCTCAACCTGTACCAGCACGTAAGCTGGGATAATATCAAGCAAGATATATTAACAGCAGCAGGTGAAGGCTATCGTACCATATACCTTGATCCTATTACGTGTTTCACTAACACTGTATCATCAGCAGAAGCTAATGAATTGCTAGTGAGAATAGCGTCAGAGGCATCAGCTATGGCACACGATCACAAGCTTTCAATGTGGCTCTTCTGTCACCTTAACGCTCCAGGGAAGGATAAGAAGCCACATGAGTCAGGTGGGAAAGTGTTATCATCACAGTTTGCAGGGAGTAGGGCTATGATGAGAGCTTGCCACACTATGTGGGGCTTGCAGGGTGATAAGTCACCAGACCTAACACCAGAAGAAAGGAATATGAGACAGCTTGTACTATTAGAGGATAGAAACTATGGACAGACGGGGAGGGTTGAGTTATACTGGGACAACCAAACAGGGTTGTTTGAACAAATCTAATTAATGCACAGGAGATAG
>Ga0209092_10002082_pt1 | contig 18763 bp, 18 predicted proteins | sample FraStrMetagenome_FD_187446 | JGI IMG/M metagenome (GOLD analysis project Ga0209092, IMG submission 187446) | Marine eukaryotic phytoplankton communities from Arctic Ocean - Fram Strait ARC3M Metagenome (SPAdes) (version 2) | ecosystem: Environmental > Aquatic > Marine > Oceanic | place: Fram...
ACTATTTTCTATATGTGTAATTTTCCGAAATAGCTAAAAAAAATCAGATTGTTGAGTTGTTACGACTGAAAAAAACAACTGATTTTGGAATTTTTTGCGCATCTTTATAATAAAAATCGTTACACAACAAAGAGAAAGAAAGTCGCGCGTGTGCGTTTATTGTTTATTTACTTAGTCCTGCTAAAATCAAAAATTTTAGCAGGAGTTTGTTTACTAAATATAGTATGAGATAAATTTAAAAAGAAAAAATTAATTTTATCAATCCTCTTGTACTGAGTATAATTCACGGAATTATACGAATATTTAATTTTAATAAAACGAATTCTGGTGGATTCTATCTTGTAATGCAAGTTCAAATCTTGCTTCGTTTATAATAAAAATTTTATATAATTTTTGATGTATTCTTGTATTCTTATTTTACCATTTCTAGGTTTTTTTTCTGCCATTTGCTTTGGCCGTTTTCTAGGTTATTTTGGTTGTTGTATTTTAACAACAGCATCAATTTTTAGTGCCTTTTTCTGTTCACTATACGCATTTTATGAAACTGTAATTTGCGCGTCAAATTGTACAGTTGTTGGTGCTAATTGATTTGTTGCGGAACTTCTAGTTGTACGTTGAGGTTTTTTATTTGATCCTTTGTCAACTATAATGTTAATTGTTGTTTGTGGTGTTTCTTCATTAGTACATTTATATTCAATTGAATATATGGCTGGTGACCCACATCACGGGCGTTTTATGTCATATTTATCACTTTTTACGGGATGTATGCTAGTTTTAGTAACTGCAGATAATTTCTTAGTAATGTTTTTTGGTTGGGAAGGTATTGGCTTAGCGTCTTTTTTGTTAATTGGTTTTTGACACACAAGAATTAATGCAAGTAAATCTGCAATAAAAGCAATGATCGTTAATCGTATAGGTGATGTCGGTTTAGCTATTGGTATTTCAACAATTTTTTTAACTTTTAAAACAATTGATTACGCAACTGTTTTTGCTCTTGTGCCTAATGTTATCGACAGTACTATTACATTTTTTAGTTTTGATGTAAATGTGTTAACTGCGATTAGTTTGTGTTTATTTTGAGGTGTCTGTGGTAAATCTGCCCAATTAGTTTTACATATCTGATTACCTGATGCGATGGAGGGTCCAACACCAGTATCAGCATTAATTCATGCTGCAACGCTAGTTGTTTCTGGAGTTTTTTTAATTATACGTTGTTCGGCATTTTTTGAACATAGTACTGTAGCTTTAACAATAGTTTCGATAGTAGGGGCTACAACAGCTTTTTTTGCGGCTTCTGTAGGTCTATTCCAGAATGATCTGAAACGTGTTATAGCTTATTCTACTTGTAGTCAGTTAGGTTATATGATTTTTGCTACTGGATTGTCACATTATTCTGTATCGCTATTCCATTTAGCTAATCATGCTGTATTTAAAGCTTTATTATTTTTAAGTGCTGGTTGTATTATTCATGGTTTAGCAGATGAACAAGACTTAAGAAAAATGGGTGGTTTAATTAAAATTTTTCCAATGTCCTACGCGATGATCTTAATAGGTTCGTTAGCTTTAATAGGTTTCCCTTTTTTAACAGGTTTTTATTCAAAAGACGCTATTTTAGAGCTTGCTTTAGCAAAACATACAGCTGTTGGTAATTACTGTTATTATTTAGGTTGTGCTGCAGCATGTTGTACTGCTTTTTATTCATTCCGTTTAGTTTTTTTAACTTTTGTTAATAAAACAAATACATTTAAATCTTATTTGAACCATGCTCATGATGCTCCTTTTATTATGGCTTTCCCGTTAATAGTATTAAGTTTTGGTGCTATTTTTTATGGTTATTTAACACGAGATTTAGTAATCGGTTTGGGTTCAAATCCTTTTTTAAATGCGACTACAACTTTATTTTACAACTTTAATCTTATTGATTCCGAATTCTTGCATCCATTTTTAAAAAATATACCATTTATTTTTACACTTTTTGGATGTTTTTTATCTTTATTGTTAATCAATTGTTTTTCTGTTTCAAATAAAATTATTTTCAGTGCAAAAGTAAATTTGTTTAGACCTATTTATATTTTTTTAAATAAAAAATGACATTTTGATCAATTAGCTAACGAATTGGTTACAGTTAAAGTTATGAATTTTGGTTACCGTTCGAGTTTCCAAGCATTAGATAAAGGTCTTATCGAAAACTTCGGGCCAACTGGGTTTACAAATTCATTTTTTACATTTGCGCGTGTTTTAATAAGTACTAGTAGCAATTTAATATCTAATTCAACATTTGTTATTGTATTCTTTACTTTACTTTTTTTAACAATATTTATGTTACCTTTTTTAAATTTTAGTTACTTTATAAGTTATGAGTTTTTTTTACTTATTTTTGCTTATTGAATATTTTTATTTTTAAGTTAAATTTTTTTATGTGTTTAGTTTAATTGGTAAAACAACGATCTTCAAAATCGTCATTATAGGTTCAAGTCCTATAACTCGTGTTTTTATTTTTTGATGTTTTTATTAGAAATTTTTCTTAGCTTTTTAGCTATTGTTTTACCTGTTTTAATATCTGTTGCTTATTTAACACTAGCAGAACGTAAAATTATGGGTGGTATGCAACAACGAAAAGGTCCAAATGTTGTGGGATTTTTTGGTTTATTGCAACCATTAGCTGATGGTTTAAAATTGCTTCTTAAAGAAACAGTTATACCAACAAATGCTAATACGTTTAGTTTTATTTTTGCACCTATTTTAACATTCTTTTTAAGTTTAGTTGGGTGATCTATTATTCCGTTTACAACAACTGGATTTTTTACTAGCATTGATTTAAGTGTTTTATTTTTATTCGCTATTTCTTCTTTAGCTGTTTACGGGGTAATTTTATCTGGTTGAGCTAGTAATTCTCGTTATGCTTTTTTTGGTGCCTTACGTAGTGCAGCCCAAATGGTTTCTTATGAAGTTTCAATTGGTTTAATATTAATCTCAATTTTATTTTGTGTAGGTTCATTAAATTTTACAGAAATCGTTTTGTACCAACAAAATGTATTTTTTTTAATTCCATTTTTCCCTTTATTTTTAATGTTTTTAATTAGTTTATTAGCAGAAACAAACCGTGCTCCTTTTGATCTTCCAGAAGCTGAATCTGAATTAGTTTCTGGTTTTAATGTCGAATACGCAAGTATGGGGTTTGCTTTATTTTTTTTAGCTGAATATGGATCAATTATATTAATGAGCAGTTTTTGTACAATTATGTTTTTAGGTGGTTGATTATCTTTATCATTTATGCCAACAATTTTTGATCCTTTCATTTTTGGTTTTAAAATTTCATTAGTATTATTTTTCTTCATTTGAGTACGAGCTTCGTTTCCTAGATACCGTGTTGATCAATTAATGAGATTGTGTTGAAAAATCTTTTTGCCTCTGGCTTTAGCATTTGTTTTATTTATATTAAGTATTTTATTTTTTACTAATGGTTTTTATTAAAGGATGAGAAACTTAAAATATAATTCTAAAACTAATGTTAACATCAAAAATAGAAACCTTTTCTTAAAAACAGAAATTTTAAATTTATCCTTTTTTGCTTTAAAACAATCAAATTTTTCTGACAATTTAACAAATCTTTTTTTTTATAATAAATTATATTATAAATCAATGGTTACTATTAAAAATCGTTGTTTACTTTCTAGTAATTCAAGATCTGTTTTTAGTAAATTTAAACTTTCCAGAAATAGTTTTAGACGTAAAGCGTTATTTGGGTTTTTACCTGGAGTTTTTAAATCTGTTTGATAGTTTTTTTCTCAATAGCTTAATTTGGTATAGCATATGACTGTTAATCATGAGGTTAAAGGTTCAAATCCTTTTTGGGAAGTTTTAATCAAAATAGCTCAGTTGGTTAGAGCATTAGATTGAAAATCTAGTGGTCATTGGTTCAAATCCAATTTTTGATATTCTTTTTAAATTTTAAATTTTAAATTATTTTATAAAACGAATTTTGGTTAAATTATTCGCTAATGTAAGTTCGAGTCTTGCTTCGTTTAAAGGTTTTATTTCTAAAATAAACCAAATTTTTGCAATTTTATTTTATTTTTTCTTTTTGATGTTTTTTAAATCATTTTATTCTCAAAAACACGCTTTTCATTTAGTAGATCCTAGTATTATGCCGCTTATTACATCAATTTGTTGTTTAACATTAACTACTGGTAGTGTTTTATACTTTCACGGTTATTCTGGAGGTCTAGAAGCTACTATTTTTGCTCTAATCGCTCTTGTTTGATGCATGGGTGTTTGATGACGTGATGTTGTGCGCGAAGGTACTTTAGAAGGACACCACACAAACATTGTTCAATTAGGTATGCGTTACGGTATGATACTATTTATTGTTTCAGAAGTAATGTTTTTTTTTGCTTTTTTCTGAGCTTTTTTTGCTGCAGCATTAGCACCTACAATAGAAATTGGTGCTATTTGACCACCAAAAGGTATTGATGTTTTTAACGCTTTTGAAATTCCATTATTAAATACTTTAATCTTATTATGTTCTGGTGCAACGATTACTTACTCACACCATGCTATTACCGCTGCTAATAAATCTGAAGCTATTTTCGGTTTAATATTAACTATTGTCTTAGCAATTATTTTTACGGCTTTACAGGGTTTTGAGTACGCAACTGCTAACTTTAGTATTTCTGATGGTATCTATGGTTCAACATTCTTTATGGCTACAGGATTCCACGGTAGTCATGTTTTTATTGGAACATGTTTTTTAACTGTTTGTTTAATACGTTTATCTTTGGATCATTTTACAGTTCAACACCATTTTGGTTTTGAAGCAGCAGCATTCTATTGACACTTTGTTGACGTTGTTTGATTGTTTTTATATGTAGCTATTTACTTCTGAGGTGGCTTCTAATATTATTTTAATATTATATTATTTTAGGGATTGGTTAATTGGTTATACCACCAGATTGTAAATTTGGCATTCAGTGAATATTGCAAGTTCAAGTCTTGCTCTCTAAATTTATAACTTTTTGATGTTTTTAAAAAATTACTTTAGTATTTTCTTATTTTTAATTTTTAGTATTGTTTTATCAACTATTATTTTTTTCTTATCTTTCGTTTTATCGTCAAAATTAGATGACGCAGAAAAATTAACCACTTACGAGTGTGGATTTAATCCATTTTTTGACTCACGAAATGAATTCGATGTAAAATTCTATTTAGTGGCAATTTTATTTATTATTTTCGACTTAGAAATTAGTTTTCTATTCCCATTTTCAGTTTCACTAGATTTTATTAGTTATGAAGGGTTTTATTCAATGTTAATCTTTTTATTTCTTTTAACTATTGGTTTTATTTTTGAATGAAAACGTGGTGCTTTAGATTGAGATTAAAAAATTATTTTTTCTAAAAAAACTATTTTAAACAATAGTTAAAAACACATATGTATAAATTCTTCAATTTTAATTTTCTGATGCCACAATTTGATATTTTTTCTTTTTTCTCTCAACTTTTTTGAGTATTTTTAGGTATTAGTTTTTTGTATTTACTTATTTGTTTTTATTTATTGCCTTCATTAGCAATAACATTAAAAATACGTAAACGTAAATTAGCTAATAGCACAAGTACTAATGAAATCGTTGATTCTAATGATTCTAATTTTTTAGGTTCAATTAACAATTTATTTAGTAAAATTACTACTAAACTAACATTAGACGACAGTTTAGCACAAAATACAGAAAATTTAAGTAAATCTTTAAATACTCATTCACTTTCTTATGAAGCTATCCAATCGTTTAAACAACGTATTATTAAAAATGTACAAAATATTACAATATTACAAAATTAACTTTTTTTATGTGTCGTTTTTAGCTTAATAGGATAAAGCCTTTGTCTTCTAAACAAATGATGTAAGTTCAAATCTTACAAAACGAAAAAGAAAATTTAAGTTTTTACAATCTTACAAATTATATTATATTTTTAGATGGCGTTTTATCAAAGCCCTTGAGTCGTTCGTTGATTATTTTCAACAAATCATAAATTAATTGGTACTTTATATTTTATGTTTGGTGCCTTTTCTGGTGTTTTAGGTTTTGTTGTATCTATGGTTATGAGATTAGAATTATCTCAACCTGGTGATGCTTTTTTAGGAGGTAATTACCAATTGTACAATGTTTTAGTAACAAGTCATGCATTTTTAATGATTTTCTTTTTCGTTATGCCTACTGCTATTGGTGGTTTTGGTAACTGATTTGTACCTTTATTAATTGGTGCTTGTGACATGTCTTTTCCACGTTTAAATAACATTAGTTTTTGACTTTTACCACCATCATTAATTTTATTAGTGTCTTCGTCACTTGTTGAAGCTGGTGTAGGTTCTGGTTGAACAGTTTATCCTCCATTATCAGGTATTCAAGCCCATTCTGGTGGATCTGTTGATTGTGCCATTTACTCTTTACATTTAGCTGGTATTTCATCTATTTTAGGTGCTATCAACTTTATTGTTACTATAACTAATATGCGTGCACCTGGTATGACAGCAAACAGAACACCTTTATTTGTTTGAGCTGTATTTATCACAGCATTCCTTTTATTACTTTCTTTACCTGTATTAGCTGGTGCTATTACAATGTTATTAACAGATCGTAATTTTAACACATCTTTTTTTGATCCAAACGGTGGTGGTGATCCAGTATTATATCAACATTTATTTTGATTTTTTGGTCATCCTGAAGTTTATATTTTAATTTTACCAGCTTTTGGTATTATTAGTCATATCGTAGCAAAATTTTCATCAAAAGCTGTTTTTGGTAATTTAGGTATGATTTATGCTATGTTATCAATTGGTTTCTTAGGTTTTATTGTTTGAGCACACCATATGTTTACTGTTGGTTTAGATGTCGATACAAGAGCTTATTTTACTAGTGCTACAATGATTATTGCAGTACCTACAGGTATTAAAATTTTTAGTTGAATTGCTACAATGTTCGGTGGTAGAATTATTTTAAATACTCCCATGTTATTCGCGAATGGTTTTATTTTCTTATTTACTTTTGGTGGTTTAACAGGAATTATATTATCAAATTCTGGTATCGATATCGCAATGCATGATACGTATTATGTTGTAGCACATTTCCATTATGTGTTATCAATGGGTGCAGTTTTTGCAATTTTTGCTGGTTGATATTACTGAATTGGTAAAATAATTGGTAACAATTACCCTGAAACATTAGGTAAAATTCATTTCTGAACAACATTTATTGGTGTAAACTTATGTTTCTTCCCTATGCATTTCTTAGGATTAGCTGGAATGCCACGTAGAATCCCAGATTTCCCGGATGCTTACGCGGATTGAAATTTTATTGCAACATTAGGTTCGTTTATTACAATGATATCAACTATCTTTTTTGGTTATGTTGTTTTTGTAACTTTTACATCTAACAACCGTTGTGGTTATAACCCTTGACGTAACGTAACAAATTTTAATTTTAATTAGAATATAAAATTAGTTCATTTTATAACGCTTATAGTTTAATGGATAAAACGCCAAACTACGGATTTGGTGAGTACAGGTTCAAATCCTGTTAAGCGCAAAATTATATTATATCAAAAAAGATGAATTCAAGTTCAGTGTCTATGCTAACAAAATTGAAAAATGCTATAAAAACGAAACAAAACAAAATATATTTAACGTTTTCTTATCAAAATGTTATTCTTACGAAATTGCTTTTAGAAAATAAATTAATTTTTGCTTATCAAATAGTTCGGGGTAAAAAATCTAAGATGTTGTTACTTATGTTAAAATACAATTCTGAAATTGAATCTGCGATTCACAATTTTACTCTTTGTTCAAAGGTATCCCGTCCGATTATAACTAAAAAAATAAAAAATCAAGATAAAAATTTTTCTATATCTATTTTTTCAAATAATCATGGAATAAATAAAAAAAGTTTTGGAAAATTTTTATTAAAATTAAAATAAATAATTGTTAAGATGATTGGGTGAGTGGTTTATACCGAAAGTTTTGAAAACTTTTATGATTTTTTCATCGCGAGTTCAAATCTTGCATCATCTGTTTTATTTAAATTATACAAAAACAAATATTTCTTGTTTTTAAGCGTAGCGTAATCAGGTAGCGCACTAGTTTTGGGAATTAGACCGTATAAGTTCAAATCTTATCGCTTAAAAATTAAATTTTAATGATGGAATTTCTCGTGTATTTAGATAATTTACTTTTTTTTAATTTAACTACTGTTTTAATAACATTTCATTTGTTATTTGCATTATGTTTTGGTATTTTTTATAATTCCGACAGTACGTTATCGTACCCACCGTTATTAAATACATTTACAACATTTTCAATCTATATTTTGTCTGTTATTTTAATTTTATTTGGATTTTCTCAAGATTTTACAATTACAAGCTCTAATAATCAATACTTTTTTAATCAAAACTTTCAAACACTTTTCTTGTTGTTTTCAGCTTTTGTAGCTTTTGTGACTCGTGATTATTTATCAGCTCGTTTTATAAATAAATATGAATATGATATCATATTTCTTTTTGTTATCATTAGCTCAATTTGTTTATGTTTCGCTGACGATTTTTTACTTATCTATTTAGCTGTTGAATTGCAAAGTTTATGTTTTTATGTATTTGCTACATTTCATAGAAAATCAGAATATTGTACTGAAGCAGGTTTAAAATATTTTATTTTAGGTGCTATTTTATCAGGTGTTCTTTTATTTGGATTTTCTTTTATATATATCTTATTTGGTAGTAATTCTTTTGAATTTCTATGCAGTTTAACTAACAATAATCATAATTTTTTAATGTTAAGCGGTCTAGTTTTTGTTCTAATTACTTTATTTTTTAAAATAGGTGCTGTACCGTTTCATATTTGATTATGTGATATTTATGAAGGTTCATTAACTTCAGTAACAATTTTTTTTGCTTCAGCACCAAAAGTTATACTATTTAGTTTAATTATTAAAATCTACCATTTTACATTTTTTAATTTTAGTGACTTCTGATACCAATTTTTTATATTTTCTAGTATATTTTCAATTTTTATTGGATCATTTGCAGCTTTATATCAAAAACGTTTAAAACGTCTATTAGCTTACTCAACTATTTCTCATACAGGTTTTATTTTGGCTGGTCTTTTATCTACAAACCCTGAAGCAATTAAATCTTCTATAGTGTATATTGTTATATATGTAATTTTAACAATTGCTTCTTTTAGTTTTATTTTATCAGCTATTATTTCGAATAAAAACTTTCCAAAATATTTAGGTAATTGAACATCTTTTGCGCATAAAAACTTTGCTTTTGCGGCAGGTTTAACTTTGGTAATATTTTCTATTGCAGGTATACCCCCATTAGCTGGTTTTTTTAGTAAATTTTTTGTTCTTATGACAGTTTTATTACAAGAATACTACGTATTTTTAATAACTGCAGTGTTAATTAGTTCTATTGCTTGTTTTTATTACATCCGTTTAATAAAAACTTTTTTCTTTATAAAAGCATCAAAAAAATCACTTTGAATTTCTTCAAACCAAACACAAAATATCGATTTTTTTATATCAATAGCTTTATTTTTTAATGTTTTATTTTTTTTACGCGCCGATCTTTTATTAAATTTTGCTAATGCGACAGCATTATTATTATTTTAATTAAAAAATTAAATTTTAAAATTTCCTTTGTTACTACTTTTTTTTAATATCTTTTAAGATGATTTTATCAATAAAAAAACATCCGCTTATACAAATTGCGAATGACCATTTAGTTGATTATCCAACACCCTCAAATTTATCTCTTTTTTGAAATTATGGTTTTTTAGCTGGTATGATGTTGACTGTTCAACTAATTACTGGTATTGCTTTAGCTATGCATTATACACCGCATGTAGATTTAGCTTTTTTAAGTACTGAACACATTATGCGTGATGTTAATGGTGGTTGATTTTTACGTTATGCTCATGCTAACGGTGCTTCTATGTTCTTTATTGTTGTTTATATTCACATAGGTCGTGGTTTATACTTTGGTTCATATGCTGAACCTCGTGGTTTCGTTTGAACATTAGGTGTAATTATCTTTTTACTTATGATGGCAACAGCCTTTTTAGGTTATGTTTTAGTTTGAGGTCAAATGAGTTTTTGAGCTGCAACAGTAATAACGAATTTTTTTACAGCTTTCCCGATAGTAGGTGATAAAATTGTTACTTTATTATGAGGTGGTTTTGCAGTTGATAACGCAACTTTAAATCGTTTCTTTAGTTTACATTACTTATTACCTTTTCTTATCGCTGGTATTGTAATTGTTCATATGGCTGCTGTACATTTTGACGGATCTAATAACCCTTTAGGTATAGCTTCAACATCGGATAAAATTAGCTTTTTCCCGTATTTCTTTATAAAAGACACGTTAGGCTTAGTAGGTTTTTTAATCTTTTTTGCTTATTTTGTATATTATTCACCAAATTATTTAGGACACACAGATAATTATATACCTGGTAATCCTATGGTTACTCCTGAGCATATTGTACCAGAATGATATTTCTTACCAGCTTACGCAATTTTACGATCAATTCCTAATAAATTATTAGGTGTTTTAGCATTATTCGCTGCAGTTTTAATATTATTAATATTACCTATTGTTAACACATCAGAAGTGCGCTCTAGTTTATATCGTCCATTACATCAAAAATTCTTTTGATTATTAGTTGCGGATTATATCTTATTAGGTTACTTAGGTCAACAAGCTGCTGAAAGTCCTTTCATCGAAATAGGTCAAGTAGCTTCTACATATTATTTTGGATACTTTTTAGTTATTATTCCTGTATTAGGTCGTTTAGAAAAAAAATTACGACTAGTATAACTTTACTGTAAAGCAGAGCAATTGGTTTGTTCATCTGTTTCATCAGCAGAAAATTTTAGGTTCAAGTCCTAACTTTGCACAAAATATTATTTTATACAATTACGATGTTAACTTTAAATCAATTATTAAAAAAGCCCAGAATTAATAAAAGTTATAAATCAAAAAGTTTAAAATTAAAGCATAATCCTCAAAAACGCGCGGTCTGTTTGCGTGTTTTAACGATGGCTCCAAAAAAACCAAATTCTGCCAACAGGCGTGTGGTAAAAGTAAATATTATTCAATATGGCACTAAATTAACAGCTAAGATACCAGGTGAATCTCATAATTTACAGCAACACTCTACAGTTTTACTTAGTGGTGCTCGTGCACGAGATTTAATTGGTGTTCGTTATATAGCTATACGTGGTAAATATGATTTATCACCTGTTGCTAAACGAGCTCAATCTCGTAGTCGTTATGGTGTAAAAAAACATATATAATTTTTTCGATGCTAATTAATACTATTTTATTTTATTTCTTCTCTAGTTTTTTATTATTATCCGCATTATTTGTAATTTTTTCGCAAAACCCAATATTTTCTGTTTTATTCTTAATTTTGGCATTTTTTAATGCTTCAGGTTTATTATTTATAATAAATATAGAATTTTTACCGATAGCATTTATTGTTATTTATGTTGGTGCTGTTGCGGTTTTATTCTTATTTGTTTTAATGATGTTAAATATAAAATTAGCAGAATTATTTGAAGCAAATACCAATTTCTTTCCAATAGCTTTTTTATTTCTGTTTCTATTTATTATAGAACTATTTTTTCTTATGCTTTTTGAATTTGAATCAATTGAATTATTTCAACGAAATTCACTATTTTTTCTATCAGATTTTTTAAATATGCAAGTAGCAAATTTAAACTTTACTAACTTTTTTGAATTACGTAATAATTTAACAAGTATTTCATATGCTTTGTATGTTAAATATTTTTTTGAATTTTTAATTTCAGGTTTAGTTTTATTATTGGCGATGATTGGTACTATTGTCTTAACGTTACAAAAACGTTTTATAAATAAAACACAAAATATTTATTATCAAATTTTACGTGATTACAATAAATCAATTGTTAACTTTAATTAGAATAAAGCGTATAGTTTAATGGTAAAACATAACACTCATAATGTTACAACTAAAGGTTCAAGTCCTTTTGTGCTTATCTATTAAAAATTTATTAATATATTGCAAGGATATAAGGTATAGCTAAATCGGTTAAAGCGGCAGTTTTTGATACTGTTTATTATTAGTTCAAGTCTAATTACCTTAAATTTTTTTAATTTCGATTTTTGTTTTTAGTTTATAATCATTTTTTGATGTTTTCAATTAGTTTATTAGATTCATCGGCACCTTGACAAATGTTTTTTCAAGATGCTGCAACACCTATCATGGAAGGTATAATTAATCTTCATCATGATTTAATGTTTTTTATAACTTTTATTTTCTTTTTTGTTTTTGTTGTGATGGGACGAACACTACAATTTTTTGGTGAAAACTCTGCTGCTGCAGGTTCTGGTAAAAATGTTGTTCATGGTACAGCAATAGAAATTATTTGAACGGTAATACCATCAATTATTTTAATTATTGTTGCTTTACCTTCATTTGCATTATTATATTCAATAGATGAAGTAGTTAATCCTGCTTTAACTATTAAATGTGTTGGTCACCAATGATATTGATCGTATGAGTACAGTGATTTTCAATCACAATTAGGTGCTATTAATTTCGATAGTTATATGATTCCTGAGGATGAACTCGAATTTGGTGAATTACGTTTATTAGAAGTTGATAATAGAATTGTTTTACCTGCTAATACTCATATTCGTGTTTTAGTAACGGCTGCAGATGTTTTACATAGCTGAGCTGTTCCATCTTTAGGTATTAAAATGGATGCTTGTGCTGGTCGTTTAAACGAAACGACGTTATTTATATTACGAGAAGGGGTTTTCTTTGGTCAATGTTCTGAAATTTGTGGAGTAGGACATGGAAACATGCCAATTGTTGTTGAAGCTGTTTCAACAAACAAATATATTTCTTGATTAGCTGAAAAAGTTTAAATAATTTAGTTCAATTTTTATAGCATTTAATTCAATTGGTAGAATATTTCGCTTACAACGAAACTGTTAATAGTTCAAGTCTATTAATGCTAATAATATATTAAATTTTAATAAAAATTTAATAAATATTACTTATTTTTCTTTTTTTTTACATTTTCTGATGATTTTGCAAGCTGCAAAACTTATTGGTGCTGGATTATCAACAATCGCTTTAGCTGGTGTTGGTGCTGGTATCGGAACTGTATTTTCTGCATTAATTACTAGCGTTGCTCGTAATCCACATTTAATGAAACAATTATTTGGTTATGCTATTTTAGGTTTCGCATTAACAGAAGCAATCGCTCTTTTTGCTTTAATGATGGCTTTCTTAATTTTATTTACTTTTTAATAAAAATTGTAAATAAAGATTTTTAAAAAAGTCTTCCGTAGATTACGTAGCATAATTTGGTTAATGCACGTGTTTGCAAAACACGTTATTAGTTGTTCAAATCAACTCGTAATTTTTGGTAAATATAGTTTAATTGGTAAAACATTAGTTTGTGACACTAACTTTAAAGGTTCAAGTCCTTTTTTTTACCTTTTGTTAACGCTGTTTTTTTTTATATTCGATGTTTGATTTATATTTTATAGTATTTATTTTTATCTTTTCTATTAGTTGCTTTTTTGAAATTATTGTTTTTAACGAAGAAGTTTTATTAACTTTATGTTTTTTAGCTTTTATTTTCTTTATTTTTAATAATTTAAGTGAAACTGTTTCAGAAACATTTATATCACGAGCAGCTCAATTTGAAAACGATTTATTTGTTTCATTTAAAGCTAAACAACAACGTATTTTATCAACTTTTATGTCAACATTAACGTCTAAAGATAGTTTTGCAAAATTACAAATTGTTGAAAATTCTATTTTATTCTTTTTAACAAGTTACGCAATTTCATCTAAAACTAAATTATTAACGTCTTTAAATGAAACAACATTATCTAAAATGTCAGAATTATCTCTTTTTGAAAAAATGTCTATTGAAAATACACAAAAACAGTGTATTCGTACGTTACTGTACCCATTAATATTTAAAACTTCAAAAAGTTACATTCAATCATTTAATAGTTCAGTAAAAGCTATGAGTTCTCAAAATAACAATAATAAAATTTCACAAAGAAATTTTTTATTAAAATCATTATAATTTTAAATAATTTTTTTTATTACATAGCTTAACGGTATAGCAGTTGATTTTTAATCAATTGGTTCAAGGTTCAAATCCTTGTGTAATAAATAAATAGTAATTAGTTAAATAAAATTAAAAAAAAATACAAAATAGAATTTATGGAATACTATGTGTGTTAAAAAAATCAGCGTAAATTTAAAAAACGAAATGCATATTTTGTATTATTACAATATGATTCTGATATAAGAAAACTTCATTGTTGTTTAAATTTTAACAACAATATATTTTAAATAATAAAGATTAAAATAGAACAAACGTGAATTGAAACATCTCATTAACGTTATAGTAAAATCAAAAGAGAAACCGAAAGTAATGGTGAGTGAAATCGGTATTTGTTGTGTATAAAATAATTAATGAATAAACAAAATAGGGTTTAAGTCCCGTTTTTTTAATTTTTACACTAATATTTAAATGTTTTGTTAAAATATTTAATAAATAGAAAAATCGTTTTCTAAACTAATAAATTAATCACAACTGATAGTGAACAAGTACTGTAAAGGAAAGTATAGAAATTCATTCTACATTTAGTATTGAATATAATAAAAGTATATTCAATGTCCCTTTTGCATTATGATTCGGTAAGTTATTTACAAAAGCAAGCAAAACTACAAATGCGTGATAAACATAAATTTAAGTTCTTGTAAATATACACGAAGCCTAGTGATCTAGTTAAAATCAAGCGGAAAATTTACTAAAAATATTTTTGATGGCTGAACCTGTGATTGTTGCAAAAATCTAGGATGAATTTTAATTAGGGGTGAAAGGTCAATCAAACTAGGTATAGCTTGTTTTCCACGAAATTTTTTTAAGAAAAGCGCCAAATAAAAAAAACTGGTAAATCACTTTTACAACAAAGGTTGTTAATAGCATTACTGACTTGTAATAAAATAAGAATAGTTTTTTAAAAAAAAATTTGGTTAGTTAGACAATTAATAAAAAAGTTTTTTGTCAAATGAGAAACAACTCACAATGATTTTTAAGGTTTTTAAATAAATAATAAAAGTAAAAGTTGTTTATAAATATAAATATCCCATTAGTGGGCTTAGAAACAGCCACCAAAAATAAAAAACGTAATAGTTTGTGGGTTCTTGTTTATAAGCACTGAAAATGTATTGAAGTTTATATTTTACCGATAGATCATAATTTAAAACATTTTTAAATTGGTAGTGGAACTATTTGTATTATGCACGTAATTTTGTGAAAAATTATTTTTAATAATCAAATATGATAATGCCGAAATGAGTAACAAAAAAAAGCTACAAAGCTTTTCACTATATATTAACGATTTTAAAATAATTACGTTTGTTATTTGGCGTATAGTTAAACGAACTCTTAATTTATTGCGAAAGCATAAAATGATGAGCAAACAAGATAAAAAATACAAAAATTGTAAAAAATATTTTAAATTATTAAGGTTATTTTTTTATTTTAATCAATTTTTCAAGAAAATTTTTTTAATAAGCTGAGAAGCTTATAGTTGTTTTCGTATTAAAACCGAAACAGGTTAATTAGTTTAAATGAACTATGGTGAAGATTAAAGAAAAAATATGGAACTCGGCAAATTTTTATTGTAACTTCGGAATAAAATAAAACATTTTTAAATATTAAATGTGTTGATACAAAATTGTTGGGAGCGACTATTTCTTAAAAATACAAAATTATGCAAATTTGTAAAAAAATGTATATAATTTGATCGGTGCTCGGTGCTAAAATAGTAAAAAAAATTGTTTAAAAGCTTTTTTATATTGTTTGGTAAACAGCTGTGTTATTCCTGAGCATAGTAATGTAGCGAAATTCCTTGGCTAATAAATATAGTCCTGCATGATTCCGATAACGACTCCCAAGCTGTCATATTTTTTCATTCTGTGAAATTCGAATGTTGGTGCAGATCCCAACAGCCCATTTTTAGACGAAAAGACCCTATGCACCTTTACTATAATCAAGCATTGTGAAAATATATTTTGTTGTACAGAATAAATAAGAATCTATAAAAATAATTGAAAAATTTCAATTATTAGATACTCGTGAGATATTATTCACACAATTGTTTTCACTAATTATTTTAATAAAACAGTGTTTGAGTGGTAGTTTAGCTGGGACGGCTGCCTTATAAAAAGTAACTAAGGCGTACAAAAGGTAAACTCAAACAAAAAATTTTGTTGTAGAGCATAAAAGTAAAAATGTTTGCCAAATCGTAAGATTTATAAATCAAACGAAGACGTAAGTCGGTTTTAGTGAACCAAATATTTTGAACGATAAATTATTTGATCATCAGATAAAAGGTACGCTAGGGATAACAGAATTATAATAACCAAGCGATCTTAGCGACGTTATTGTTTGTCACCTCGATGTCGGCTTATTGCATCCTTGTGAAGCAGTATTTACAAAGGGTTCAACTGTTCGTTGAATAAAGCAACACATGAGCTGGGTTTAAAACGATGTAAATCAGTTTGGTTTCTATCTTAAATGGGTCGTAAAATTAAGGATTTTATTTTAGTATGAGAAGACCAAAAAGAAAAAGCCAATAGTTATAAATTATACATTAGTGTACTGTTTTATTGCCAAGCTTTTATGCGTAAAAATTGAATACATATATATTTGAAACCATTCTTAAATTTTACTACAATAAAGAAATTTTTTTTCTTTAAAAATTGTAATAGAAAAATACTTTGATCGGTAATTTTTAAATTATTTGCAAAAATATAATCAAATTATACGAAGAACATTAACTTTTTTTTTAGATTTTTTATTTTATTTTATTATCCCGCTGGTTTAACTTAGTTTGGTTAAAGTGTTCGTTTTGTAATCGGAAAACAATGGTTCAAATCCGTTAACTAGCTTATTTAAAAAAATTTGATGTTTTTTTCCCCTTTAGAGCAATTTTCAATTAATAAAATTATCAGTTTACCAATAGGTTCACTTGATTTTTCAATAACAAATTCTTCAATTTTAGTTATAGTATCTTGTACTGTAGCTTTCTTTTTTTATAATTTTGCAATTTCAAATGCAAGAATTTTACCAACGGCATGACAAAGTTGTGCAGAATTAATTTATGAATTTATATATTTTACTGTTTTAACAGAAAATGTAAAAAAAAATGGACCTTTATATTTTCCATTATTATTTACAATATTTTCTTTTATTTTCTTTTGTAATTTATTAGGTATGATCCCTTATAGTTTTACAGTAACAAGTCATATTGTTGTTACATTAGGTTTAGCTTCTATGGCTTTTATAGGAATTAATATTATTGGTATAAAAACACATGGTTTACATCTTTTATCATTATTTTTACCATCTGGAGCGCCATTAGGATTAGCACCATTTTTAGTACTTATTGAATTATTATCTTATTCATTCCGTGTAGTTAGTTTAGCTTTACGATTATTTGCAAATATGATGTCAGGTCATTGTTTATTAAAAATATTAGCAGGATTTGCTTGAACTATGTTGTCAGCTGGTGGTATTTTAATGGTTTTACATTTATTACCTTTAATTGTTATTTTTGCGATTATTGGTTTAGAACTTGCAATAGCTTTTTTACAAGCATATGTATTTACAGTTTTATTAGCTATATATCTAAATGACGCAATTAGTCTACACTAATAAATTTTGTCAATTTTGCCAATATAACATAATGGTTATTGTATCGAACTCATAATTCGACTGTAATGGTTCAAATCCATTTTTTGGTATATAATTTGTTATTAATCTTTTGTAGCACACTATAAAAAGAAGGAAAAAACTGCAGGAAATAATTACGCGAGAGTGTATATTTTAGAATTCCTGTAGAATTTTGTACCTAAAAATATACCGTGTATAAAAATTATTAATACTTGCTAAATTTGCAAGAAAATATGTTAAAGATTTATAGCTTGTAACTTAATTCGGTGGAGTGTTATCTTGATAAGGTAAACGTTGCTGGTTCAAATCCAGCCAAGCTAAATTTTTACACAAATTGATGTTAACTAAAAATAATAGAGATATATTTGATACAACGATTTTAAAGAAAGTTGCAGATTTTTTAGATTTATATTTGTACGAAACTTTACTTCTTTCTTCTATTAAAAGTAATACTACTAGTTTTACTGCAGGCAGAATTTGAATACCTTTAGGTAATGTAGAACAAATTCGAATTACGGTACTAAAACCCAAAAATCGTGAAATTACATTCGGAATAAATAAAAGCACTTTATATACATCATTTTTGTCTACTTATGGTGTAACAAAATACAATATTAGTAGTAAAACTTTTATTAAATTATTGGATAATTTTTTTCACGATGTTGGTTTATTAACAAATGTTAATACAACAGTGTCTAAATACAAATCTAATTACTACTTTTTTAATACTTCAAATAAATTATTTTACACACAAAATAAAACAAATTAATTAATAAAATTTTTAAATTTTAAGAATATTTTTAAATTTTAAGAATATTTTTTTTCTATATGTGTAACTATTTTCTATATGTGTAATTTTCCGAAATAGCTAAAAAAAATCAGATTGTTGAGTTGTTACGACTGAAAAAAACAACTGATTTTGGAATTTTTTGCGCATCTTTATAATAAAAATCGTTACA
>Ga0209092_10002085_pt1 | contig 18746 bp, 19 predicted proteins | sample FraStrMetagenome_FD_187446 | JGI IMG/M metagenome (GOLD analysis project Ga0209092, IMG submission 187446) | Marine eukaryotic phytoplankton communities from Arctic Ocean - Fram Strait ARC3M Metagenome (SPAdes) (version 2) | ecosystem: Environmental > Aquatic > Marine > Oceanic | place: Fram...
CCTTTCTTACCTCCGAATTCCTCCATTTGAATTTGATATTCAACATCAGCCTCTTCGTCTTTAAGTGTGATTTCGTCACCGTCTTGTGTTACAACGATTCCGTCTTCTTCACCCATAGCCTTGAAGACCTTAAGGATTTCTTCGTCAGATGCACCTGTAAGGTCGAGTGGTAAAAGAATTTCTTCTTCATCATCCACTTCTAACTCATCACCTGGTAAATCCATCATAAGCATTTCATCAGAATCAATTTCAATATCATCTTCATCCTCATCGGATTCGTCTTCAATTTCCATATCATCATCTAGTTCCATGTCGTCTTCAATGTCAAGTTCGTCTTGTTCTTTTGTTTCGTGTTTTACACCTTTTTCAATTCCTTGACCTTCCATTGCTTCAACAGACACTTCGTCTTCAATCTCATCTTCACTTAGAGATTCTTTTACTAATTCACTGATTTCTTCCTTCATAGTAGAAGCAAGTATTCCTTTTGCATTCTCCGTAACGGCTTCTTTCAAATTTTCCATTTGTAATAGCGCTTCTTCAACTAAGTTTTGTTTTTTTTGTTTCATTATAGTTTTTTTTGCAAAATGTTTATTTATAACTTTATAATAAATATACAGAAATTAAAAAAAAATCGTTTTTTAAAACAATAGGCAAAAAAAAATCGGGTATTAGCCCGATTTATAAATTATAGTATGTGTATCGATATTACTCGATTACTTCATCAATTTTACTTTCAACACATGCGGATATTCTCCAATCATGAGTAAAACCTTCAAATGCTTTAGTAACTTTTGCTTCAACATCTGTAACGTTAAAACCTTTTACTAATTTTTCTTCTCTGATTTTTTTGATTTTACCTGAGTGTTCGTCTGGCAAATCATACTGAATTTTTGCAACAAAATACTTTTCTTCCATTTTACTTTTTTTTTTAGTTATTAATTAATAACCTAAATAATCGGTTAATTTTCTCATTAAGTCAAGCGATTTATCTAAACCTTTTTCAGGTTCACCACTTGAACTTCTTTGTTTTGTTTCTTCTTCAATATTCTCATCGTACTTCATTCTATCATCTTGATTAAGGAATAAGTAAGCTCCAGGTGTTGATGGTGAGGATACTAAATCAAAACAAATTAATTCAAAATCTTCCTGTACTTCATTCCTTTCACCTTTTTTAACTAATGAACCTACACCACGAGAAGATACCCCCATAGTGACTCCTTGTCTCATAAGGTTCGCTGCTTGGTCACCTGGACACGATACTACACCTGTTTTATGGAATCCTGGCGATGTTAATAGTTTAATTTTACCCATTAATACATTACCTTCCCACCACATATCAGTTATTAAGTGTGATACACGGTCTAAATCGATAAGTGATGATTCAGGGTGATTAAGTTCTGATATCGATAATCCTTTCTTTATCGCTTCTTGATATTTTTCACCTTCTCTCCTTAATATTGATTCAGGATATATTCTACCGTTTCTATTGGGTGTGTCGTATTTTTGTAATACTGCGTAAAACTCAAAAGGTTTAGAATGGTCTAATTGACCATATGATTCTTTTATAATATCGGCGTTACGTTTATCGTTTGGGTTTATAAAACCGGCATCCCACTCAATTAAAATCCCTTTACCCGTATCATTTGGTCCTAATATTTTCATATCTTTTATTTTATAAATATGTTACGTTTAGTATTCCACCGAGATAAAAACGTCCCATTCACTTATTCTAATTGGAGTTACCCTTAATAATTGATTTATTTTATCACTTACGAAAATCTTATATTCATGTGTTAAAGCAGAGTCGTCACCGTCACCTGAGAAAAAAACATAGTTATTTGCAAACTCAGTAACGTCTTGTCCTTGATACATTACTTTACCAATATTAACCTTAACACCTATGTCCTCCTCTTCAACACTACCTTCTAACATAACACTTTCCGGCACAATAAAAGAATCCTTATACCCAAATTCATATATAAAATTTTTAGGGTCAATCATATTATTAAGATTATCTACAACTGTATTAGCTTCAAATAATCTTAATAATTGACTTTCTTTAACAATGACTTTCATTTAGTTGTTTTAACTATAAATAGATTAAACAGACTGTTTTTTAGCTTTATGTAGTATAAAATATTTTGATTTCATTAATGGATAACCATATAATGTATTAACTATTTGTTTTATCCTATCTCTAAGTATTAATGATTTAAAGTCGATTTGTTCTTTTACAAATAAAGTTACCTCTAAATTCATAAAGCTTCTTTTACCTAATTGTATACCACTACTTCTTAAATCTAAATCTACAATATTGTGTTTCTCAAATATTAATGGGTCCACCGATTCTAATAAGTGATGTTTAATATCCCTCTCTAACATACCTGTGGTCCTAACCCAACTATTAGCTGTCATCGTTGGTTCCACCCAACTTTGTATAAGAATATAAACTGATTTTAATTTTTTTGCATCTACTGTCCCATAACTACATTTCGCGTTTTCGTATCCCGTTAATTGGGACGTTTTTCCTTTTTTCATATAAATTCATAATATCTAATGTTTATTTGTTCATTAAAAATATAACCATAAAAAGTACGATTGTCAAAATATTGATAAATTGAATATACTTATTATAATAAGTCATATATGTTAATAATAGAAATAGGAAAAAAAGAAAATATCGAAAGAGCCTTAAAAAGGTACAAAAATAAAGTTTATAAGACTAAGCAACTGAATAAGATTCGTGAGGAAAAAGAGTTCACCAAAAAGTCAACAAAGAGACGAAAACAAAAACAAAAAGCCATTTACATCCAAAAAATAAAGGATTCAGAAATCTGAACCCTTTTTTTATTTTTATATGTTAGATTAGTTTATAATCCGTGTTCTAATTGTTTTAATTTATAAAGTGAAGTTAAAGATATTTCAGACTCATTAATTCTATTAATGGTTTCATTAACTCGATTATTTAAATCCTCATCGTTAGATTCATTAACTTTTTCAGTTAACTTTTTTAATACAACACCTTTAGATAAAGTTATTTCTTCAGTTAATTCAGTTTTAGATAATGATAAAAGATTTTTTAATTCTTTTTTTTCTTCTTCACTAATGTCACTGTACTCACGATTAAAAGTATTAGTTGCAATTTTTAACATAGAACTTAAAGGTATATTAACTGATTCAGTAACCTTAGTAACTTCTTCAGTCTCCCCTAACAACTTCTTTATTGTATTTTTACCTTCTAAAACTTTCTCTAAATTTTTAATTGATGTACTATAAACTACAGTATCAATATTTGTATAATTATTATCTGAGTCGGTTTTTAGTCCTTCAGAAACCCACATATTAACTTCTTTAAGTTTAGTCGATTCAGTGGTTAAAATGTTTTTGATTGTCTCAACACATTCATTTACGTAATCGTCTACGATGTCTTTAGAAAGACCTTTCTTTTTAGAAAGTTCATCATATAAGAAATATACTTCAGCAAGTTTCTCATTTTCAATTATATGACTTTTAAACGACTTCATATTGGTTTTAAACGCGTTTTTACCATACGACTTAGTTAGTAAAGATTCTATATTTGATTTTATTTGTCCGAATTTATTCATAACCTTTTTTATTATAAATATTAGTTATCTAGTAATGTTCTTAATTCATCTTCAATTTTACCTAAAGATATTCTACCTTTTGATAAATCAATTTCAGATACACCATTAATCATGTCGTTTTCTAATATCATGTTTAAATCTTTTTCTTTAACACTTTCAGGTGTTACTTCTCCTCCTGTGTCACCTCCTGTGTCACCTCCTGTATCACCCAAATCACCACCTAAATCACCACCTAAATCACCACCTAAATCACCACCAAAGTCGCTACCCCCTCCTGAACCAAATCCAGTATCGGCAGGCTCTGTAACCTCACCTTCGGGTGCTCCACCTTCTCCAGGTTTATCTCCGTATAATTTATCTATGTTTGCAAAAATACCCGTTTTACTAATTGTTTCAGATGTCTTTTCTAATTCAGCCCCAACCGCCTTTTCAATTCTTTGTTGTTGTAAATCTAATTTAATTTCCTCATCCGAGAAACCAAGAATATGTTTCTTAGCCCATGAAGAGGATACTGGTTGTATACCATTTCCTGGGTCTGAAACCGCATCACGATAAAGAGCTACTTTTTGTTGCCATTGTTCAACTTTAAGTAAATCTGCCTGAGTTGATGGATTAGTTAATCCTAAAGTAAAGTTATTAAGTTCGTCCTCAAATCCTAATAAGTATAAATGGATTATTGCTATTTTATTTAATTCCTGAATCATAGATTTTTGAATTCTATTGATTGTACGGGCAAATCGAATATCTTGTAATGCTAAATTTTTACCGTCACCTACAACTTCTTCAAACCCTAAGAACGCCTTAGGAACTCTAAGAGCCGTTAATAATTTTTTCTGTATATATTCGATATCCGCAATTTCAGATAAATTCTGAGCTCCAGGTAAAGTATCGATAGGATTAGGTGCGTTAGCATCTCTAACAGGTATAAAGTAATCTTGGTCAACCGCCATTTGATTATACCTTAAATCTACATTACCATTAGTGGAATCAACTACTTGGTCTCTTTTAAACTTATTGGCAACTCTTTGTACATATGGTTCCACATCTTTGTCATCCATATTACCAACAAATACTTTAAAAACTCGTCTTTCAGGTGCTCTTGATGTTCTATAAACTAACATCGCATCTTCAGATAATATAAGTTGTTTCCATATACGTCTTGCCTTTTCTAACATTGAAGTACCATATGGTAACTTACGGTCATCCCCTAATAATCTAAAGTGAGCCATTTCCCACGTATTAAGTACCATGTCTTTATTTTGCCACAAGAATTTAAGAGCATCATTATCAGTATCCGAACTGTTTTTTTCGGGTTTCATCTTCATTCCTCGTTCTTGACGAGTAATTTCAATATTAGGTAACTGTTGTACACCCATTACACCTTTTTCGGGGTCTAACTTTAAGTACACAAAATTATCCCCATACTTACAAGTATTTCTTGTCCACATAGGTAGGTTAGTACTAATGTCGAGTCTATTGTTAAATAAATCGCCAAGTACTGATTTAATTCGTTTACTCTCTGAGTAAATTTGTAGTATAAATCCATCTTCGTTTGCGGTTGTTGATTCTTCCCCGTATATATCTAACGCCGCAGATATTTCGGGAGTATATTCCATACTCTCATAATCATAAAAGGACGCTAATCTAGTTGGTTCATAATATACCGCTTGAGTATATAAATTATTTTCTACCTTTTGCCATTGCTGACCAAGATAAAGTGTTTGTTGGGCTTGAAGCTTTTCTCTTTCGTACTCCTTTTTATCGGGAGTTTTTAAAAGTTCTTTCTTATCGAACTTAAATGTAGGCGCCTGCTGGTCAAGGGTTGAGTCGGGACCGAACACCTTAGTAAGTCGTTGCCATATTGTATAATTTTCTGCCATACCTCTTTTTTAGATAAATAGTAACATTATTTGAATTAAACTAAACATTTAAAACTTTCCAAATAACCAAGAATTATCTTGATAGTCCTGTTTAGTTGCTTGTCCTCTGTTTCTATTATGGTTTATTCCCCCCGGTAATGCCGATAAGCTTGGATGAAAATCATTAGAGGTATTTTTTACGGGAGTTTCATTAACTAACCAACTTTCCATCATGGCTTTAGTTTGTTCTGTAACTTTTTCTAATTGTGTAAATGAGTTTTCTCCAACATAAATCGCCATAGCTATAGCCATAATTAAATCATCATGTTGTCCTTTTTGGTGGTCAGGTCTACCGTTTACGTAGACAAAGGTATTTAACTCATTTAAAAGTCTTGATGAACGAATTTCAAAATTATGTCTTAACGCCTCCTCAAATGATGCTACAATTTGTACACGTTTATTATTGAAATTTAATCCAGGAATCTTCTCCATGGCTTTAACGTTATATTTCCATTTATCTGCGGCATTAATACCTTCAACATATAAATTTTTATAACCTAATTCTTGTAATTTTCTTGATGTAGACACACCCATACCTCCTGTAATATCAATCACTACAAATGCGGAATACATTGTTGCCCATTTAAATGCTATCTCCGCAACCACATCAGGTGGAACTTTACCTAAATATTCAAGAACTTGTTCTCTTGTGTCGAAATCAATGATAGTAAATGTGGTATAATCTTCACTATCTCCACGAGACACATCAATACCCATTATATACTTATGTCCCTGCACAGGTTCTTTCCACTGCCATAATGAACCACCTATAAATTTGTTTTTTGGTTCCTGTATGTAGTTTTGTTTCATAGTCTCAATCGTACTACTTGGGATGACGTTATCCCCTGAACCCAAGAAGTTACACTCCAATTCCTGTGAGATTTTTCTTCTATCGAATTTAAGTTTTTTAGCCATACCTTCGAACCATGAAGAATAAACTTTGTATCCATTTGATAATTTTATTTTAATGTCCTCGTAATCCCTTTCGCGGGGGTCGATATCACCATATCTGATTATTATTTTACTATCATCGTAATCTTCACGATTTAACATATAATGTATAATATCCTTACATTTAATAAGTTGTAAGTCTTTAGCGTAACGAGGGTCACGATACCAATACATTTCAGTTATTTTGAAATCGTTCATACCTCTTAAGGCTTGGTCATATATAGTATAGTAAATTGGGTCAAAACCATTAGGTGTAGATATTACAATAACTTTACCCCCTGTTGATAGAGACGCCATACATGCAGACCAAAAGTCGTCATCCGCATCGATAAACGCGGCTTCATCAAAAATAAGTATGGTTGGAGTATATCCACGAAGAGCATCTTTAGAAGTTGCAACGGCTTTGACTTCACACCCATTAGATAACTTAAAATGTCTTTGTGAATTTTTTTCATTAGAATATGATATCCCAAACCATGTCGGCCATTGGTCTATAAAACTTCTAACTTTATTAGCAAACTCTTGAGAGGTATCTAATTTATTGGCAATAATTAGTACTTTTTCAGGTTTTTTCTTAGAGGCGGTAACCACTTTTTTAGATGCCCATGCTGCGGTAACTGTTGAAACACCAGCCTGTCTATACTTTAAGGCGATATTTTCCTCATAAGTATCATAATCATTAATTAATGTTTTTTGGTCTGAAAATAATTCTAAAGGTACGTACTGTGATTGTGTATTATCGTAAGTTTGTAAATAAGTTTTTAAAGCGTAAGGAGTATCTTTTATACACTTTGCATATTCCAATAAAGCCTGCTCTCTTGATAGTCCCATCTATACATAATAAGTTTTTTTTATGATAAAGAAATACCCAACCCGTCTAAAAGACCTGCAAGGTCATCGTCATCGTCATCATCATCGTCATACTGTGATATTGCATCTTCATATTCTTGAGATTTTAATTCCTCTATAATCTCATCCACCATTTTAGCAACAACCTTTTTACCATCATCAGAACCAGACATAATCATTTTAGCCACATCAAAGAATTCATCAGTAGTTAATGAAGAAAATCTTGAAAATAAATAATTTTGTATTTCTCTTAAATCGTCATCGTATAATTTTTCAGGATATGAATCCATAAATTTTTCCCAAATTACCGGACCTAATCGTAAATCCCATATTTCGTAAGGTAACGTATCTTGAGACGACATAACCATATCTGCCGCTTTAGGGTCATCAGGTAACCCTTGAGTCCCTAAGACCTCGTAAACACCCTTTAAAAGTTCATGTATTAATATAGGAAAAAACAATGCTTTTGCCTTTATAGTTGGTGGGTCAGTGGTGTCATCAATTTCTTCCTTACCTTCCATTCCTTGTCCACTTTCGGCAGCTTTCATAACCATTTCATCTGGCATAATCCAGTATAATAAATCGTTAACTGACATTAATACTCCATATAAATTTAACAGATTTGGGTCAAGTTTTTCTAACTCCTCTTTAACTAAATGAAACATATAATGTCCCTTTTTAGATGCCCCTTGTATTAATGAATTTATAAAACGTCTTTTAGCCTTTTCTAAATCAAATTTTTCAAAAGCCGCCATAAAATTTTCTAAATCGTCTTCAGCTTCATCTTCTTTAACTCCAAATTGGTCTAAAACATCTTCGTCTTCAGGTTCTTCAGAATCTTTTCTCATTTTTGACATATCAATCTGACCTGGCATTGATGTTAATTCAACATCGTATTGAAATGCGTCATCAGGTAATGATAATTCTTTTTTAACAACCTCTACCGCCAATTGTTCTAAATAACCTTCATTATTAGATTCAATTTGTTTTACTTTTTTAACGGCTTGCATCATCATACCCTGTAAATTCATTAATTGATTCTGAGTCACTTCGTTAACACCAGTATATCTCTTAACTTTTTCAATTACATCACGAAACCTTTTTGATGCGATTAATTGTTCAAACGAGTTATCAAGTTCATCGTCATCTTTTCTTGGTAATGCGGGATTATCAGACATAGGTGTTTCACCTTTCTCTAATTTAGATTGTATTCCTTGGTCCATTCTTTCAGGTCCATCATATTCGATTTGTTCTTTAGTTTCTTTACTCATCTTTGAATGATATATTTAAATTGTCGAATTTAAGGAATTCTGGTAAATCTTTATCTTCCACCTTAGCTTTAGGTGCTGGCTTATGTTTTGGTTGATAAGGATTCTTTCTTTTTGGTTTTGTACGTGTAGGAGTCTTTACAGGTGCTTCTTTAGTCCCTGGTGTCTGTTCAACCATATTAATTAAGTCTTTTTTAGTCATAGAAGGTTTGTTCGTATTTTTTATCAAAGATACGATACTTTCTTCAATTTTTCTAACATTTTCTTTACGTTCTTTAATTTGTTTACTTACACTAGTAACACAAGCATCAAATTTCTTCTCGGCATTTTTCTTCCAAGTCTTTTTAGGTCCATATTTACCTTGAATACTATCCATACAAATAGCATACTCACTATTTTCTTCAAACATACCTAACGTATAGAATGCTGGACGAATAATTGAGGTATCTATTTTTTTACTTTTTTTCTTTTTACCTTTACCCTTCTCTTCCGCAATACCCATACCATCACCACCAGCTTTAGGATTAACTCCATAATTAGCTGGTCCGTCATCGTTACCAACACTATTACCATCGTAAGGATTATATCCTGACTCTTTTTCTAAAGAATTATCAGCATCTTTATCTTCAGATAGTTCACTATCATCAACGTCATCAGCGGGTTCAAACATTTTAACTAACATTTCAAAGTTATCTCTAAAGTAACTTCTTAAATAAGCTCTTTTACCATGCACGATTAAACCATCTCTATCTGTTTGATATTCTTCCCAATCGTCCCAATAGAAATCAACTGCGTCTTCGACAGCGTCTTCTAATTCAGGGCTGAAAGGACTTGGCATTTTTTCAGGTTCACCTAATTGTTTATGTATTGATTGATTAAAGAAATGTTGGTCAGAACTACCCCACTCATTTAACTCTTCCTCACCTAATTCATTAGATAGTTGTTGTGCGGATTGATTGGCCATTGCAAGGTCAATTTTAATTTTTTCTGTCTTATCAGATGTCGTGTCTTGCTCTGTAACTAACTTTTTATGTAAAACATTGATTTGTTTTTCATCTAATTTTTTAAGAGTGTTTAATTTAAAACCTTCTTTTAATAATTCTATAATTTTAATCTTACTTTTCATCTTCAATAAAACTTTTTTCATAACTTAATACGATATCCCTTTCATATAGTTTATCTTCTACAGATTTAACACTTTCTCCGTAACCAAAAACTAATCTTTTAAATTTATCATTTATAATTGAGTCACTATCTTCATTTTCCCAAGCCAAAGATATAACACCATCAATCGAATCATACACACCAAAAAAGTCAGAATCTTGTATTAGATGTAAATCAATATTTACGTTTCTTAAAACACCAACTTTCTTTATATATTGAATATGGGGTGGTGAAGGGTTACCATTAGCTGGTTGTGCGTCCCATTCATCACCCCATACATCATCTACATCTGAAAAGATGAATTCATATATATTGTCCCCCTTATAATTGGGTCCTAATTCATTTATATAAACTAATTTCATAGTAACTCACCTTTAGAAGTTACTTTAAATTGTTTTTTACCGGATTCAAAAATTAAATTTCCTTTATTAGTTTTACCTAAAAATTTAATATTAGTATTTTCTTTAAGTATAAACTCTGAAGTTAATTCCTGTTCAATACTCTCTGATAATCTTTTTATTTCTTTTTTAACTGATATATTGTTAACTTTCTCAGCTAAGAATTTCTTAATTTTTTTAGATTCTGTAATCTTTTTTTCACCATCGGTAACTACAAAGTACTTTTCTAATACCTTATCAACTTTTGACTCACCAAATATTTCATCAACCATAGATTTCATAGGGTCACTTTCTGAAAAAGGTAGGTCTAATTGTTTACCCATCCCTTTTTTTCTCTTAACACGAAGTTTTAATGGACTCATACCAGAATTAGGGGTACTCTGGAATCCATCGTACATATTTTTCTCCATTGGATTCCATATTGCATTTGGTATATCCTTAACCATATCCATAAATTTATCGTAATCATCAGGACCGAATTCGAACTCTTCATCGTAATCTTCAAAACCATCACTCAATTTGTTGTCTAGCGGGTCATACCATCCATTATTGTATTGATTTAATGCGTAATTATTTTCGGACAATTCTTCGTCAGCTAATGGTTCTTCCATATCCAAATCCATATCTAAATCTAAATCTAACTCATCATCACTTGCTTCCACATCAATATCAGCATCCACATCATAGTCAGTTTCTTCTTCTTCAAAATTTGCTAAGATATCTTCTTTATCTTCTTCAGAAAGTCTTTCTAATTCAACAGCAGATATAATTGAATTTAAAACGTACTTAATATCTTCAGAGGATAACCCTTGATTCTTGTCGTAAGTTCTTAGTTTCTGACCTAATTTACCTGTTATTTTTTGAATAGTTTTAAATGACCCTTCTTCGTCTTCGACTTCGACTTCAACGTCAACTTCTTCTTCTTCAGTATCACCTAAATCTAAATCCATATCTAAATCATCATCCCCAACACTTTCTTCAGAATCTATATCCATGTCTACATCCATGTCCAAATCCAAACCTAAGTCTTCCTCAGGTTCTAAAGATGGTTCATCAACATTAATATCAACATCAACTTTAGGTGCCGGTGTTTTAAGAACAAATTTCTTTTGCTCACCTATAATATTAACTCCTTCCACATTTTCATGTAATCTATTAAGTTCACCCGCAATGAGGTTAACTTTTTTCATCGCCTGAGAAAAAGATTTATAATGTTTACGGTTTTGCATTGGTTCGTTGTAATCAAGTTCTGATTCACTTATACCAACTTTTACCACGTATCCTGTTTTTTCTTTTACAATTCCGTAGTACTTTCCATCGGCCATCTGAATTGAATAGTCGGCTTTGGAGTTTTTACTTTCACTTAGTGTAGTCGGTTTTGAACCGTAATTAGATATTTCAAGAATTCTATTAATCTGTTCTTGACCTTCTAATTTTTCACTACCTAGAGGTTTTAAATCTGCCATATCTCTATATTTTTAATTATTTTTAATTTTTAACTAAATAACCCATTAACACCACCTAATCTAACAGTTGTGCATTGAGTTATTGACTCATTTTTATCATTAACATACGTCGCATGCATTGGTGTAATTGTTCCACCACTTAGGTCAGGAATAGTGTATTGTGTTGATGTGCATCCAGTTTGTGCCATAATAGTTTTTTATAATAAATATATCGTAAGTTAAGAATTTCCATTTTTTCTTAGCTTACGTTATAATTATAGTTTATTTTTGTTCAGATAATGAAAGACGGTTATCTATTATGTTATTCTGAAAATCAAACAATTTTTGAATATAACCGTTCCGTCTTAAATATTTAAAAACTAAATTCTCATAAGAATATTCGCCTTCTTTTTCTAAACCACAACCTCTATATTTTTTTAACTTATCTTTTACCTTTTGTATTTTCTCTAAAGAAGTTTCTAAATCATCGTTAGACTCTTCAACGTCATCAATAACTAAATCAATGATATCTTCCCATTGTTCTACCTTATCTTTAATTATTTTTTGATTAATATTAACATCCTCTTTAGTCGGCTCAACTAACCACTCATTAAATAGTACTGAGTAAACTCCTGTCGATATATGTGGTTCATTAATGTCTTGTACATATAATTCAACCTCATATCCCTTTACAGTTATGTCGTGAGTCGAATTAAATAATGTTTTTTTTAGTTTAAAAAGGTCCTTATAAAGTTCTTTTTCGTTTCCTGACTCATTAAAATCATACATTATATGTAAATCTATGTCTGAAAATTCAGACCAATTATAATTTGATAGGGAACCTGTCATCGTAATATCTTGGATGAAGATATCATATTCTAAAAACTCAATGAATTTATTAGCAATTTCTATTAACTGTAAACGAATCTCCTCTTTCATTACCGCATCAGTAGGATTGTCTGGATTATCCCATATTGTGGGATTTAACTCGTCCTTAACATTAAAACTAGAAATAATATTATCCATGTTTATAAATAGTAAGTTTTATTACTTTGTTATTTTTTTATATTTGTATTTCCTACCTATCTCTTTATTAAAGAATCCCCCTTGTGATTCAGCCATTCTAAATTTAGTGTACGTAGAGTGTGGAACCTTTTCGTATTCATACTCCATACCGTTTTTAAATGTCACCACTAACTTTTCCTTGGAGGTGTCGTAAATAGTTTTTTTAAGGTTAGATGAGTCAATCTCATTAATAATTAGTTTTCCTTGTATTTTTTCACTTTTAATTGCCATAATGTATTTTTTAATAAGTATATGAATAAAAACTAAATAAAAAACCCTCCTTGTTGGGAGGGTCTTTTATTACTTAATTAAGTTTTTAATCTTATCTCGTATCTTAATCGATTCTTCAAAATTTTCTTCGGTAATAGAAATACTTAATTTTTCTTTTAAGTCTTTTATTTCTTTTCCATTTTTCTCTAAAGTTTTAATTTTATCTCTAAGTTCAACCGAGAGTTCAAAATCTTCTTTTAATATCGACTCATCCAAATCTTTTTTTAATTGATTTATGGTGTCATCAGATTTATTGGTGTTAGATTTACTGTCGTAGTAAAAAACGTATCCATTAGGACCTACTTTATAGTAAGTTGGTCTTATCTCATTAAAGAATGAGTCAAATTCATCAAATAGGTCATTAAATTTTCTTTTTCCAAACATATTATTAGTTTTTTTTAATTTATTGTTTATCTTTGTACTTAACAAATGGCAAAAAACGTACCAGAGGTTATATAATGTCTATATAACTCACTATTATAAATGAATAGTGACATAATGACAGTTAAACTAAATTTAATATGACAAAATGTCAAGTAGTTGATAAACGAACAATTTTTGTTATATTTGTAATGATAAATTAATTAATATAATATGATAGAAGAAGTAGACCCAAACGAAAAGGGTGGTCGTAACCCTAAAGAAGTGAGTAACTCTAAAACACCTGTGTTAGATAATTTTTCTCGTGACCTAATTAAACATGCAGAACAAGGTAAACTTGACCCTGTTGTTGGTCGTGAGAGAGAAATTAATCGTATTGCACAAATACTTTCACGTAGAAAGAAAAATAACCCAATTATTATTGGTGAACCCGGTGCAGGTAAAACTGCTATAGTAGAAGGTTTAGCTATGAAAATTTTTGAAGGTGATTGCCCTCAGAACTTATGTGATAAAAGAATTGTATCATTAGATATGACATCTATTGTTGCGGGAACTAAATATCGTGGACAGTTTGAGGAAAGATTAAAAGTTATTTTAGATGAGTTATATGATAACCCTGAAATTATTGTCTTTATTGATGAGATACACACGATTATCGGAGCGGGTAACTCGTCAGGGTCATTAGATGCGTCTAATATATTTAAACCGGCATTAGCAAGAGGTGAACTCCAATGTATCGGAGCAACAACTCTTGATGAGTATAGAGAGAACATTGAAAAAGATGGGGCTCTTGAGCGTCGTTTTCAAAAAGTTATTGTTGATGGTGCGACACCAAAAGAAACTTTAATTATACTTCAAAACCTTAAATCTCGTTACGAATTTCACCATAAGGTAAGTTATAGTGATGAATCGTTAAAGGCGTGTGTCACACTTGCTGACCGATATATAACTGACCGTGAGTTTCCTGATAAGGCGATTGATATTATGGACGAAGTAGGTGCGAGCGCTCAGATTAATGTTAAACTACCTGAAATAATTGAAAAACTTAAAGAACAGGCATCTGCCATCAAAGATGAAAAAATTCAAGTGGTTAAGTCTCAACAATATGAAAAGGCCGCAGAACTTAGAGATAAAGAAAAGAAGATTTTGAAAAAGTTAGACTCTGAAAAGGATAAGTTTGAAAAACAAAAAGACATAACTCGTAAACCAATTACTGAGGACATGGTATATAGTGTAGTTGCGACTATGACTAAAATACCTGTTAGTAAATTAAATAATGATGATAAAGAATCATTATTAAATCTTGAAGATAGTCTTAACACTTCTGTTATTGGTCAAGAATTAGCGGTTGAAAAGATTTCAAAGGCGATACGTAGAAACCGTGTTGGAATTAAAGACCCTAATAGACCTATTGGTTCATTCATCTTCTTAGGTTCCACAGGTATTGGTAAAACTCACTTGGCTAAACAACTCGCTAAGGAAATATTTGGGGATGAAGAAGCTCTAATAAGAATGGATATGTCGGAATATCAGGAAAAATATACTATGTCTCGATTAATTGGTTCACCTCCAGGGTATGTTGGTCACGACCAAGGGGGTCAATTGACAGAGGCAGTTAAGAACAAACCATACTCAGTGGTGTTGTTTGATGAAATTGAAAAAGCAAATAAAGATATCTTTTCACTATTACTTCAAATGATGGACGATGGTCATCTTACAGATAGTTTTGGTCGTAAGATTAACTTTAAAAATTGTTTAATTATTATGACATCTAACTTAGGTGTGAAAAAACTTCAAGATTTCGGTACTGGTGTTGGTTTTGAGACTACTAACCGAATGTCAAATAATGAAGAAATGAAAAAGGTTCTAATACAAAAAGAATTAAAGAATCATTTTACACCTGAATTTTTAAATCGAGTAGATGAAATAGTAGTTTTTAATCCTTTGAAGGAAAAAGAAGTTTCACAAATTGTTGAGATTGAATTACTAAAATTAACGACTCGTTTAGAGGAAATGAGTTACAATATCGTTATTACTGATACGGTCAAAGAATTTATCTCAAATGTTGGTTTTGACGAAAAGTATGGTGCACGTCCAATCAAAAGAGCGATTCAAGAAAAAATTGAAGATTTAATTTCTGAAGAAGTACTCAGAGGTACAATATCAGAAAACAAACCTTTTATTCTTGATATGAAAGACGAAGAAGAACTTATTATTAAAAAAGGGAATTAAGTTTCCCTTTTCTTTCTTTATTTAAAAATATAATCGTATATTTGTACTCTAAATCATAAACAAATGGATAATACAAGACTCAATAGATTAAAAGAAGTACTATCGGTACCAACAAAAACGTATCAGGAAGAAAATATGGTACAATACCTACGCGACGTATTGGATGCAATGCCCGATGTTGAGTATTACACTGATGACTTGAAAAATGTCTACGCCACTAAAGGTACTTTAAATGAGGGTGAGTATTATCCAATGTTTATTGCCCACACTGACACAGTACACCAACTGGTCGATAAAATAGTTGTTCAAGAAGAATCACTTGTTAAACCTGATACTTTCGGACATACTTACGGTGATGAAGAATTTCTATCCCTAAAGGGGTATACACCTAATGGTAGTTCAACAGGTATTGGTGGGGACGATAAGTGTGGTGTTTTTATCGCATTAGAACTATTAAGAGTCCTACCCAAAGTTAAAATCGGATTATTCGTATCCGAAGAAACGGGATGTCATGGTTCAAGTAAATGTGATATTAACTTCTTGAATGATGTGGGCTACGCTGTTCAATTCGATGCACCTGGAAATAACTTAATAACTGAGGTATGTTCAGGGACAAGATTGTATGAAGAGGGGGGGGAATTTATTAATAAAACTTTACCACTTTTTAATGAAATGATGGGTGTTAATGCTGACCCACAATCTCATCCATACACAGACGTTTCTCAAATTAAACGTAAAGGTGATTTTAGTTGTATTAATTTCTCATGTGGTTATTATAATATGCACACAGAGAATGAATTTGTAGTCGTAGATGATGTTAACAGAGCGGTAGAGTTTTCTATTGAATTAGTTAATAGACTTGAAAATAAAAAATATGTCTACGACTATGAAAAGCCTAATTGGGATGACTACGGAACCTTATTTGATGTTAATGATGACATTTTAGATGAGTGGGACGAATCTGAGGATGAGACATATGATTTAGATAATGTTACGGTTTCAAACTCATCTGTTGGATTTTCAATTGAGTCTAAATTCACTGGTGATGTGGTCTATTTGGATAATAAAGATTTATCACACCTGTATGAGATTATTAGGGATAAATTAATCTCAGAATATTAATTAATCCTCAAATGGGTCAAATAATTGATAATTAGAAATCAACTTCTCTATTGTCGATAATTTGGCCCTTCCTTTTTTAATTTTCCATTCAGGATTATTTCTACGTAGTTCAAAATCTATTTTATTATCTTCAGGTTTTATTCCCGTTATTTCTATAGTAACATTACCTTTAGGACCATTTAAAGTTTCAACTTCTATTTTTTTGTTAAAACCAAACTTTTTTTCTACCACATTAAAAATTCTTTTATAATCCTCAATATCTACATAATCATCAGACTCCTCAATTTTTTCAAGTAACTTATCTAAGGCCGAGTCCATAGGACTATTAAAATAATATTTAAAGGTTTCATCATCTATGTGTTCATACGCCATATTGTGAGGTTCTTCGACAGTCATACCGATATTTTCATCCATATACCATTCTAACATTTCTTTTAAACTCAAAGATTTACTGTACTCGATATTACTGTCATACATTTTTATTAAATCATCAATTGAAACTGAATATTTATAGAAACATGTATCTTCTAGTTTAAACCCTTCAGGTTCATATAAGTTACACAACTCATCTGTAAGTGCCTTTTGGACACCTATTTTCATAGATTCGTCTTGAGCTTCACCATACGCATCATCAAAACTTTCGTAGAAATCACTATCAAAATTCCTTATAAACTTACCCATATCGGATAGAGGAAAATTATCAGTATCAACTAATGATAAATCGTATAACTCATAATAATCTTTTAAATCTTTACCTAACTCTTTGAATTTTTTTAATTTTTCTCTTGATACGTTTGGAGAAGTTTTGAATGAACTTTTAAACTTATCACCAAGTAATTCAAATATTTTTTTTAATGTTTTTAGATGTGATGAATTAAGTGAGTACAAAGGGTACCCTTCTTTGATGTCATCTTCAAAATTATAACGGTCATAGTAATAATTATCCATACCGTAAGGTAGTTCAATTGCGTTTGAGTAACTACTAAGTTCATATTCTTCTAACTGTTCGTTCATTATAGAAAGAAACTCTTCAGCACCTTCAAATTTAAGGTATACCCGCTCAGTATCCATATAATTAAAATATGGTGCGGTAAGTGTTTGTTTTGAGGCTTTTAATTTACTCTCCTTAACTTTAATTAATTTTTCGTAATCAGTATTACCTTTAAGTATTTTTTTAAGTACTTCAGAAATCGGCTCAAATCTATCAAGTAAAAAATCTTCACTCCTTTGATTATCTTTTTGGTCGTAAATCCAAATATTACCATTTTCATTAATATTAATGGCCATTTTACCTAAAGTTTCGTCACTAGACTGTTTATCAATTACGTAAACTAATACACCAGAATCACCATATCGATTAAAATAACTTCGATTATCTTTAGACGCCGTACACCATTTAGTATTTGCACCATAGTAACATGACGCATCATGACTATAAGGTCTTACTACTAAAAATCTACTATCCTCATAAAGTTTATCAGTATCTTTTATGGCCTCTCTTTCTAATTCTCTATCTTTTTTCTTTTTGTCCATTGCAGATAAGACCGTTTGTAACTCCCAATATGACTTATATCTATGTATATCTTTGGGAGCACCTTTTATATATGTGTCATTAATACCTGAATGTAATTTTTTAGCTAAATCAATATCTTTATCAGTAATTGTTAATGATAGGTCGTGGAAAATATTAACTAAATCTGTAATTTGAGTTATAACATCAGGAAGAGATGCCCCATCATTAATTTTCATGAAATCTATCACTTGTTTAATAGTCCACTCAGAATACTTCTTAGTACTCGATGGGTCACTATCAACAATCTTAGATATAAAATCACTATCTTTGTATATTGGCTCATCACCATACTTAGAAATAAGATTCTCCTTTTTACCTTCGTTTAATAATGTACTGAATTTCATTTAAAACTTTTATTATAAATAGTATATTAATAGGATAATTGGTTTTAAAAGCTTATATTTGTTATATGAAAAAGATACTACTAATATTACTAACACTTATTTCTATCGTAAGTTACTCACAGGACTTAGGTGAAATACAAAGACATTTACTGAATTTAGT
>Ga0209092_10002087_pt1 | contig 18738 bp, 13 predicted proteins | sample FraStrMetagenome_FD_187446 | JGI IMG/M metagenome (GOLD analysis project Ga0209092, IMG submission 187446) | Marine eukaryotic phytoplankton communities from Arctic Ocean - Fram Strait ARC3M Metagenome (SPAdes) (version 2) | ecosystem: Environmental > Aquatic > Marine > Oceanic | place: Fram...
TTGCATAGGTCTTGTTGAGGTCACGCAGATATTTTTCGAGACCAGATGAACCCTCTACTTGGTAGTGATCAACTAAGATCTTCATAGAAGTAAAGCCTTCAAGGGTAAGTCGATTACGCTGAGCAGGTGAGAACCCAATGTTCTCCAGAAATTGCGTAAAAGCATTTTCATCAGAGTAACGTTCGGTGATAGTTGCCATGGCTGCAAAGGTAAGTGTGAATGGATCACATATTGAATTATATACAATGTGAGATACGTTAGTTGATATTCATCATGAGATATGTTATTCAATCATGATTATAGAGTTTGACACGAATATGGTGATTCAGTGATCAATTATATAGATCTAAAATAAGGTGAGGCCGTATCAACCTTTTTGACTTTATTTGTGTTTCAATTGCTTGATAACACTAACCTGGCGTCCCAGCATTGACCTATTAGGCACAATGTGTCGATCTTTACTCTAACCTGATATTTTTTAACAGGATTTATTTTTACATCATAATTTTGTCAATTTTCAATAGATTCGATTACAAGAAATTGCTCATGAATCGATAGTTGCTTTCATAGCTCTTTCTAGAGTTTATGGGTCATGATAAACTAAATGAATATCAAGTGTCTTACCTGCAAAGGCTGTTTCAAAGCGATAAAACAAAGGATAGAAACTAAAGTAGTATAAAACCAATTAGTGAGCTTATTAATCTAAATCATGTATATAAAAAGTATTCAGAACTTCATAAAAGAACAATCTATCTCAAATAAGGTGCGTCACCTTTTCCCATATTATCACATACACAATGTTGACGCTCGTATAATAATATTAGCACTATATTTTCTCAAAATGTAAGACTATTTATTTCTTTTTAATCAATGATTATTGTTTTGGTTCAGTACCCACTCGTAGGTTTCTACTAATCAATTGCTCCTAAGTGTATTGAGGTTTCATAATCGATCGGATGCAGAAGAAGCATGACGTCATGTGCCGAATATCATTCGATCCAATCATAGAAAATTCTCATTATTAATTGAATGGAAACAATTCAATAAAATATAATAATGAAAATTTAGGTTAGCGCCAAATTCAAATTGAAACTGTCGCAGTGAACATTTGAATGGACAAACATTTCAAAATTCAATATTTTGAAATTCAACTACAATTAAGGATATACAATTGTAGTATGAACACTAGGATCGGAAATCAGATGGAGGCGCAAATTTGAATCGTGGCTGGATCGAGTCCTCAAAACACATAATGTGGCCAAAGGAACTCTCCGGCAAACAATTATGCACACGTTTTGCCCAACTTGGCTCTTCTTGCCCAAACGGACGCAGCTGCCCCTACCAACACAAAATTTTTCCAAAAGAATTTTCTCCCGATGACATCAATGTTATCTGCAAATTTGTTGACGCTTCCCCTCACATTAAGTTTAGTCCCAATATCTCAATCCCTCATAGGGCTTGTTCTTCTCCCAATCAAAGGGCCGTGACCCATAATAAAGGAGTGTCCTTTTCTAGACCTTCTACGCCATCACGTCCATCTACCCCCAAACCTGCACCTGCGACTGCTTCCAGCAGTTGATTTTTTAATGATGCCTTTAATTTGTCTTCTAAATTAAATTCAGCGTTATCGACAAATAACAAAAATAAACTTTTAGATGATTCACCATTTCTGGCGTCCACAAAACCACCACTTCACAATTCACCTGTTCAAACTTCTACGCAAGTATCCAAAATTCCTCGTCGAATGACTCTACTTTCCAACAAAAAAACAAAAGTAGATGACAGTACGAGTATTTCACATACTACGCGTCTCCCCATTTCTTCTTCTTCTACCCAAAATCATTCCCTCCTTTTTCCTTCTACGTCACAGCATCCATTACCTTCTCTCTCATTACTCCCAGAAAGTGACCTACTTTCTACTCAAAAAATTCGAAAACGTATCGAAAAAGACTCCGAGCAATCAATTGCATCCCCCACACAATTTCCGGAGGCTTTTTTCTTAAACCGAAAACTCCAGTTGTACTACGGTAAGTATCCATCCCCTTTAGAATTATTACGTATTCCGTTCGGCAGACCTTCCACAAATCATGCCTTCACAAGTGAATCAACCTTAGACCATGTCTTGATCTATGTGTTTAAATCTACGTACCTTTCTGATCCCGATTTGACAGCTTTACGTACCAGTCACCCACTGTACAATCATCTTTTCAAAACAATCATACGTATGCAACATATCGATTTTCGGCCAATTTCTACCATAAATAAAAATTATGCCACACAAACCCACATACCACCTTCAAGGTCAATCCACTTTACGTCAGCATTACTTCACTGCAATTTCGATGTCCCATCTATCATCCGCTATTGCCAAAACAACTATACAAACCAACATATAAACCCAGACGCAGTGAGAAAAAAATTACAAAAAATTGCATCACAATGCATCATCGATTATGTGTATCGTTCCCTCGTCACCGGCGCACCATCAAAAATTTACGGCCACACTACATCGAAATTTTTTTGGAAATATCTCCGATACGGTAACCATGTTTCTATTAGCGCCCGTCCGGAATTGGTAGAAAAGACATTAAACAAAGAAGAAAGAAATAACTACTCTCTTCCTTTTCCTTCGTGGACCGCTAGGTTTATACCACATTTACATGTGTCTCCTAGTGGTATTATTTTTAAACCAGGAAAAAAGGACCGGATAATTTTCGACGCGTCCTACCATGTTGATGCTCTTTCCTTTTCTCCAAATGACTGGACTCATGCAGCTGACGAGCCACCGATCTACTATGGTGACGCTCTAGTTCGCCATCTCCAACGTATTTGGAACTTGCGAATCACCTACCCGAATGCCATCATCTATCTATGGGACGACGATGTGGCAGGAGCATTCCGCTTAATCAAGTATAATCCGCAAATATCAACAGCATTTGCATCTATTATTAACTTGCGTCTTTGGGTGCCCGTGGGTCAAGTTTTTGGTGGCAACACAAGTGCCCAAAACTTTGAGGGCATTGCAATGGCGAGAGAATGTTTGTCAGAACATTTGAGCACTAAAAAATTTTCTTATTTAATTGAAAAACATAAAAACATTCTAGATCTCATACAATACGAACACCCTCCTACTTCGATAAGGATTACGCCAGCCTGCAAATGCACACAACATACTGGGATTCTTGATATCAATAACCAGCCAACGAATACCCAACATCACATGTTTGTCGATGACAACCATATCGCGTCTTTACTGCCTGATATGCGTTTAGCACAGGCAGCAAGTATCAAAGGACTCTTCCAAATTTTAGGTTTTCCGGCACCTGAATTGCGCCGCACTGCACTAAGTGAGGACAAATACTATCGGGAGAAATGTAGCTACAAAAAAATCCAGTTAGGCTACCTTCTCAATACATGTTCCATGACAGTTTCCTTCGCGCCAGATAGATTCGAAAAAATACTTAGTTCTCTTTCCAACTTCCACTCCAAACGTAAAATATTTACACTTCGTGAAGCAGCAACACTAGCGGGACATATCGAATTTTTTGCGTCTATGACCCCATGGTTGCGCTTTGTAACTATTGCGCTTAAGCACTCCATCCTAAAAGCGCTGCAAGCTAACACAAAAACTACATTATCCAAATCCACAACTAAAAATTTTATTTCAGATTCGAAACTTCTATCTATAGATTTCGACTCACTACGAAAAAAACATTTCGCAATCAGCCAACTTCTTCGACAAACATGGCACTCTCGTACAAAATTTCGAGTCTCCCCTTCTTTACGGAAAGAAATAAAACTTCTTCAATACCTTTTCAAAAATCGGACCAAGTTTCATTTTTCTTCTCCCATAGCACACATCATTCCAAAGGATTTCGACTACTCTGCCAAAGGTGATGCTTGTTTAGATGGAGCAGGTGGCTTTTCTTCCTCCCTAAAATTCTGGTGGTATGTTCAATGGCCAGATCATATTAAAATGAAAACATTAAAGCATTTTGTAAAAATTTACAAAACAATTTCAGGAGATTTCGTATCCATAAATCTCCTTGAATACGTTACGATTATAATTTCGTATGCCGCATGCGTTACAAAATTACGACAAATCCGACACCACCTTCAGCATCCAAATCCAACAATTCTTATTGAATCAGACAATACAACGGCTGTTTCCTGGACTCGCAAAGCAGCTTCTTCTACTCAAGCTGGGAAACAACTAGCTTTCCTCCTCACTTCCATAATGATACAACATCAACATGTTGGATTATCATCAACACATATCTCAGGCATAGACAATACGGTCGCCGACGAAATTTCACGTACTCCCTCTTTGTCGTCACCAGCCTCACTTTTTTCTTCTATTACATATCTTAAACAGAAATTTCCCCAACTGACAGGCTCTCAACAATTCCTTCCAAGTCAATCTCTTCTCTCCACAATTTGGGATGCACTGTTATTGAAACAAGTGCATCCACTTCAAATTCTAGACAACTTAGGACACTTTCGTCCAGATACACCATGTGGGTAAAGTTTTTGCAAACACATTCGCTCACACCTTCTACTTATTCTCATCTTGCTACATTTGACCAAGACTATGTAGCGGCTTGTTATACATTAAGTTTAACCCAAGGCCACACACTTACATCTAGAAAAATCACTACGCAATGCATAAAAAATTATTTGCAAGCAGCTCGCATTCCAAAACGACACAATCCACTTTCAAATTCGAATGAATTAAGTTTCCCTCCTCTTGTACAGGATGTGTTGTCCAAGCACTCGAAATTAGAATCCGTACCAAATCGAAGAGAACCGGTCACTATTTCGATGCTTACTTACTGGAACACGCTCGCGTTGCAATCATTGCACCCTGACTCTCTTGAATCTGCACAATTCGACTGGTTTGTTTTAGGAATGTTGGCTGGATTTCGAAAATCCGAATGGCTCCAGGATTCTTTCGAATATCGAAAAACAAAAACCTTCAACTTAAATGTAGACGGATCTACAAAGGCTTTTATTGCATCTGACTTCCAATTTATCAATACACCAACGACATGTAAAACCGAAAAACATTCGTCTCACAACATCCCTCATCTTTTACAAATTACTTGGAGGTTTCAAAAAAACGGTCAAAATGGCCAACAGATAACCTTCCTACACAATAACCAAAATCCTCGATTTTCTCCCGTGCCGGCAGCGCAACGCATTCTGGCACGAGCACGTCGATTAGGTGTCCCATCAACCTCCCCAATTGCTGTTTTTTCGAATAATGGAGCCCTTCAGTACATGCATCACAATATCATTGAATCAGCTATTAAAAAATGTGCACAACATGTTTATAATTGTACCCCGACACAATTAAAATTATATAGTTGTCATTCAATTCGGGTCGGGGCATGTGTTCTACTTCATTCCACACAACCCGACCCACTTTACATCCAATTTCGTCTTAGATGGCGATCGCAGTCATTCATCTCTTATCTTCGAAATACACCGCGACTTGCATCTTTACACAACAACATCCTAAATACCACGGACAGTGATCGAATATCCTAGTCCACATTATACCAAATTTCTTTTTTGTTTTTTCCTTTCCTTTCGACCGTTCTACTAACAATAAGGTTTTTTATTTTTTAACGATTACATCTGTTCATCCTTTTCTTTATCCTATTATACCCTGGTTGATCAATACATATCTACTTCAGACAACCGTGGTCAATTATCTCTTTTCTTTTATTTTAAATTCTACCCATATTAACAACTTTCACACATTTTATTTCCTATATTCGAACGTCCTCTACAATTTCTTCCTCCACACCACCTCCTATTCTTTCCATTCCACTAAACGTACATGGTGCGGTTCTCGATCAACGTCTTCTTTAACACCTTCGGGATTCTTGCATCTCACCACGACAAACCTTTTCGTGATATCCTTCACGATCCCAATAACATCTTTTTCTCTTATCTTCTTTTTCGTTTCCTTATAGTGTACTTGATTGTATCGCCGATCACAAATCCGGCGTCTCTCGCGTCAGCCCCCGGCCTACGCGTCAACCACCCGACAACACGGTTCACCTTTCCAAGCCTTTTTCTCGGCTCTTCTCTCCCACCTATATTTCCTGCTGCTACCTCCTTCTTTAATGTCGCGAGTTCGAGCATAGCCCTTTGCATGTCTCTCTCAATCGCTCCTATAGCTTTTGTTATAGACGCTACGTCAATCGACTTTCCTTTACCTTTTTCCTCTTTCCCTACCCTATCCCTTTCATTTTCTACTCCCATTGCCAAACTTTTATTTCTATTCGATCACAATTTTTATACGATGAAGGTTTAAAATTTTTTAAGAAACTTTTTACTTTTCCTTCATGCTCGTATGTTTGTGGCCCGTTTTTCCCAGCTTTTTGCTACACTATCTTAAGCTATATCGTTATCAAAACCTTCCTTTTTTGGTACTTTCTAAGTACTTTCACTCGCTTTCATATGGCCTGTGGAAGAAGGCAAGATACAAATTAGATACACTTAGGTAGATACATATTTAATTAATCTAAGTAAATATTGCATACCACGTATATACTATATATATCCTTTATATTCATACAACTATATCTAATTACTCCTTCCCACAAACGGGCAACATACATAAGAGCAAGGCGCAAGGCTTAAAACGGCAACCGTTTTTGCATAATTCTTGTATCTTTGAAAAAAAAAACATATGTTTTTTTGACGCTTTCCTTGATCTCTTAGATACAAAGATTTTCAATACACTAAATAAATATCCAAAACTTGTCTAAAAATGAGCAGTACGCTTCCCTATTCAATAAATAAAACCCAAATCCTTAAGCCTTATCATACCATGACTTTAGCAGTAGAGCCAAGAACAATTAGATCGAAAAATCTTCGGTTATATCTTGTGTGCGAATTACTCTTTTGAGACATATTTTCTATATTCAGAATATACAATGAAGTGGTTTTCCTCAATCTTCCTCGCTACTGTCATTCTTGTCCCAAGTAGCGCACAGCTTAGAGAATCCCTCGTAGCCAAAGACCAGCTTGATGCTACTACTGTAATTTTGAGATCTGCGAACAATGTGGACAAAGCCATTGCTCAGTTTTCAGTCGAGCTAAATGCCGACCAACCTGATTGCTTTGATAACGACTACAACTGTAAGTTATTATATAGATGTATGAATGAAGTAAGCATCATTATTTTCCTCACTCAATCATTTCTGGATATCAGATATCAAGTGCTACGATCTTCCTGATGATATCTGGGAAACTAGATTTATGGCACATAAAGAAATTCCTGCGGGAACTAAAATGAAGGCATTAAAAGACAATTTTGGTTTTGAATTTGGTTTCGCTCAGATTGATAGTGTGAGAGACATCTTGATGGGCTGCGAGGATGTGGGTAGTTTTGCTCTGGTACCCTTTGCTTGGCCAGGTGGTCCAGCAGAAATAGTAAGTGAATGCGTGCAATTTATTTGTCCATGCTCAAAAGATTCTGATTTTTTAATTAATTTTGTGTCCATATGTTTACATAGGGAACTTCTTCAGTCCTTGTCAAAGATTTCATCGCCGACGACGGAAATCGTTATTATTGTATGACTGGACCTCTCTCTTATGATCCTCCAGAAGAATAATCATTTTTAAAAGCATCATTAACCGAGATATATAAGCTTACTATAATCTTCAAATTTTATGGTTTCAAGTAGTTTAGAAAATGAAGGCAAATTGATTTGGAATGTGTGTATGAATTCCATCATTAACTATTTTAAGGGAACCTTTTACATTGAATGAAATTCCGGATAGAATGTTAAAAGAAATCAGTTTCTTTTTCGTGCACTTGTGTGCAAGGACTTTCTTCTAGAAAAGTATCATAACCTTATCGCAAATTTTGATTTATTCCACCATTTTTCCAGTTTTGTCTTCTATTATCTTGATTTTTTTTCTTGCAAGTGAGAATGCACCTACAAGACTTGCAATTTGAATTTTTTCATCAGTTCCAAAAGCTAATCGATGTTCAATATTACTCATTGAATCCATAAGCTCTGCTAAGGTAGCAGGAGGCAATGTATCCATGGCCGTTACCATTATTGTAAGATCCGTTAACACATCAGCTAAAGCGTACCCTTTTGTTGCACATAAGCGATTGATTTCAGTAAAAGCTTGATGAAAATTGTTATTGAATAATAGAGAGAGAATAGTTGTCATATCCTTTGGCAAGGGTGCTCCAGAAGTTAAATAAATTGCAGTTTCGTCAATAGCATTAGACTTCATTTCATCGGTATCCATTGTTTGACTAGAATCTTTGTTTGATGAAGTGTTGGACATTGCAGCTGCTTGCAATAAATTTAAAACTCTCCTCATGTCACCACCGCTTAGACTTAAAATTGCAGAAATTCCGTTTTCCGTGATTTCCACGCTTTCTTTCTCAGCCACTTCCACTAGCTTAGTCCTAATCTGCTCTCTGGATAAAGGAGCAAATCGAAATCTCGTACAACGACTTTGAAGGGCAGGGATGATTTTTGAGACATAGTTACAAATTAAACAAAATCGAGCATTTTTGGTATACTTTTCAATGATTCGCCGCAAGGCAAACTGTGCATCACTCGTCATTGCATCAGCTTCGTCTAAAATGATGAGTTTTATACCTTGATGGAATAATTGTCGCGTGCCAGCAAATTCTTTGATTTCATTCCTCACCACACCAATTCCACGAGAGTCACTGGCGTTTAATTCCAAGGCCATGCTTGAGTATGCTTTGTTGGAACCATACATTTGTTTTGCTGCAGCTACAATGGTTGAAGTTTTTCCAGTCCCGGGAGGCCCATAAAGTAGTAAGTGAGGTAGGTTATCGTTTTCAATTAGATTGTTTAGGATAGAAATGATATCTTCGTGAGCGACAAGGTCTGAAAGGGATTGAGGTCGATATTTTTCAACCCATGGCAGCTGTACATGTTGATTTGGCTTTTTCTTAGGAATATCCTTAGGAGGTTCCATATCAACATCGATTTGTGCCATCTTGGTTGTTATGAATAATAAAGAGGTTTATTTGAACTAATGTTTCCCTGAGGATACACGAAATATTGTCGTCGTTTTTGTGTTGGAGGGAGTTTAATAATAAAAGGCACATTTGTGTAAATCGCGCTGAAAGACTTCCCAAAAAAAAGGCAGACATCACTACATACAATGCTACATGCGCAAAAGTAGAATAATTTTGTGTAGTTCATACTTCATTTCTTTCATTCCAAGGATGGAATTTAAGTTAGCTGCTGTGTACAACAATACTTTTGAACAACTCTCGTTTTGGGAAAAATGACATGATTGTTGTTTATCCATATATTCCCTACGTGTCATTTTGGATTTTCTGTGTGTATGTGTGTAAGAGAATCTTTCCTCGCTAAAACATAACAGATAAAAAACAAATTTTAAGCACAACAAGGATGAACAACAACAACACTGAACCGTCATCTTCACAGGATTCCGACTCTGTATGGAATAGCGTAGAGCCTCTCCTTCGGCTCTTTCATGCTCTAGTCCACGATGATATTCTCCCCGAATACATTGAAACACAGTATGCTCTTCCTGAAGAAGACTCCTTTGAACACCAACTCGAGATTTGGTCAAAAATCACCGATTTGTTCAATGATCCTAGCTTTCTCCCAAAATCATACTATTTGCCCTCTCTCCATAAAGACTTTACTGGTGAAACAGAGTTAAAGCCTTTGCAAGAACCTCAGAAAATCCGTGATTTATTTATGCGTTTTACTATTTGTAAAAAACAAATGAGGTCACTTCGCTTATATATCTTTGATGATACACAGTATCAATTCAGTAAAATCAAACCTACAATCGTTTCTCTACTTCGACAAGCTACAAATACTGAAAAATTGAGTGCCCTGTATACTTTTCCTTCTACATTGATGTACTTGTGGCATTTAGATGATGCATTCCAATGGTTGACTCCTTTGGAGGTAAGAACCTCGGATGCTATTTTAGGAGAAGGATCTGACGGAAAGTATGCGTCTGGATTGCCTGCTTTCGCAAGAAGAAGGAAAGCTTATCCTGGTTTGATGGAGACACAAATGACAAAAATTGCGGATCCATGGCTAAAACTTCAATCAGCGGAGAAACATCATTCTGAGATGACTAAGAAATATGCAGATATGTTAACAAAATTAAGTTCTATCGGCGGAAAGAATCAGGACATCATGATGAATATGGTGGAAGACATATTGAGTAGAATCAATGCCAGTTATGATCGTTGTGTTGCCCTTGAAACAAACATCGTTTCCGAACAGAGGGATTTTGAATGATGTCCAATACGATTTGATTTCTTTTTCTCATAAGAAAGACTTAAATATATACATTTATTGAAAGTGCCTTCCTTTTCTTAATGATTCTAGAAGAAACTAGAATGTCATTTTTAGAATCACTTAACTTATTTAGAATGTGATACGCAAGCTCAAGCATTCCATTTTTCCTTTTGTCATTCCCAAACTTGATTTTGTTGTTAAAATGAAGAGTATTTTTTGGCGACTTATATATTTTTTGAATTCTTATGTGAACTCATCAATTTTTATGATACACATGGATTTACATCCGATACTTAAGGCAATGACAAAGATTTTACAACATCGGTTGCTATAAAATCTCAGCTAAATGCACAAAATAATCTTTTTCTCTTACAGACTAAGTTATATATATGAACACAGACTCCCAACCTTGTAACCTCATTTCTTGAAATTATTGAAGAGCGATTTAAATTCATTGTAAAAGATAGCAAATAAAATTTTGTGAACATTACTTCACCAGAACCTAGAGCGAAGCAAAATGTCGCAAAAAGCTGTGAACTTAGAGACTCAATGGATGGGATCAGATCCTTACCTTCGTCTATATCATTCTCTGGCTAATTCTAACCTTCTCGAAACATACCTATCACGCGGAGAAGAAAATTCAAAAGTAGCCTTTGCTGTCTCAGACCTCATAAAAACCAAATGGCAACTAGTTGCAGATTTGTTCAACGACACAAATTGGCAACCGAGATGCCTGTTTCTACCATCCCTTCATGTAGATTTCAGTGAAGCTCGTCTAATACCGCCAGTCTCTCGAACAGAAACGCCAGATGAATTATTTGATCGCTTCCAAAAAGCCAAAATGCAGATGGAAGCCCTACGCGTATGGTGCATTAATGATCAAACGCAAAAAGGAAAATATGTGACAGCCATGTCAGTTTTGAAATCCGCCAAGACAGATGAGAAATATTCATCAATGAGTGCTTTTCCATCCCATTTGCTTTATTTATGGCACTATGGTGATAGTTATAAAGCTATCAAAGAATTGTTTCAGTTACCATTGATTATAAATCCTACTCCAGAAGAAATGGTGAGTTGAGTTGTCTGTGGTATCGATTGAAGGTTTTTTATACTATTTTTACAATTCATTTATTACCATATATGAGCATTACTCAAATTATCATATTTTTTTACTTATTCCAATCATTCTTGCACTTACCCCTTTTTCTAATCCTTTTTCTAATCCTTTTTTATCCAACCCTATCAACTCTGTTCAGACGTCCAAGAAAAGGTCAGCTTTCGATGGAAAAGGACCAAAGGGAGTTTCTGGACCAAATGCAGTAAGAATGCTGCAGACGGCAGAACAACATCATTTGGAATTGGCGGATAATTTCGCATATGTTTTGGAAAAATTAAGTCGAGTGGGTGGAAAACATTATGTAGATTTATCCAACGTGGTCGACGATTTAGCAAATCGTGTCAAGGCAGCTCATGATCGAGTTCTCAATTTGGAAAAAGTTATTTTAGAGGGATAACTTTATTGTACTTTTTGTAACGAACAGAGCTAGGTATTTTTTATGAATAGATTAATAAAATGAATATAATGATATTCTGGAATCACGCATTTTGTCTCTAAACTGAGAAAGAAAGAAAATCTTTTAGGATATTTCAAAATACAAGTAGATTGTGCAACTTAGTTTAAATTGACTTTCTTCTTTGTCGATGATAAATTTGAAACATGCAATTATGGCTCCTATTTTTATTATTCATGTCGACTCCTTCTATCTCCCACTCACGGTACAGTTTGAAGATGTTATCCCACCTATATCTAGCAGGAAACCGAGCAAAAGAGCTCAATTCTTTATCATCTATGTTTACGTCCATATCAATGCGCGTCAAATGCAATTCTTGAGCTGATTTATGACGTAATGCTTCTTCATATATTCTTTCCCCACCAGCAATCCAGCAATCTATCTCTAAACTTTGTTTTTCGTGTTCATTAACTTCATGAGATTTTTTCACAACATCATGTTGTTTTTGTGTATTTTCGAGATGTCTTGCCAGACCCAACGCATCTGAAAATGAAGATACGAAATGGATTCTTGTAGGATCATGTTTGGGTGGATTCTCCGTGAGTGTTTTTGAAACAACAATGCAGCATCTTGCGAAGGAGACATGAGCTCCATTATTTGATTCATGAAATGTCGTTTTGCCAAGAATGAGTACTTTTTGATTGGCAACTTTTTCAAAATAAGTTCTATCTATTGGAACTTTCCATGGTAATTTTCCATCAATCCCGATGACACGGTTCTTAGACATAGCAGCGATGATTCCAAAATAAGTAGGAGGGTCTGGTATATGATGTTTTAAATCGGTATGAGATAAAGTTTGCTCATTTTTCTTTGTTTTGTATATATTATAATTATTTTGTTTCCCTGGTGAACACCACGATAGTTCTTTCACAGCAAAGCTTCTTATTGATCCTTTTGCTGATAATTTGCTGAATAGAGATGTTGTGCTATTTGGCCGAACTAATAATGACGATTGGAAAAATGAAGCTTGACTACTGAATAGCATAATCACTTCGGTAAATGAAAGACGAAAGATGATTGTTGGAGAACAATGATACGTGTCTACCAGCAGAATGAGAAAAGGAACACGTACTGCTGTACAGAAAAAATCCACTATAAGAGCCTGCTCTTAGACTTTTTTGTTTTCCATTTTCTTCATGGAAAGTTGAAAGGACATTACATTAAGCTGTAAGCCTACAAAACTATCATAATAAAGACTATTACAGTATAATAAGGAGATACTATCTTTTTTTTTCACGAAGAGATCTTTTTTATGAGTAATATGTTACTACAATTAAATCTTTCTACAACGGACAATCATGTTTCCATCACAATGCAGTACATCTTGTGCAGCAAGATGGTTCACAAACTAATTCATGGGAACAGTCTGCTTCTAGGACGAGAAGATTGCCATCCTTTAGTTCACATACCTCAGAAGGCATCATGCCCTCTAATTTTGTGAACTGCAACATCAAATGATATAGATTATAGAGATTCCCTAGTTCTGTGGGCACGGTGCCTGAAAGGTAATTGTTGTAAACTCTTAATGATTTTAGTGATGCTAATTTCCCCAGCTCTGTAGGTATTGTTCCCGTAAAACTACAAGTTCCTAAAATTAGAAGCTTTAAATTTGATAATTTTCCAATCTGCGTAGGTATAGAGCCAACCATGCCAACATTACTTCCAACGTTAATATCTATTAGTTGGTCCAGTAAACCTAGTTCAGAGGGCAATGTTCCAGTAAATTTGTTGTTGTTGATTCTGAAACTTTCTAAACTGTTCATACTTCCTACATTTGGAGGTATCGTTCCAGTCATCTTATTATAAGACAGTTCAAAAAAGACAAGCTTGGAAAAATTTATAAAGTCCCTAGGAATCGTTCCTTGAAATGAGTTTTTCGCCATATCTAGAAGTTCCAAATTTATCAATTTACTGAAGTGAGCAGGAATCTTTCCATTGAAATTGTTGGTGTGAAGATACAGCTCTACTAATTGTGTGCATTGACTAATGCTTAGAGGAATGGATCCTTGAAGATAATTTTCGCTGACTGCTAAAACTGTCAAATTTTTTAAGAAGCTGATATCTTCGCTGATGGTTCCACTCAATTTATTCTGATTCAAGAGCAAAGTCTCCAATTTATTCATTGTGTATAATTCCGGTATTATCGTTCCAGTGAGTTTATTACTGAACAATATTAGAGATTGAAGAGATTCTAATCTGCTTATTTCAGGAGGTAAATTCCCAATCAAGTTCATGCCATGCAAGTCAAGTTTGGTCACAGAACTTTCTCCAGTCTCGAAATTTAATCTGCCGCATTCTACCTTGGGCCATTCACAAACGTCAGTACCACTCATCCATCCAGCCCTTTTCAAAAATCTTGACTCGCCTAAAGCGAAGTATAACACTGCAAGAACATACCTTTGTATTAAGTTAGGATCATCGAATCTTAAATTCAAAGGATCTGCGTCTACCAGCCAATTCAGTGCTTGCCTTTGAGGAGTTGAATCGTCATTCAAAAAATGTTCACTTGTTATGTTACCTAGTTGCTCAAAAATGGGTATAAAATCTGAGCTGGATGGTTGCGTAGTTGGGAAATCAAGTTGATCTCGCAATCTTTGTGCATCCCGATGTTTCACGATGATGGTTGAAGTTGTAATACCGCAAAATACAACTAGTAGAATAGCAATTCCAACCGCACCTGGGCCTCGAAAAAATTCTTGACATGCTTCACGTAACGTGATTTCTTTTGAGAAATCTCTATTAGAATCATCCTTGATATTGTCGTCTCGAAGGTCCCCATTCGATGATCCTAGATGATCATAATTGTCTACAATGGCTGTATCTGCGGTCAATATACCCTGACTGCTTTGAGCCTTTATTTCATGTAAGCTATGGTATAGCGTTGCTGAGCTTCCTCTTCGATATAAATGCCTCTCCAGTTCTTCAGGAGTACTTCGATATGAAGAAGCTGAGCTGTATGAAGTGATTGAAGTGATGGAGCTTGTAGAGGAAGAAAAGTGACTCAACGTTCTTTCGGGTGCTTCAATAAATATATCTTCTTTTTCGTTTGTTGCATCCTTAGTTTTATCAAGTTCTTCATTTGACGAGTAGTCCTGCGATGTTTCTTCTATTGTTTCTAATTCACGATTTGATGTGAAGATATTTCGTCGTCTTGATCTTCTTGATATGGGGGGGCCTAAAGCCATACTCCTTGATTTCAATAGTCTCCGCTTCTCCAACTCAGAGACGTTGCTTTGTTGCTGTAAATCAGACTTTTCTAATTGTTTTTTCTCGAGTTTTGTATCTTTGATTACCATCTCCTTTGAACCACCTTCCACATTAACAAGAGAATGACCGGAAGTGTTGCCCACCCACACCCTCGCCTTTCGAGACGCCCTTTCATCTATTCCTGATATTATTCCAGGAAGTTTATTTTTTTTTTCTTCTTGATTTGTCATTTCCTTCCGACGATAATACTAAAATGATTATTGCGCAAGTAGAGAGTCTGAACTAGTTAATTCATGTGCTTTATTAACTAGATCAACAGCATGAGCATTCTGTGTATGCTGTGTATGCTGTGTATGCGATGTAAGGTTTGTCTTCAAGTAATTCCGACGCCGCAAATTTTGTCTTTCGTAATATTTTTTCCATTTAAGAACCTTGAAGGTCTTGGTACGATCAACGCAACTTCATTAGCCTAAACCAAATAATTTAGCTTTCGGGAACAATAATTATTCGGATTTGTATAGAGATTATACTTCATCGAGAAATTTATAACAATCTAAACAAATGAAGAGCACTCTTCGATACACATGAAAGCTAAGAACAAATTTGACTATTTTAAACACTTTTAATAAGTTGTTGTTGTTGTGTATGATATTATTTTAATTGGTCTAATACGACCGCCAAATCCGATTATTCTTATAAACTACAATAACTGTTGATAAATCAATAAGTTTTCGTGAAAAAAAATAAACAACTATCATCACTGCAGTAATTGTATATCGAAGAGAAATTGTAAACGGAAATATGCAATTCAAGACGGCCTAATTTGTTTGAAAAAAGATTTAATCATTTATCGCAACGGTCTAGTGGAGTTGTTAAGCATTAATAAAACATCAAGATCATCCGCTGCATTAACATACGAACAAAAACAATGGTGAATGTTTCAAACCTAGGCTCTCCTTATTTTGTGTCAATATTTATATGCATCATCTTTATTTAAGATTTTAATAAAAAATTAACTTTCTAATATCAGTCAGAAAAAAAGTGCAAGAGGCAAAGCAATTCTTTTTCCCGCAAACATCAGCAGACAAGAAAAAACTCTTATTTCTTACGGAATGATGGACGTTCCGTTACCGACATTGCAAATCTTGCCAATGCTATTACTTCCCAATCTTTGATAATGAAGGATCCGATACTTATTAAATGTATCATCAATATTAGTATATGCACCTATAAGATGCCGTGACAGTGAGACATTGCTAGTGTTTGAATTAGTAACTCCATTTGATTTTCTGGTCATACGGAATCCCTTTCGTCCGTGTAAGAGTCTTTGGTTGTTGAAAACGAGCATTTCTCCTGGTTTTAGCTTATATTTCCAAGTAAAGCGACGAGCATAATCAGAATATAGATTATTTTTATTAATCTCATTCAAGTCTTCATCGTTTTCCACAGAAAGATGGGCTGGAGGTATCGTAAAATCTATCATTTGCTCAAATGCTGCATATGCGTCATAGTAAGGAATAATCAAATCTGGCGGTATGCATAGTGGGCCTTCAAAAGGGGGCGACCAATTGACAGCAACAATTTCTGCATTTAAGATATCATCATCTTTCATTGAATTGTATTGATTTGAACTTGCTGATGATTGTACATTATTTTGAAGCACAATATGTGGTTGTAAGTAAGTCATGCAAACATCTTTTCTCTGCTTCACAAATGACGCTGAACAGGATGCTAGAGTTCGAAAATGATGTGGTGCAATTCGGCGAAACTCGGCAGCAGCTGCCAAAGCATCTATAAGAATAGATTCACCTCCCATAATATCATCACCAAATTCAACGCAGTGTAAGAGTTGCAATCCTGGTTTGGATTCATAATATGATAAATCCTGGTGAGGTACAAGTGGTTCAGATGTATATGCTATATTGTTCGTTGATTCTTTTTTTTGCTTGTTCTTCACGTGAAAGATGTCCCCATACAAATTCCCATGCGAAGTAGCACCCGCTAATGCATCACAAATAAATTTCACAGCGTGAGTTTTATCATTTTCAACATTAGGAACTCCCGAAACAATAGCTGCGCCTACCTGAAACACTGCCTATTATCATACATATAGAATATAGCTCATAATTAAAAAGGTCTATGCATCGAAGACCTAGAAAAGATAGTAAAGTACTTACATTAAGGACTTCATATGTCGCATTGCCTTGGTATTCTTTGTCAAATTCGTCGAAGGATATTCTAAATAATTCATCATTGGTTTGGAGTGCATGCTTTGAACTTACTTCAGTCCTATTCTTCCTTTTATTAAGACTTTGAATATCATACCGCCATCTGCCTAACCAATTTAAATCAAAGTAGGAATCATGTGAATTATCGTCCCAGCTAACGCAAAGTATTAATTGTTTTTCGGCTTGAAAATATGAAGCTTTACTTCTATCTCCATTTAAAAAGGGCTGTAAAGTGGGATGACAGGAATATATTGGGGGTGGAGGAATAGGGATATCTGATGATACAGATTCAATTTTATTACAGAATTTGCCAAGTATAAGGTCAGAAGCAGGAGTTATATGTGCACTTGAGATCTTTGTTCCTGGATATCGCCCAGGAGTACGTTTTCGTGCTCCAGTAAAATGTATATGATTGGGACAATTAGACCATAACCAAGGCGCATGAAACGTACTAAACTGAGAATTTTCTGTGGTATTGGAAGAGCAAATAAAGTGTTTACATTCTTTTTCTTCATCATCTGTTCTAAAGAATTCTATCGAAAGTTCAGTACCATCTTCTTTCACAAAAATTACCGGATGATCATTGTTAAAGTCAGAAGTCGCCGTGTTTGATGAAAAGGATCGAAAACTGGATTTCTTTTGAAAAAAAACACTCCTCCTGAGTCTCTTGTTTGTCCTTAAAATTTTAGGAAATTTCTTGTGTGATATGTGCTGGTTGAAACTGTTGAGATGATTTTCCCCTGTTGATAGCGCGACCTCGCTGCAATAGCTTGAGACTATCTGTAAATGGTAAAGCTTAGCGTTCCATTTATGACAAAGTCGACTGAATTTTGAGCCAAGGATCTTTGAACTCATTTTGTCCAAATGTTTTTACGGTCGTGTCCTTACTTAGACCACAAAATTTTAACCCTTTGTCACTGCAGATTGTGTTTACTGAGTTGCATGATGACCCTGACTTGCTGGAAGACCAAAGGTTATGAGCTTCTCTTCTGTGAATTAAGATACGAATAAATGTTTGTTGAGATTTTTCTAGCAATTACGGTTTTATGAGCCTAGTTAAATATTTACTCTAAGTGATCACAAAGCGTTGGATTTAAATGAACTTGGACCAAAGTTCGTTCCTAATTATAACGTATACTTAGTTTCGGTATGGGAATATACCGTAGCGATTCTAGGTACTGGATATTTGTTTTGGGAATTTATCCATGCCCATTTCCAAAATGCGTACAGGTACAAGCAGTTTGGGAATGATTTTATGTTAGTAATATTTTCCATATACTTGTACGTACATAAGAGTATCTAAGTAATAACTCATTTTTAACTGTTACTTTTAAATAAATATATTAATTACGTGATCATGGACAAAACCTGTGATAGCGACATCTTCTCATTTTTGCAGATTCTCCAAGACACAAATTGCAAATT
>Ga0209092_10002088_pt1 | contig 18735 bp, 15 predicted proteins | sample FraStrMetagenome_FD_187446 | JGI IMG/M metagenome (GOLD analysis project Ga0209092, IMG submission 187446) | Marine eukaryotic phytoplankton communities from Arctic Ocean - Fram Strait ARC3M Metagenome (SPAdes) (version 2) | ecosystem: Environmental > Aquatic > Marine > Oceanic | place: Fram...
GCACATTACACGATGTCGTACATTCGGTAACGGATTTTAATATTTGAAATTAGACGGTGTCTGATACTTGCGGTCCGTCGACGAACGAAGGCACTTAAATCAGTTTAAACAAATCATATACAACAACAACATAGATTCCGCGTATGATTTACTGTAAGTACATATAATGTTTAAGTACTTATACGTACACAAGTATAAAGTGATACCATCTATCACTGAATCATGGGGCTGACAGCAGCCACAATACTATATTTCACGTAATAAAAATATTGTTCAGGAATGGAATGGAAGGTGAAAGAGCTGATGATGAGACGAATCAAAAAAATGAGGTGAAATTAGAATTAAAATCTTTTTTATTTGACGTACACTTGATACTTAATTATACGTAGAATGCATAGGAAGTTAGTCACCACCATCACTCCTCTTTCCTATAATTTTCAAACAATCAAGAAAACACTAGCAGCTGCAAATCAAAGAGTCCAAAAAATAACAAATAAAATATGGCTGACAAAGTATTGAGTCGACTGAGCGGTATGTCTGGTGCTCTCGCCGTAGGAGCATTCACAGTAAACTCTTGTCTTTATAATGTTGACGGAGGTGAAAGAGCTGTTCTTTTCGATAACTTGCGCGGCGGTATCCGACCTGATGTTTTCGCTGAAGGAACTCATCCATTCATTCCTGTCGTCCAACGTCCCATCATTCTCGACATTCGCACCCGGCCCCGTGAAATACCCAGTATTACCGGAACAAAGGATTTGCAAACTGTTAATATTAAGTTAAGGGTATTATGGAGACCTATTGTTGAGAAACTCCCTCAATTGTATCGTGAACTCGGTAGTGACTATGATGAGCGTGTTTTACCATCGATTGTTAATGAGGTTTTGAAGTCGATTGTGGCTCAATACAATGCTGAGGAACTTCTTTCAAAACGTGAGGAAGTTTCTCGTAGGATTAAATCAGAATTGATGAAGAGGGCTGTGCACTTTTACCTCACTCTTGATGATGTTGCTATCACACATTTGACCTTCGGAAGAGAATTTACTAGAGCCATTGAACAGAAACAAGTAGCATTCCAAGAGGCTGAACGTCAGCAGTGGGTAGTGAAGAAGGCTGAACAAGAAAGGATAGCAGTTGTTACTCGCGCTGAGGGAGAAGCAGAAGCAGCAAATATTATTACGAAAGCTATGGAGGAAACTGGAAACGCAATTATTGAAGTGAGGCGGATCGATGCAGCTAAGGAGATAGCTGGAAAATTGGCCAACTCCAGGAATATTACGTACTTGCCTGGTGGAGCGAGTGGTGGTTCTGATGGAGGTGCTGGCTCACCTGGATTGTTACTTTCTATTGACAAGTAAATTCTTTCACTTTTATTATAGGAAGGTTTATTTAGACTAATTTTTGTAAAATTTTATTATCGTGCGACAAACAAGATTTTACGCCTCTTCTGGACTCCTCCCTGAAAAACTCGAGAAGTCCCAGTCAGCATCTAAATCTTGATTGAAATTATCTTCTTTATGACCCCTACAGGTGCCAAAGAAACAAAAGTTAGTTCGTATTCTGCAGTCTGTGTGATGTATCTGACCCATTCAATTGTTTAAATACTTTCTAAAATTATGACGCATCGTTTAAAGTACTTTTCTGTCCAATATTGTTGATATCCCTCAGATTAATTTTCTCACCGCACAGTGATAGATCCTTTCATTAAGTGCAGTAAACTGGAAAAGATAATTAATCACCAGTCTTCATTACATGAATAATCTTTTTCGTTTTTCTTGGAGGAAAGATGGGTTACCAGTTAATTAGGAGCTGAACAAAGAAAGTATCAGCCAGATCACGTTGTCCATGGTGTAATGTTGGTTTAAATTCTTATAAAAGGTCTTCATCTACGACAATGAAGTAAACAAAATGATTCCCGTCACAAATTGTCTTGAACTATTTATAATAAAGAATCAGAATCAACCATAAAAAAATTGTGCAAAAAGCAAGATTCACTAAAAATAATTAGTGCTCGAGTTTCTAGAGCGAATATTCTATTCCTGCAAATTATTTTATTTATCCCTGAAGTAGAATATTTAATCGGAGGCTTGATGCTTTAATGAAATGAAATTTGCTTAATTTATTTGCATAATATGAACTGTTCCTAGAGGATTAGAAAGTAGTTGGTAGTTGTGTTGAAATTGTAACGTTTTCATTTACTTCCTGATTTTCTCAGCATCAAAATTTGTATATCCAAGCAAGAAAGCTGCAGGATTTGATCAGCATTTTTTCCTGGAAACCAACTATACTAATTCGTACGTTGAATTTACGTAGATTCAAAAAGCAATTAATTTGCGTAGCTATCTACGAGGTACTACTTATGAAGACTTATGGATGGTGATTGGAATGCAAAGCCAATTTCAAATAAAGATAACTTTGAAATAATCTCCATTTGAGCGCCTAAATCTTTTTCAATCATCATGGGAAGCCGTCTCAAGGAAGTCAGTCCAAATGCAGAGATTGTTAGTAAAGCAGCTGCTCGCGCCGTGAATGTTGCCGCATCTGTAGGTTTACAGGGAGTTCTCAAAACGAATTTAGGTCCTCGGGGAACATTAAAGATGCTTGTTGGAGGAGCAGGTCAAATTAAACTCACAAAGGATGGGAATGTGCTTCTTCACGAGATGCAAATTCAACATCCAACCGCGTGTATGGTGGCAAGAACAGCTACTGCTCAGGTAGGTTTCCAAATTTATTTTCCTGCATTTCCCGCTTGATTTTCTGCCAAGAATTGTAAGTTTTATTTTTCAAATCTCAATGAACACAATGAAATCGATTTTACGCGTGTTAGGATGACATTACTGGTGATGGAACAACCTCCACAGTTCTTTTGTGTGGCGAATTACTTCGTCAAGCGGAAAGATATACAACCGAGGGTCTACACCCCCGTGTAATCACTGATGGTTTCGATATTGCAAGAGATGCGACATTGGAATTCCTTAAGACATTTAAAGAGCCATTTAGCAATCCCCTTCAAGACCGCGAAACCCTTCGTTGCATTGCATCTACTTCTTTGAAAACAAAACTAGAACACGAACTCGCAGAAAAAATGACAGAAGCAGTTGTTGATGCTATTCAATGTATTGGGTTCGATGAAGATATTTCCGAAGAGGAACGTAGACCCCTAGATTTACATATGATTGAAGTCATGACGATGCAAAGGAAAATGGGAACCGATTCTAAATACGTGAACGGCTTAGTTCTTGATCATGGAGGAAGACACCCTGATATGCCTAAAGTTCTCTTCAAGTGTCATATTATGACATGCAACGTTACTTTTGAATATGAAAGCACTGAGGTACAGAGTGGTTTCTTTTTTAAGAATGCCGAAGAAAGAGAAAAGCTGGTTGAAAGTGAACGTAAATGGCTAGATGATAGGTGTCGTCAAGTAATTGAATTCAAAAGATCTGTTTGTAAAGAAGGAGAGGTAAGTTTACAGTCATGAAACTGAGATTATGTAAAATTTTGATGTGTAATTTATTCACATAATAACACTTTAAATATGATACAGAGTTTCGTTATGATCAATCAAAAAGGAATAGACCCACTTTCTCTCGATATCTTTGCTAAAGAAGGTATTCTTTGCCTCCGTCGTGCCAAACGCAGAAACATGGAGAGATTGACAAAAGCATGCGGTGGAACACCTCTACACTCTGTCGAGGATATGGATGAGAGCATGCTCGGATATGCTGGGAAAGTTAGTGAAGTTACTCTTGGTGAGGACAAATTTACATTTGTTGAAGAATGTCGTCATCCCAAAAGCTGTACACTATTGCTACAAGGACCAAACGTCCACACAATTGAGCAAATAAGAGATGCTGTCAGGGATGGTTTGCGTGCAGTGAAAAACGCAGTCGAGGATGGTGCAGTTGTGCCAGGTGCCGGTGCATTTGAGATAGGAGCAGCCATGAATCTAAGACAAAACGTGGCGAGATCAACAAAAGGTAGGGCTAAGTTAGGTGTTGAAGCATTTGCAGAGGCCTTACTAATTATACCTAAGACGCTAGCGGAAAATTCTGGGTTTGATGTTCAAGATTGTATTCTTAAGCTCAACGACGAGAGAGAGGAGAGTGAAGGAGCATTGCCAGTTGGGCTTGATTGTTTTTCTGGGGAACCTATGAATCCTGTAGACGAGGGCATTTGGGATAATGTACGTGTAAAAAGGCAGTGCTTACATCTAGCTACCGTCCTTGCAAACCAATTGTTGTTGGTTGATGAAGTAATGAGAGCCGGTAAGGGAGGCAAACCAGCTGATGTAAAGGGCCCAACAGAACTGTAAATCACTCCCGTAAACTCTAGATTAAAATTTACATAATATTAACTAGATTTAGATGCAAATCATTTTTCTTTTTTGGAAGGCCTGGTTCAATGATCTGTGTTCATAATGAAATTTTGCGAATGCTAGAATCTTCGTTCATATATTATTATGAATAATTTGGGAGATCTGTTTCTTTAATTTTATGCTACTTTGCGACAATCTCAATAAGGCACTTACAATTCTACTCGGTGCATTCAGGAACTCATTTTTGCGATGACGGAGTCACGATTAACATTCCTTTTCATGAACCCTTGGCATGTTTAAAATCTCAATTTCAATTTGCAGAAGCACTCCTTTAGAAAGTTTTCATTGATAAAGATCTTTCGAGCGACTACTTCTCAGTAAGAGCTCGATATCCCTCCCATCCTTCAGGGCAATCAAAATTGTGTTCATATAAATATGAAACGAGTACATTTGTTATCGTATCTCCGGGAAATTTTTCCATCCACAAATGCCATAAGTATTTGCTGATCTTCCAATTCCCATCAAGGTAGGCATTGAATGCTTGCTCATAAATTTCTCTAACTCTTATGTTTTTCGATGATGAAAGAGATGCCTTTACTGCAATAATATCTATCCCTACATTGGTCAATTCTGCTTCTTCTTTCCAAGATGTTACTTCTAAAAGTTCAGCATAATTTTCTGGTTTGGATGAAAGCTGATGAAATGGTGTAATATCTTGATGAAAAATATGCATAGGCTCTTTGCTTCCTTTGAATGTTACCCTATCGCATCTTCGACAAGTAGATTGCATTTTCCCACTTAATCCAGCAACAAAGTCTTCAGATAAGAGCAATGGCACACCGTAGAGCTTTGTAACATTTTCTAATCGTGATGCAAGGTTAACATGTGGTGATAAGTACGATGCATCTACTTTCACTTTTGATCCAATTGAACCCTCGATTGCCCATCCAGTATGTAGACCAAAACCCATTTTAACTTCGAAGTCCTCTAGTGTAGACTTCCATGCAGCAGAAGTATCTGTTTCTTCTTTGATAAAAGCTGCTAAGTTCCCCAAGCTTTCTATTTCGCATATTGTTTTTTGGAAACTCAATAAGGCAGAGTCGAACAAATCTTTCTGTAAGCTGCTTCTTTCTCCATTTTTGAAAGTGTTCAATTTCCAAACAATTAAAAACGCATCACCGATATTTTTGTTTGGTGCCCCATTGCATTCGACAACTTTCTCATGTAGTATTTCAGCGATCTTATTTACAAAGAGCATCACGTCTTGTTGCAGCCCTTCTGTTGCAAAAGTGAATTCTCTTATATCACAAAATCCAAATATAGCATCCACCCTAACTCCTGGTACCATTGGATCCAATTCCCCCATGACACTAAAACTTTTGGCTATAATTTCAGCTCCTGCGCAGCCGAATCCGATCTGTAAGAGTGTGGCCATTTTCGTTATTGCCTGCTGCAAAATATCTGTTTCGTTGTTATCACTGAAGCTGCCTCTCTTCATTTTTTCTAGGTGCAGTAAAGGATTTTCTGACAGCTGTTGTACAGTATACTTCATCTTTTCGATTGGACGAATCATTATCCTATAGGCATCTTGGCTAAATAATAAACTCAATATGCCAAGGAGGAAAGATACTGTAATAGTCATTCCAATGGAATACCAAGCAGCCACTTTGGTCTCGTCCTTAATATCAAAAACAGCGAAAACAAGTGGATTACTAACAGCTGTAAATGATTGTTTTTCTTCAACTCGCAACTCCTGCAGTCTTAATTCGTCGCTGAAATTCTCTGCAACTCCTTGCAACTTTATTATATTTTCATGTCCCTCTAGAAAGACTTGTCTAAGTACGTTTGATTCTGGATAATCTGCAAGAGCATCTATTTGAAATTGTCTAGCATCTGGTATGTCTCCATAGTCCAACAATGTGAAAACTAAGAGCATTAGTATCACCGCAATAATAACTCTCTTTGTTATGCTCTCTGTCATCTTCCTTCCAACAACACTCATTTTTAAGTCTACATCTTGATTATAACTTTCTTCTTTATTTTTTGCCTTTTTTCGTCTCTTTTCAAGACTAAACATGAACTTTGCTAGCTTTGCTATTTTGACTAGTTTCATTAGCCTTATTATTTTTACCAATCTACCGGCTCTTGCACCAGCTTTTGCCGCTCGACTTGCTCGAGCTAATCCTAATGATTCAGACGTGTTAAAATTGTCTTGATCCCCCAATGCCATTATGAAATTAATTTCAAGCAACAAAGATATACTTGCTGCCAGATCTAGCCAAAAGAAAAAAATAAGGTATTTGCTTACGCAACCTATCGAAACAAATAATTCAAAAAGAAAGAGAGTAAGAACAATCAAAAGGCCAATATCGACGTATAGATCATGTTTCTTATCCCCCAATGCTAAATTTAAATCGCTGGCAAAAAGGGCTAGTACTGTTGCTATGAGCATAAGTATTTGAAAGATGGGAGACTCGAGAATTTTGGTAAAAAACGACTTGACTTTAGGTGCATACATCTTCTTTGCATCCTTAAATGATCTTCTTGGGCTTCTAATGGACAAACGTAGAGCTTTAGGTGAAATTATCGCACCAAGTTCTTCATCCCCAAAACTAGATGTAAAGGACACCAAACTAAGTTTTCGGACAGTCTGGTCTCGACTTATTGCAGCACTGGCTGGAATGCCGGGGATGGGTTTGTCACTTGCTATAGTAGATGAGGGTGTCTCATTTTCAAATTCAATATGATTAACTTCATCTTTGTCTACTACATCAGAGCTTCGATTTGCTTGTTGTCTAGAGTTCAAATGGGATATGATATCAGAGGTCTTGACCAAATCTTGATTTAACATGTTATGCCAAAACGCTCTATTAACAAGAAGTGGTTTCAGACAATGGCCTTTCACTAACGGAAGAAACTCAGATAAAAGCGTTAAAACAGGAGTCACAACTGCGTCAATAAATGCTTCTTGCATTCGTGGGAGATTCTTTTACATAATATAGGTAGATGTGGTTAGTGCTTTCAAATTCAACTAAAGAAAACGAAAATGTGAGTTCAAATTGTTACCTCGTAGGACCTATCCATGAAAGGACTTTGAGGTAGCTTTAATTTCTAAAGAATATCGAGAAAATGTGAAGGTAGAAAGTAAGTCACTATGAACTCATCCAAAAATAATGGTGGTGGAGTTTTCAAATGACCATACACCTGTCCTTACCTTCTCCTTATCTCCCTGTCGGAAAAACTCCTCTTGAACAGCGTATGCCCATTTTCGAGCTACGTTTCCAGGTCGTGCAGGGTTTGAAACATCAGATACATGTAGCAGCATGCTACTTAAAAGACCTCTTGACAATTGCTTCATTTCTAAGCCATGCTTGAATCGCGTCATTAAAGTGTAGTGATTCTTCGCATCTGTATCCAATATCATATCAATTAAACGAGATCTAATTTTTCCATTGTCTTTTTGGTTCAGCCGGGAAAGGATGTTACATTCCTTTTTTCTAAGAATACGAAAAAGGTAGGCAGCTGAGTAGTTTTCAAGAACACTGACGCTGTTATAAGTAATCGCCAATTCACTTTGTATCGTATTATGAAAATCATTATTATATCCATCATGTCCCAAATCATGGGCTAGAGAGCTTATGAGGATAGATAGAGTGTTGAAACTTTCTAAATACTCATCAGCACGACACTTCGTCATTAGTAAATAGCATACATGCATTACATCGAATGCGTGATAATAATTATGATAAGGAGTTACTTTGCTGTAGCCTTTTTTTACCTCATTCACAAAATTTAAAAAGGTAGACATTGGTATTGAAAACCGGGAGAATAGACCACGCTCATCAAAAATGTCAACTGCGTGCATTGTAAGTTCTTCCTCAGAATGAACAAAAACATCATAGTCCCATCCTCTTTCGCTTAGCATGAGCAAATTTGATGACGATAGTGAGTTTGAAAATGGTTTGGGAGAAGTTGTGAAAGCATTTCTTTGTTCCGATTGCTGGATCGGAGTGAGTGTTCCATCTGTGTCGAATGCACCAGCTATACAAATAGCTTCTGTTGAGTCGAATTTGTCCGCATATGCATGTGCGAAGGCTTCATTTCTACCATCAAGTAATGATTTTTGCCTACTTTGGGTTACAGCATTCCCTACTCTTGATGCGAAGATGCTTGCTATTTGAAAGTCTGCTAATGAAAAAGAAGACATTCCTTCATCTTTATTTCGGAATTCCACAACACCAATGCACTCTCCGCTTCCTCCATCCCAAATAGGACAAGCGAGATATGATTTGGTTATGAAACCGGCGACTTCATCAAGTTCTGGACGCCATTCTTTCGATGAATGCACATCATCAAGCTGGACGCCTGTCGCATCGGAAACAATAAAACCGGTCATACCTCTATCCAAAGGTTTGGTTACTCGAACTTCTTTACCATCCTTGTCTCTAAAAAATGTAAATACGTTATGTTCTGAGTCGTCCTTCAGAAAAATCTCAGCATGAGCTGCATTTACAATTGATGAAGCTTTTGTGCATAGCTCTGTGAAGCAAGCTTCCGATTCTTCAAATCCCAGGGTAAAATCATACACCATAAGCTCATTAAACTTTGACTGTTCCAACGCTTGCTCACTTTTGCCATTTAATATTTTAAACATAGTTTTTTTTCGTTTTCTCGCCTTACTCTCTGGTCCACTCAGAAAAGAGGTTGATCTATCAAACCTTTTTGAATCTGAATCAAACAATGGGCGTATTTTACTCATTTTTCTCAAAGTATTAGCTAACCATGAGATGATTGTAAGCAGTTAAAATCTCAATTTTAAAGTTCGCTCTCAAATGTTACTTTTCTTGATCTGCAGAACAAAGTGATGTTTACGATATGGAGATTTCAAATTTCTAAATTTTTAAATAAATTCTTAGACTCCCTCTCAATCTAGAAAGTGCTGCTAAATTAGAACAACTGTCAGTTTTGAAGCAAGCAACAAATATTTATGAGTAATATTGAAATACTCCTTGTAATCTTAGTTTTGCAAATGAAAAGTGCAGTTTGAATTATTTCACTAAATGCATTCAAATCGATCATATTCATTGTCAAATGCTAAATTTAGGCATAATTTGGAGCAGTTCGACAACAGTGATGAGTTCGATAACTCTTATTTGAATAAAGAATGTCATCTATGATGTAACTACAGAAAGGAAAAGTGACGTTTGTACTACTATCATAATTTTGGTATTAGGACAGCCCTCTTTTCAAAGCTCAATCCTAATAAATTCTAATAGATCAAATAAACGTTCTTACCATATCAATTAAAAAAGTGAGACTTAATGTATAAAAATGGCATCACTGCGAAGACATTATGACAGCAGGTTATTTTGTGAGCGAGTTTCATGTAAGAATATGGAAAATTAGAGCAAATCTGATCGTGCCATCGAATAGTATCTTTGAGAATCTTTGTTTTCTAACGTAGGAATCGTACACAACCGTCGTACACTCTCGTATGAAATCTCATAGCCCAATTCCCGTTCACTATTTTTATTATTATTCTTATCTGAACAACTCGGATTATCTGCTGCTGTTGTAAAATGAGCTCAGATTGGTGCACGATTGAAAGTGACCCAGGTGTTTTCACAGCTCTGATCGAAAGTTTTGGAGTAAAAAATGCAGAACTAAGTGAACTGTGGAGTTTAGATGAAGATAGCCTTTCCCAGATTGGTCACGTATATGGTCTGATCTTTCTTTTCAAGTGGAAAGCCGAAGATACCACTACACCCGGAGTATCAAGTGGTTTAGGGGGGGATGATGCTCCCTCCGATTTATTTTTTGCGCAGCAAGTGACCACAAATGCTTGCGCCACTCAGGCTATTTTGTCAATCTTGCTTAACTCTGAAGCAAGTGATGGAAAAGAAGATGATGGAGAGCTTATTTTAGGACCACTTTTGTCAAGTTTTAAATCCTTTACCGCCGCTTTCCCTCCAGATTTGAGAGGTGAAGGTATGTTGATTTTAGTATTGGAAGTATCATTTTCATTCATAATGTTTTCTCTAACTTACTCACAGCTGGGCTTTTCCAACATTAATATCATTGTTTATAAATCTTACTCAAAGCGATTGGTGCCTCAGATGAAATACGAACGGCACATAATTCATTCGCTCGTCGCGATGCATTTTTATCAGAGAAAAAAGAGCGCATCGCAACAGATGATGATGATGTATTTCATTTTATTGCTTATGTTCCACATGCTTCTGACGAATGTGTCTATGAGCTTGATGGGCTCAAGAAGGGCCCAATAAGAACAGGATCTTATGCTGACAAAGTAGCAACAGAGGGCCAAACAGCTTGGCTGTCTGTTGCGAGGGAAGCTATTCAAAAAAGGATCGAACGATATTCTGCCAATGAAATTAAATTTAATCTCATGGCTGTAGTCAAAGACAATAGAACTGATTTGCGCAAAGAACTTGTTGTGTTGAAAGAAGCAGGAATGGATGATGAATCTGATGAAGTTGCTCAGATCCAAATGAAGTTGTCGCAGGAGGAACAGAAGAGGGAAATGTGGAAAATTGAAAATGAAAGGAGACGTCATAATTATTTGCCATTTTGTGTGGAATTGCTTAAAGCTTTGGCGTCCAGCGGAAAGTTACCAGAGCTTACTGAGAAGGCTAATGAAAGACACATGGCAAAAAGAAGAAAAGCGATGGGAGACAAACTCTCCATGATGAATGGATTGAAATAGATACTGAGGGAATTATGCGCTTCTTTTTCTTATGATCTCATTTTGTAATAGAAGTACGAAGGATTTTCGACATCTTGGGACATATTGAATTTTATTCGAGTTCAAAAATATGTCGTGTTGAAGGTAAAATATAAAAAAGTCTTCAATTGACCAGGATAAAGAAAAGAACCGATATGTTGCTTATGAAATATTATGCTTAGAAAGTCTTTTAAATTCATCTAGTTGTAAATTTTAACTCAGGTAAGGTAACCAATTCCAAGTAAATGCCTTCCCTTTTCGTAAAGTGTACAATAAGTAAGGGTCACTGGTGCTAGTCTCAAAAACATGAGATTCCATCCACGCCAAAAACTGAGAATGCCTCTTTCAGCATAAATGCTCCTCATATGGTATAGAAGACTTCGTGCTTGCTCTGGTGGATCCGACATATATTTCGTCATTGTTAAATCTGCTGGCGCAGCGAATAAACTTGCTCCAAACGATGCACTTATACTCGATATAATATGTAAGAATACTCCATCTTCCACACCTAACTTAGACTTCCCGAATGTTTTCATACCATCGTATCCAAGCATTTGACCTGAAGTAAAACATGCTCCTCTGAATGCAAGTGGAGTTGCTCCTCGATAGCAGTTCAATATCCCTCCATTATCTATCACATTTCGCATGGATGCTGTACTAGGGTTTGATCCAGCTCGTATTAAGTCTGCTTGAGTCAAAGTTTTTAACAAATGAAATGGTGTTGCCATACTGTAACCTAACGCACCACAAATCATTCCTGCAACAAACATTTGACCGAATGATTTCTTGGGGGTTTCATCTTCATTGCCATTGTAGTCATCAGAACGCATAGAATCTCTCAGCACTTCATATAATCCAAAACGTATTGAAGCTGATAAAGCCATACCTGTCACATTTGGAGCTAGACCAGGTCTCCACAATCCCTGAAATAATCCTTCGTGTTTTATTACACCAACTCCGTAATTCACCAGACCTCTTGAGAGAGCTGGTTCGGTTCTTGGTAGCAATTGCCATCGTACACGTAAACAGTCTAAAGGATTATATATGGCACATGTTGTTCCAGCAGCGATAAAGGCTGCCATGGATGAACGGATGATTGTGGTAATAGTCTCGTTGGATTCATGCTCCAGTTTATTTAAGATTGATTTTTTCTTTACAAAAACATCATATGCATCATCCAAGTCTACTACATGAACGTGAGTTCTAAAACTTGAGGTGGTTATCTCTATGTCTTCCATCGAATTTTGAAGCTTACTAAAAGAATAATAATCAACAGGAAAGTATGTGTATTATGCTGTCCTGATCTCCAATCGTAAAAAATTATCCAAAATTACTGCTTCATGAGAAATTTCTGAAGTTTCTCAATCAGAATTCGATTGATGATGTAAAAACAGGTGAGTCATGCATTCAACAGGAAATTCTGATTCCAATGATGCATCGAATCCTACGTATGGTACTTATTTAATTCTTTTCTTCACGTCACATATTGACGTAAAAAGTTCTGGCCAGAACACCATGCTCAAAGCAGATAATAAGGCAGTATATACGTGGATCTGCAGAACAACAGTCAAGAATTGATTGGCGTTAGGATCGGACAAACGACATTAATGAAGCTTCTCGTGAAAATTAGTTCTAAACAATTTGTTTCCACGTGGATATATATATTTAGCTTGTAAAAAATAGCTTTTCAGAAGATCGCAAAAATTGCTACCACTAAAAGATAGCACAAACTATTTTTCATCACAAAATTATTCGAATGGATTTTGCTTAAGATCAAAATCTGTGTGATCGTGCGAATCATCCCCTTCTTGCCCATTCTTGATCTCCTCATCCGAATCATCTTCCAACATTTTCTTTACTCTTTCCACACGCTCATCAAATAGATTTTCGAGTTGGTCAATTTTCAAATGACACTCGTTCGCCATAGAGGACAATTTTTGTTTCGTTTTGAACAAACTTTCTTTCAAGTTCTCTATAGCTTGTTCTTGATTATCTGTATCAGCGCTATTGCTATGAGTTGATCTGGTGATATCAGCCATCAATTCCGGTTTGTTCCTTTGAAATAATTTGTGACAAAATCTTAACATTTTCTTTGAATCATTGTCAGACTCTTTTTTTTGCGAGATTGCAAATTGTATTTTGTGGAAACCGTAGAAATTCAACTGACGGGTAAAGGATGAGAATTTTACGGACTCGAAATATTTTGGCATTACTTCGGATTCAAATTGAGAAATATCTTTGATTTCAATGACCTCACCATCATTTGACCAAGAGGCGATTGTGGGTTCGCACTCGGTAATCATCTGGTATGTTTCTACGTGTGACAAACCAGGATACAGTAAGAAAGTGTTGAGTCCCCTAAATTAGATTAGTACTTTGACTCACTTGTTAGAAATCTTGGTGTGTTCTTGGGAAGTTTTTCGACCCAGTTATTAGAACAAGACAGAAACGATTCTTGGATATGAACCGTAGCTTCGCTTTTGAGACATTTACTGCTGTTGTCTGACTTTGATTTCGTTGAATTTATATCGTCTTCATCGACATCATGATTTTTTCTTGTTCTTTTCATATTGTTGTTAATTACATGAAGTATTTTGTGAGTAGTTGCCATCCAATACAATAGCATTGCGGAATACGGTAGAAGGAATTTTCCAGGAATCAAATGTCGCAATGACAGTCTACACGCAAATACTTAGGATTTCTCAGTTAAAAAAAAATAGTCGTTAGACGTGATAGTTTATCTCAATATTTTCACAATTGTCACTAATATGATCTCGATCGAAAATCGTCGTAGGAGCAGAAGATATGAAGTTGGAATTCGATTTTGTTCTTACTATTTTTTTCTGGATTTATAATATACTTTTCTTCAACATGTGGACTTTCATTACTATATAACAACATTCTCCAATACTCTATGCTCTTAAAACTTATCTTTTATTCTTTAGATAAAAAATAAGAGATTTCTTATTCTCGAATAGAGGAAAAATCATGAGATTTTTTTTTAAGGAAAAGAGCAGTCTAGCTAAAAGTTGTTATTGGTTTTTGCATTGTAGTCATAATTAATATTGGTTGTCTCAGTCACGCCATTGTGAAGACATTTATATGAACTTTTTTTATTTTAGAGTTGCATGCTGGTTGAATGGAACAGTTAAGTCCATTAAAAACGTGAGCCAATTTGGGTGTGTCGAAATAACCATCATAGGTTTCCTGTCTTTCTTCAAGCTGACTCAAACTACTATAAACATTGCAACCAATGAAATTAAAGAAATGTAAAAGAGAAAGGAAAGTTAAGATTTACGATATATGAGCGGAGCAAACCAATGTATTAGTCATATTTACGCCCTTTTTTATATATTCATTTACCACAAGAGTTACTGGAGTAGCCAATAAAATGGATAAAAATAAGTTCTCTTAATTTGTATCCTAACATATTCCTGATTAGTGTGTAGCGCTAAAACAGAAACAGTTTAGCTCTTGCACGTGGATAGATTTGATCACGGCAAAAATCACGAACCAAATCCTAAATATTTTGTTTCCATCAGTGACTCAAAGAATCTCTTCGAAACAAAACATAGAAAACACATGATAAAAAAGAAGAAAGGAATATTAATTGGTATAACTACCTATGGGCCATATGCGTTAAACTATTAGTACTTTCTCTACTGCTTTGTTTAAAATTGAAAAGCAGTGAATTCTTGTTCGTAATAAATAAGAACATACGTAGACTATTACTGCTCACCTTGATGAAAAAGAATACGGTGTTATTTAATTGGCTGAATTTGAACCAAAGACTAATGAGCAATGGCACGGATAGGCTCTATATGTTTCGCTTATATACATTTATGTGTTACTCCATTTACACTAATCAATTGTCAAAATTACGCTAATATTGCGTAGTTCATTAATCCCCGTCCAAGAGTGTACCATACGTGCAGTCATATGTCATAGCAACTTTCGACTTTACTTGATTTCAGAAGACACCCTTGACTTCATAAAGCGAATTCAGAATGATTACCTCTAATAGAATATTGCCTGTTGATCAGGAGTCGTCGATCTTTTTGAAGACAGCAGAAAAAGGAACGAAGAATATGAAAGAAGAATCAGAAAGGATGACCACAATCAAAGGCATTTTCTGTAATTTCACAGCAGCACTGACTTCAAACCCTAGTGAAGAAAAGAAATTTAGGACACCAAGAGAAAGACGAATAATGAATGATGAACTTAGAAAAATGCCTTCGTTATCAGGGTTTAGGAGCAATCATTTAATGGTGAATAGAGAGCGAGTTATGAATTATCTACCTCAACTGAGAAGATGTTCTCACCTTGATAACATTGCTCGTGTCCATGCGATTGAAATGGCCGAAGAAGGAAAAATTCTGAAGCATCTATCAAGTAAAACTTTATTAAGACTACAAGAAAATGGCTATCCCAAAGCATTGGTAGTCATGAATGCTGGAAGAAGCTCTTCAATATTAGACGCTCAAAATAAATTCATGAATTCTAAAATATCGAGAAGTAATATACTGGACCCAAAATTAAAGAGAATAGGATTTGGGTGTGAAAATGATGAAAAAGGACGAGTGTATTCTTGCCAAATGTTCACAAGTTTGCAAGATAGACTTATTTTAATATAAGACTTTAAATTTTGAATGCATTGTATAAAGCTGACCTTGAAACGGCATTATCGAAAAGAAATAAAAATAGCTACTAACGAAGATCTTTTCACTTTGTACGGCAGGATGTTAAACCAAAATATTTGGTATATTTATTCTTATCCAATATGGCTGTTACTTTATTTCAAAAGAGATCGAGATATCAAGGAATTTGAGTTCAAACCTGCTGTTATTTTTTGTTCGTCATAATAGTTGCTATTGAACAACTCTCTCTTTCAATGTTTTAAATTGTTTTTTTAGATAGGTCAATCACATTAAATTTGTTTTTTGATAAAGTCATCATCCACTAAATTAATTACGTAACGCTTTTCAAAAAAAGGCCAAAATCATAACAAACAAGATAGCATACGGATGCCAACCCTGCAATTGGTAAATAAATAGTGAATCATAAGGATCAATTAACTACAGTCTTGAAAATCTCTTGCGGTACCTGGTTCATCCTATGCTCTTCTCCTTCACATTTTCCACAAAAGATGGTCAAAATGATAATATACAATAGTGAAACGATTTCGATGTCGGTTCTCTTTGAGATGTACTACCAAGTGTGAGAGGATTGAAAGCTCTATCAAATAAAGCATTGGCACTCGTACTTACGGATTAAATTTTTACTTCTTATGATAAATTGGTTCTACATGTTCTTTTTAGAATGCATCTGGTTCATATTGTTACGATAAATTGAATGTTCTAATGTATGAAAAAGGTGAAGTCAAAAAGACACATTTTATCAAATACAATCTTAGGATAAAAATATGCCTATATAAAAAAGTATTTTCGAGAGATTTTTAGAAGGATTTTTATCTTTTATTTTTAGAAGGTGCGATGTCATCCAGTCCTTCCAATTGTCGTTTTCTCCTTGTATTCAGCAAATGTTTTTCACACTCCTCCAGCGTTGTGTTGGGATGTTGTAACATATACCTCACTTGTTCTTCTAAATACACGCCCACGATAGGGCCTTTTGGGAGGGATAATCGTTGAATTACTTTTTTGCCATCTAGAATGGGTCTCATTCTCCAGCATTCATTCAAATTTAATTGCACAATTATTTGTTCGCACACATTAATTGAGTTCTCCACAATTTTTTGCACGGTTGAAGAATAACTTTCTCCTGAGGAAGAGAATTGGTGAATTATAGACACAGTGGCAAGAATAAATGCTGTGAACCATTCAGCCTTCAAATTTCGTAATAAAAGTCCAGCTTCCAATCGAGATATATCCATCTCAAGGGAATCAAATTGTGTTTTTAACAAAGTCATTATATCTTGCAAATTTCTTCCATAGTCCCCAATGCTTTGAATATCGATGTTTTTGAATTTGATGCCCTCCTTTAAAATCCATTGAGGCAACGACATTTCTTTTCCTTTTTTATCAAACACTTTCATTGGAAGGAAGGGAAGCAGATGGCTTGATAAATGTATCATTCGAATATTTATAGAAACAGATTTATAACTTAGATTTTCGTCTGAACGTTTGTGCAATGATTGTACTAATTCTTGAAAGGGTGGTAACACATGAGAAGATAAAAGATCAATGATTTGAGGAGAAATTTTCCATTGATTCTTCCAAAATTCGGAAGAGCAATCTTCTCCATTTTGTAAATCCATACCGGGTATCTCCAAACGATAATTAGAAATATCTTTAGGAATTGGAAATACAGACTCGCTTAAACCTAAATCTGCGACCAACTGTAAGGCTTTGGAAGGACATGCATTTTTTCCTGTCAACATTCCTTCTAGTTCCTTTCCAACTCTTTCACGACTAACCTTTTGTTGCAATGCCAATTGAATAGGATGTGACATGGCAGCCTTACGAACGTCGGGATGCAAAGTAAAATTATACCGTACTCCAAATCTGATTGCCCGAAGGACTCTAAGTGGATCATCGAAAAAAGTTTGATTTGGATCTACAGGTGTTCGGATTATGCCATTTTGAAATAAATCGATGATTCCCTGCTTTGTATAGTCTTCCACTTGCCGTGTTCGTAAATTGTAAAACAAAGAGTTGACTGTGAAATCCCGTCTCATGGCATCTTGTAACGGTGTTCCAAATTGATTTGTGGATGATGGAATTCGACTATTATTGGTGTAGATTTCTTCAGCACGTAGATTAACAAAATCAATATCCAATCCGAATATAGTCATGGTGGCCTGCGAATAAATTAAAAAGTAAATCTAGTAAATTTCAATTCTTTATGTCAATCGCATTGTGAAGAAAATTTTACATTGTAACCTACCGTCTCCAAATGTTTGGATTGGTCTGGATTGGCAGATATAACACCAATCTTATGTTTAGTTTTATCCATTTTGCCCTCCTGTTCTAATAATTCCATGTACTCTTTCAGTACATTCGTAGCAAAGTCAACACCATTCATTCCTCCCAGAGCTATATCAATATCTACAAAGGTCCGGTTCTCATCATGATCAGAGGATGAAGAGGATTGAAGAAGAAGTTTGTCACGGACCCATCCACCAGCAACTCGAATGGAAACATCATCAATTTTTTTGTAATTGGCAGCGTCAAGAATCAGTTGAAATAGTTGCTCCTCTTCTGCAGTCGGATGAATGGTGTGCATCATGATTTATGAATTAATTAAAAGTATGGAGCAAACGATGGGATGGCATACTCTAAAGAAGATGTGGTTGTAAGAAGAATGAAGTTCAATTTTTTGGAATTTTAGCGGTGTAGAATAGAAGAGTACAAAAATATTTTGTATTTCCTTAGAAGTATGTACACTGGGTAAATGTTCGATAATCACCTTAATTTTATTTGTGTTAGATTAGATAGTGCTTGAGATAGTATACATGTGTATGTAGATATATAGTAGTGGACTCTCTAGAGATATAACTATAATCTAACCAAATTCGTAACCGGGTCTTTAAGTAGATTCTCTTTTATACATTCTTAATTACCTAGAAGCAATCGCCAAGTGTTATCAATGTCATCCAATCGATACCTAAATATATCCATCAAGAGTTCTTTGTTAATTATAGAATTACTTAGTTTCG